>RRZT010730395.1_pt1 | contig 12813 bp, 9 predicted proteins | sample 2165551 | NCBI WGS metagenome assembly RRZT01 (sample SAMN10456910, study PRJNA506462) | wastewater metagenome | biome: wastewater; feature: sludge; material: wastewater sludge; isolation source: wastewater sludge with Escherichia coli K12::gfp cells carrying plasmid... | place: USA: Moscow, Idaho ... | reverse complement strand
CTTTATGCACTGGTGTTTGTGTCAGCCCTGACAGAAATAATTTTGGATAGCTTTGAATTTGATCTTGTATCAGTATTTTTCTGGGCACTGCATAGCCTATCAGTAATCGCCATGCTGATCTGCAGCTTAGTGATCATAGTTATTTACTTCAGACGCAATCTGTTAAAAGACGAAGGCTACCTCATGAATACGCTGCCTGTCGAGCCATGGAAGCTGTATGTGTCAAAATTCCTGACAGCTTTTGTACTTTTTATACTCGATCTGATAGTTGCTATTTTATCATTTTCTATAATAAACCAGGGCTTTGCATGGATTGGAGATATCATAAGAGGCATGTCTGATGAATTTGCCAATGCCGGATTTACAGCGAGTCCTGTTGTAATGTTTGGCAGTATTGCAATAATATCTCTGCTCTATATGATCTCTATGCTGTTTTTCAGCCTTACTACCGGCTACAGGGCAAATGGAAGCAAAGATGCTTACTCTGTACTTACTTTCATCATACTTTATGTGATCGGTCAGGTCGCAAATATTATAGTGATGATTTTTACATATTTTATTCCGCTGTCATCAAAGGGATCCATCACCTATATTTTAACGGTATTAAACCCACAGGAGATTACAGCTCTTATAAACAGAGTGGTCATCGGTGCACTTGCCGTATCGCTGATCCTCACTGTGGTGTATGTCGCAGGCTCGATATACAATATGACAAAGAAACTTAATCTGGAGTAGTAAAAAGAGGATTGGCACAGATGTGTTGATCCTCTTTTTTCTACAGATTTTTAATTACCTCGACTCTCTTTTTTCTTTGAATCCATTTTATTTATTTTTTCTTTATAAAATATATATGTCTTTTTGACTATCTTTTTTATATTTTCCCTATCCAAATCGTATTTTTTAACTTGACGAACGATAGGCTGGGAAATAATACAACGACTAATTTTGACTTGTATTCCTGCACTCTCTTTATGAAAAAAGCAGAATGAACTCACTTATCAATTTCATTCCGCTTTTCTCATTTCAATTTTCTGTTTATTTCTATTTTTTAAGCTTCTTTCGCAGCTTCTCTTTTTGCTTTATCTCTTGCTGTCAGTCTTTCTCTGACTGCTTCCATGTATCCCGGTTTATCCAGGTTATATATTGCCAGCGGGATGATACCCATAAAGAATACTAATCCCGGAAGCAGGTTGGCTGCCACATTGATACCAGTCTGAACATGAGGTGTGATTTCTCCGCCACCAACATATCCGAATGCTCCCATAACTACGAGGAACAGAGAGTTTGCGATTGCTGTTGCGATCTTGACCGTTGTTCCCTGGAAAGAGAATGCCATACCATCGTTGCGGTATCCGTATTTGTCATCGAAGTCATCGATTGCATCGATCATCATACCGGCTCCACATGGGCCTGCTACATAACCCAGACCATAGTAAATCAGTACAACAAAATCAAATACGATGTTTTCATAAGGTCCGAAGAACAGAATAATCAATGCAGTTCCCTGTATCACCATGGAAATGATTGCTGTTTTCTTCTTTCCGAATTTGTCGATAATCTTTGGTGTAAATGGCATAATCAATGTGCCAACGATCATCTGCATCATCATAAATACAGTAATAAATGTAAAGTTCTGTACACAGTGCATATAGAAGTAAACTGCCACTGAGATACGTCCCAGCATACCAAACATGTTAAAGAAGCAGTACATCATTGCACAAACAAGATTCTTATTTTTGAAAACCAGTTTCAGACCTTCACTGACTTTTCCCTGATCTTCTTTCTTTACTGTGATTCTTTCTTTTGACAGATACGCAACTGCCCAGAACATCGGTAATGCAATCAGCGCAAGTACGATTGCTGTTGAATGATATCCTGCAGCCTGATCTCCTTTTCCAAACCAGAGAACCAGTTTCAATACAAACAGGTTTAACACGATCTGTCCGATTGTCATACCCATCATCTGTGCTGCGTTCAGTTTATTTACTTCTTTTGGGTCACGAGTCATAACTACAGGCAATGCCTGATACGGAACGTTTGTCATTGTATAAGACATTCCCAAGCCAATGTAAGTAATGTAAGCATAAGCAAGTTTTGCAGGTCCTCCAAATCCCGGTACTGTAAATGTCAGTATCGTGAAGATTACAAGGAAAATCGCGCCTACAAAAATGTAAGGTCTGAAACGTCCCCATCTTGTGTGTGTACGCTCCATCAAAGTTCCCATCATCGGATCATTGATTCCATCCCATACTTTTGCGATCAGCATCAAAAGTGCAACTGCACCAACTCCGAGTCCGAATACATCTGTATAGAAAATAGACAGGTATGTACTTACCATTGTCCAAGACAGCTGAGATGCAAAGTTACCAAGTCCATATACAAAATAATGTTTTCCTGTCAATGGCGTCATGCCATATGCATTTAATTTTTGTTCTTTCATCTTGTTCCCCCAAATTTCTCATTACATATTTGCGATTGTCTCTTCAAAGTTCACGTATTTTTCCATCATCTTCGGCAATGTGTCTTTGTTTGCGACCAGCTTTGGCACACATACTTTGATCATGTTTTGTATTTCATTGTAATGCTCGTAGATTCCGATATTTGTATTTCTGGCACGTGCGATTTCCTTCTCTGACCATTCTACTTTTACCTTTTCTCCATCTACTTTCAAGTCACCCCAGATACCACAGATTGGACACTCTACATGTGTTGTTCCGTTCATGCTTAAGAGCGGATTGTGGCAGACAGGACATACGCCCTCTTCTCCTACCCATGTATCTACTTCGTCATATGGTTTTCCAAGTGACTCTGCAACTGCTTTTCCGAGTTCTGCACATTTTGACATCAATGCCGGATCAAATAACGGATGACCTGTTCTTCCCTGATCATAAGCATCTACGTGACCTACACATTTCATGCAGAATGAGAAACTGAACAGATCCAGCATAGGCAATCCGAGAGATACCCAGTTGTGTGTCTCAGCTCCGCCGACGGAAATGAATCCCGTGTAACGGTCTTTGAAATATCTTGGGTCAAGCTCCGGCTTTCCTTCTGCCTTTCGTTTCTTGTTTTCTTCGATCAAAGCAGCTCTGTCATGAGATGGTCCGAAACGGTCTACAAAATTCTTAAACTGTCCTACGATACCAACTGCGTAAACAGGTGCTCCGATGATGATTCCGTCTGCTTCCAGACATGCTTCTTCCAGAATATGGTAATCATCTTTCATACAGCAGTGAATCTCTGTCTCGCCCTTGTCACGCATACGGCTGCAGTAATCGCAGGCACGGCAGTGGCCGATATCCATGCGGACGGTATTGATAAACTGTACTTCTGCACCTGCTGCCTTTGCTGCAAACAATGCTTCCTTTACCATTACATCACTTCGCTGGTTCCTTCTTCCGAAGGAAATTCCTAATACTTTCATGTTTTACCTCCATCGATTTGTTATGTACACAGTTTATCTTTTTTTTAGATTTCCCGCTTTTCTCTGCAATGCCTGTTTGGCAGAAAATAATTGCTGTATTTTTCCTTGCCGTGCAAAGAAAAACAAAAAATATGACATATTTTTTGTCCTGTTTTATTTATTTGATTTCACATGGGTTTTTCTTGCAAAAAAAAAAGGAATTGTTTCCAGAAAATTCTGTATCACAATTCCTTTTTCTTTTCCTTATTTTAAACTATATCGATACTGGATATCCAGCAATCTGATTTCCTGTGCCATCAACACATTTTCCAATTCCAACACCCCGCCCTCCACATGGACATTTTTCATTTCCATTCTCGGGATTGCACTTTTTTCCAGATACTGCATCTCATCTCTTGCCAGATTCTTGCTGTACTGCAGTCTCTTCCATATATCCTGCGCACTTCCGTTTTCTTTGTTCACCATGTGAATCTTCACAAGGTAATCTCCATCCTTCACATTTTCCAGACGGAACTGTAGCTTCAGAGATTCATCGTTTTCCATATAGTTATCAATTGTTTCTACTGTAATCTTTTCTTCCTCAGAAAATACATACTGAGCCGATAATTTCTTAAAGTTGTGACAGGCGATTACGTACCTGTCTCTTCCATTGGTTGTAATAATGGAATTCTCATCTTTCTTGATGACATTCGGCAAAAGCCGGTTCATAAATACATATGCATAAAAAGATGGTTTCCGGATTCCGTCACGGGAGATCATTCCGGAATCTCCGTTCAGAACGTTATCCGCATCATAATAATCAGAATAACTGTCCAACGCATGCCAGTATGCCATCAAATCGACTTCTCCGTTCATATCAATACAGTTTTTGAGAACATATGCGCCCTGATTGCAGCTGTCATTCAATACATTTCGGTTGGAAATTGTGAAGTTCCATTCACTCATATGTAACTCCGGAACCTGAAATCCGGTCTCTTTTATTACTTCTCTCAATATCTCTGTCTGGTTTCTCATATAATCGATGTCAATTGATTTTCTTCCATATCGCTTGTCATTATCATCAATTGCCACATACTGATATGAATATACCGACAGAAAATCCGGCATTAGATTCTTCTTTTTCCATATCGGAAGAATGCTACGGCATCCCAATGTTCCATATCCAAGAATAAAACCGGCTCCTCCGACCTTGATTGCCGGGGAGATTCCTTTTAGAATCCGATAAATTGTTGCAAAATACTGATAATACAGGCCTTCTTCCTCGGTCATGCCAGTACTTTCTGTAGCACCTGTATTAGAGAAGTTATAATATTCAAAATACCATGTTTCAATCTCATCAATTCCATAACGATTCACCAGATGCGTACAGAATTCCCGGAAAATATATTCATATACCTGCACCTCATAGTTTTCTATCTCTTCATTCTCTTTGAGGAATTTTTCTGCCGAATAGTTCAGCAATACTTCTTTATGCCCCAGTTCCAGATACGGTTTCATATGGTTCTCTAAAAGGAAGTCCAGTATCTGATCGATTTTACGGAAATTACATCCTTTTTTTCCGTTATAACATTCTTCTCTGGAAAAGATATTCCACATTCTTGCATATTTAATGTCCGCTGCCTTTTGAAGGTCTCTCAGCTGGCTCTGTACATTCGACTGCAGAACGGTATAAGCATCTCCGACACAGATTGCTTTATGACAGTCTGTCAACAACTTTCCTGTCTGCTGCACATCCACCGTACATACTTTCTGATTCTTTACGACCGGCTCATTGTGCTGTTCCTTGAAAATCAGATACTTTTTGATACGCCCGGATTCTTCCTCTGACAATCCATGCTCCGGATTCTCCGGCTCCTGCTGTTCCCTCATTTTCCTTCGGTATTCACTCGGCGCCTCTCCGTAGATATCCCGGAACGCTTTTGTAAATGCAGCGGAAGTCGGGAATCCATTATCCAAAGCAATGTGAGTCATATTTTTCTTTGTGTACAGCAATTCATCCACCGCATGGAACAACCTGACATTATTCAGATATTCCATGAATGTCAATCCCAGATGTTTTTTCACATATTTTGACAAATAGGCATTCGACAGGTACAACTGATCTGACAGATTATTCAAACTGATCTGACTTTGATAATTTGCCTGGATATAATTCTGGATCCGGCGTACGCGCTGACGATCCTGTGAATCATCCATATTCAGCCTTGTATCATCTGCTTTTACGAGGAAATTACTCGTAAGGATATGTGCCGCCTGAAAATATAACGCCTGCAGATCCAATGCGCTTTTTTCATCCTTCTCAAAATATCTACTCAGAATATGATCAAAGACTTCCCGAAGGTCTGCATATGCCGCATTTTTGTCCGCAACGGAATTACACCAGAACAAAAGCTGCATGGACTCCATATATTCTGCCAGCAGATGAAAGTCAATCTCGAATCTTGCCCCAAGCAATTCCTCATTTCCATTCATTGTATGGCGCTTATTTGCATTAATTAGAATGATATCCCCTTGTTTCATCAGAAAAGTGGTTTCGTCAATTTGCACCTTCAGCTCCCCGGTAAGTACGTAAAATACTTCCAGATTCTGATGATAATGCGTGGACACCTCCGCATTTGTAATAAAATGAAACTGTATTAATTTCCTATCGTTTTCCATGATTTCAACACCCCAACACAACTTTATTTTCCATTTTATCTGCTACTAAGTATACCGAAATATCACACAAAAAGAAAGCTCAAAAGCTGATGAATTTTTCCACACCAGCTTTTTTGCTCTATCGACACTTTTTATTGAATTCTAAATCTGCATTGCTGTAAAATATGCCTGATTTACAGCATGATAGATCAGACCGACTTGCTTGCAGTCCCCTATGATATAAGATTCATCCACTGTTTCACAAAACTCGTCTACTTCTGCATCTGGATCAAATGTGTTCACATACTCCTTGTTCACTTCCGTGTTTAAAATTACTTTCACATCGTATCTGAGCATGATGAAATCTATTTAAGTTCCACTGTCCAGCTACCGTCTCCCGATACTTCCGAGACTTTTGTCTTATTTTGCTGTGGCTATCTGCTATTTTTTGCATAGCAAGGGGGCAGCCCTCTCCGAAGAAGGGACTGACCCCCTTGCATTTTATCTCTCATTTCTTGAGATATTTACTCTCAGGCGATTCCACAATATTCGGACATTCCAGATTTTCTCTCCACATTACCGGTGCAGCCCATCGAACTGCATTTTCAATCACCTTCAACACATAAGGATTGTGGTAAGACGGATTTGTCTCATGTCCCGGCTGAAAATAGAAGATTTTTCCATAACCGCGCTGCCATGTACAACCGCTTCGGAACACTTCGCCACCTCGATACCAACTCAAAAATACGACATCGTCCGGCTTTGGAATATCAAAAAATTCCCCATACATTTCTTCTTCCTCAAGTTCAAAACTTTCGGGTATTCCCTGTGCAATCGGATGTGTTGGATTTGTATTCCATACTCGGCAAAAATCGCCCTCTCGCCATTTCAAACTACCAGAAGTTCCAAGCAGGGCTTTCATCGGTTTACTTGGGTGCGCAGAATGAAGCGGGATGAATCCCATTCCCTTCAACACACGGTCTTTTATCTTTTCCACCAAACAATCCGGTATACGGTCATGAGCCACATGAGCCCACCAGATTAACACATCTGTATGATTTAATAAATTATCTGGAAGGCCATACTCCGGCATGTTCATTCTCACACTTGTTACTTGCATATCTTCACACGATTCCAAATGCTCTGCCACAGTTCCCATGACACCTTTTGGATAGACTTCTTTTATCTTTGCTGCAACATCTGCCACACGCTTTTTCAATCTAGCCTTCTCTTCTACAGACATGTCTTTTGGGAGGAATTCCTCATTAAATTCGCCTGCTTCCTGTACATATTCATACCATACTGTTACCCTAATCATTTTACAATTCCTCTTTTTGAATCATTATCCTTTTAACTTCTTAGTTCTATCGCTTCTTAAATCTTCCTACTTTCGTTAATCGGTTCGGAAGCTTCGGCACTTTGCCGGATGTTTTTATAATCGCTTCTACTTCACAGACACCCATACATTTTCCACAACCATCACAATCGAATTCGTCAATCATATGAATATAACCGGATTTTCCTTCGATGCAGTCTTTCGGACAAACATCCATACATTCTCCACAGCCGTCGCATAACTTCGGATCAATGTAGATGGTTTCCGTTGAGAAACATACACCTGCAGGACAGTTTTTCTTCTTGATATGTGCCTCATACTCTCCTGCAAATTTTTCGACTGCAGTGAGTGCGATTCTGGAAGAATTCTTTCCCATAGAACATGGTGTGGAATATGTCATTGCCTCACCGATTTCTTTTGTCATATCGATAAATTCTGCCTTGCCTTTTCCATCTTTTACTTCTTTTTGCATATACTGCAGTTGCAACAGACCTTCCCGACAGAACACACATTTTCCGCAGCTCTGTTTTCTGGATGCAGTCAGTCTCTTTTCTGTCTCAGTTACGATACAGTCTTTTTCAGACAGGACGCGGATCACTCCGTTTTCTGCACTTGCCACCGTCAGTTCTTCTGCCTCTTCTGCTGTATAATATTCATACCCAATCTGTAATGCCTTTGCGCTGTTGAGATCAGTTAATTCAGCAATTTCTGTATTGCATGCAACTTTTTTCAGTGCTGTTCCATTGATTGACACATAACTTCCCGCTTCATAAGAATCTGCAGGTTCTGAAAATGCCTCTGCAAGATTTGTAACTGTTACAATGTGCACCAATGCACATCCTTCATTTGCTCGGACATCCACAAGATCTGCTGCCAGTTTTACACCGTATTTCTCCGCTGCTGTCTTCACTGCTTCTGATTCAATCAGTTCTGCCGCGTACTCCGGTACATATAGTATCTTGTTCTCTGTCTCAATTGCGTAGGCTGCAATAGCAATTCCTTCCATTACATTTTCCGGTTCTGCTTTTAACAGCTCGAGGAGTACACCATCGATATCAGCATTGTTCAATGCACATACGATACCACTTTCTTTTCCTTCTTCTTTGCTTTCTGCAACTGCTGCTTCCAGACGCTCTGACAATTTCTGAGCACAGAGTCCGTATTCCTGAATATCAAGAGCCGCAATCTTCTCTAATACTTGTTCATTGCTTAATTTTTTTGCATTCTCTAAAGCACTCATCTTACTCTGCCTCCTTTTGTTCTACAAAATCGCCCCACAGACTTGGTCTGGAGATCTGTAATCTCAGATCACACTGCAGACAACGTCCGGCTTCTGCACAGATATCTGAATCACAGATACCGTGATCAAACAGGTTAAAGTTACCGGAACGTTTCTCCGGTGCATCCACCTGCGTATGTTTTCTTTCCTGATATCCGAATCCCGGACACTGTCCGATATATGGGTCTGCTTTCTGTACCGGTGCAAGTACTTCGGAAATATCTCCGTCTCCACCCAGATATTTATCAATCTGGCTTGCTGCCTGACGTCCGGATTCGATTGCCATGATCACTGATTTTGTGCCATAAATTGCATCTCCTGCAGCAAAGATTCCTTCTACGGAAGTTGTCTTGTCATTGTCCATATTCTTAACAACAATGCTGTTTCCTCTTCCCAGTTCCAATCCGGCTTCTTCTGTGATATCAGGTCTCTGTCCAACTGCAAAGATTACTGTATCTGCATCGATATGATGCTCGGATCCTTCTTCTTTCTCAATGATCGCGCGACGGTTTTCATCAAATGTAAAGGATTTTACATTCATGAAATCGACACCTGTCACTGCATCTGTACCTGTAATCCGCTCAAATGTCTGTGCAGGATGTACAAAGATTCCTTCTTCCTGTGCCTGTGTGATTTCTTCCTCATCCGCTGTCATTGCATCTCTTGCCTCCAGACAAGCCAGATTGATTTCTTCTGCTCCGAGACGTTTTGCTGTTCTTGCACAGTCAAATGCAACGTTTCCGCCACCAAGAACGATGATTCTCTTGCCGATGCCGGTTTCATTTCCCATACTTGCATTTCTCAGGAAATCTGCATTTAAGATAGTTCCCGGAAGCTCACTTCCTTCCATCGGAAGGCGTACTCCTTTATGTCCACCGATCGTCATAAGCACTGCATCATATTCATTCAGCAATTCTGCCGGTTTCTCTACCTTTGTATTCACTTCAATCTTAACGCCCTGCTCTACGATTACATCCGCCTCGTCTGCAATGATTTCTCTTGGCAGACGATAAGAAGGAATTCCGTAAGCCATCATACCGCCGACTGTCGGAAGTGCTTCTTTCAAAGTCACATCATGTCCCTGTTTTCTCAGATAATACGCTGCTGTCAGACCAGCCGGTCCTCCACCTACGACACAGACTTTCTTTCCTGTATCTGCCAGCTGTTTTCCTTTTCCCTTCCAGTAAGAGCCTGTATCATGATCCGCTGCGTAACGTTTGATATCACGGATGGACATTGCCTCATTGACTTCTTTTCTCTTACATTCCAGTTCACACACATGGGTACAGATATAACCAAGAGCCTTCGGGAATGGTACTTTCTCACGAATGACAGCTACTGCTTCATCATACTCCTCGTTTTTCACGTGACGGATATAGCGAGGAATATCTGTATGTGCCGGACAAGCATGACGACAAGGTACGATTGCATCTTCTCTCTTCACTTCGGAATTCATCAGCTTATCGCGGATTGTTCCGGTCGGACAAACTTCTGCACATGCTCCGCAGAAACGACAATCTGCATCTTTCAATAACTTGTTATGTACGGTTCCGACGTAAGTCTCCATATCTTTCTTCTGATACTGAAGCACTTTTACTCCACGCAGCTCGTTACATGCACGTACACATCTTCCACAGAGAACACAACGGTTCATATCGTGAAGAATCAGTGGATTATCCTCCTGTGGACGGAATCCCTTTGTACGCATTTTCAGACGTCCTGTCTTCGGTCCGATGTACTGTATCAACATCTGCAATTCACAGTTTCCGTACTTCGGACATGTAGAACAATCTTCCGGATGTCCGGTCAGAAGCAGCTCCAGAGCCAGCATTCTCAGACGCTCCAGCTCCGCTGTCTTTGTTTTGATCACCATTCCGTCTTTTGCCTTCAATGTACAGGAAGTCGTTACTCCCTCCTGTCCTTCCACTTCTACCACACACATACGACAGGAGCCCAGTGGGCTTAAGTCCTTGTGATGGCAGAGATGTGGGATGTAAATTCCATTTTCCAACGCACAATCCAGCACGTTCTTATTCTCTGGAACGTCCAGTTTGATTCCGTCTATTGTAATGACTGCCATTTCTATTTTCCTCCTTAAAAATATGATTTAAAACAATAATCTCACACATCCGTACATTCCGGCATCATTACCTAATGTAGCAAGTGAAATCTCTGTTTCAGCACATGCATGAAATGCCTTTGCAGCATAATGTTCTTTGATTCCGTCAACTAGGATTGCTCCTGCACACGAAACACCTCCACCGATTACGAAGATCTCCGGATCTGCAACTGCCGCGATATTCGCCATTGCTGTTCCCAGCATATTACAGAGAACATCTACCAACTCTGATGCAACAGCATCTCCTGCTTTTGCCTCGTCAAACACGTCCTTCGCTGTCAGTTCTTCATACGATATAAGTGCAGTCTCCCTCGTCTCCTCTTCCAGCTTCTGTTTTGCCATACGCACGATTCCGGTTGCAGATGCATACTGCTCCAGACATCCGTGTCCGCCACATCCGCAGGTTGCTGTCTCGCCATCACGCATTTTAATATGTCCGATCTCACCGCCTGCACCGTGGGAACCTGCTACAATTTTACCATTGATGATAATTCCACCACCGACTCCGGTTCCAAGTGTGATCATTACGACATTATCATGACCTTTTCCGCCGCCCTGCCACATTTCTCCAAGTGCAGCCACATTGGCATCATTTCCTACTTTTACGAAAATTCCTGTTTTCTCACTTAATTCTTTCTCTACATTCAGGACATCCCAGCCAAGATTTACACATTTAAATACAGTTCCGTCAGGTCCTACAGGTCCAGGAACTCCAAGTCCGATTCCCTGTACTTCTTCTTTGCTGATATTTTTTTCATCCAGCTTGCCGAGAACTGCAGCGGCAACATCATCTAAAATTGCTGCTCCGTGATTCTCTGTATTTGTTTTGATTTCCCACTTTTCCAAAATAGTTCCGTTCATGTCAAACAGACCGATTTTGCAAGTAGTTCCTCCGATATCTACTCCAAAGCCATATTGCTTCATTGATTTTTCTCCTTCATTTTTCTTCCTGATATTGTTACAACAATTCCAAACATGAGCATTCCGACAAATGCGATTGTAAATTGATTTACCGGATGATTACCACCCAGCACATATGTTGCAACATTTCCTAATACAATCGGTGCTACCAGGCCACCAATGCCGCCGATGATTGAAAACATTCCGCTCGCCTTTGCCACTGCTTCTTTTTCTACCGAAACGGAAATCAAATAAGAAGTCATCGCCATAAAGCAGCTTAGCGACACACCGCACAGTGCACTTGCTACATACACTCCAGCCATTCCCGGAACAAACAGAATCACGCCGTATCCTGCTGCCGCAGCCAGAATCGAAAATGCAAGGGTGTACTCCTTCAGCACTCCGGAAATCTTGCCGAAGAACATTCCGACCAACAAAGCAAACGCAGAGTTTACTGCTGTCACAACCCCCGTCACAGACGGATTATCTGTGATATTTTGCAAAATATAAATTCCAATATTCGTGTTATACGCATTAATAAATAATGTATGTACAAATGATGCAAGCGAAATCACATATACCATCTTGTTCAGCTTCATATCTGATGAAGTCTCGTCCATGACAGGCGGTGTCTCGATCAACACGATTTTGATGCCGGCTGCTGCCAAAAACGCAATCAAATAAACAAGATAAAAACTGCGGTATCCGATTCCTGCCAATATTCCGCCGATCAGATTCCCAATCATTGTTCCAATTCCCATTCCGACTACATGTAACCCCATATAGGATGCTCTTTCCTCTGGCGGGAAAAATTCTGTAATGATTGCTGTGTTCATCGGACCGACGATACCGAATCCAAATCCAATCAACAATCGGGTCATTACAAGGATCAAAAAGTTTTCTAAAAAAAACGGAAGCATACCACAGATTCCGATAACAATCAATCCGGTAATGACGATTTTCTTCTTACTGATTCGTGTTGTCAGCCATCCCACGAGGAGAGATCCCACGATCAACATCAAATATGGCATCGTCTGCAGCTGCTGTACCATTCCTGTTCCATATTGCTGGTATTTTTCATTTAAAATTCCAAGAATCGGAAGAACTCCGGTAATATT
>RRZT013071311.1_pt1 | contig 12817 bp, 12 predicted proteins | sample 2165551 | NCBI WGS metagenome assembly RRZT01 (sample SAMN10456910, study PRJNA506462) | wastewater metagenome | biome: wastewater; feature: sludge; material: wastewater sludge; isolation source: wastewater sludge with Escherichia coli K12::gfp cells carrying plasmid... | place: USA: Moscow, Idaho... | reverse complement strand
CCTCGACCCAGGCATGCAGATCGGTGAAATCGACCTCGGTCCCCGAGGGACCGTCAAGGGATTTCACATCCGGCGCCAGCTGGATCAGATAGCCCGAGACGAATCGCGCGGCAAAGCCCAGATGCCGCAGGACTTGCACCCGCACCCAGGCCGGATCCCGGCAGGAACCGCTGCGCTTGGCCAGCGTTTCCTCGCAGGTCTGCACGCCCGGTTCCAGGCGGATGATGTAAGCGATGTCCTGGCTCAAACGCCGGTTGATCTCGACCAGGAAATCCACGATCCGCTCGGGTTCGCGATTCGCGCCGCCCAGCCAGTCGAGCAGCAGCGGGCCGCCTTCCTGGATTTCCAGATAGGGCGCCAGCTCCTGCCGCAAGGTCGGCTCGTAGTTGAACGGATAGCGCTCGGCGTAGCTCTCGACGAAGAAATCGAACGGATTGATGACCGTCATCTCGGCCACCAGACCCACGGTGATCGCCAGCTCCCGGATTTTTTCCGGAAACACCAAGCGGGCCTGGAAGTTGCCGAAAGGGTCCTGCATCCAGTTGACGAAGTGTTTGGCCGGCTCGATCTTGAGCGAATAGGCCTGAATGGGGGTGCGGGCGTGCGGGGCCGGGCGCAACCGGATCACATGCGGCGAGGCGTCGACCGGGCGGTCGAAGCGATAAGACGTATGGTGGTGGAGCGCGATGCGTATGGCCATGACCAATCCTTCAAGTCAGCGACAAGTGGGCGCGCATTATGCGCGCTCGGACACGCTCCGCAAATGCAAGCGCCGTTCCGGGCAGCCCGGATGGGTTTTTCTTGGAAATTCGTGCTCTTGGTCGCACCCCTCCCGTGCAGACTTTCCATTGATCGCACCATTTGAGGGCGGCGAGCGCGCATTCTCGCCCGATCCCATCGCGCGCCGGATTTCGGTTGGAACTTCACCGCTTTCCAAAGAAGCCATAGCGAAATCGAATTCATGTCTCACAATCGGATGGATTCGAAATCTTTCCGTCGCATGCAATCCTCCATGGCGCACGCCCCGGCAACCATCGGGAATCTTGAATTGGCTTGGATATTGCTAAACCCGAACGCAACGCCTGTTGAGAAATGTCTATCCGAAGGACAACGACGATGACAATCGAGTGGCAACAGTACGCCGCGAAGGGTTACTACGACGAACTCATCGACGGCGCGACGGGGCCGCGCCCGGCGGCCCAAGCGCTTTGCGAATACCTCGCTTCCCTGAGCGACGAGGAGTTGCGCGAGCGCAAGACCGCCGCCGAACTCGCCATTTTGGTGATGGGCATCACCTTTACCGTCTACAACACCGAAGGCGGCAGCATCGACCGGGCTTGGCCGTTCGACATCGTGCCGCGCATCATTCCCAAGCGCGAATGGGACCGGACCGAGGCCGGCCTGAAGCAGCGGGTTCTGGCGCTCAACCTGTTCATCGACGATCTCTACCACGAACAGAAGATCATCAAGGACGGCGTGTTTCCCGCCGAAGTGCTGGCCCAGTCGGTCAACTTCCGGCCGCAGTGCGTGGGCGTCAACCCTCGCCACGGCGTTTGGGCGCACATCTGTGGCAGCGATCTGGTGCGCGACAAAGATGGCACCATCTACGTGCTGGAAGACAATCTGCGCGTCCCTTCCGGCGTGTCCTACATGCTGGAGAACCGGGTGGTCACCAAGCGGGTGTTCCCCGAGCTGTTCGAGCACCAGCGCATCCAGCCGGTGGACGACTACACCTTGCGGCTGTACGACATGCTGGCCTCGCTGTCGCCCCGGCCCGGCGATCAGCCGACCGTGGTGGTGCTCACCCCCGGCATCTACAACTCCGCCTATTTCGAGCACTCCTATCTCGCCCAGCAAATGGGCGTGGAACTGGTGGAAGGCAGCGATTTGGAGGTCGGCGAGGACGATTGCGTCTACATGCGCACCATCGAGGGTTTGGAGCGGGTGGACGTGATCTACCGGCGGATCGACGACCTGTTCATGGACCCCGAAGTGTTCCATCCCGATTCCGCCCTGGGCGTGCCGGGCGTGATGCGGGCTTGGCGCAAGGGCAAGGTGGCGCTGGCCAACGCGCCGGGCGCCGGCGTGGCCGACGACAAAGTCGTGTACGCCTTCGTGCCGGACATCATCAAGTACTATCTCGACCAGGACCCGCTCATCCCCAACGTGCCCTCTTATCTGTGCATGCGGGAAAAGGACCGGAAATACGTGTTGGCCAATCTCGACAAACTGGTGGTGAAACCGGCCAACGAATCCGGCGGTTACGGGATGCTGGTCGGGCCGCACGCCACGCCCGCCGAGCACAGGCGCTTCGCCAAACTGATCCAGAGAGATCCCCGCAACTACATGGCGCAGCCCACCCTGGCGCTGTCCACCTCTCCGACGCTGTGCGACGAGCAAATGGAACCCCGCCATGTGGATTTGCGGCCGTTCATCCTGTCCGGTCCCGCCACTTACGTCACCACCGGCGGGCTGACCCGGGTGGCGCTGCGCAAAGGCTCGCTGGTCGTGAACTCCTCGCAAGGGGGCGGCAGCAAGGATACCTGGATCGTCGATACCGAGGGCTTCTAACCATGCTGTCACGCGTCGCCCAGAACATCTATTGGATGGCCCGCTACATCGAGCGGGCCGAAGACACCGCGCGCATCATCAACGTCAACACCAACCTGCTGCTGGATTTGCCGCGCAACATGACGTTCGGCTGGCTGCCGCTGATCTTCATCGTCGGGGCCGAGAAGCGGTTTTTCGAAAAGGATCCGGACCGTCTCGCCGACGAAAATACCGTCGTCAAGTTCTTGATCAGCGACAGCGACCACCCCGGCTCGATCATCTCCAGCCTGGCCGGCGCCCGCGAGAACTTGCGCACCACGCGCGACACCGTGCCGCAAGAAGCCTGGGAGCAGATCAACGGCCTGTACATCTTCGCCCGCGACCATGTGCCGACCCGGCGCGGCCGGTTCGAGTTCCTGCGCCGAGTCATCCACGGCGCGCAGCAGATCAACGGCCTGTTGGCGGGGTCCATGAGCCGGACCGCCGCCTACGATTTCGTGTGGCTCGGCCGTTTTCTGGAACGCGCCGACATGACCACCCGGATTCTGGACGTGCGCTCGGCCAACCTGCTGCCCCGCGCCGGCCAACCGGCGACGCTCAAGCAAACGCAAGAACAGGATCGGACCGAAAGCCGTCAAACCCAAATCGCCACGCTCGAACGGGAAGAGCAGAACCCGTTCGAAAGCATCCAGTGGATGAGCGTGCTGAAATCGCTCAGCGCCTACCAGATGTACCGCCAGCAGGTGCGGTTGCGGGTGGGCGGTCCAGACGTGCTGAAATTCCTGCTCCAAGACGAATCCTTCCCGCGGGCCGTGTCGTTCTGCCTGAAACAGTTGGAAATCTGCCTGCGGGAACTGCCCAAGAACGCGGCTCCGCTGGCCGCCATCGACGCGCTCAAGCGACGCCTGAACGCGGCCGAAGTCCCCGAGTTGGCCGATGCGGGCTTGCACGAATTCATCGACCAATTCCAGGTCGGCCTGGGCGAACTGCACGATCGGATAGCGGCCACCTACTTCATGCACTGAAACTCCGCCGCCGCGAGCCGGCCCTCCCATCGGCTCCAGACATCCTCTTCGCCGGTCCCAGTGCCGGCGTTTTTTATCGGCCGCGCGTTGCGGTCGCGATCCTCCTTGCCCGACAATAGGTCACACCCCCGTCGCAGCGCGCGAGGAGAGACTCTTGGCATACCAACACCGTTATCTGGATGGCAGTCCGCTGGACTTGCCCGCCGGCAAAGTCGTCTGCATCGGCCGCAACTATCTGGAGCACATCCGCGAACTGAACAACGCCGTGCCGGAAACGCCGATCCTGTTCATGAAACCGTCCACTTCCCTCGCCGCCCTGGACGAACCGATCCATCTTCCGATTGGCCGGGGCGAGTGCCATCACGAGGTGGAACTGGCGGTGCTGGTCGGGCGGGAACTGCGAAATGCCGACGCCGAAACCGCGCGCCGGGCGGTGGCCGGCTACGGCGTCGCCCTGGACCTGACCCTGCGCGACGTGCAAAGCGAGCTGAAGAAGAAAGGCCATCCCTGGGAAACCGCCAAAGCGTTCGACGGTTCCTGTCCTCTGTCGCCCTTTCTCAAGCCCGAGGCGGTACCCGATCCCCAAGCCACCGATCTGGCGTTGCGGGTCAACGGCGACATCCGCCAGCGAGGCAACACCCGGCAAATGATGGTCGGCATCCTCGAACTGATGGCCCATATCTCCACTCACTTCACCTTGCGGCCCGGCGACGTGGTGCTGACCGGCACGCCGGCCGGCGTGGGTCCCTTGCATTCCGGCGACGAATTGATTCTCGGCTTGGCCGGACACGACTTCGCCGCCGAGGTGGCTTGAACGCGCATCTCGCAAGACCCCCGCTCCCAACCCCTCCCGCCGGGGGAGGGGAGTTTCCGTACAGGCTCCGAATCCCAACGTTATGAACGTCTTGCTCGTCTACGCCCACCCCAACCCGCGCAGCTTCAACCAAGCCATTCTGGACATGGTGGATGCCACCCTGCGCGACCGCGGCCACGCCACTCGCATCCACGATCTGTATCGGATGCAATGCCGGGCGGTGCTGGATGGCGAGGACCTGTTGCGCAACTGGCGCGGCGATTTGCCGGCGGATACCCGCCGCGAGCAAGACGCCGTCCTCTGGGCGCGGGGACTGGTGTTTGTCTACCCGATCTGGTGGTTCGGCCCACCGGCGATCTTGAAGGGTTGGATCGACCGGGTCTTCACCCGCAAGTTCGCCTTCGACTTCGGCCCCAGCGGCATGAAGGGCCTGCTCACCCATGAAAAGGCTTTAATTCTCAACACCCTGGGCGGCGACGAGGCAAGCTACCGGGAACACCGCTGGCACGAATTGCTGGTCCGGCCCATGGCCGAAGGGATCTTGGGCGCCTGCGGCGTAAAAAACGTCTCGCATCGGGCCTTCTACCAAGTGCCGACGGTCGGCCAAACCGAGCGGCAAGGGATGCTGGAAGAGGTCCGCGCATTGGCGGCGGCGTTCTGAGAACACCCCTGTTCCACCCTTCCAATAACCGCACCGGGCTTGGCATAATGTCGCGATTAAAACCCTTCCGACTGGACGCTCCATCGGAACCCTTTCACGTCATCGCCGCTCGTTCGGCTGAGGGAGCACAACAACAATGCGCGTCCTGCTGACCACCAACGAATATCCTCCCCACGTCTACGGCGGCGCGGGTGTCCACGTCGAATACCTGTCGCGCGAGCTGGCCAAGCTGACGCCGGTCGAGGTGCGCAGCTTCCACGACCAAACCATCGACGAAGGCCAGTTGCACGTCCGCGGCATCAAGATGGACACCACCCATTTCGCCGGCTGCCCGCAGTCCTTCGTTTCGCCGCTCAAGGCGCTGAGCACCTGTCTGGCGTTCGTCGGCCAAGGCATCGGCGATCTGGAAGGCAACGCCGAGGTCATCCACTGCCACACCTGGTACGCGCATTTCAGCGGCATCCTCGCCAAGATTCTGTACAACATCCCGATGGTGATCACCGTCCATTCCCTGGAACCGCTGCGGCCCTGGAAGCGCGACCAGCTCGGAACGGGCTACGACCTGTCGCGCTGGATCGAGAAAACCGCGCTGGAAACCGCCGACGCCATCATCGCCGTCTCGCGCAGCACCCGCGACGATATCCTGCGCCTGTTCGACGTGGAACCCACGCGGGTGGTGGTGATTCCCAACGGCATCGACACCGAGGAATATCGGCCGATCCACGATCCCGAGGCCATCGCCCAGTTCGGCATCGACCCCAACCGACCCTACGTGCTGTTCGTCGGCCGGATGACCCGGCAGAAGGGCTTGTATTACCTGTTGCAAGCCATTCCTCACCTGGACCCCAAGCTGCAAGTCGTGCTGTGCGCCGGCGACGCCGACACCCTGGCGATGCAGCGGGAACTGGAAGATATGGTGCAGGAACTGCAAACCCACCGCGACGGCATCGTGTGGATTCCGAAGATGGTGTCGCGCCAGACCACCATCGCCCTGTACTCCCATGCGGCCATCTTTTGCTGCCCGTCGATCTACGAGCCGTTCGGCATCATCAATCTGGAGGCGATGGCCTGCGGCACGCCCGTGGTGGGCAGCGCGGTGGGCGGCATCAACGAGGTCGTGGTGGACGGCGAAACCGGCTTTCTGGTGGACCCGCACCTGTCGCTGGAACAGCCGCACGACCCCATCTCCCCGGCCAAATTCGAGCGGGGCTTGGCCGACGCGATCAACCGGCTCGCGGCCGATCCGGAACTGCGCGAGCAGATGACCAAGGCCGGGCGCCAGCGGGTCGAACGGCATTACAGTTGGCGCAGCATCGCCCAACAGACCTACGATCTTTACCGCCGGCTGCGGCCGCAACGGGTCTGATGTCGCCGCCGGTCTCGACCAACTTATCTCGGGGTTCCCCGGAGCACCGGATCGCAACGCCCGCGAATCTTCAGGGTTCTCCCGCCGGCGATCGCAAAAACTGCCGTCCGGCGGGTGCTCGACACTCCATAACATGCTTGCGGTCGCGCGCCGCGCCCACCAAGATGAGGAAAGATCAATGACAACGTCCGTCCCCGTCATCGAAAGCTCGCTCACGTCGCCCAAGGTTCGCGCCGTTTCCGTGGATCGCCCCTGGGAATGGCTCGGGGCCGGATGGAAAGATCTGTGGCGCGCGCCGGCGACCAGCATCAGCTACGGCCTGATCTTCGTGATCATGGGCTATATCCTGGTCTATCTGGTCGTCAACCGCTTCCACTTCGCTCTAGCGCTCACCACCGGCTTCTTGCTGGCCGGGCCGTTTCTGGCCATGGGCCTGTACGACATCAGCCGCCGGCTGGAGGCTGGCGAAACGCCGAGTTTGGGCCGAGCCTTGACGGCCTGGCGGCACAACACGCTGCCCATTTTGCTGTTCGGTTTGCTGATCGGGCTGCTGATGATCGTCTGGGTGAGGCTGTCGGGGCTGCTATTCGCTGTCATCGTGCGCGATCTCAGCCTCGGCAATTCGGTCTCGCAACTGTTTTTTTCCGGCAGCGGTCTGACCTTTCTGATCGTGTTCTCCCTGGTCGGCGCGATCATCGCCGCCGTCGTGTTCGTGGTGAGCGTGGTCTCCATCCCGATGATGCTGGATCGCAAGATCGATTTCATCATGGCGGTGCTGACCAGCATCGCCGCCGTTCGGGCCAACACGATCACGATGGTGACTTGGGCGGCGCTGATCGCCATCTTCACCGGAATCGGCCTGATCACCTTCTACGTCGGTTTGGCCATCACGATGCCGCTGATCGGCCACGCCTCGTGGCACGCCTACCGGGATCTGGTCGAGGATGGGGGCATCGAACGGCAACCGATCTGATCTTTCTCGGACCACCGGCCCCCAATCATCCCGGTCGCCGGGCGATTCGGGGCTGGCGGATGCTTGAGGCGATACTTCGGGCTCGCTAGATTCGCTTCGCCAGACGCCGTAGCCGCTCCAGGTAAACCCGCTCGTCCGGTTCCACGCCGTCGCGCTGCGCCTCCCACAGGGTTTCGCCCAGACACTCCATCATCAGGTGTTCGGCGGTGTGGGCGTCCCCCACCCGACGGCAGATTTGCCGGTACACCTCGCGAATGCCGTCCGGGCGTTCGCTGCCTAGTTGCTCTTGGATGGCGATGTGCATCCCCATGTGCAGAAAGGGATTGGTCTGGCCCATTTCGGGGGTGAAGTCGCGGCCCAAAACGGCTTCGGCGTCCCGCAGCAGCGGCTGGTATTCGGGATGCTCGCGGATGACGCCGGCGATGATTCCCTCCAACGGCTCCAGCGGCTGGCTGGCACCGGCTTTTTCCCAGACCGTAAAGTAGTGGCGGCGCAGGCTTTCCCGGTCGTTGCCAAACATCAGCTCACCTCGCTTTTTTGCGGATACTCGCACAGATCGTGGATCGGGCAATCCGGGCAGCGCGGATTGCGGGCGGTGCAAACGTAGCGGCCGTGCAGGATCAGCCAGTGGTGGGCGTCTCGCTTGAATTCCTCCGGCGTCGCGGCCATCAGCCCGTCCTCGACTTCCCGCACGGTCCGGCCCGGCGCCAGCCCGGTGCGATTGGCGACCCGGAAAATATGAGTGTCCACCGCGATGGTCGGTTCGCCGAACGCGGTGTTGAGAATCACGTTGGCGGTTTTGCGCCCGACGCCGGGCAAGGCTTCCAGGGCTGCCCGGTCGCGCGGCACTTCGCCGCCGTGCCGCTCCAACAGCAAAGTACAGGTATTGATGATGTTGGTGGTCTTGGTGTTATACAGTCCGATGGTCTTGACGTGGTCCTTCAACCGACCTTCTCCCAGCTCTAGCAGGGCGCGCGGCGTGTTGGCGACCCGAAATAGCCGCTCGGTCGCCTGGTTGACCTTTTTGTCGGTCGATTGGGCCGACAGGATGACCGCGATCAGTAGCTCGAACGGACTTGCGTAGCGCAGTTCGGTGGTCGGCCGGGGACGGATGGCCCGCAGGCGCGTAAAGAGCTGGTGAATCTTCGTGGCATCCATGGTGGACGGCAAGGTCGTGGGTGATGCCGGACAGTTTAACCGGAATCGACGGCCGCACCTTCGCTTGCTCTATCCTCTTTCGGGCGGGATTCGTGGCAAAATCGGAGACGAAATCGACCGACGCGCATTTCCATAAAGAGATTGTTGTCACCATAAGCTAAAGTTGTTGATGTCGATACCTTGGTGTCAAGCGCCTCGCTGTCGGAGCGGCGAGGCGCGTTGATCGAATCAGCGACCTAAAATAACAGGATAACCAAACCCATGGAAAACCATCTCGAACACGAGATTCGTAACATCGCGTATGACAATTGGCTGAGCGCCGGCAGCGACCTCGGTCGGACGGCCCTCGATTTCTGGGTGATGGCGGAGCAGATGGTGGTCGAGTTTACGGCCGATTCGGCCCGCCGGGCCAATATCGCCGCCGCCTCGGCTTTGGAGAGCGTGGCGGCATGGCCTTCGGCTTTGCGTGCGCTGTATCTCTATCGCATTCGCGAACTCGCCCACTGCATGTGGTCGGCCGGCACCGAGCAGCACGATCGTTCGATGGATTACTGGTTGGCCGCCGAAAAGCATTTACGCCTATTGACGGAGTCGGCGGCACGATCCGCCAGCGTCGGTCTCGGCAGGGAAGACTCGCTCGTCAAAGCCTTCGAGGCGTTCTCCGCCGCCAACCACTTGGAGCAGATCCGCAAGACGGCTTATCAGCTTTGGGAGGCCACCGGACGCCAGTACGGGTCGGCGCTCGACTTTTGGCTGGCGGCGGAGCGAAAAACCCTGGACTCGCTCACCGCGAGCGAACCGGCGCCTGTCCCCGAGCGCGCCCGCCAGCCGGAGCCGCCCAAACGCAACCCGAAACAGCGACAACGTCAACCTGTTGAGAAGTAGGCCGCCGACCGTTTCGGCCAAGTCGGTCGATCCGCGACCTTCCTCGGCAAACCGGCCTTTCCGCATTCGGAGCGGTCTGGCGCACTCCCTCGCGACCCAAGAGGCTTTACCCGCAGGCGAGGCCGGCGCCGGGCGCCGCGCCCTCGCCCGGTCAAGCGCCCGCTTCCCGCAACACCACCGCCGGTCTGGATTCCAGCCGGCGCTTCTTGGCGCGGGCGTCGAGCACGTTTTTGATGGCGATCAGACAGCCCAGCCCGATGAACGCGCCGGGCGGCAGGATCGCCAAGAGAAAGCCGCGATAATTGTCCACCAGATGCAGGGTCATGTGCTGGCCGAATTCGCCGAACAGCAGTTCCGCCTGACCGAGCAATGACCCCTGCCCCAGAATTTCCCGCATCGCGCCCAGCAACACCAGCGCCAGCGTGAATCCCAAGCCGGTGGCGATACCGTCCACCGCCGACTTGGCGACGCCGTGCTTGAAGGCGAACGCCTCGGCGCGACCGATCACGCAGCAATTGGTGACGATCAGGGGAATGAAGATGCCCAATACCATGTAGAGGGCCGGCAGGAAGGCGCGCATCGCCAGCTCCACGGCGGTCACCACGCAGGCGATCACCATGACGAACACGGGAATTCGCACCTCCGGTCGCACCAGGTTGCGGATCAGCGAAATCGCCACGTTCGACAGCAGCACCACCAGCGTGGTCGCCAAGCCCAAGCCCAGGCCGTTGACCACCGAGTTCGAAGTCGCCAGCAAGGGACATAGCCCCAACAAGGCCACGAAGCCGGTATTTTGGGTCCACACCCCGTTTTCGAGAATTTGCCGATAGCCGGTTTCGCTCATGAATGGCGCTCCTTCACGGTTGTTGCTGGGGCGAACAACTGCTCGCGATGGGTCTGGACGTATTCCAGGAATTTTCGGGTCGCCTTGACCACGGCGCGCGGCGTGATGGTCGCCCCGGTGAACTGGTCGAACGCGCCGCCGTCCTTCTTGACCTTCCAGCCATCCGGCCGGGGATTGTCCAGCGACTTGCCGGCGAAAGCCAGAATCCACGGCGAGCGTTTGTCGTCGATCCCGTCGCCCAGCCCCGGCGTTTCCTTGTGCGTCAGCACCCGCACCCCGGCCACCGTCCCGTCGGCATAAACCCCGACCAGCAGTTGGATCGGCCCGCTGTAGCCGTCCGGCGCGGTCGGCGTGGCGAACAGGGCCACCGGCTGGCCGTTCTTGCGCGCCCGGTAGACCGTCACCGGCCGGTCGGTCCCCAGCTCCGGGGCTACCACCTCGATGCGGTCCTCGACCACGCGGTTGTCGTAGCGGTCCGCCGGCACCAGCTGGTTCAGGCTGGCCTCCAGCGCCGCCCGCTGCGCCTCGGCGATAATGTCCTGGGTGCCGGTGTAGGTCACGGCGACCAAGCCGGTGCCGACCACCGCAAAGCCGGTCAAAATCAGGGCGGCGACGCCCATGCTGCGCGCGACGGTTTTCATCCCCGCCGCGCTCCGAACACCCGGGGCTGGGTGTACAGATCGATGGTCGGCGCGGCGATGTTCATCAGCAGCACCGCGAACGCCACCCCGTCGGGATAGCCGCCGAAACCGCGAATGATGTAAACCAGAACGCCGATGCCGGCCCCGTAAAGCAGCCGCCCGCGCGGCGTGGCGCTGGCCGTGACCGGATCGGTGGCGATGAAGAAGGCGCCGAAAATCGCCGCCCCGCTCCACAAGTGAAACCACGGTGGCGCGTATCGCTGCGGGTCGATCAGATAAAAGACCGTCGCGATGACCGCCAGCCCGCCCAGCATTCCGGCCGAAATCCGCCAATCGGCGGCCCGAACGTAGAGCAGCCACAGCCCACCGACCAGAAAGCCCAGCGCCGCCCACTCCCACCCGCGGCCGGCGACGATGCCGAACACCGGGCTGTCGCGAATTTCGGTCACCGTCAGCCCGAGCCCCAGTTTGGTCCGCAACACATCGAGCGCCGTGGCTCCGGTCAGCGCGTCCGGCGCGAACCGGGCCGGCAGTGCGCCCTGAAAAATCGCTTGCAGCGTTTCCGCCGTGGTCATGGCGTGCGGTTGGTCGAAACCGTGCGGGATCAGCCAACTACTCATCTCGCGCGGGAAGGAGACCAGCAACACCACGTAGCCGACCATCGCCGGGTTGAACGGGTTGTAGCCCAGACCGCCGTACAGGTGCTTGGCGACGACGATGGCCGATAACACGCCGATGGTCGTCAGCCACCACGGGGCGAGTGGAGGTAGCGCCACCGCCAGCAACCAGGCGGTGACGACGGCGCTGTAGTCGGCCAGATACAAGGCTATCGGCTTGCCGCGCACCGCCAGCAGGATCGCTTCCACCAGCAACCCGACTATCGTGGCGATGACGAGATTGACCAGGACGCCCCAGCCGAAAAACCAGGCCAGCGCCGCGATTCCCGGCAACATGGCGTACAAAACCTGGCGCATGACCTTGCCGACGCCGGTATCGAGCAGGACGAAAGGAGAAGTGACCGTTTTAAAGCGCATCGTCGCTCAACCGTCTCCGTCTCCAGCTCCGGTCGCTTCGATCGCCCCCGACTTGGACGCCTTGGTGAGAGCGACGGCGGCTTCGAGCGTCGGTTTCTCGGGCGCCGCATCGGAGCGCGGCGGAGCTTTTTGTCGCAACTTGGCTTCTCGTTCCTGCTTCTCGCGCTCCAGTCGCTCCAGCCGGGCCTGGTGCCGCTGTCGGGCGAGTTCGGCTTTCTCTTTCTCCTTTTCCAGCGCCCAAACTTCGTTCTTGGCGTAGCGGTAATACTGCACCAGCGGGATGCGGCTGGGGCAGACGTAGCTGCAACAGCCGCACTCGATGCAGCTGAACAGGTGGTAATCCTGCACCTTGTCGAACTCCTTGGCGCGAGCGTGCCAATAAAGCTGTTGCGGCAACAGGTTGGCCGGACAAGCCTCCACGCAGTCGCCGCAGCGGATGCAGGGCATGACCGGCAGCTCCCGGGCGAATCCGTCGGGTCCGGCCGCCAGAATGCAGTTGGTGGTCTTGGTCACGGGCACCTCGTCCGTGTGCATGGCGAAGCCCATCATCGGCCCACCCATGATCAGCCGCTCGACTTCATCCCGATAGCCGCCGCACTGGGCGACCAGATCCGCGAACGAAGTGCCCAGCAGGGCATCGATGTTTTGTGGCTGGGCCACATGACCGGTCACGGTGACGATGCGGGCAATCACCGGCTCGCCGAAATTGACCGCTCGGTGGAGGGTATAGGCGGTGGCGACGTTGAAACACTGCACGCCGATGTCGGTCGAGCGCCCGTTGACCGGCGCTTCCTTGTCGGTGAGCAGCTTGGTCAGTTGCTTGGCGCCGCCGCTGGGGTAGCGGGTCGGCACCGGCCGCACCTGGT
>RRZT010272085.1_pt1 | contig 12819 bp, 4 predicted proteins | sample 2165551 | NCBI WGS metagenome assembly RRZT01 (sample SAMN10456910, study PRJNA506462) | wastewater metagenome | biome: wastewater; feature: sludge; material: wastewater sludge; isolation source: wastewater sludge with Escherichia coli K12::gfp cells carrying plasmid... | place: USA: Moscow, Idaho ... | reverse complement strand
TGGTTACTGGTAGGTTTTGTTGTTTTATGGATTTCCAATACATTCGGCTGAATTGATATACTTGATCTATTAACTCTTTAACTGTTGGAATGTCGTTTAAATATTCGTCGTCTGTGCAGTTCAAAGTTAATTTTACAGGAAAAGGATAATCAAACGCTTTGCCGTCTTGACTGTATTTAGTGTTATTGAATAGTAAGTATTTTAGCTTTGCAATTTCTATTATGGTTCCGCTTAATGGCATTAATTCTGGACTGCTTGTGTCGAATGCTACGTAATCATTAGCTTCTGTTTTATTGATTGTGATAATAATTATTGGAACATCAATATTTAGTTTGTTTAATACTTTTTGGATTGGGTCAATTTCTTCTTTACCCATTGGTTTGTAGTAGTGGATTATTAATCTTTCTACATCGTTGCCATTATCAACAATAAATTTTAAGATTTGTTTTCCTATTGCACCAGCTATTAATTCGATTTCATTATCTCTGAAACAATCAAATCCTTTAAATTCTCCTTTATTGGTAAAGCAAAATGCACTACCTACATATCTGGTATTGCTTTCTGCTGATTTAAAAGCACCCACACCAACTATTAATTCTTGTTTTAAATCTCTATCTAATCGCCAAGGAATACCATCTATTTTTGCTAATAAGGCAGGAGTAATGTTTTCTAAAAAAGCACCAAAATAGTTATTATTAATACTTTCTTTAAATATTACTTGTGAGGTTATTTCGTGTTTTAGTAGTTCCTCTTTTACTTGGTAGTATAATTGTTTATTGTCCTGGTCTTCTTTATGAATTGGACTTATGTAGATTGCTACATATCTTGTGTTTGGTGTTTTTTCTAAATTGATTAAATGTATTTTTAATTCTTTGATTGCTGTTGCAGGACTTTCAAATCCTAAACTACTATTTTTATCATCCATAAAAAATGGTTGCTTTATATGATTTTTTAATGATGGAAAAAAACCTTTGTAACCATTTAAAAAATAATCATATAATTTGGCAACATATTCTTTGCGGTCTGGTTTGTGGTAAATGAAGAAAAACTGCACATTTGGATGAGGACTTGCTTTGTATGGTCCTATTTTTTTCATTCCTATTTTAGGATCAATTTCAGTATTATTATAAAATCTTAAATTGTTTGATTTGTAATTGGTATGATAGACTTCGTTTTCTGGAATTGTAAAAAATCCATTTTTATCTAATGGTACGATACTTCTAAAAGCTTCCGTATTTAGATAGTTATTATAAAAATTGTTAATGTAGTTGAAGTAAGGTAAGTATCTATTGCCTTTTTTAGGTTTGTCGTGTGGTATGTGTAAATGATTTTTTATAGGTATGTTGAGTAGCGGATATACATTTATTAAATTTTGCTTTGCATCTTCTGAAAGTGAATCGAATTTGAATATTTCATTGTTGTAGATAACTGTTTTAAAATAGTTTGATGGCATTTCTATTTTATCAATGCTTGTTGTTGCTACTTTTGAATTTCCATCATAGGATAGTAGTAAAGCAGGACTTTTTGTTAATGCTGAATATTCTATTTTTAAAGTGAAAACTTTATAGTTATTATAGTCTTTAGTACTTAAAGCAGTATCTAAAAACCAAACTTCAATATCTTTTACATAGTTTAATTGTATGGCATCGGAAATAATTGCAAAATGGTTATATGCTGAATGCGTATAATAATGCTTTGCAAACTTTGCATTGTATGCAAAATCTACTTTAGTTTTAAAATCACAATCAATTGTGTCTATAAAATTGGTGTAGTAATACTTTGATTTTACTATTTCCTCTTTTTGCGTGTCCCATAATTCGTTAGGCAACTCTGTTCTATGAATAGGATAGTAGCCTTCTTTTTTTTCTTTGTAAAAACCAAACTCTTTCTTTACCGAAGGATGTTTGAATGGGATGATGTTTATTTTAAGGTTTTCCAAATATTTAAGCTTTATTGTTTAATTCTCTTAATTCTCCTATTGTTTTATCTTTTATAGAAACAGTGTTTTCAAGAGACTTTATTTTATTTTGAAGTTGCTCGATAGTAGTATCTTTTTTCAAGAAATTCGGTTCTGTATGTTGTAAATTAATAATTGCAATTAATTTTTCGATTGATTCAATTGTGTCTTTTAGTTCTTGTTCAAATTCTGGTTTTTCTAAATCATAATGGCTAAATGGATTCATTACAGTTCCTCTATGAATTTCTAATTCTTTAATTAATTCAATATCCAAATTTGTTTGAGTAGTTATAGCCAACCAATAGTCTTCACTTGTAATCTCTTTTACATTCTTTTTATAGACAACTAAAAGCTTTCTTGAGCTACAAATAAGTTTTACAATTCTTTCAAATTCAGTTCTTATATACACCGCTGACGCTTTATAATCTTTTTCTGCTAGATAGTGTTTTGCTCTTGTTATATATCCTTTTTCATTTACAATTAATGGTATTTCAAAATCTTTATCATCTAATGACTTTGAGAAAATTTCAATGTATTTCCATTTTTCATTTCCAAAAAAGTTTCTTACTAATTCATACCAAACCTTATCATAAGTGGTCATTATGGTTTGAAATTGCTCTTGTGCTGGTACTTCAATAAAATGATTTTTTAATATTTTAAGTAATGGTAAGCGATTACTCATATCAAGACCAATCAGTAAATCATCTAAAACCAATACTTTTAATGCTCCTGCTGTTGGATTTACTTTTATTGAAGCCAAGTATAAACTTATAGCCAAAGCTGATAACCTTGCTTCATTAAGAAAAAATTGATGTTTTGGAATATGTGTGTTATGAAAATCTAATTTTAGATTAATCGTGTTTCCTGAAAGCATTCTTCTACCGTGATGGGTAACTTCGGTAAATTCTAATTTTATTTTTACACTTTCACCAAAATAAGACATAAATATATTCGTGTCTTTTTCAATATCTTGTATTAATTGCTTTAATCCCGGATTGAATTTGTCTTTTAAATAATTTTTTGTTCTCGCTTGTATACCTTTGGTTTGTTTAAGATTAAAAGTATCATCATAAATGGAATTCCATTCTGAACCTATTTCTTTTGTTGAAAATCGATTGACTGAATGCTTTAAGATACCATTAATTAAAATATCAAATAGATTAACATCATTAGCGTGTTCAATATGCGTTCTTAATAAACTGCGATAATCAAAAAAACCTTTAATCTTATTGGCATCTGCTATTATAGTTTTATCTGCACTTATAATTTGCTTATCAATAATGTTTAGATCAAAATTGGTAGTTTTGGTAGAAGCTGCTGATTCTTTGATAGTAACTTGAATAGAAGCTGTGTTTTTTTTAGAAACTGGGACAAATATATTTTCTTCAACATTAACCCTTTGAACAGAAGATAAAAAGAAGTTTTGTAAAGCTGTAAATAAAGAACTTTTACCACTGCCATTTTCGCCATATACCATAAGGTTTTTACCGTCTTTGTCTAATGAAATGGTATGTTCGCCATAAAAAGCACGATAGTTGTTTAACTTGATTTCGGTTATTCTCATAATTTACTTACCAACTTTCAGGTTTAGTTAATACATATCCATCCTTTTTGGTAACATTTAATGGAAATTGATGGTCTTTTATTTTTTTCTTACCAATAATTTGTGAACCTTTTGCAGCACCTGCAACCGTAATATTGTGTCTTTCGGGTGGAAAGAAAACACTAACCGCTTTTTTATTAAACTGATGATGAATTGCTTTTACTGGTGGTACTAAATCACTATCGCCAGAAATTAATATGGCAGTATCATACCTGTCATTAAAAGCATCAAGTAGTAAATGTGTTGCAATATTAACATCAGTCATTTTTTCGTTGGATATTGACCAATTGTGCCCGCAATTATTACATTCTATTTCTTTTGCTTTGTAAAGACCATAAATGATATTTATACCTGTAGATTCTAATGCTTCTAAATAAGTAGTTTGTCGTTTTTGTTTACTGGGTTGATTGGTTATTCTGCTTGTGAAATATTTTATTTCAATTAGTTCTTGATTGTGCGTGATATAACTATCAATCAATGATTTAATGTTAAGCCATTTGCAATTATCAATACCTGCATCTACCATACCGAAGTATAAGTTAAACCCATCTATATATACGATTACTCTATTTTTTATCATTTTTAACATTTTTTTATTTGTGAAATTAAATATTCACTCTATATTTGCACTTGTACAGCTCCAAGGATAGTATCCTTGGACCGATGCCCGACCTAACCGTTGGGCATTTACATTTTATATACTTTCCTCTTTTATACCTTCAATAATTTTTATTTCTGGAATTGAGTTCATATAAAACAAGTTTACTCTTACAGGATGATTTTTTTCATTCAATCTATTAAAAACAGTGTTAATGATTTCCAATTTTTGATTATCACTCATACTTTCTGTGAATGCTGGTAACTCACCCAAATGCTCTATTATTGTTCTGTTATTTTGCTTTAATAACTCTGGGAAATACAGGTCATAGACCATACCATCAACTATTTGCTCAAAATAAATTGAAAATAATTTATTGATATCTGTTACTTGTTCTTGTTGTTTTAGAAAAATTATAAAATCTGCTATTTTGATAAAAAAGCTTTGTTCTTCAGAAGTTATTTTTTTTATCGGTATAAATTGTAATGGTTCAAAATATAATTCTAACATTTCACCTTTTCTTTTACCCATCCAATACAACCAAAAATAAACAAGTTTACTATTTAATATTGAGAGTATATATTTTAAAGAAAACTCTTTTTTATTTAATGAAATATAATAAACATCTGCTGAGGCATAGGTTTCAAAATCATCGTATCCAAAAACATTATATCTACTACGTTGAGGACAAACAATTTTTGGCGACTTAATTATATTCAAAGGAACTGAATGAATTAAAGCCCACCATTTCCCTTTTTTGTATGCAGATTGTAACACACCATTTATATATCTTTTTGATAATATTTCTCTGTAATTATCTAAATGATTTTTAATATTGGTTAATTTTTCGAATTCTATTGGATTTTCTATTGTATCTACATATATGATTTTATTTTCCGGATTTTTAGCAACTGTATATTTAGAAATTTCAGAATTCTTTATGAAATTCTTTATATAGTTAGATTCTAAACTATTAAAATTTAGATTATTAAACTCAAGGTCATTTAATACATAAACACCTTCGTTTTTATCACTATCTTTATCTTTAAATCTATCCTTTCCTGTAATAATTCCTTGGTTTATGTTGCAAATACCATCTGTTATTTTCTTACCTGCTACAGAATTTGAAGAATTTTCACCTTCGGATTCATTATCAGATAATTTATCGCAATTATCATAAAGTTGATTGATTATTTGAGCAACATCAGCTGGTAAAAAATGTATAAATCCAGTCCAATTATTAAATATCTTGTTTTGATCGGAAATGAAATTTAACTCCTTATGTTGGTTTTTTAAAAAATCTTTATTGTATTTATTTTGGTAAATTGTAGTTTTAATATTTTGATTTGGCTTTTCATTTTTTTTAAGGGTAAATATATTGGTATGAACCCCAGCTGCAAAAATTGCATTGTCATTGAAATTGATATACTCTACAATACTATAATTATCAATAATATGCTTTCTTATCTTCTTACCACCTTGTGCTGTAATCCAATAGTTTGGTGTTATAAATGTATTTACCGCTGAATCTTTAGACAATTCAAAAGATTTATTTAAAAAGAAATACCAATAGTCCATCTTTTTTTCAAAAGCTGGATGTTTAACAAATGGTTCAAATAATTCTTTGTTTCCTTTTTGTCCAATATACGGTGGATTAGCAATGACAATATCAAAGCCAATAAAATTACCATCTTCATCTAAAAGATTGGGAAATTCAAATCTCCATTCAATGGCGTTAGTATAAAACAAACCTTCATTTGCTTCTTTTCTCTTATTTTCTTCTGCATCTAATTCTTTTTTTGCTTTAGAAATTTCAGTTTTTGAACCAATAGTTTTTCCAAAAATATCAACCCTTAAAAGATTTTCGTACTTTCCTCTAATTTTAGCAAGTGCTTTAATTTTTTCATTCCCATAGTTAGAAACGAAAGCATCTTTTATTTCTTTTATTAATTCTTTATATTCTCTTTTACTTTTAGAATCAGAAACATACATATAATCATTAATACTATCCTTGTACGATTGTAATGTAATTGGTTGTAATTTGTTGTTTTTTCTGTTTCTATTTATTGTTTCAAAAACGTCGTCTATTGGGCTGTTTAAATTGTATCTACTTATTAATGAATTACCCACAACGATTTTGTAATCGAGGTTTGGTAACGCTTTCGGTTTTTCTTCGTTTACAATTAGGCTTAACCAAAAACGCAGCCTTGCAATATCAACCGCACCTTTTTCTATATCAACACCATAAATGCTGTTTTGAATGATATTTTCTTTTACTTTGGCTGGATCCCATTCGCTATTGGTTGCAAATGCGAGTAATTCTTTTACAGCAAAAATCTCTTGTAATAATCCCATTGGGAAAGCTCCTGAACCAATGGCTGGATCGCATATTTTTACAGTATCAAGATATTTATTTACCTCTTTAGCACGCTTGAGAATATAATCGTTAATGTTTTTATTTTTTACAAAATCTACAATATCTGAATAATCTTCCTCATAATACTGATTAGAGTGCATTATTAAATTTGCATTTTGTTTTTCATAGGCTGAAACACCGTTTTCGTCTTTTGAATTGGAACTCGGATTTAGATATGTATTTAAATACTCAATTAAACTTTCTTGACACATATAATGTACAATCTCTTTTGGTGTGTAGAAAGCTCCTTTGTCTTTATTATCTTCTAATAAGTTCTCAAAAATATGTCCTAACATTTCTGGGTCAACCGCTACAGTATGGTCTTCTGGACTGTCTTCGTGAACAGTGAAATTGAATGCGTTTAAAAAGTCAAGAAAACCTCTGTGATTGCAATCTTTTTTCTTAATCAGTTTATCTGTTAGTGGAGTATCCTCAAAATCATCAGAGTGAAATAATGAAGGTATAAGTGTTAGTAATTTGTTATCGTAGTCTTCTGGTTCAAATAGACCACCATTTAAATAAGGTATTTTTACAGAAGAGTTATTTGGCATTTTAAAAACATCATTTGGTCTTTGTTCATTTAATGTATTAAAAAAGAGTTCTGATAACCAGTTTGAATAAAAAGTTTCGTTTGCACCACTTAATTTAAATAAATTAAAAATAAATTCAGGGTCTCCATCATTATATTCTAAATCAGACGCACCTAACCAACCTTTCTTTTGAACAAAGTATAAGAATACTATACGACCTAATAATTTTTTTACGAAATCACGAATGGGCTTATTAGCAGCATCAATTTCTTTTTTATTAGCTTTTACAGGATAATCAATATTGAAAACTGATTTTCTGTAATTAGATTTTTCAATACTCTCTACAAATCTGTTGTAATGCAACGTATACTCATCAAAAAACGTTTTACTTAACGTTTCAACCGAAAATATATTTACTAAACTAATAGCACCTTTTTCGTTTTCTGATGGATATAAAACAATTCGTGATGCTTTTTCTAAATCGGCAAAACGATCGGATATTGTTTTACATTTTTCTGATTGTCCAACAATGAAAGTGTAGCGTTTTGGGTTTAGTTTTTTAACACTAATTCCTTTATCTGTTAAAACGGTATCACTGGCAACCAAAGTAAGTCTCCAAGTTTTAAGGTTATCCGGATTGATAAAATTTACTAAAACACCTTCGCCTGCAATTAGCATTTTACGCACATATTGCTGAATTCCAACTTTGCTTTGTTCGATGCGAACTTTAGGTTGTAATGTTATTTCGTAAAGCTTTAATGTATTATAATCGTCTAACTCTAAATTACCATAATGAACGACTTTACCTATTGCTTTCTTTTCGGATGCAGTTAATTGATTGCTTTCGTCAATATAATTTTCTTCTCTAAAAAGTTTTGCTTTTTCTGACGTAAAAACAGAATTTAGAATTTCTCTTTTAAAGACTTCTAGGTCGTATACTTTTTGAAATGATTCTTGTATTTGTAGTTTACCAGCCATACTTAATTAATACTAACGGTTAAAACAATTTTTGGATTGATGATTTGATATTCTTTTTTGGTATTGTTAGCACTTGGATTTAGGTTCAAATCGTCTATAACTTCAATAAATAATTTTTCGTAAAATGCTTCTTTTTCTTTTACAATCATTGTTTCAAAAGATTTAAAAAAATCATTTACTTTTTTTGGTGTGCCTTTGCTTGAAAATGTTCCATTCTTAATACTCTCTACCAATAAACGCATCGTTTCTGTTTTTTGAGGCGTTGGAGAAAACTTTATAGCATAATTTAGATTAGAAATTGCTTTGTTTTCAGCTGGACTCAATTCTTTTTTATTTACTGAATGAAAATTACTTTGCACCGAATCGCTTTTGAATTGTTGAAAAGCAATTTTGGCTTGTTCAAAGTGATTGTCGTGAAAAGCCACTCTTTTTTCTTCCGGAGTTGATTGAAACAATTTAACGGCATCTAAAAAACTTAAAATCCTTGTGTTACCAACACCACTAACAAAACAAAAAACACCAGGATGGTTGTCTGCTTTTAAATAACAAATTGATGAATTAGTCACGTTATCTGGTAAATCATCTCCGTCATTAAAGGAAATAGGTTTGAAATGAAGATTGTCTTCTATTCTACCAACTCTTGCCTTATTTGGTATTTGACTAATTTTCTTGAAATATTCTTTATTTTTCTTTTTGAACTCTCTTAACTCGTTGAGGTATTTTAATATTTCACTTTCTTCTTGTTGGACTTTATTACCATATAAAGCACCATCGCCAACTTCTTCTAACAAAGAAAATATTTTATTATCTTCTCCGAAAGCCGTGTGAAATGCTTGTAATTTTCGAATAGCAGTTTGTTCTAATCTAATTTGTTTATTTCCTTGAACACTTGGATAAAAATTATATACGAAGATTTGTTTTGCACGCGTACCAATACGATTGACACGACCAATTCTTTGCATTAATCTTGTACTGTTCCAAGGAACATCATAATTTACAATTACATTACTACGGTGCAAGTTTATACCTTCTGCTAAAACTTCTGTTGTAATAATAATATCATAATCATAATGCCATTCCGATTCTTCTAAATTAGCATCAAAATTGGAACGAATAATTCCATCAGCGTTTTTCCTATTAGAACTATCAATGGTTAGTATTTTTTCGAAACCATCAGCTTCTAATTTGTGTTTAATTTCATTGGCTGTTTCCGTGCTTTCTGTAAAAATTACAATTTTTCCACTATGGTTAACTTTTTTCGTAAAGAAAGTATTTTTGAGATTGTATAAAAACTCTTCCATTTTAGGGTCAACAGAAATTTTATTCCATCGTTTAATTAAATCAGAAATTTTCTTTTTATCTTTTAGAAGTAGTTCAATATATTCCTCTTTAAAAGCTGATTTTTTAAACTCTCTATTGTTACCTCCTTTATTTTCAATAGATACTAGTATTTCATCATCAGTTAAACCTTTTTCAATAAGTTCGTTTATGTTTAAATCAGGAGCAATAAAAACTCTATCCTTATCTAACATATCAAGCATATTTTGAGTTGCTTTATCTAATCGCCCTAACGATTTTTTAAAAGCGTGAAAACTACTTTCCAGTCTTTTTACCATTAAGGTTTTCATTATTGCAGATAATCTTTCCGAAATAGATTGTACCGTTTGATTTCGTTTAGCGTATAATTTAATATCATCAGCATTAACTAAATTCTCAATAGCTCTATATCTATGATAACCTAAAGCATTTGGTAATGGTTTTCCGTTTTCATCTAATCCAGCAATTAAATCTATGGTATCAATGAATAACTTAGAAAGTTCTTCATCTAGTTGATAGTGTAAAGAAATCGGGTCACCAACTTTTGGGAAAACTATTTTTTGATTTTTTAAATCTTCTAAATATTCCTCATTATTTTCAATGTCTTTTCTTGTTCTTCTAATAACTAGTGGTTCAACTACATCATTACGAAGTTTATTAAACATTAGCTTTAGTTTTGGTATATTTAGTTTTGGTTCGGCAGCTAACTTTTTATATTGCTCATTAATAGGTTTAAAATATTCTTGTAAATTTTTATTTGGTATATCTAATGTTGAATTTCTTCTGTCTTGGAATAAGTACAGTTGATTTTCAATATCATCAGGTCTATTATTTAATGGAGTTGCTGAAATTAATATTACTTTTTTTCTAGTATCTCCATTTTCACCTGCTTTAACTCGTGGTTTTTTACAGATTTCTTGTAATGCCAAATACATTTCTGTGTAATCATTTCTAAATTTATGAGATTCGTCAACTACAATTAAATCATAACGTTCAGCATTAGGCAAATCGGTGTAATCATTATCAATAACCTTGTGTAAGCTACCTGTTGTAACATATTCTAAATGATTATCAATTAAGAAATCTTGAGCTGTTCTTTGCCAGTTAGCTTTAATTGCTGGTGGAGCAACAATTAAAACTTTAGAATGACTACCATTTTCATAAATGAATTTTTTAATAATCATTGTAGCAATAATAGTTTTACCTAGTCCAACAACATCGGCTAAAATAAAACCATTGTGTTTTTGCATAATAGAGTAACCTTGATTAGCAGCATCGGTTTGATACTTTAATCTCATATACTTTTCTGGAAGTAATAATTCAATATTGTACGGATCATATTCTACACGATTACCAAAGTATTCAATCATCATTTTGATATACATTTCATAAGGTGTAAAATCATCTTTTAAATATGATTTTTTTACTATTTCTTCAGCATCAACTGGAAGAATATTTTCTGATTCATTCCAAAGTTTTTCAAACTCATCATAAGCAAATTTCACATCTGCATATTCACTTAATTCAACATTAAACTCATAGTTATTTTCTACTTTAGAACCAATTCCAGAATCGGTTAAATTGCTAGAACCTGTAATAACAGTTCTTTCGGTGTTATAATGATTATGAATATCTTTATAAAAGATATAAACTTTTGCGTGAATAGTCTTTTCAGGATGAGTTCTAACTTCAATTTTTTGCTCAATTAAGTCTTGAAAAAATTGTTTTATACCTTTTTCGGTTTTTTCATCATAGTTTGCATTCTCAATGTCAATTAGAATTTCATTAATAAAATCCTCTTTTGCTTTTTCTCTATCAGCAAAAAATTCTAATCCTTTGTTATTTGCTTGAGCAATTATTTTATCAGCACTAATACCTACCAATAATCTTATTTTAGGAACTTTGTTTAAAAATTCTCTAACTTTAAAATAACCTGACGACCGTAAATACCCCACTAAAGCATCAAAATTTTGTATGCCTTGATTGTGTTCAAAGAACCCTTCAAACTTCTTAATAAGAGTATTTTCGCTATCGTTTGTAAAAAATTTTGTTGACATTTATATAAAAAACTGTTAATCTCCAAAAATAGTAAAATTTAATTTCTTTTTTTTGTTTTTGTTTAACTTTAGATGATTTTTGTATATGTCCCATATTCAGGTTGTTGTAAGTAATTGCCTAAACAAGATTTTAGGAATGAACCCACCGTTCTTTCTGCTATATTGAAGCTAGCACCTAATTCCACCGCTTCTTTTCGTGTGAAGTTATTTGGTAAAGCATCAAAGAATAGTTTTTTGTTTTGTCCTTTTTTGAAAGGTCCATTTTCTTCGTCTTCCTGTTTTGGTAGGTTCTCGAACATTAGAATATTGTGTTTTAAATAGACTTCAATCAATTGTGATGCTGTTTCAAAATCTTCGTCTAAACATTGAATGTCGGTTGCTTGTTCTTGGGCTTGGAACTTACGAATGCTTGTAAATATCATACACATTCTATATAAAACCAATCCTAATCGTTTTACAATACTTTGGGCATCTTCTGAAACAAAGGCACTGATTTGACTTAAATACTCGCTAAATGTTGGGTTGAATTTGTCCCATTGTTCTTTGGTTAAATGGATTGTTGTTTTGCCACTATCGAGAAACAAAACCATTTCGTACACTGCAATTGATAGCTTTGCAAAATGGTCGGTTAAATTTACTCTGTTGCCATACGGAGAAGGGTCAATCCATTTGCTGTTGGTTTTGAAAACATAAAATACAAAACGACTAAATAAACCATCTTCGGCAGATGCAATAATGTTATACACTTGTTGAGGTGTTCCCGAAAGTGCAACAGCTAAACGTGGATTGTTAATTTCGAAATACTCATTATTGGTTTTTCGTGAAATGGATATTTTTTCGCTATGGAATGCTTTTCGTAATAAATCAGAATAAGAACCCCAATCGTTTTTGAACACTTGACCTAGCGTATCGGCTTCGGTTTCGCATATAATACCAGTACCGTCATTTTGTTGCAAGTGTTGGATGATTTTTGCATTACTTGTGTTGGCAGGAATGAATACTACTTTGAATGGTGGTTCTTCGGGAATTTCTTCTAGTGTATTGTCGTCTTTCTTTTGGAAACGTTGCGCTTTTTTGTAAGCTGCCATTTTTAGGTCGTATTCTTTTTTTTGCTCTCTTGAATTTTTGAGTACTTCTTCGTGGTATTTATCGGCTAACTCTTTAGAAGATTGTAACGCGCCTTTACCTGATGCAGCAGGAGCAAGTATAAAAGAAAACAAATGAGGATATACGGTTCTACCACCATACTCACCAGTGACATTTGGTAAGCATCCTGATAGAATTGCTAAAGCACCTGTTAGAAACGTATCTCTTTCTCTTGGTTCGGAGAATGCTTCTGCACCTTGCTTAAGAATAGGCGGTA
>RRZT010650668.1_pt1 | contig 12821 bp, 10 predicted proteins | sample 2165551 | NCBI WGS metagenome assembly RRZT01 (sample SAMN10456910, study PRJNA506462) | wastewater metagenome | biome: wastewater; feature: sludge; material: wastewater sludge; isolation source: wastewater sludge with Escherichia coli K12::gfp cells carrying plasmid... | place: USA: Moscow, Idaho... | reverse complement strand
GGAATGTCCGGCGTCGTTCGTCCGCAGTGTCGCCGAGGACCGCACCGGGTCGGTGGACACCACTCCGTTGTGGCGCAATTGGATCGCGCAGGGCTGGACCGAACTCACCGAACAGGGTGAGACCGTCGAGCTCGGCATCCTGATCGAGGAACTCGGCCGGGCGACCGATCCGACTCCGCTGCTGGCCACCCTGACGCAGTTCACCCCGCTGGTACCCGGCCACGCCGACCCGGCACGTAGCGGCGCGGCCGTCTACGACGGGATCACGGCGGCCCGGTCGGGGACCGGTTGGGTGCTCGACGGTACGGCCCGCCATGTGCTGGACGGCGATCGTGCCGAGCGGCTCGCGGTGGTCACGCCTGCCGGTGTGTTTCTCGTTGACGCCGAACATGTTTCGTCCCGCCGGGTGCCGGTCTTCGATCCGGTGCTGCATGTCGCCGAGGTCACCCTCGACGGTCTCGAGGTCAGCCACGCCAGCCAGGTGTTGGATGTGGACGTGCCCTCGGCGCGGGACATCGCGCTGACCGGTATGGCGCTGACCATGGTCGGGGCCTGTCAACGGGTGCTCGACCTGGTGCTCGAACACGTCCGAGACCGTCAACAGTTCGGCGTGGCGATCGGCTCGTTCCAGGCCGTGCAGCACAAGGCCGCTGACATGCACGTGGCGATCGAGCGGGCCCGGGCACTGTCCTACTTCGCTGCGCTGACCATCGCCGACGACGACCCGCGGCGCCGGCTGGCCTCGGCAATGGCCCAGGCCGCCGCCGGTGAATGCCAGTCGTTGGTGTTCAAGCACGGTGTGCAGTTGTTCGGCGCAATGGGCTTCACCTGGGAGAACGACGTCCAGTTCGCGCTCAAGCGCGCCAAGGCCGGCGAGCTGATGCTCGGCGGGGCCGCCGAACACCGGGCCTTCATCACCGATACCGCCCTGGCAGGGCGACGCTAGTGCAGCTCGCATTCGACGCCGACGTCGAGGCGTTCCGTGCCGACTTCATCGCCTTCCTCGACGAGCACCTGCCCGACCCGGCGGTGACCGAGCAGCGGTCCCGGTCCACGGCCGACATCCCGGACTGGGCCCGGACCTGGCAGCGCGCGATGTTCGATCACGGCTGGTTGCTGCCCGGCAACCCGCCGGAGTTCGGCGGCCGCAACGCCTCGATCCTGCAGCAGTACGTCCACCGCGATGAGCTGTCCAAGCGGCGCATCTACCAGAGCTTCAACCCGCAGGGACTCGGCATCATCGCCGCGTCGCTGCTGTCGTTCGGGACCGATGAGCAGAAGCAGCGTTGGGCGGTGCCGATCCTGCGCGCCGAAATCACCGCGGCGCTCGGAATGAGCGAGCCTGGTGCCGGATCGGACCTGGCTTCGCTGCGGACATCGGCAGTGCTCGAGGACGACCACTTCGTCGTCAACGGGCAGAAGGTGTGGACGTCGGGTGCGCACCACGCCGACATCATCCTGACGTTCGTGCGCACCGACCCAGATGCGGCCAAGCACAAGGGAATCAGCGTCCTGGTCATCCCGACGGACACCCCGGGTGTCGTACGCCGGCCGTTCGCGTCGATCTGTGGCCACGACGATCTCGACTTCAACGAGGTCTTCTTCACCGATGTGCGGGTGCCCGCAGAGAATCTGGTCGGACCGCTCAACGGTGGCTGGGGAGTGGCCAACGGTTCACTGGGTCACGAGCGCACACTGTTGTGGCTGGCCTACGCCGATTGGCTCGAGCAACTGGTCAACGATTTCACCCCGGTGACGGCACTCGACCGCGACCGGTACGCCACCCTGGTGATGGACACCTACGCGCTGCGGGCGCTCGGCTCGATCGCACTGTCCCGGGAAGCCCGTGGCGAACAGGATGTGCCGGCCCTGTCGGTGCTGAAACTCTTTGGCTCCGAGGCATTCCAGGACTCGGTCGGGTTCGCGCTGGAGTCTGCCGGCGTCGATGGGCTGGCGCATCCGGCGGCGACGGCCCCGTTCGCCCCGTTCGGTGAGGACGCGACGAGCACCAGCTGGTTCGAACGCTTCGCCCGCAGTTTCGGCGGCACCATCGCCGGCGGCACGTCGGAGATCCAGCGCGGCATCATCGCCCAGCGCGTCCTCGGCCTGCCCCGCACCTGAATTTCTCGCCCAGCGTGCGTGTCGGTCCGCGACACGCCGCGGATGCGCGTACTTCTGCGCACCCTCGATGCAGAGGCGGTGGGACGCCTGCCGGCGAACGTGCGCAGAGTTCCGCAATCACCCGGCGTGTTGCGGACCAACACGCACGCTCGCGATGAAGGTGCCTACAGCTCGGCGAGGCGGGGAACCGACTTGCGGGCGCGCAGCCCGGCACCGGCCTTGCGGCTCAATTCCCTCGAGCTGCCCAGCAATCCGTCCAGCACCAGTGCGCGTTTGATGTGCACATGCAGGTCGTGCTCGTCGGTGAAGCCGATCCCGCCGAGCACCTGCTGACAGTGCTTGGCGGCCAGCAGGGCGGCCTTGCCCGCGGCGGCCTTGGCCAGCATCGCGGTCAGGTCGGGGCTGTCGGACGACGACAGGCTCAACGTGGCCTCGGCGCCCTCGATGGTCACCAGGGTCTCGGCCAGCCGGTGCCGGACCGCCTGGAACGACGCGATCGGCTTACCGAACTGCACCCGGTCCAACGCATGTTGACGGGCCAACGCCAGCATCGCGCGCGCCGAACCGACCAGCCACCAGCCGACGGCCTTGCGCGCCTCGCCCATCCGCATCAGCTCGCCGTCGGGCACGATGTGCAGCGGCAGACCGCCCAGCGTCGAGGCGTCGACGGGCGAGCGGCTCCACACCACCCAGTTGCCGCCGGCGTACGGCATCGGCGGGGTCCCGCCCGGTTCGGCGCCAATGGTCTCGAGCAGTACATCATTGAGAACCGAAGCGTGCGAACCAGTTTCGCCCAACAACCGGAACACCAGCGGGATCGCGAGATCGGGGACCTCGGAAAGCATGTCGGCCCACCCGAGGTCGGCCAGTGCGGCGTCGAGATCAGGCCCCGAGGTCGACAGCATCGCGTTGCGCAGTCCGTCCTCGAGCAGTTCGAGGGAATCGGTATCCAGAACGGTCACCTTGTCATTCCTTACCGAGGTCCAGCAGGCGGCGGGCGATGATGTTGCGCTGAACCTCCGCGGTGCCGCCGTAGATGGTGGCCGCCCGGGAGTATAGGTACTCGGTCCGCCACGGACCGTCCTCGAGTTCGATCACACCCGGCATGAGATTGCGTGCGGTGTCGTAGAGCAGCTGCTCGGCGCCGGCCAGCAGCACCTTGTCGACCGAGGTGTCCGGGCCCAGCTTGTGGCCGGCGGCCAACCGGTGCTGCGTGGCCCGGGACCGGCAGCGCAGCGTGTGAAGCGCCAGATAGACGTCGCCCAGTTGATCGTCGATGGCCGCGCCCTGGCCGGCCACCTCGCCGACGAGTGCGTCGAATCGGGAGTACAGGTAGGCGATGCGCTGCCAGAAGCAGGTCGATCGTTCGTAGGGCAACAGGTCCATCGCCAGCTGCCAGCCGTCGCCCTGCTCGCCCAACATCCGGGAGGCGTCGACCGCCACGTCGTCGAAGTACACCTCGCAGAACTCGTCGACGCCGTGCATGGTGTGCAGCGGCCGGACCGTGATGCCGGGGGAGTCCACGTCGACGAAGAACGCTGTGATCGCCTGATGATTCGGCGTGGACGCGTCGCCGGTCCGGGTCAACAGGATGCACCGGTGCGAATACTGCGCGAAGCTGGTCCACACCTTCTGGCCATTAATGATCCACCGCTCGCCGTCCTGCACCGCGCGCGTCGTGAGCGAGGCCAGGTCGCTGCCCGAGCCGGGCTCGGAGAACCCCTGGCACCATTGCTCCGCCCCGGACAGCAGCTTGGGCACCATCTCGGCGGCGAGTTCGGTTGGCGCGTAGTCGATCATCGTCGGCGTCAGGACCTCGAGCATCGAGTACGGGCCGGGCTCGGCCAGCCGGCGACCGACCACCTCCTCTCCGACGATGGCGCGCAGGATGTCCGGGCCGCCGAGCCCGCCAGCGTGTTCGGGCCAGCCGTAGCGGCCCCAGTCCGCGTCGTAGAGCGCCTTCTGGACCCGCGCGAACTGACGCATATGCCCCGCCAGCGTGTGGTCCTCCGGGGGAGTCAGGTCGTTGTCGTCCAGCCACGCCCGCAACGCCTTCCGGAACTCGGCGGGTTCATGCAGATCCGTCATCCGCCTTCGGGCCTGCCGATCGCGTGCGGACGCCCGTGGTCGTGATCGCCGCTGCGCCGGATGAACGTCATGGCGCGGGTTTTCAGCCGCCAGCCGTCCGCGGTGCGCAGGTAGGTGTCGCGGTAGTAGCCGATGCGCATGTCGTGCTTGGAATGCTCGATGAAGCACAACGGTTGGGTGCCGCTGGCAGCGTCATTGGAGCCGGCATCGAATTCGACGAGCGCGGTGCCGGTCATGAACAGACCCTTGGGCGCGGCGTCGACGAGCACGGGGAAGCGGTTGAGCGTGTAGGTGTCGCCAAACGCGCTGTAGGTGCCGTCCGGCGTGAAAACACTGACCAGTCCGTCGACGTCACCCTGGGTGATGGTGACCGCGTACTTGGCCAGCAGCTGCTGGATCTCGACGAGATCCTCAGTCCGTGTTGGCGTCATGCCTGAAAACCTTTCCGCCCTTCATTACAAAGTTAACACGTTGTGTAACGGTGATGTCTTCGAGCGGGTTACCCGGCACGGCGATGATATCGGCCAGTTGACCCTCGGCAAGACGTCCCCGATCGGTGACGTTGATCAGGTCCGCGGCCACCGTGGTCGCGGCGCGCAGCACCGCGGCCGGCGGCATGCCCCACTCGACCAGGGTGACCAGTTCGTCGGCGTTCTTCCCGTGCGGGATGGCCGGCGCGTCGGTACCGACGGCGATCTTCACCCCGGCCTCGTAAGCGGCCTTGATCGACGTCTCGGCCTTGGGAAACATAGCGGCGGCCTTGTCCTGCAACACCTTCGGCGCCTTCGAGACGTCCATCGCCTGGGCCAGCCGCCGGGTGGTCACCAGGAAGCGGTCGTTGTCGACCAGCATCTGGATGGCCTCGTCGTCCATCAGGAAGCCGTGCTCGATGCAGTCGATGCCGCACGCCACCGCGTGCTTGACGGCCTCAGCGCCGTGCGTGTGTGCGGCCACCCGCAGTCCGCGCCGGTGCGCCTCGTCGACGATCGCCCGGAGCTCCTCGTCCGAATAGTGCTGCGCGCCAGCCTCTCCCGTCAGCGACATCACGCCACCGGAAACGCATACCTTGATCAGCTGGGCGCCGTGCTTGATCTGGTAGCGCACCGCCGTGCGGATCTCGTCGACCCCGTTGGCGATGCCCTCCTCGATGGTCAGCTCGAGCACACCGGGCATGAACGCGGCGAACATGGTCGGATCCAGGTGCCCGCCGGTCGGGGTGATCGCGTGTCCGGCGGGCACGATGCGCGGCCCGTCGATCCACCCGGCGTCGATCGCCTTGCCCAGCGCCACATCCAGCAGGTAGCCGCCGGTCTTGACGAACAGCCCGAGGTTGCGAACGGTGGTGAACCCGGCGCGCAGGGTGCGACGGGCATTGCCGACGGCGCGCAGCACCCGGGTGGGCGGATCGTCCTGGACCTGGGACAGCCCGGGGTTCTCGCCCCGCCCGCCCATCAACAGGTTGACTTCCATGTCCATCAGGCCGGGCAGCAGGACGGCGTCGCCCAGATCCACCACGGTGTCCTCGGCGCCGGGGACGGCGTCCCCGCCGATTCCGACGATTCGATCGTCCTCGACACGGACGATGCCGGGGCGAATGATCTCCCCGGCATCGACGTCAAGCAGTCCAGCTGCTTTCAAGATGATCACCTCAGACCACCGGCTCCCTCACGATTTCGACCCAGGCCGCACCGCTGTCGAGCACGCGGGGCTGCTTCCAGACCTCGACCGGGAAGCTGACCATCACCACCGATTGCATCAGATGCATCAGGCGCTTGGCGTCATCGGGCATGTCGTGCAACGGGAATCGCGCGTCGAGGTACACCATGACGTCCTCGAGCCGGGTCATCCCGACGTCGTAGAGGTCCTGCATCTCCTCCATCGAGGACGCCAGCCGCTTGGCGTAGCGCTCGGGCTCGGTGGCCAGGATCCAGTCGCTGAACCGTTCCAGGTCGGCGAACTCGGTCGGCAGCAGTCGGGTATCGGTGTCAGACATTGGCTTCCTCTTTCTCGTCCGGCTTGCTCACGTGGCTGTACGGGACACCCTCGCCGGCCTCGTAGGCGTCGACGTACTTGTGTGCGGTGTAGTGCAGGTGGCGGAGCAGGATCTCCTGGTCGCACAGCGGGAAGTCGGTGACCGCCCGGGTCCCAATCTGGGTCTGGGTAGCCTCCAGCGTGTTGGCGTCCTGCAGCGCGTACTCCTTGAAGGTCACTGCCGCCAGCTCCTGGGAGAGCCGCTGGCGGGTGTTCTTCGGCGGTACGAAGTACAGGTTCGCCTCGAAGATATGCGAGTCCACGCCGGTGGGCCAGTAGTTGTAGGTCAGATACCAGCCCGGGGCCCACAGCAGCAGGGTCCAGTTGGGGAAGAACTCGAAAGAGTCCTGGCCCCAGGTCTTCTGGCGGGCCGGGTTGACGGCCGGTGGCAGCTCGTCGGGCAGGATGCCCTTGATGTCCGGCCGGTCCCACGGGCCGAACAGGCCCGAGTGCAGGATGCGCTCGATCGGCTTGACCATGTTCAGGTCCTTGGGCGGGCTCATGCCGCCCCAGGACGAGATCATCGAGTGCTGGTCCTTGATGTCGTAGTGCAGCGCCTCGAAGCCGACCTTGGCGAGCTTCTCGGCCTCCTCCTTGGTCGCCTGCTTCATGTGCAGGATCGGCGCGTGGTAGAACTCGACGAACGCGTCGATGAACAGCTTCCAGTTCGAGTTGACCGTGGCGCGGTAGCTGTAGACCTCCGTCATCTCGTGGAACGGGTAGCCCTTCAGCCCCTTCCCGAACTCGCCCATGGAATCCTCGAGCGACTCGGCGTCGTCATCGAAGTTGACGAAGATGAAGCCTTCCCAGACCTCGCAGCGCACCGGCTTGAGCGGATAGTCGGCCTTGTCGACGTCGAAGAACTCGTCCTCCTGCTGGATGAACGTCAGATCGCCGTTCTGGGCGTACCGCCAGGCGTGGTACTTGCAGGTGAACTGCCGGCAGCTGCCGGAGACCTCTTCGCCGGGGTAGTCGTTCCACACCAGCTTGTTGCCGCGGTGCCGGCACAGGTTGTAGAAGGCGCGCACGACGCCCTCTTTGTCCTGGTTGACGATGATCGACGTGCCCGGGCCCACGGACGGCATCTCACGGGTGAAGTAGCTGCCGGCCTTGGGCAACCGCTCGACGCGGCCGACGTGCAGCCAGGTCTTGCGGAAGATGGCCTGCTGCTCGAGCTTCCACTGTTCGGGGTCGATCGAGTCGGTGTAGTCCACGGGTGCGGTGCCGAGTTCGGGCCAGTTCTCGGTCCAACTGCCCGCCTGGGGCTTCGGGAAGTGCGCCATGTGTCGTTCCGTTCTCTAGTGGTGTTCGAGCTGTTCTGCCAGAGCTGTGGTTCGCGGGGGTTCGTGTGCGCCGTGACGTTCGGCCCTCTCGATGGTGAGAATCATATTCTCATATCCGAATAACAGATTTCCAGAAACCTGTCGATTGGTCAACGTCGCCGGTCCGGGAAATTTCAGCGGACGCTGCGGCAGAGAGGGCGCGGCCTGCGAAAACCATCGCCCAACTGCGGTGAAAGCGTCAGCGGATATTGATTCTCGCAGCGCGAGAAGCTAGTTTCGCTATTGCGAGAACGTTGTGGCGACTACGTGGCAAACCGGCTCCGGCCGCGTACGGTCTGCTGTACGAGGACTCCACGGTCGCCACGGCGGTGGCAGCTTCAGTACGGAAGGGAGCAGGCATGAACAAGGACGACATGATCCTGATCAGCGTCGATGACCACATCATCGAGCCGCCGGACATGTTCAAGAACCACCTCCCGGAGAAGTACAAGAACGAGGCGCCGCGGCTCGTGCACAATCCCGACGGCTCGGATACCTGGCAGTTCCGCGACACCGTCATTCCCAACGTCGCGCTCAACGCGGTCGCCGGCCGGCCCAAGGAGGAGTACGGACTCGAGCCGCAGGGTCTCGACGAGATCCGCAAGGGCTGCTACGACGCCGCCGAACGCGTCAAGGACATGAGTGCCGGCGGCGTGCTGGCCACCATGAACTTCCCGTCGTTCCCCGGCTTCGCCGCCCGGCTGTTCGCCACCGACGACAGCGAATTCTCGATGGCGCTGGTGCAGGCCTACAACGACTGGCACATCGACGAGTGGTGCGCGAGCCAGCCCGGCCGTTTCATCCCGATGGCGCTGCCGGCGATCTGGGATCCCGAGCTGTGCGCCCAGGAGATCCGCCGGGTGGCGGAGAAGGGCGTGCACTCGCTGACCTTCACCGAGAACCCGTCGACGCTGGGGTACCCGTCGTTCCACGACGTGAACTACTGGAAGCCGATGTGGGATGCGTTGGTGGACACCGAAACCGTGATGAACGTGCACATCGGATCGTCGGGCAAGCTGGCCATCACCGCGCCGGACGCCCCGATGGATGTGATGATCACCCTGCAGCCGATGAACATCGTGCAGGCCGCTGCGGACCTGCTGTGGTCGGCGCCCATCAAGCAGTACCCGACCCTGAAGATCGCCCTGAGCGAGGGCGGCACCGGGTGGATCCCCTACTTCCTCGACCGTGTCGACCGGACCTACGAGATGCACTCGACGTGGACCCATCAGGACTTCGGCGGCAAGCTGCCCAGCGAGGTCTTCCGCGAACACTTCATGACCTGCTTCATCTCCGATCCGGTCGGCGTGAAGAACCGGGAGATGATCGGCGTCGACAACATCTGCTGGGAAATGGACTATCCCCATTCGGATTCCATGTGGCCGGGGGCGCCCGAGGAGCTGATGGCCGTCTTCGAGACCTACGACGTCCCCGACGACGAGATCAACAAGATCACCCACGAGAACGCGATGAAGCTCTACCACTTCGAGCCGTTCACGCACATCCCGAAGGATCAGTGCACCGTCGGAGCGCTGCGCAGGTCCGTCGAGGGCCACGACGTCTCCATCCAGGCGTTGAGCCACAAGGAGAAGGTCGGCACCACGTTCGCCGACTTCGCCGCCAGCGCGACGGAGATATCCGGCGCCCGGTAGGCGCTCACCACGCAGGCGGACGCCGACGCAGACATGTGCGCCGGCGCGCCGCAGCGTCCGATGAGGGCGACGTACGAGATAGGAATGACCGAGAACATGTCTGGCGGAATGAGTTTCGAACTCTCCGAGGATCAGGAACTGATCCGCAAGTCGGTGGCCGAGCTGTGCGGCCGGTTCGACGACCACTACTGGATGGAACAGGACCAGAACCACGAGTTCCCCCAGGAGTTCTACGACGCCATCGCCACGGGCGGCTGGCTGGGCATGACCATCCCGGAGGAGTACGGCGGCCACGGTCTGGGCATCACCGAGGCCACCCTGCTGCTCGAGGAGGTGTCCCGCTCGGGCGCGGCGATGAACGGCGCGAGCGCGATCCACCTGTCCATCTTCGGGATGCAACCGGTGGTCAAGCACGGCTCCGAGGAACTCAAGTCCGCTACGCTGCCCCGGATCGTCGACGGCGACCTGCACGTGTGCTTCGGTGTCACCGAACCGGGTGCAGGACTGGACACTTCGCGCATCACCACCTTCGCCAAGCGCGAGGGGGGCAGCTACCGGGTCAACGGCCGCAAGGTGTGGATCTCCAAGGCGCTGGAGTCCGAGAAGATCCTGCTGCTGACCCGGACCGAGTCCCCCGAGGACCTGGAGCGGCGCGGCGCCAAGAAGACGGACGGGATGACGCTGTTCCTGACGGACCTGGACCGCGACCACGTCGACATCCGGCCGATCAAGAAGATGGGCCGCAATGCCGTCAGCTCCAACGAGGTGTTCATCGACGATCTGATCGTTCCCGTCGAACACCGCGTCGGTGAGGAGGGCCAGGGTTTCAAGTACATCCTCGACGGGCTGAACCCCGAGCGGATGCTGATCGCCGCCGAGGCGCTCGGCATCGGACGTGTCGCTCTCGAGAAGGCCGTGAAATACGGCAACGAACGTGTCGTGTTCAACCGGCCGATCGGCATGAACCAGGGATTGCAGTTCCCGCTCGCCGACTCGCTGGCCCGGCTGGACGCCGCCGAGCTGGTGCTGCGCAAGGCGACCTGGCTCTACGACAACGGGAAACCCTGTGGGCGCGAGGCCAACACGGCCAAGTACCTGTGCGCCGACGCCGGCTTCGACGCGGCCGACCGGGCGCTGCAGCTGCACGGCGGGATGGGCTACTCCGAGGAGTACCACGTGTCGCGCTACTTCCGTGAGTCCCGGCTGATGAAGATCGCTCCGGTCAGTCAGGAGATGATCCTGAACTTCCTCGGCGAGCACGTCCTCGGAATGCCCCGCAGCTACTGATGACGCAATCCGGTTCGGCGCCACTGGCGGGCATCACCATAGTGGCCATGGAGCAAGCGGTCTCCGCACCCATGTGCACGCGGGTGCTGGCCGACTTCGGCGCGCGGGTGATCAAGATCGAGAACCCCAAGGGCGGGGACTTCGCTCGCGACTACGACGACGTCGTCAACGGCCCCGGCGGTCTGGCTGCGCACTTCGTCTGGGCCAACCGCGGCAAGGAGTCGGTCACCCTGGACCTCAAGTCCGAGGCCGGCATGGACATCCTGCACCGCCTGCTCGACGGCGCAGATGCGTTGGTGTCCAACCTCGCTCCGGGCGCGACGGCGCGGATGGGCCTGGGGCCCGACGATCTGCGCCGGCGGCACCCGCACGTGATCGGGCTCGAGATCGACGGCTACGGCCCCGGCGGCCCGCTGTCGCACAAGCGCGCGTACGACCTGCTGGTCCAGGCCGAGTCCGGCACCTGCGCGGCCACCGGTTACCCCGGCTTGCCTGCCAAACCCGGCCCGCCCGTTGCCGATATCTCGACCGGGCTCTACTCGGCGCTATCGATCATGGCCCTGCTGCTCGGCCGGGCCCGGGGGGTCAGGGATGGCCCGATGCCCGACGTCGCGGTCAGCCTGTTCGACACGATGACCGACATCATGGGCTACCAACTGACCTACACGCAGCATTCCGGTATCGACCAGGAGCCGCTGGGCATGAGTTCCCCGGCCGTGGCGCCCTACGGTGCGTTCGGCACCCGGGACGGCCAGACAGTGGTGCTCGGCACCACCAACGATCGCGAGTGGCAGCGGGTGGCCCACGAGATCATCGAGCGCCCGGATCTGGCCGACGACGCGCGGTATGCCACCAACCCCGATCGCTGCGAGCATCGCGACGAACTCAACGCGGCCATCGAAAGCTGGTGTGCCCAGCACGATCTGGCCGAGATCCAGCAGATCGCCGATGCCGCAGGTATCGGCAACTCCCGATACAACTTGCCCAGCGAGGTCATCGCACACCCGCATTTGCAGGCCCGCGACCGATGGCGGCCGGTGCAGACCCCCAGGGGTGAGATCTCCGCACTGCGGCCGCCGCCGGTGATCACCGGATTCGAACAGCTCATGGGTGCGGTACCCGGCCTCGGCGAACACACCGACGGGGTGCTCGCCGAACTCGGCCTGAGCCACGAGGACATCGCGGTCCTGCGCAGTCAGGGCGCCATCGGGCCGTCCTACCAACGATCGGAGTAATGGATGCGGGAGACAGTGATCGTCGGTGCGGTGCGCACCCCGATCGGTAAGCGCAACGGCGGACTTGCCGAACAGCACGCCGCGGATCTGTCGGCCACCGTGCTCGACGAATTGGCGACGCGCACCGGCCTGGACCCCGACATCGTCGACGATGTGGTGTGGGGCTGTGTTTCTCAGGTGGGTGACCAGTCCTCGAACATCGGGCGGTATTCGGTGCTGGCCGCCGGCTGGCCCGAACACGTTCCCGGCACCACGGTCAACCGGGCGTGCGGCTCGAGTCAGCAGGCACTGGACTTCGCGGTGCACGCCGTGATGTCCGGTCAGCAGGACGTCGTGGTGGCCGGTGGTGTCGAGGTGATGAGCCGGGTTCCGCTGGGGGCGGCCCGAGCGACCGGGATGCCGTATGGCCCGAAGGCGCTTGCCCGATACGACGGCTTCGAGTTCAACCAGGGCACCGGGGCCGAGATGATCTGCGAGAAGTGGGGTTTCGACCGCACTCAGGTCGACGAGTACGCCGTCAGGTCGCATGAGCTGGCCGCCGCGGCGCAGGATGCCGGGGCGTTCCAGGATCAGATCGTTCCCGTCGCTACTGACGGGGGAACGGTTGCGGCCGACGAAGGTATCCGTCGAGGAACCACGGCGGAGAAGCTGGCCGGACTCGAGCCGGCGTTCCGTGCGGACGGAATGATCCACGCGGGCAATTCATCCCAGATCTCCGACGGCGCGGCCGCCCTGCTGGTGACGACCGCCGAGAAGGCCCGCGAACTCGGTATGACGCCGCTGGTGCGATACACCGCCGGTGCCGTCATCGGCGCCGACCCGGTGCTCATGCTGACCGGTCCGATTCCGGCGACGGAGAAGGTGCTGCGCCGGGCCGGTCTGGGCATCGGTGATATCGGTGCGTTCGAGGTCAACGAGGCGTTCGCGCCGGTACCGATGGCGTGGCTGGCCGAGACCGGCGCCGAGGCCGCCCGGCTGAATCCGCTCGGTGGCGCGATCGCACTGGGTCACCCGCTCGGCGCTTCCGGTGCGGTCCTGATGACCCGGCTGATCCATCACATGCGCGACAACGGGATCCGCTACGG
>RRZT010612044.1_pt1 | contig 12821 bp, 9 predicted proteins | sample 2165551 | NCBI WGS metagenome assembly RRZT01 (sample SAMN10456910, study PRJNA506462) | wastewater metagenome | biome: wastewater; feature: sludge; material: wastewater sludge; isolation source: wastewater sludge with Escherichia coli K12::gfp cells carrying plasmid... | place: USA: Moscow, Idaho ... | reverse complement strand
TGGATGCCGCGAATTGCGAAGCTCGGCGGTTTGATGGCAATCGTCGGCGCCTCGCTGTGCGGGTTGGTAACAGGGCGGCTTGCCGTGCTGTCGCCGGTGTCTTCGCTACTGTTTCTGGCGTTCCCGGCGCTTCCGGCGTGTACCGGTGAAGATTTCGTGCTGTCCGCCGTCTCGTCGCGTTTGATGGTCGCACGCGCGATTTGCGCCGAACCGGTGCGGTCGGTCTCATTGGTCTGGTCGCTTGGCTCACCGTTGCCGGCGTTCCCGGCTTGTGCCGAAGCATCATTGGTGTTGTCCGCTTCCTGCGCAGCCGCCTTGCGTCGGGCTTCCTCGCGCAGCATCGCGTTACGCCGCTCCCCCGCATCCAGCAGAGTGCCGACTGTGATGGTGCTCGGCGGCTTGCCGTCGGAACGGTGGATTGATGCGGCAGGGGACCGCGATCCGGTCGCAAGGCTCAGCTGGTGGGCGAGCCGCTCGACTTGAGCCTTGAACTGGATGATTTTCTGGCTATCTGCATCGCTGAGCGCCTGAATGAATTCGCCGACCTGCTCCATTTGCAGCCACAGATTGGCCCGCAACATGATCAGGCTATCCAGACGCGAACCGAGTATCCGTCCGTATGCCGCCAACACCGCATTGCGATGCGGTTCGTCAAGCTTGCCGAAAATCCATGCAAGATCGCGTGCCGGATCGTTGATTTGCATATCCTGCCAGTTGACGATCGAGGTGATCGTCGAGCCGGAGAACAGAATGTCACCATCATGGAAGCCGCCATGCACCAGGCAAGTGGAGAACGACCACAGGCCATCCGTATCGAGTACCGCCGTCCAGCTTGACGTGATTTCCTGGGGGATATGCCCGGCTTGCCTGAGGCGCTTGATCCACGCGACCAGTTGCGCCCTGATTTGGCCGGTTGCATACGCTGGATAATGCTCTTGCGGAATGAACGCCGGATTGAGCCGGTGAATCGCGCCAATCGCCGTGCCGACGCTGGCGCAATCATCCAAGGTCAGCAGGTCAAGTGGCCGTGACATGCCATCGAAATGCGGCGAAACCATGACCGCGGTCGTGCCGGTCGGGCCATGCTCGTCGTCCCCGTCGGAACTGGCGAGTACACGGTCGACGGCGAAACCGAGCGCAGCAGGCTCCTTCGCCCGCTGCAGCGCCTGAGCTGCCTTGATACGCCCGCGCAGATGCTTGCGACCCGCTTCGGTGTCGCTGGCATGCACGTCATACAGGCGTCCTGAGGAGTCCTGTACGACGGCATGGTCGATGCCTCGGGCTTCGTCGGTGGCGTTGCCTTGGTTGCTGGCGCGTACGCCTGCCACGGAAATGTCCGGCATGACGGCCGACGCCAAGGCCGCCAGCATAAAATCGCTTCGCTGATTCACAGTTCCACAGTAATACAGGCAATCGCCTGAATCGAGCAGGATTCGGCATGTTGGGCGGAAAAACCGTGTACAGGAATACGGGCGCGGCATGGATGGAATGACTTGATGGCGATTGTCGGTAAAGTCCGGTTTGGCGTGGTATGGCTCAATTGCGGTCTGCCGGCTCGGCCGGGTATGCATCGATGATTGTCATTCGGCTGGGCTTCTCCTAGGTATTCCGGCTTTTTTCAAGTCGGATGCCTTACATGTATGGGTTCCGTTCTGTTTCTGTGGACTGGATTCATGTTCGGCCGCCGATTTCGGATTCAGTCCTGATACATGTCCTGCCGCGGAATGGCCGGCTGGCTTCATCTGTTGGTATTCCGCCATTCCTTATGGTCCTGTACTCCCGTGTCCGCGGGTCTCTCGGACTGGATTCATGTTCGGCCGCCGATTTCGGATTTGGTCCTGGCACATGTCCTAGCATGGAATAGCCGGTGGATCTCATCTCTTGGTATTCCGCCATTTCCTATGCCCGGCATTCTCGCGCATACCGGTTTGTGTCCTGTTCTGTGGACTGGATTCATGTTCGGTCGCCGATTTCAGATTCAGTCCTGATACATGTCCTGCCGCGGAATGGCCGGCGAGCTTCATCTGTTGGTATTCCGCCATTTTCCTATGTCCGGCATTCTCGCGCATACCGGTTTGTGCCCTGTTCTGCGGACTGGATCCATGTTCGGTCGCCGATTTCGGATTTGGTCCTGACGCATGTCCTAGCATGGAATAGCCGGTGGATCTCATCTCTTGGTATTCCGCCATTTCCTGGGGGTCGGCGCTCCCATATCCGACGATTTGCGCCCTGTTGCCCGGACTGAATCGCTGATTGGCATTCGACAACGGGTATAGTCCAAGATTCCAACTGAGCGCCGCTTCAACTCTTGGCTTCCCACCGCCCGCTGTGCGCCAGCTCGCAATCGCCATGCGCAACACCAAGCAGGGACACCATCTACCATCCCGCCATCCGTGTCAAGTTTGCACGCGGTCGTGCCGGCTGACACAATAGCGAGGTATGAATGGTTCGGTTGAGGATGATGTGCTCGCAGGCCTCGATGATGTGCTCGCAGGCCTCGATGATGCGCAACGCGAAGCCGCCACGGCGTTGGACGGCCCGGTGCGGATTGTGGCGTGTGCAGGCGCCGGTAAAACGCGCACCATCACGCGGCGCATCGCCTACGGCTGCCGAACGGGCGCCTGGGATGCCCGAGGAGTCCTCGCCGTCACCTTCTCCGTGAAAGCCGCCGCCGAGATGCGTGCCCGGCTCGGCACGCTTGGTGTCGGCGATGACGTGACCGCGGCGACATTCCATTCCGCCGCCCTTCATCAGCTTCGTCGCGTATGGCCGGATGTCTGCGGCGCGCCGTTCCCTCATGTCACCGACCGCCCGCAGGAGCTTACCGCGCGGGCGTTGCGTCGCACGGTGAATCCGGAAGGTCTTGACCCCACCCAGACCGGATTGCCCGCAGTATGCGATGTGCTCGCTGAAATCAACTGGTGCAAAGTGCAGCTCATCGCACCCGACGATTATGGCGGGGTTTGCGCCGCCACTCACCGGCAGCCGCCTATCGGCTTGGAACCTGACCGTTTCGCTGACGTATATACAGCGTATGAACAGGAGAAATCGGCGACAGGGCATATTGATTTCAATGACATTCTGCTCATGGCGTGTCATGTGATTGACGATGATGCGGATGCCGCGCGTGCCATCCGCCGTTCGATCCGGTGGCTGACCGTTGACGAATATCAGGATGTTTCGCCGCTTCAGCATCGTCTGCTGACCCGTTGGCTGGGCGACAACCGGAACATCTGCGTGGTGGGGGATCCGGCGCAGACCATCTACTCGTTCGCCGGGGCGAGCAGTTATGACCTGTTGCATTTCACCGAGGAATTCTCGCCTGTCGCTGCGGATATCAGTTTGCGCACTGATTATCGCTCGACACCGCAGATTGTGGGGTATGCGAACCGGATTCTTGCTGCTTCTCCCGAACGCGAGCACTACTTGCGTCTGGAATCCGGCCGCGGTGCGGGGGTGCGCGTGGTTCGCACCCAATACGATGACGACGAGCAGGAAGCCCAGGGTATCGCCGCCCGGATTGCAAGGCTTGTAGCGCAAGGCGTGTCGGCATCTGATATCGCGGTGTTGACGCGCATTAACGCCCAACAGCAGCATGTATGTGCCGCGTTGCGAGCGCAAGGATTGCGGTTCCGTGTACGACGTGATGCCGGTTGGCAGTCGTCGCCGCTTGCCGATGAAACGCAGGAACAAGCGGCGCTGCTTGAGGCCAAGGGGATTGTGAAGGATTCCTCCGCTGTAACGGTGTCCACGATTCATGCGTCGAAGGGTCTGGAATTCCCGCACGTGTTCATTGTCGGCTGCTCGGAGGGGCTGTTGCCGTACGGGTCTCCGGCGCCCGGTGAAGCGCTTGAGGAGGAACGCCGGTTGATGTACGTGGGGGTCACTCGTGCTGAGGATACATTGCACTTGTCGTTTGCAGCTCGGCAGTCGAGCGATACGGGCGCACGGCGACACCCGAGCCGTTTTCTGGTCTGACTGCCGACATATGCATTTAGACGACCGGCGGCTGACCAGCTGCGGCAGGTAAAGGTTGATGACGCCTCAAGACTTGACGGGATGATGCCGCCGAACGGTCAAGCGGTGGGCTGTGACCGCAAGTGACAACATCATCCCGTCTATCGTTATGGTCGCCGGAGTCTTAGGAATTAGTCGTCCTCGCCGGTGTCATTCCCATTGTCGGCGCCGCCTTGAGCGGTACCACTTTGAGCATCACCGCCTTGAGCAGTGCCCCCCTCGCCGGCGCCATCCACGTGATTGCCGTTGCCCTGGGCCGGATGCCCCGGATTCTGGCCATCCTCGCCATTTCGGCTGTGCTGATTGTTCTGGGCGGATTCCGCGTCCGACCCCGCTTCGGATTGGTTCTGGCTGCGCGCGTCCTCATCCAACAGTTTGGACAGTTCCGCATCCCAATCGATTCCTGTGCTCTCGGCCCCTTGAGCACCCGTCTGTCCGGCAGCATCCGCATCAGCGCCGGAAGCCGTGGCACCCGACGTAACTTCGTCGCCGGCAGGCTCGCCGGGCAGTTTCGGCAGCAGATCAGGGTGCGACCACTTCGCGTCACGGCGTTCCATCCCGAAATCCGCGTCGATTCGCGCCCACAGATCCGCCGCTTCCCTGATGCGCTTGGGACGCAACTGCAATCCCAGCAGCGATTCGAAAGTCCGTTGCGCCGGCCCCCCGACCGCGCGCTCGCGACGCATCATTTCACGCAATTGATCCAAATGCGGCAGGTGCGCCATGCCGGCCTTCCACGTGACGCAATCGGTCCAGCCCTCCACGAGCGTCAGCAGCTCCTCGAGACTTGCCAGCGCCTCACGCTGCTCCGGTGTATCGGGGATGGCCACGTTGGTGAGGTTCACCGCGCCGGAGAAGGAATCCGGGTTCATGATTTCCGCATCGCGCAGCTGCTCCTCCATCGCGTCCAAATCAATGCGTGTTCCGCGTGCGTACTTGCCGATAAGCGCCTCGAATCGAGGCATAAGCCAAGGAACCGAAGCGAACAGCCTGGCATGCGCTTCTTCCTGCAACGCGAGGAAGGCGAGCACTTCGCTTTGGTCGATATCAAGCGAACGCGCGTATTCAATGGCGTTTTGCGCGATCAACCCGCCCGCCGGATTATTGAGCAGCGGCACGCCCTGGTCGAAACTGCCGCGGACTTCATGCGACAAATCGCCGGCGGCATGGCCCAATTGCATGGCGAATGACGTATTCGCCAGTAGTTTGACAATTTGTGACGGATTCTTGAGATTTTCTGGAATCGGCAGCGGAATCGGGCCCGCGTAAATACCTGCGATATCGCCGTCGAACGCGTCCCCGAGCCGTTCGGAAACCACCGATGCCAGGGCCTCGTTCATCGCGGATGCGACTGGCCCGGCGAATTTCGCCCATGAATCAAGCGTGCCGTTGACCCAGTCGGCGCGGGTGAGCACTTCGGTTTCGCCCGGAGCGGGGTCGAATGCGCAGGCACTGTCCAGCCACAGGTTCGCCTCGCTGGCGGCACGCCGAACGCTGGCGGCGTCTTGCGCGTTGACGGATTGCCATGATGATTCGTCGTTTGCGCGGTCGAGCGCGATGGTGGCCGCGAGCTTCACATTGATCGGTCCGCGCTCGACGGTCTGCTGCATTTCGGCCAGTGAATTGAGCCCGCCTTCTGTGAAGGCTTTCATCATCGCCCGCACTTCGTCAGGCTTCGGCAGCTTCTGTGGATCCTGCTGCGCCAGTTGGTCCCGGATCTCCTGCGGCAGTTGGGAAAGCTGCTGCCAAGCCATCTCTCCCTGGATCGGGCCAAAACAATCGATGAGCCACTGGTGTATCGCGTGTTCGTCCATGACCTGCCATCCTTCGGTTGAGAGTGGGCGCGTAAGTATCCCTAATGATACAGTCAGCCGCCTCATTGTTCGCTGATGGTGAGGGGATTGCGGCGAGAGCTGTGAAATGCCGCCATGCGGATGGTGATGGACAGCAATTCATGGTGGTCGGTGGAGGAGCCGGCGTTTGGCAATGGCAATTGCCTGCCATGCCGCCCGCATATGGCAATGACGGCAGGTGACTGGCTAGTATGGCGGTATGAGTTTCACACGCGCCATTCAAGCCGCCGCAGCGTTCCTGCGTCGCGCACGCAACGATTTCGACCGACGCAGCCTCGGCTATTATGTAGGCGCGTTCTGCGTTCTGCTGTGCGGGCTTGTCCTGCTCATGCCCAGTCCGTATGTGATTGAAACGCCTGGTCCTACACGTAACGTGCTCGGCACGTCGTCAGGTAAGCAGATCATCGCGATATCCGGCGCTCGCACACACAAGCAGTCGGGCAAACTACTCATGGTAACGGTCAACGCTTCTGGCGTGCCGGGGTATCCGGTACCCAATATCGCGACGCTTGTCATGTATTTCCGCCCCGACACGACCGTGCTACCAAGCGAGGCGGTGTTCACTCCCGGCCAGACCTCCGAGGAATACGATAAGGAAGCCAATAAGGAGATGTCCTCGTCGCAGAAAGCGGCCACCAAACAGGCGCTCGCGTATGCCAAGAAACTCGGTGTGGATGTTTCCGGCGTCAACGTTGATATGCATATTGACGATATCGGTGGTCCGTCCGCCGGCATGATGTATACGCTCGGTGTAATCAGCAAGCTGACAGCCCGCGATGAGACGGTCGGCAAGACGATCGCGGGGACGGGGACCATGGAAAGTAACGGCAAAGTCGGTGCTATTGGCGGAATCCGGCTGAAAATGCAGGGTGCCAAGCGTGACGGCGCGACGTGGTTCCTTGCTCCCGCGTCCAACTGTGACGAGGTTGTCGGCCATGTGCCGTCGGGGCTGCGCGATGTGAAGGTGTCCACACTCGACGAGGCGTACAAGGCGCTTGTCGCCATCGGTGAAGGCAAGGGGAACAGCCTGCCGCATTGCACGGTGTGAGCTGCGATGTGCGGTGACATGGCAGGTGACTTGGTAGGTAAAGTGTCCAAAAACAGCCGTAAGTAACCAATAAGTTCGCGTGTCTTGCTATATTGTGCAACGTGATTGAAACGGCATTTCAAAACGCTGAAGAATTCGGGTTCCGTTCCGGGGACATCGTGCAGGAATGGCTGTGGGATGATGACGTCGACGATTCGATTCGTGAGAAGATCGAACAGTTGACGGGTGAGGAACTCGTTGACGAGGATTATGATTCCGCGGTTGATGGGGTCATCATCTGGTGGCGTGACGGTGACGACGAGGACGAGCTCGCCGACACGATTGTCGATGCGTACGCGGTGCTTGGGGATGACGGCCCGATGTGGGTGCTGAGCCCGAAGCCAGGTCGTGAAGGCGCTCCGAATGCAAGCACGGTGCAGTCCGCAGCGCAGACCGCGGGCATGAATGCCGCTACTCCGTTGACGGTCAGCAAGGACTGGAACGGCATTCAGCTGCGTGCCTTCGGCAAAGGCTCCTCCCACTGATTCCTAGCGAGCAACTGTGCCAGCGGCGTCTTAGTCATAGCTGGTTCGTGGTCATATCCAAACTGGTGACGCTGGCGAGGTCCTTGGCGTAGCTAGTTTGTGGAAGTGGCGGATGAGACGTGGGTGCGTGTCCTGCTCTTGGAATTGCTTGTCAGCTGACCTTTCCCGGGCGCTTGCCCGTGCCTCTCCTCCTGCTTCTACCGACGCTGAGAGCGTTCTGACCGTCGGCAGAAGCTCTACCGACGCGAGGAGACGGAAATCCGTAAATCATGCAATCCCAATGTTTGCAATGGCTGCGGGAAAGTGGGCGATGAGGGGCTCGAACCCCCGACATCCACCGTGTAAAGGTGGCGCTCTAGCCAACTGAGCTAATCGCCCGCAAATCTCCACTCTACTGCATGACGCGCCGGGAGCGCCGCATCCCGGCGTGTTCCCGTCCGGACGCACCGCTGGGAGCGTGCCGAAACAACGCGCTTTTCGGTATGGTTTATGGGTTTTCCCAGCAAAAGAGTCTAAACAATCACGTACAGTTGAGCCTAGGAATATACGTCTAGGAGGTCGGTAGTCAATGGCTAAGAAACCTGAAACCGAACAGGGTGCGTCAGGTATTGCGCTCGTAAGCAAGCGCAAGTGGGGCTATGACGTGCCCCAGGTCGACGAGTTTCTTGAGCGTGCGCACAAGCTGTATGACAGCGAAGGCATGCAGCTGACGCAGAAGGACATTCAGAACGTATCCTTCGAAATGCGCAAGGGCGGCTATGCGATCGCCCAGGTGGACGCCGCGCTGGCGAGGCTTGAGCGTGCGGTTGTGGACAAGCAGACGACGTGGGAAATCACCCAGCATGGTCGTGTGGCATGGAAAGCCCAGACAGAAGATCTGTACCGCCAGATCGCCACGCATGCGCAGCGGCCTGAGCGTAAACGTTTCGCTGCGGGGGAAGGCAAGCAGCCGTCCTATGACCGCAAGCAGGTGGATCGTCTGGTCGACCAGATTGTCGACAAAGCCGCTGCAGAGCTTGGCGTTGACGGTGCCGATCGTGATCAGCCCAAGAAAGACATCGATTTGAACGCCCAGCGTGTCGCGAACGTGATTTTCACCCAGCGCCGCGGCAAGCGTGGGTATGACGAGCGACAGGTGGATTATTACATCAACGCGTGCGTTCAGCTGCTCAGCCGCATCGAATCCTATGCCCGTGTCGCGGATTATGTGGGAGGAACGGAAGAACAGGCCGCCCAGCCGCGCTCTGATGGCGGAGTCAAGCCGTTGTTCGCGCAGCAGGGTGATGCCGCTCTGCCGCAATTCGTCCCCGGCTCAGGCGCCGCAGCATATGCCGCCGCGTCCGCGACCCCGCAGTCGTTTGACGCGCTGCATGAGGCCGAACAGGCTATTTTCACCCCAAGCCAGACTGATCAGCCGGCTTTCGGCGCAGGAGCATCGGCAACGCCGGTGTCCCCGGTCACGCCTCAGGGCCAGCAGAACACCCCGGCCGGTGGCGCGTTCGCCGATTCAGGTACGGAGTATCTGCCGGTATTCGGCGCATCATCCTTCGGCGCTGCCGGTGCAGGGCAGCAGGCGGGCGTGCAGCAGACCAACGGCTCGTTGTTCGGTGCGACGGCAAGCCCTGCGTCTCAAGCCGTTGCATCCGTGAACGCCCAAGGCAGCCCGTCACTGGCGGCGTTGGCCAGCAGCAACCAGTCGATTTTCTCCCAGAACACGCAGCAGACAGCCCCTGCCGCGGCGCCCGCCGAGCAGGGCAATCCGGCACCGGCATATACCGATTCTCCGGCAGTCGTACCGCCGTCATTCCAACCGACGTCGCCGTTGGCGGATCAGTTTGCCCAGCAGACCTCTGGCTCTGTCCAGCCGTCTGATGCATATGCCGCTGCAGCCGGTTCGGTTCCTGCCGCACAGCCCACGCCGGCTCCCTCGATATTCCCATCCGGGAATGCCTCCGGTTTCGGCGGTGCTCCCGCCGCTGCCCCGGCATCCGCAAGTGCATCATCCTCTACAATTCCCGCTTTCCCGGTAGGGGATTTCTCAGCAGGGGCCCAATCGCAGTCTGCTGCACAGCCGAGTGTGTTCTCCGGTGCAGCCGCTTCGATACCAGCGTCGGCAGCGCCTTCATTCGCGCCTTCTTCCTCGTTCGAACCCGCGCCGACCGCTGCTGCGGCCCCGACACAGACTCCCGCGGCGCCCGCAGCTGGGACTCCAGCATTGTTTGCAGCGCCTCAAACCGATGACCACGCTGAAACCGCGACACCTGCGCCTTCCGTGCATCTGTTCCCGGATGCCGGTGAAGAAAATTCCCACGGTACTACACCCGCATCGGGTTTCGGCTTCGATATCCCCGATTTGTCGTTCCCATCCTTGGGTGACGACGACCAGCCGGGAAGCAAGCAGGAGTAACGAGAATCGCCGGATTCGTTCATCGAACCGGGAGCGCGGGAATCCGTATTCGTCGCAAGTGAAGTGAAGGCGATCCGCGATGCATTGCGGAGATACCGTGAGCCAATCAGGGATGGGGCATTCTGATCGACAATATCAGGAATGACACATCCTTGGATTGGTTTGCGTGCGGTGATGGACTGACTGCATTGTTCGAAATCCCATGCCCACCATCCCGCGCCGCCGTTGGAAATCCTTGATTGATGGCCATCTGAGTGTATCATGTGAAGCGGTAGGGGAGTCGTGCGCTCCCGGAGGCGAATACCGACCTGCTGGCGCCGAACATGGAGCTTCGAGCCGGTCATGAGGAGTAGGAAGCACCAACTGTGATCAGACAATCCACTGTCATCGTGCTAGGGTCAACAGGATCGATCGGCACGCAGGGGCTTGACGTCATCGCCCGTCATCCGGACCGGTTTACGGTGACCGGTCTTGCCGCAGGAGGTGGTCATATCGACCTGTTGGCCAAGCAGGCGGCGACATTCCACGTCCCGCAGGTCGCGATTGCGGACGAATCCAAGGTCGGGGCGCTGCGTGAAGCCCTCGAACAGGCTGGTGCCTCGAATACGGCCATTCACGCCGGGCGTCAGGCGGTTATCGCACTTGCCGGGTGCGGAGCCGATACCGTGCTCAACGGCATCACGGGATCCATTGGCCTTGAGCCGTCCATCGCTGCATTGCAAGCGGGATCGCAACTGGCGTTGGCCAACAAGGAATCCGTGGTCGCAGGCGGTCATCTGCTCTTCAGCGCCCAGGTGCGTGACCAGCAGATCAACCCGGTTGATTCCGAGCATTCCGCAATCTGGCAGTCGCTGCGTTCGGGGCGCCACAGCGAAGTCTCGAAGCTTATCGTCACCGCTTCAGGCGGGCCGTTCCGCGGGATGCGCCGCGAGGATATGACCGAAATCACCCCTGAACAGGCGTTGAACCACCCCACGTGGCATATGGGCCCGGTGGTGACAATCAATTCATCAACCCTGATGAACAAAGGCCTGGAAGTCATTGAGGCGAGCCGGCTGTTCGATATTCCGCCGGAACGCATCGAGGTGACGGTACACCCTCAGTCCATCGTGCACTCCATGGTCGAATTCTGTGATGGCGCGACCATTTGCCAGGCGTCGCCGCCGGACATGCGCCTGCCGATTGCGCTCGGACTGTCCGCGCCCGAGCGTCTCAGAAACGTGGCTGCTGCGTGCGATTGGACGCAAGCCGCGCAATGGACTTTCGAACCCCTGGACAACGAGGCGTTCCCCGCGGTGAACCTTGCCCGGCAGTGCCTCGCCGCCTCCGAGAAACATACCGCGGTGCTGAACGCGGCGAATGAGCAGGCTGTTCATGCGTTCCTCGACGGCCGGCTGCCGTATCTGGGCATTGTGGACACGGTTAAGGCGGTGATCGACCAGATGGATGCGGAGCTTCGCGGCGATCCGCTGTTCGCATCCGTGGAGGAAATGGGGCAAGTTGAGCATGAAGCGCGCCAACGTGCCGATGTTTTGATAAACAAGCAGGTGTGAAGGAAAGCATCAGCATTCAAGACGATGAATTGACCGCAAGCGGCGAGACGGAGTTCCGCAAGACAGGCGCCCCTGATATCAGCGAAAGCCCGTTGCATCCGAGGCGCAAGTCCCGCCGCATTATGGTCGGTCCGGTGCCCGTCGGCGGCGGCGCCCCGATTTCCGTGCAGTCGATGACCAACACCCCGACGGTGGACGTGAACGCCACGTTGCGCCAGATCGGTGAGCTCGCGCAGGCGGGTTGCGACATCGTCCGCGTCGCCGTGCCCAGTCAGGATGATGCAGACGCGCTGCCCGCCATCGTCGCGAAATCCCCGCTTCCGGTGATTGCCGACATCCATTTCCAAAGCAAGTATGTTTTCCAGGCGATTGATGCCGGGTGCGCCGCGGTACGTGTCAACCCGGGCAATATCCGCAAGTTCGACGAGGTCGGGCCTTCGATTTGCAAGGCGGCCACGGATGCGGGCATTTCGCTGCGTATCGGTGTGAACGCCGGGTCGCTCGACAAGGAGCTGTATGCGAAATACGGCGGACCGACCCCTGAGGCCCTCGTCGCTTCGGCGTTGAAGGAAGCCCGCATGTTCGAGGATGTTGGTTTCCACGATTTCAAGATTTCCGTCAAACACCATGATCCGGTCACCATGGTCCAGACGTACCGTCTGCTCGCCAGCAAGGGCGATTGGCCGCTGCATCTGGGCGTGACCGAGGCTGGGCCTGCGTGGCAGGGCACTATCAAGTCGTGCCTTGCGTTCGGTGCGTTGCTCGCTGAAGGCATCGGGGACACGATTCGCGTGTCCCTGTCCGCGCCCCCGGTCGAGGAAGTCAAGGTTGGCTGCAAGATTCTTGAGTATCTTGGTCTTCGCCAACGGCATTTCGACATCATCTCCTGCCCGAGCTGCGGGCGCGCGCAGGTCGATGTGATTGAGCTCGCCAAGCAGGTGACGGAAGGGCTGAAGGACATCAAAGCGCCGATTCGCGTCGCGGTCATGGGCTGCATCGTCAATGGCCCAGGGGAGGCGCGCGAGGCTGATTTGGGCGTGGCCTCCGGCAATGGCAAGGGTCAGATTTTCATCAAAGGTAAGGTCATCGAAACCGTTCCGGAAGACCAGATTGTTCCGACGTTGCTCGAGCATGCGCGCGAGATCGCTGGACGAATGGAGATCGAAAGTGCAGCAAGCGGCACGCCCGTCGCGAAAAGTGGCCCGGTTGTCGTCCCGATTACCGGCGGGACCCACCCTAACGCGTAAGTGAATGGAGCGTCCCAGTCGCATACCCAACACACCGTCGACCCCCACCTTCTGCCGACACTGAGTGTGCTGTGAGTGTCGGCAGGGGGTTGTGGTTCTGTTTCTGCCGGCGCTGAAGGTGCTGCGAGTGTCGGTAGAAGGTTTTGCCGACACTGAGGCACTGCTGAGCGTC
>RRZT010106778.1_pt1 | contig 12821 bp, 13 predicted proteins | sample 2165551 | NCBI WGS metagenome assembly RRZT01 (sample SAMN10456910, study PRJNA506462) | wastewater metagenome | biome: wastewater; feature: sludge; material: wastewater sludge; isolation source: wastewater sludge with Escherichia coli K12::gfp cells carrying plasmid... | place: USA: Moscow, Idaho... | reverse complement strand
TACATCCAGTAATGACTTCCAGATATCCGGGATTATATTTATGATACATCATGTCTTCTTTTCACCTCATGTCCTTATTTTACCATTAAAAACCAAAAAAAAATAAGGGATTACCCCTTATTTTTAACGTTGTATCTTCTATTGAATCTCTCGATACGTCCAGCAGCTGCAGCAAAACGTTGCTTACCTGTGTAGAATGGGTGGCAGTTTGAGCATGTATCAACTTTAATTTCGTTACTTGTTGATCCTACTTCAAATTCTGTACCGCATGTTGTACATGTTGCTGTTACTTTATTGAACTCTGGATGAATTCCTTTTTTCATAATCGTCTCTCCTTCCGCCTTGAGTGGTTTACCTACTCAAGATAAGTGCTAGTCAACTTTAACATAGAATGTTATAAAATACAAGCATTTTAAACACACAACCCATCATTTCTGATGGGTTGGTTTTAATTCATTATTATAGACCACATTGAAGCTGCGCATTACAGTTTGTACATGTATTACAGCCACCAATTTCTTCAACCGTTCCCTCTAAACAGATAGGGCAAATATCACCCAGTTCTGTACCAATGTTACGATCTTGTCTATCAGCTCTTAAGAGCTCTTTATTTTTATCTTCATCTTGACGGTTCACTTCAACTTTAACACCAATTTCATCCAAGATATCTGCTTGTTCCCACTGTGTTTCTTCATCAGTTAATGTAAGGACTTGTGAATCACGTGATCCATCCACATAAACAGTCCCACCTTTGGCTTTGTTTTTGTAGAGTCTTTCATAGATACTTTGAACTTGTTTGACAGTATAGCCTTTAGGCGCATTCACTGTTTTTGAAATTGAAGAGTCAATCCATCTTTGAATGGTTGCTTGTGTATCCGCATGCTCTTCTGGAGAAAGTGCCATCGCACTCACAAAGATATCGGGTAAGTTATCTTTGTCATACTCAGGATGATATTGAATGTACTCATCCACAATTGCAGCGTTTACTTCAATAAATTTACCCAAACGGCCTGATCTAAAGTATGAAAATGAGAAATAAGGCTCAAGTCCTGTAGAAACACCGACCATGGTTCCTGTTGAACCTGTTGGTGCAATGGTGAGTAAGTGTGAGTTACGAATACCATGTGCTAAGACACCTTCTTTAACGCTGTCAGGCATTTTACTCATAAAGCCTGTTTTCACAAAGGCTTCTTTACTCTCTAAGAAGGGGAAAGACCCTTTTTCTTGTGCTAAATCAACAGACGCAAGATAGGCTGTTTCCGCAATGGTCTTAAACAGTTCATCCACTGTTTCATTGGCTTCTTTAGAACCATAACGCTTCCCATTGTAAATGAGTAAGTCATGAAGTCCCATAACACCCAACCCAATTCTTCTTTCACCAAGGGCTTGTTTGCGGTTGGCTTCTAAGAAGTAAGGCGTATCATCAATGACATTATCTTGCATACGCACACTTGCACGCACGCTGTCTTTTAATTTATCGTATAAGATTTCGCCCGTTTCTTTATCCACAAAGTTTGAGAGGTTTAAAGCGGCTAAGTTACAGACACTATAAGGTGCAAGTGGTTGTTCTCCACATGGGTTTGTGGCCACAACTTTTTGACCATAAGCTTTGGCATTTGTTTCATCATTCGCATTATCGATGAAAAATATACCAGGTTCTGCAGAGTATGTCGCACAAAATGAGATGAAATCCCAAATATCACGCGCTCTAACAGTGCGGTAAACCTTAATGGGGTAACCCATTTCTTCCCATTCTCTCACATCACCAATCTCATGCCATAAGCGGTCATAATCAGCCTTTTGTTCTTTTGTATAGTTTTCTAAATCAGGGAATCTGAGATCATAATCTGTATCATTTTCTACAGCTTCCATGAATTCTTTGGTTAAAGTTACAGAAATATTGGCACCAGTTAAGAAGTCTGGATTTTCAACTTCTAAGTGTCCACCTGTTAAGAGTTTTTCTTGTGCATTTTCTTTAAGTTTGATGGATGCACTGTTACTTTCTAAAATGGTTTGGTATGTTTCTTTTTCTAAAGGTGAGAGCGGTGTAAATTTTAATTTACGTTTTGCTTCTGAAACAATTTGTTCATCTTTAGAGTTATCTGCTAGCCACTTTAAGATACGTGGGTTTTGCATTTTAGAAATGATGAACTCCACAATATCAGGATGCCAATCCGCAAGCATGATCATTTGCGCACCACGTCTTGATCCCCCTTGTTCAACAAGATGGGTTAAGTTCGCAATATCATTGAGCCAAGAGACAGCACCACTTGACTTCCCACCCACACCTTTTGCGGGTGCTGATTTAGGACGCAGTGTCGAACCATTAGTTCCAACACCACCCCCACGGGACATGATTTCCATAATTTCTTTTCGATGGTCTGCAATCCCGCCGCGTGAGTCCTCAATAAAAGGCATCACGAAACAATTGAAGTAGGTTACTTCTGTGTTTGATCCTGCACCATAAAGAACACGTCCTGCAGGCACAACGTTCATTTGTTTGAGTTCATTAAAGAAAATTTCACCATATTTATCTTGTTCATTGGGTTTTTCAGTTTTCGCTAAAGCATAACCAACGCGCTTTGCGATTTGTTCGTAGTAGATTTCTAAGGGTTTATCTACCACACTGTATTTACGAATGATAATGCCTGTTTCACTTTCACTTGGATCTTCTAATGAGCCGCGGTATTCTTCTTCTAAGAGAATGGATACTTCTTGGCGCTTTGGATCCAGTGATACTACAGACCCAATTCCGCGTGCTGGGAATGTAGGGTCATCTTTAACAATCGTAACGACAATATCGCCCACACCCAAAGTTTGTAGGTTGCGGTCTTTTTGCGCATAACGATCAAGCATCACAAGCCTTGATACCCCTGTATGCGAAATCTTGTAATCATCTTCAATTGGATAAAGATGGGGGTAATAATTTTGAATATCCTGATTTAATTTCTCTTTAGTATTGAGGGTGTAATTCATGATTGGTCTCCTTTACTGATGATGTTGTTTGAATAAGTTTAAGACGGGTTTATATAAAATAAGCATGATGATGTAATTTGAGATGGTGTGGATTAAATCAAAACTGAGTCCTTTTATCCAGTAGATAAATGAGTAGTTAAACCCATAGAAGAGGCCATGATTGAGGGCGAATAAAAGGCCAAATAATATGCCCCAAAATCCACTCAACAAAGCCCATCCATAGGTGTTTTCTTTTAAGATTGATTTGAAAAGTGCAATGATTAAGGTCCATGTTGGCCATATCCAATAATAACCAATCACCCAATCTCCTGCACCCCACACAAGCATTTGTATGGTCACAAAGACAAACGATATCGCAAGGTTCATCTTCAGTGATAAAGTGATGCCATAAATCACAAAAAGAAAACTGACCACTTCCACATTGGGAAGTGATGCAAGGGCCACTTGAAGTGCCACAAGTGCCGCACTGTACATGGCAACTTGTACGACTTGCTTTGTTTTCATTACTCGAAGACTAAGTCAAAGACGTCTTCATCATAAACATTTTGTTGGTCAATACCACTACAGAATCCTGCTTCAACACAGTCTTTATTATTTTCTGAGTAAATCATCCACCATGGGCCTGTTGCCATATCTTCTGTTTTGTAATCTTCAATTGCGAGGATAAAACGACCAAATTCTGATGTTTTATCACCTTCTAATTCTACATTTAATAAGTCACCGTTAATTTCATCAATAATGTCACCCACCGTTTCAGAGTCAACACTGGTATGTTTTACTTCTTTAATCATTTCTAATGTTTCATCTTCTTGTTTTACTTTAACATTGATGACAACACTTTTTTGTCCTTCTACTGGTTTTTTATCTGTGAGTGACTTGATCCCAAAGAAAAGTCCAACCACAATCACAACCGGTAATGCTAATTTAAGTATTTTTTTCATATTTCCTCCCTTTAAATTATGCAATGTGCCTTCTTATTATAGGTAATAAATGGCCCATAAACAATGAAACTGGCCATGTAAATTATTTACACAGCCAGTACCATTAATTATTTAATGATTGTCATTAAGTCCTGCATGTTTTCACACAAATTAAAAAGCGCAGTGTATTTTGCGCTTTTGGATCTTATCGATCGCCGTTAAAAATTGAGTTTTTAACCACAACGTAGTCTACTTTACGAATGGCTTCTAAGTCATTACCACCTGCATATGAAATAGAGGATTGTAAGTCTTGAGTCATTTCGATTAAAGTATCTTCAATCGACCCTTTATGTTTGATTAAGATTTTTTTACCTTCAACGTTTTTCTTTTCACCTTTTTGGTATTCTGATGCTGAACCGAAGTATTCTTTGAATGCTTCACCATCGACATCAATGGTTTTACCAGGTGATTCTTCATGTCCTGCAAAAAGTGATCCGATCATCACCATGGATGCACCAAATCGAATTGATTTAGCAATGTCGCCATGATCACGAATCCCACCGTCTGCAATTAAAGGTTTACGTGCTGCTTTTGCGCACCAACCTAAAGCTGCGAGTTGCCAGCCTCCGGTTCCAAAACCTGTTTTTAATTTAGTAATACATACTTTACCAGGACCCACGCCCACTTTCGTAGCATCAGCACCTGCATTTTCAAGTTCTCTTACCGCTTCAGGTGTTGCGACGTTTCCTGCAATCACAAAGCTTTCTGGTAAGTGTTTTTTAATGTGTTTGATCATATTGATCACGGCGTTTGAATGGCCATGGGCAATATCGATTGTTATATATTCCGGATTTAATTTATCCTTTGCTAGAGACTCAACAAAATCATATTCGTGTGCTTTAACACCCACGCTGATTGATGCAAACAAACCACGTTTGTGCATATCTTTAATAAAGTCTACACGTGTTTCTTCTTCAAAACGGTGCATGACATAGAAATAGCCATTTTCTGCAAGCCAAATGGATAATTTTTCATCCACCACTGTTTGCATGTTTGCCGGTACGACTGGCATCTTAAATGTGCGATTTCCGAATTTTATACTTGTGTCACACTCTGAACGAGAGCTCACAATTGCCTTGTTTGGTATCAACTGAATGTCTTCATAATCAAATATTTTCATTTTTGCCTCCTTGAAACCTCAAACAATATACCCAATATCATATTGATTGTCAAAGAGTTTCACCTCAAAATCAAAAAATAACACCTTAGTGATGTTTAAGGTGTTACATTCTTGATATTCATAATGTTCGTATGAAGGGGAATGCCTTCTTTTTTAAATAGAAGCATGAGGTCTTTACGAACTTGTCTTTCAACAGCCCACTTAGTGCCTGCGGTTGTTTTACCAATCATTCTTAAACGATAGAATCTGTCGGTAATTTCAGTAATTCCTAACAGTTTTAAAGGCTCAATCATTTGGTGTTCAATAAAATATGTTTCTAACCATTTATCAATCACTTGCATTGTATGTTCTACATCCACTTGAAATGGAATCATTACTTCAACCAGTGCATTCATGTAATCTTTAGAATAGTTTTTAACGCCCCGTATTTCACCATTTGGGATATAGCAAACTTCGCCCTCAACGGTTCTTAAAATCGTGGTACGCAAGCTTAAAGCTTCTACAGTACCTGAATAATCAACCACTTCAATGAAATCCCCAATGTTATATTGGTTTTCAACTAAGATGAATAAACCACTCACAACATCCTTCACTAAAGTTTGAGCTCCAAGCCCTACGGCCACACTTCCCACTCCAGCAATCGTCACAATGGAACTAGTCTTAACCCCAAAAGTTTCAAGCACAATCATCAGTGCCACAAAGTAAATCACAAACTTAATGATTGAACTCACAACGGAGATTAAGGTTTGTTTTTTATGGGTTTGTTCGCTCTTTTTAATGATTCTTCTTAAAGATCTTGTGATGATTCTATGAATCGTGTGCGCAAGGATGAGAATGATGGCACTGATTAAAAGCTTCAGAAGCGTTGGATTTTCTTCAAAGAACGCCTTCATCTATATCACCTCTTTACGACTTTGGTAAGCTTGATACAATTCATTTTTAGAAAAATGATGGTCTTTAGATACTTTAGAAATGGCACGTGATGGTGACAAACCATCTTCAATTTCTTGTGTCACTTTTGTGAGAAGTGAATCAATGGTGATGACTTCTTTTGTGGTGTTCCCTTCAAGTACCAACACAAACTCACCTTTTAAAGTCAGTTCCGTTTCACACAGTGACTTCAGATCTGTTCTGATAAACTCTTCATGTCGTTTTGTGATTTCACGGGCTAAAGTTACTTGTCTATTTCCTAAGATGTCATAAAGTACCTGAATACTATTTTCAATTTTATGAACTGATACATAAAAGATTAAAGTATGTGGTACATTTTTAATGTCTTCTATTTGTTGTTTGAGCTGGGATGTTTTATTTTCCATAAAGCCCATAAAGGTAAAGGGTTGTACCACTTGACCTGATGCCACCAGTGCATTTAAAAAAGCACTGCTTCCTGATATGGGAATCACTGCATAATCATGCGCCACCACTTCATTGACCAAGACTTGCCCTGGATCACTGATTAAAGGATAGCCTGCATCTGAGATTAAAGCCAAACTTTCACCTTCATCAAGACGCTTTAAAATCATCTCACTGCGACTTTTCTCATTGTGCATGTGATAACTGAGTAAAGGCGTTTTAATCTCAAAATGACTGAGTAGTTTTTGACTGGTTCTTGTATCTTCACAAAGAATGCAATCCACACTTTTTAATATTTCTATGGCACGGGGTGTCATTTCATTTAAATTTCCAATGGGGGTTGCGACCAAATATAAACTTGGATTTTCATCCACAAAGCTTTTTTGAATTTTCAAATTATGACGCTCCTTTCAATCTTTCTACAGAGACATAGATCCGTTCATCACGACTTGTAAGAAGGACCTTTTCAGAAATACAATTAAAATCTTGAACTTGGTACTCTTTATCGTTATAGGTTACTTTTGATTTAATTCTCGGGAAGTTTTTTCGACATTCAAAGTATTGATCATTTTCATAAGCCAAACAACACTTTAAACTGCCACAAACACCAGACAGTGCTTCATTATTTAGTGGTAGCATTTGGTTTTTAGCCATATTCATGGTGATACTTTGAAAATCCTTCTTAAAACTACAGCAACATTCTCTACCGCAAACACCTATCCCACCCACAAGCTTCGCATAATCGCGTGCGCCCAGTTGTTTCAGTTCAATGCGTGTTTTAAAATCTTGTGATAAATCTTTAAGTAGATTTCTAAAATCAATGCGCTCTTCTGCAGTATAATCGATGAATATTTTAGATTGGTCTAAGTTATAGTGCACAGAAAAAACTTTCATCTCAAGATTGTTTTCTTGGATACGCTTTTCAGTTTGAACTTTCGCAGCTTCTGCTTGTTCAATATTTTGCCAATACTTCTCTACATCATGAATATGGGCTTTGGATTCAACTTGACCCATCGCTTGCATTGGATGCATGATACGTGTAATTTGACCCACTTCTAAACCACGATCTGAAGAAACAAGCACTTCATCCTTCACATCATAATTTTCATTTGATTCAAACACATCGACATATTGTGTGCCTTTTAACTTCACCAAATAATAAAACATACGATTATGCCTCCTTATTGAGTTCATAAACAAATTGGTCAATCAGCATACTGGATATGACCCCAGGTCTGATACGGTCTTTAATACGCATACTGATGCGCAAGAGTTCCAAATCTTTTAAACTAATTTGGTTTGTATGATCCACACCTTGAATTGAATACGTATATTCATGCAGTTCCAGTAACCACTGAATCGCTTTTAAATTAAACTTATGCCTTTTAATGCCAGCGACCTGAAGATAGATCCCTGCTTCAACATATTTGTTTTGTCGATAGAGTTTCTTCATTTGTTCAAAGGTATCCACCACTTGATGAAATAAAGGATCATCATGAATCTCTAAAGCCACCTCTAAACTGTTTGATAAATACGCCAGCATCTTGGCATTCCCTTCATCAATGCCTTTTTCCACAAGGCTCTTTTCTAAAAGGGATTTGTTGATGGGTTCTAAGTGTAAGATTAAACATCTGGATTTAATCGTTTCTAAAACTTTATTTAAATTGGATGTGGTTAAGATGGCAACGATATTGGAATCAGGTTCTTCTAAGAACTTTAAGAAACTATTCATCGCAACCAAAGATGCATTATCAACATCTTCAATCACATAAACCTTATGTTCCACATCTTCAAGACTTGTTTGCAAGAAGCGTGATTTTACCTTATAGACATCTTCTTTTTTTATCGTCTTATCGCGCCCACTTAGAAAAACATAATCTGCGTGATTGTGATTTTTTACTTTAAGACATGCATCACACACACCACAGGGGCCATTGTCATAGCTTTGACAAAATAAACTTTGGGACATGTATTCTGCCATATTTTTTGTATCACTATCACCCACCAAAAGATAAGCATGACTGACTTTCTTATCCTTGATTTGTCGGTTGAACAGTGTTGTGATGCGAGGTTGTGCTTCTTTAACCAGCATGGTTGAGTCTCTTTTCAATGTGTGCAATGATTTCCTGGGAAATATCTGTAATAGACTTTGTGCCATCAATGATCATGATGCGTGGGTTGTCATGAATAAACTGTTGGTAACCATCATACACGCGTTCAAAAAATGACAATCCTGCTTCTTCAAGACGGTCGAGTTCTCTATGTTTCATGCGACTTTGGCCTGTTTTGACATCCACATCTAAAAAGAAGGTCATATCTGGCATATGATCTTCAATCGCAAATAAATTAAGATCTAAGACTTCCTTTGCGCCAATCCCACGGCCATACCCTTGGTATGCAATGGAACTATCCACAAAACGATCACATAAAACCATTTTACCTTGTTCAAGGGCTGGCAGGATTTTTTCAATTAAATGTTGGCGACGACTTGCTGCATATAGTAATGCTTCTGTTCGATCATCCATCGCCCCATGATCTGTATCTAAAATAATGTCTCTTATTTTCTCTGCAATTTTATTGCCACCTGGCTCTCTTGTGAGAATGGTGGGTACATTTGTTTGATTAAAGTGCTTGTATACTTCTTGGATGATGGTGCTTTTTCCACTGCCATCAATCCCTTCGAAGCTGATAAATAATCCCCTCATAGTGTCTCCTTCTATCTATCTAAAAATTTAATATTTTTTCCAATTAAAAATCCTGCGAGTAACACAAACACAAAAGGCCCAATACGAAGGGGTGCACCCATTAAGATGGCCCCAATAAACATCAAAGCATCTACAATTGTTTTTGCGCGTGCACGGGATATATTTGTTTTTATACGAAGTATTTCAATAATGCCATCATAAGTAGAGCGTCCTAAGTTTTGATACACATAGATGCTGACGCCCCAAGCGTAAGTATACACCGCCAAAAGCAGTAACAGTACTCTTACAATTGGATTTGTGATCACCGGTGCGTTTGGAAGTAGGGTATCAATGGTCAGGCTGATCATCAGCGGTGAAAGGATGGTCCCAATGTTAATCTGTGATCGATCAAAGATTAAAGGTCCAATCAGTAACACCAAAGACACAAAGATATTCGCAATCCCAATGGTGGTATTAAATCTTAAGGCAACGCCATACCAAAAATATGAGAGCGGATCTGCTCCATATAGAGACATGTTTGCGAACACGACACCCAGTCCTAAAAGGAAAGAACCCAGGATGATATTTATAATTTTTTTACTGTTTTTTGTTTTCATAGGCTTATTCATATTATAGACTATTTTAGGGTTTTAAAAAAGGACGACTTTCGTCATCCTTCAACACTTATTCTTTAGGTTTTGGCAAAATAAAGACTTGCTCTTCAGATTTGGACATTAAATGTTTTCCACGTGCATAGTTTTGCACATAATTGGAATCAGAGAGCTTTGCTTTCAATCCTTCTAAATCTTCATTGTCTTTTTCAAGTTCCTTGATTTCTTGTTCAATTAAGACAAGGTCCTTTTTAGTTTGTGAAGATTTCATCATTTCTTTCACGGCTTCGTTTAAAAGTAACACAGATGCGACCACAAAGAATAGAGCGACAATGTTGATTAAACCTTTTTTAAGCGTGAATTTTCTTCTTCTAGAAGACATAATCATACTCCTTTATTTTTGTTTCATGATAAATTGAGTCATGAATATTGTACTAAATCTCAAAAACTTTGCAAGTTTTCACACAAAGCTTTCATTTTAGTCTTGTTTTGGAATGTGTTTGTCGAAGATTAATTCAAAGTATTTCGGCGCATCTTTATGCATTTTTTCACTCATATAGGTAATGAGGATACGAATGTGTCTGTGTTCAAAACGAATTTCAACTTCATCACCAATTTGGACATCACTGGATGGTTTGGCAATGACATCATTAATTAAAATACGATCATCATCCGCCAACATTTTCGCTACTTGACGTCTTTTAATGACTTTTGAAACTTTTAAATATTTATCGACTCTCATAAATTACCTTCCTTTTGTTTTACATTTTCTAAAATATAAAGCACATCCTCAAACCAAAAATCATGAATGGGGATATCCAGTGATATTTGTTTGTTGAGGTATTTGATCTTAATATCAAAAGATCTTTCACTGACAATTTCAAAAAGCTGTGTACCATCCATATGATCTGAATACGCTTGTGTAAATTTCAGTTCTACTTCATTACGTTTTTCTTTAAATGTGTCAATACGGGGATCTTCTAAGAAAATTTCAAGACGTTTTTTCTCCATCAACATCTCAACCGCATGGGGGAGTTTACCGTATCGATCTTTCAGTGATGTAAGCATAATTCTTAAATCTTTAATCGAATCAATCTTATCAATCGCTTGATATAAATCTAATTTTTCTTGATCATCCGTGGTAAATTTCTCTGGTAAATACCCTTCAATGGGTAAGTTGAGGGGACTTTTTGTTTCTTTTGGTTTTTTACCTTGTTTTATTTCAATGGCTTCTTTGAGTAACTCTACATAAAGTTCAATCCCAATGGAATCAATGAATCCTGATTGATTGCCACCCAAAAGTTCCCCTGCACCACGAATCGTTAAATCACGCATCGCAATTTTATAGCCACTGCCAAGGCTTGTGAATTCTTTGATGGCTTGAAGTCTTTTCGTGGCGACTTCTGTCAGGTTTTGTTTTTGAGGCACGATAAAGTAAGCGTACGCTAAGCGATCACTTCTTCCAACGCGTCCTTTAATTTGATAAAGCTGTGATAAACCAAAACGATGTGCATTATCGACCAAAATTGTATTTGCATTGGGAATATCAATCCCTGTTTCGATGATGGTTGTGGTGACCAGCACATTAATTTCTTTATTAATAAAACGAATCATCACATCTTCAATTTCATCTTTATCCATTTGACCATGGGCAACACCTACTTTTGCATCAGGGATGTTCATTTGAATTTGTGTTGCGACGGTATAAAGCTGTTGTACATTGTTATAAAGATAGAAGACTTGGCCATCTCTTGAGAGTTCTTTTTGAATGACATCATAGATGGTTTTTTCATTTTTCTCAATCACATAAGTCATTACTGGTAAACGATTTGATGGGGGTGTGTTGAGTTGTGACAATGAACGAATCCCAATTAAAGACATTTGTAAGGTTCTTGGAATTGGTGTCGCACTGAGTGAGAGGACATCCACATTGACTTTATATTCTTTAATCTTTTCTTTATGTTGTACCCCAAATCGTTGTTCCTCATCAATGATAAGTAATCCCAAATCATGGGGTTTGACATCACTTGATAGCACACGGTGTGTTCCAATGAGAATATCAATATGGCCTTCTTTAAATTTCTTGATGATGGCTTTTTGTTTGGTGGGGGAGACAAATCTGTTTAATACTGCTACGGTTACGGGATAGTTTTCAAAACGCTTTTTAAAGGTTTCTGCGTGTTGATTACTTAGAATGGTAGTTGGACATAGGAAGATGACCTGTTTCTCGTCTACAACGGCTTTAAATGCCGCTCTGATGGCGACTTCAGTTTTCCCAAAGCCAACATCCCCACAAAGAAGGCGATCCATGGGTTTTTCTGATTCCATGTCTTCTTTGATTTCATTAATCGCTATTTTTTGATCAGGGGTCAGTTCATATTCAAAATCATTTTCAAATTCAATTTGGTATTTGGTGTCTTTACTAAAACTGTATCCACTTGATTTAGAACGATCCGTATATATTTGAAGTAGTTTCTCTGCCACATCATCAATATTTTCTTTAATACGTTCTTGATTTTTTCGCCAAGTATTTGTGCCAAGTTTACTGAGTCTTATGGCAAGTGCATCTGATGAGATATATTTTCTTACCAAGTTAAACTGTTCCAATGGCACAAAAAGTTCATCACCACCATGGTATTGAATGCGCATGAAGTCTTTATGAATGCCATCAATTTCTTTGGTAGAAATACCCATGTATTTACCAATCCCGTATTGTCTGTGAACCACATAGTCGAAAGTATCCAGTTCGTTGAGTCTGTGTAGACTTTCTGATTGGAAGAACTTCTCATCATAACGGTATGTTTTTCGTTTGTATTTAAAGAGTTCTTTTTCTGAGTATAGGGTGGTATTGAGATCATCTAAAATGATACCTGTTTCTAAAGCTTGTAAATGGATATAAAGCCCGTTTTCAGTTTGACCACTAAATCTTTCATAAACAATGTTTTCTTTTACCAAATGGTTGATCGTTTCTTCTAAAGCTTTTTCATCAAGACATAGAATAACGCGACTTCTTTTTGCTTCATTTTCAATAATTTTTAAGGTATCTGTGAGTTCATTCGCTACAATGTTTGATGCATGCCACGGTAAGATGAGCCCT
>RRZT010595184.1_pt1 | contig 12823 bp, 9 predicted proteins | sample 2165551 | NCBI WGS metagenome assembly RRZT01 (sample SAMN10456910, study PRJNA506462) | wastewater metagenome | biome: wastewater; feature: sludge; material: wastewater sludge; isolation source: wastewater sludge with Escherichia coli K12::gfp cells carrying plasmid... | place: USA: Moscow, Idaho ... | reverse complement strand
ATTCCAGCCGAGTTTTTTGCGATTGTATTCCATTGCTTTTCTGAGACCGGAATTGGCAGAAACACCGCCGGCAATTGCAATATCATTGACATTAAGTTCTACCGAGGCTTTTTCCAGTTTATCCATCAAGATTTCAATAATTGATTTCTGAACAGAAGCACAAAGGTCATTCAGATTATCCTTAATAAAATCCGGATCTTTCCTTACTTCCTTCTGGATAAAATATAAAACAGACGTTTTTATTCCGCTGAAAGAATAATCATAAGCTTCCATTTTCGGTTTGTTAAACTTGAAAGCGTCGGGATTTCCATCTTTAGCTAATCTATCCACAATTGGTCCGGCAGGATAATCGAGATCGAAGATTTTTCCGATTTTGTCAAACGCTTCGCCTGCGGCATCATCAATGGTTTTTCCGATAATTTCCATATCGAAGTAATCCTTAACCAAAACAATCATTGTATGACCACCGGAAACCGTTAAACATAGAAACGGAAATGTGGGCGGTGTAGGATTAGCATCTTCAATAAAATGGGCGAGAATATGCGCCTGCAAATGGTTGACTTCTATCAACGGAACGTCCAGACTCATCGCCAGTGATTTTGCAAAAGAGGTTCCCACCAAGAGTGAACCCAAAAGTCCGGGACCCCGTGTGAAACCAATCGCACAAATCTCATTTTGTTGTATATTTGCTTTTGAGAATGCTTTCTCCACAACAGGGATGATGTTTTGCTGATGCGCTCTGGAAGCCAGTTCCGGAACCACGCCACCATATTCATTATGGATTTGCTGGTTGGCAGCGATGTTGGAAAGGATTTTATTATCCTGGATTATTGCTGCGGACGTGTCATCGCAAGACGATTCTATACCTAAAATAATTGAACTGCTCATAACTAAATGGCAAAGTTAGAAAATAAAAATACAAATAACGAAAATCCAAAAGCTGACCAACCTATCAGCAAGAAGAAAAGCCCGCTTCTCCTCAGGATTATCAGCTATATATTTTTCACAATTCTCGGTCTTATCATATTGATATTGGTCGCTATTAATCTTCCTGTTACAAAACGGTACATTGCCAATCAGGCCATTGATATGCTGAACAATGACTTTAAAATGGGAATGAGGATTGAAGATATTGATGTTAATTTCTTGGGTGATGTCACCATAAAAGGACTGACGCTAAAAGATTACAAGAATTATGATTTTGTAAAAGCAAAAGAACTTAGGGTGGCGTCTGACTGGTTTGCGTTGGCATTCAACACCAGAGATATAAAATTCAATCAGGCAGTTATTATAGATCCAGTCATCAGAGTCATCACTTACAAAGGGGACAGCATCAGTAATTTTGTTCGTTATGTGGACAATTTCGATGATGGGAAACCTCGAAATCCAAATAAAAAGCCCTTTAAAATGGGGATGAAAATTGATCTGATTAACGGATTGGCAAGTATTGTTAATGAAAATCATCCGGGGGAAGCAGGCCGATGGCTGGACGCCAGAAAAGTGAACTTGAATGTTACCTCTCTTCGAGTGGAAGGTTCTAATGTTTTTGCTGATATCAGAAATTTTAACTTTATCACCAAACGTTATGGTAAAGAACACATTGTCGATACTTTTTCTACCAATTTTGAACTGACAAAAAAACATCTCAAGTTAGGAAATCTGACCTTCAATACCAATTATTCCCTTTTGCAAGGTGAAGCGACTCTTAATCTTGATCCGAAGACAAAATTTGCAGATTTTGGAAATAAGGTCAATTGGGATCTGAAAATGATTCCCGGAAGCCAGATCAGCGGCTATGATTTGAGCTATTTTGTTCCGGACTGGGACAATTATACACCGATTAATATTTCCGGAACGATGACCGGTCCATTGAATAATTTTACATTAAATAATTTTTTGATTCGATCCCAGGAAATCAATCTCAATACTAATAAAATGAGTATATCCGGTGTTTTGGATAAGAAATTTTTTATTGAAAGTAAGAATTTTTCCGCAGATTTTACCTACAAAGGTCTGAAAGCGACTTTGCCGAAATTTATCTCTTCCAAGCTCGGAAATATTGCGGATGATTTCGGAAGGCTCAAATATAACGGATCTGTAAAAGTTAATCCGAAACAGATTTTTGCCAGTGGTAATCTAATCACCGGAATTGGCCAAGCGAAGATGAAGGATTTCAATTTGGTTGATTATAGCACAAAACGCCCTAGATATAAAGGTTATGTTGAGGTTAAAGATCTGAATGTAACTGCACTGACCAAAAATAAGCAGGTTGGGCTGATCTCGGGAAAATTCAATATTCAGGGTGAAGGTTTTGATGTGAATACAATGTATGTTAAAACCTCTTCCAGTGTTAATCATATTGATCTGATGGGCAAGAGTCTTAACAATATTTCTATAGACGGTGTTCTCAATAAAAAAAGATTCACAGGGAATATTTTAGCTAATGACCCTAATGCAAAGGGAAATTTTAAAGGAATTGTAGATTTCAGTACCAAAAGATTATTTGCAGATTTTACTGCCGATATCAGATATCTTAATCTGAAATATTTTGGCATTTCGGCAGGAGAAACTAATGCCGTTAGCGGATTGGTAGCCGGAAAAATTTCGATGACCAATCTAAATGATCTGAATCTCGATACTAGCATAACAAATCTGGTTCTGAATTCTCCTGCTCAAAAGCTTCATATTCCTGATTCCAGGCTTAAGGCTTATTTTGAAAACGGAAACAGAATACTTTCAGTAGATGCGCCTGGAGCTGTCAACGGGAGATTGTCCGGTAGATTTAACCTTGAGGAGATTGGAAATATGATTAGCAATAGCATTAACAAAATATTGGTTGGGAATCCTCCGAAAAAAACATATAACGGTCAATATTTTGATTTTGAATTGGATGTAAAACAAGGTCTTGTTTCTTTTTTTGTGCCGGATCTCAAATTGCCGGAGGGTGCGAAAGTTTCCGGTAACTACACAGGAGCGACCAATGATCTCGTACTAAGCGCAGATGCAAGCAAGATCAAGTACATCTTGGCTAACAAAAGAGAACTTACGGAAGCTGAAAAATTTTTAGCTGAAACTGATGCGACATTCCAGCCAGATCTCAATAAAGCGAAAGACAGCACAATGATTGACAGCCTGAGGCTGAGAATTAACACAGCTGATATTAACCAGCAGTTGCTGGCAACTGTGAAAAGAGGCCAATATGGAAACAAAGTGTTTCAGGACGTGAAGCTCACAGCTACGAATGAGAACGGCCAATTGCTTAGAATTGGAACCGAATTTAAACTGGGCAGTCCCGATGATGAGACTGCAAATGAAATGAAGGAATATACCGTTAATATCAATCAGACAACTAATCCTGCGGGAGATTATGTGTTTCGTTTTGAGCCAACTACGGTCAAATTCAATGGCGTGGCTTGGACTGTTGATACGAGTCCGGAACTGAATCATTCTATAACTTACCGAAAGAAAGAAAAAGATGTTTTAATTCAGAACCTACGGGTTTTTTCTGATGATAGTGAACTGCTAGTTAAAACTGCTGATTTTAAATCTGGAAAAGATTTTACTGCTAATGCAGAGGTTAAAAATTTTGATATTTCCAAGCTCCTGGCTTTCGGGAAAGATAGCAATTCTATGGATATCAAAGGAACGGCTAATGGAACTGTACAAATCAGAAAATCCGGAGAGAATCTGGAACCTTTGATTGATTTGAATGTGGAAAATATCTTTATGAATGGTAAAGGAATGGGTAATCTTGAAACAAAAATTACCAAAAGCGAAAAACCGAATGTTTTTGATGTAAGCATACAAGCCTTGTCTTCTGAATTCCTCGGTAAAAATACCTTGGATGTGACAGGAACAATCGATAATAATCTCGCTTCACCCGTCCTGAATCTAGACGCGAAAATGAATGAATTTGATCTTGGCTTCGCGCAGCAGTTTGTCAAAGAAATTTTTGGTAATTTACGTGGGAAGGCTACCGGTGATCTTAAAATTTCGGGTCCTGTTAATGATATCGATTATAGTGGTGATATTGCTTTGAAGGGGTTTGGCTTAAAACTTATTTTTACGGGTGTTGATTATTCTTTTGATGATACTGTTATCAATCTTTCCAGAGGACTTGCCATTCTGAATAATATTGGAATCCGAGATGGTAGGGAAAATTCAAAAGGCAATGTTTCCGGATCTATTCAGTTTGAAACCTTGTCTTCTCTTGGAGTCAACCTAATTATGCGTGCAGATAATCTTCTAGTCCTAAACTCTACCCAGGATGAAAACGACCTTTTTTGGGGAAGAGTTACTGCACAGGGAGACTTATATGTAGATGGTCCGGTAACTGGATTATCTATTGGAACCTCTAATGATGGTCTAAGAGTTCTAAACAACAGTACTTTTACTTTTAATAGTGCATCTACAACGAATGTAGAGGAGTTTAAAATATTAAGATTTTTGAAAAGAAATAATGCAGGCGTTATTTCTGTAGAAAAAAAGAAAAGATCCGGAGCTAATATGTTGATTGACTTTGATGTCACCATAGATAAAGGGTCGCTTGTTAATGTTTTGTTGGGTGATGATGTAGGGAATATTTCTGTACGTGGCGATGCAGATCATCTGAAGTTCCGTATGGAAAGGAGCGGGAATATTTCTATGAACGGTACTTATACTGTAGATAATGGAACATTCGTTTCACAAGCAGTGCTTAACAGGACATTTCAGATTGCAAAAAACAGTAGTATCCGGTGGAGCGGTAGTCCTATGACTCCGGATCTGGATATCATTGCAAACTACAGAAGGACCGTTACTAATACCGGCGATTATTTACAGATGTCTATTGCTCAGCCAGTTGATGTAGTTCTCACAACCAAAATTACCAATACATTGACGGATCCGGATATCAAATTTGATGTTACGGCACCGGATGCACCATCACAAGTAAGAGAAACCCTAGCTTCCAAAATAAATACTGCGGACGAAAAGACAATTCAGTTTGGATCTGTTCTGGTTCTTAATAGTTTTAATGTCCCTAATTCTGGAGGTCTGGATTTTACAAATATTTCAAAATCATTGCAAAATACGGGATACAATGTGGCTTTTAAGCAATTAGGCTCAGTTCTTAATACCATCAGCAGTGCTTTCCAGATAAATCTAGATTATATCAGCGGAGATGCGAAATCAAATACTTCAGACAGGGCAAATACCAATGTAAGCCTCGCACTTTCTCCAAGAATCAAATTCAAGACGGGCTTGGGAGTTCCTATTACCAAAACCCAGAATACCAATGCCAATTATCTTTCTGTTGAAGGGATCGTAGAGTATGACTGGAGTAAAAATAACAATGGAAGCAGGTTGTTTCGAGCATATTCGAAGCCATCTAACATTGGTATCACCACCGCCATAACGCCAGGTGCTAATCAAAATTATGGAATTGGAGTTGTTTACAGTAAAAGTTTTAATTCTCTTCGAGAAGTGTTTAAAAAGAAAAATACTACAAAAGCAGACTCTCTGGTTTCTGTAACAAATAAAACAGATTCTGTAAAAAACAAGGCTAAAAAATGATAATTGTCATAGTGTTTATTGTATTTTGTTAAAAGATGTTAATCTGTTAATAAATGTTTTTATTTAAATTAATTTTTTTAAATTTGCAAAAAAAATAAGTTTATTTTAAATTAATAATAAAATCGAAATGAATTATCAATTAGACGATATCGATAAAAAAATTCTTGACTTCCTGGTAGAAAATACAAGAATGCCTTTCACAGAGATTGCTAAACAAATGGATGTTTCAGCAGGAACAATACACGTAAGGGTAAAGAAAATGGAAGATGCGGGAATTATTTTAGGGTCATCTTTAAATATAGATTACGGTAAATTGGACTATAATTTTACAGCTTTCATAGGTATTCTACTTACTAAGTCCAATCATACTCAGGAAGTTCTTAAACAATTGGCATTGATTCCAAATGTGGTAGAAGCAAGTGTGACTTCAGGAAAATATAATATTTTTTGCAAAATGAAAGCAAAAAATACCGAGGATGCAAAAAGAATCATCTATCAGATCGATGATATTCAGGATGTCATGAGAACAGAGAGTATGATCTCTATGGAAGAGTATATCAGTGATAAGAACCGTCTTATAAATGCGGTTAGTATATAGTTAGTTAGTAGAAGATTTTCTATTGGAAAGGGCTTATTTAGTAAGCTCTTTTTTTAGTAATTTTACATTATGAATTCTAAGGCTGAAAAATCTAAAAAAAATAAAAGTTTCTATATCATCTTCGGGCTGATTCTGCTTGTGTTTTTTTTAAGTGTCAATACCGATCTTGCGGAGCTATCTCAGCATAAAGCTATCAATATTCCTTTTGGTTTTTTTTATTACACTCTTGGAATTGATATTTTGGTAATTCTCAGTTGGTTGCTAATTATTTTTAATAGGAAAGCCGGCGTAATTTTTTTTCCTATATTCATTATGCTACATTTCGGACTGCATAATTATTTTCTGAGTACTTACCTGTATTCTGATATTACAGTTTTATTTCTGTTTATAGGTCTTGGTCTTTTAGAAATTATTCCTAGATGGAAATATCTCCGATAATAAAAAATTTTTTATAATATCCTAAACTTTTCAATTCAAAAGCCAATACCTCTTTAGGTGATTTATATTGCAAATGCTTGATTTCTGCTCTACCAGCATAAACTTGTCCCAGAGAGCTATAAAATTCATCATTATCTTTTATTTTGCTGCAAATGACTTCTGCGTCCTTATTGATTTTGAGAGCCTTTTCAAAAAAACCTAAATAAGCGTAAGAAAGAGCTTTTGCCAGCAGAGCTTGCCCCATATAGTAGTCATCGCCTTCGCTGCTTGCAATTTCGTATAACTTATTGGCGGATCTGAGTGCTTTTTCCCGCTCACCGAGACCAATGTATGAGTTGATATTGGCATTAAGGGATTTGGCTTTTCCGGGATAATATCCTACAGCGTCAGACAGCTGATAGGTTTTCGCACATATTTGAAGTGCTTGATGTCTATTAGCAAGCTGAAAAAGAAAGAGCTATAAGTCTATCAATTTTTTTGGTAGTGTATTGTTGCGCCTTCGCTCCATTTAGGAATGAAAGAACTACAAAGAAGCCTATTATTTTTTTTGATAGTACCACATCTTAACCTAACTTCAAAATTATTAAAAAAATAACATAAAAATCAGATTTCAATGTGATTTTTAAAGTCGCATTACAGAAATTGGTAACAAATACTTAATAAGCCTCCTTATGACAGGAAATTTTTTTTAGATTGATCTATTAACTCCGGAAAAAAACATTCAAAATACATTTTTAATTTTTCTTTGTTATCAAGAAAAGCTTCAAATATAGAAATGTCTTTTTCCAGATATTTGGCCTTATTAAGAACATTTTGCATACTAAATTTTATGCCTTGATCCGTTCTATAATTGGTCAACCAATCATCTTGTTGCATCCTTACAAGCATTTGTTTGTAACTTTCTGGAAGCCATTTTTCATTTTCCCAAAGCACTTTATAAACTTTCAGAGAATGATTTCTCAATTCCTTTTCTGGGTAATAATGAGCAACAAAATAATCAAAAGCAACATCTACAAATGCACCCGAATATAATCTGACTAGTGGACTGAAAATCTTCTTGGCTTCTGAAACTGCTGGATGAGTGTCTGTAAATGTATCAATAAACCGATGAAGTTTAATCCCTTCCTGAATTTCCAATGGAAAACTTTCTCGCTCATTATTTTTGATAAAGTCCGCAATCATATTCCCAACAAGTTGTCCGCTGGTGTAAGAAAGTATCGAGTGGGCGAGATAATTCAATTATAAAGGATGTTTGGTAAATTTACTTATGGCTAATATACTGAATAAAGAAAAACTAATTATTGTATAAAAGCCATTTTCGAAATTATTTTGAAACCCATCATAAATGTTATACAGTAAACTTCCGATGGCAAGAATCAAAAAAATATATTTGGTCCAAGTTTTCATGATTTGAAATTTTGATTAAAATAGTAACTCCACAAAATCCTCAATTTTACTGATTTCTTCAATTTTAATTCCGAATTTTCTTTTTGGAAGTTTATTAAGATTGGAAATAAAAATCTTTTCGTAACCCAATTTTTCTGCTTCAGTGATTCTTTGTTCCGCTTGTGCAACAGGACGGATTTCTCCACTTAGTCCAATTTCTCCCGCAAAACAGTAATGTTCCGAAATGGCAATATCTTCATTGCTTGATAAAATAGAAGCAACCACAGCCAAATCCAAAGCTGGATCATCTGTTTTAATTCCGCCTGTGATATTGAGGAAAACATCTTTTGCGCCGAGTTGGAAACCTGCTCTTTTTTCTAAAACTGCCAAAAGCATATTTAATCTTTTGGAATCAAAACCAGTCGAGCTTCTTTGTGGCGTTCCATAAACTGCGGTTGAAACCAAAGCTTGGATCTCCAACAGCATCGGTCGATTGCCTTCCAGAGTTACTGCAACAGAATTGCCGGAAAGTTCTTCAGATTTTTTGGTAATAAGTACTTCAGATGGATTTTTAATTTCTTTCAAACCTTGTGAAATCATTTCGTAAATCCCAATTTCTGATGTAGAACCAAAACGATTTTTATTCGCTCTAAGCAATCGAAAAAGATGATTTCTATCGCCATCGAAATTCAGAACCACATCTACCATGTGTTCCAAAACTTTTGGACCCGCGATTTGTCCATCTTTCGTAATATGACCAACGAGGAAAACTGGAATGTTATTTTCTTTGGCAAATTTGATGATTTCGTTAGAGCATTCCCGGATTTGAGAAACCGTTCCGGGCGAACTTTCTATCAATTGAGATTGAAGCGTCTGGATAGAATCGATAATCATAAAATCAGGCATCAATTTCTTGGCTTCGTGCAGGATTTTCTCAACATTAGTTTCAGTAAACAGGAAACAATTCGGATTTTTGACTTCGGCTAAACGGTCGGCTCTCATTTTTATTTGCGACGCACTTTCTTCTCCGGAAACATAAAGAATTTTCTTCTTCATTTTTAAAGCTAATTGAAGAAGCAGAGTCGATTTTCCAATTCCGGGTTCGCCACCTATCAAAGTTACAGACCCCAAAACAATTCCTCCACCCAAAACTCGGTCCAGTTCTTCGGAAGGTGTTTTGATTCTTGGTTCTTCGTTGGTCTCAACTTCTATGATATTGATGATAGAAGATTTAGATTTAGCAACGACAGATTTTGTTGATTTTTCTACAATTTCTTCCACAAGCGTATTCCATTCTCCACAAGTTTTGCATTGCCCGTGCCATTGGGAATATTGTGCGCCACAGTTCTGACAGAAATATTGAGTTTTGAGTTTTGCCATTCTGCTAAGTTCTAGAAAATTTTGGAAAGTAAAAAATTAGAAACGCTTTAAAAAGAGGATTAACGTTTTATTTTGAAAAGAGTAAATTTGCCATTCGTATACATATTGATATTATCAGATAATTAAAATTTTTTAAAAATGGCATTAGAAAAAAACAATGTAGTGACTTTAAAATATGTTCTACACACTAATGATGAAAATGGAGAAAAAGTATTTGTAGAAGAGACTTCTGCAGAAAACCCAATGACGTTTCTTTACGGTGTAGGAATGATGATTCCGAAATTTGAACAAGAAATTCAGAACTTGAATATTGGCGAAACAACATCTTTCACTATCGAACCAAGCGAAGGGTACGGAGAAAGAGATCCTCAAGCTGTTACTCAGTTGCCTGTGGATATGTTCCAAGGACAAGAATTGCCTCCAGTTGGGGCGGTTCTACCATTGTCCGACAATCAAGGGAATAATTTCCAAGCTTTGGTTGTAGAAGTTACTCCAGAAGCTGTGGTTGTAGACCTTAATCATCCAATGGCAGGAAGACCTTTACATTTTGATGTTGAGATTTTGAACACTCGTCCTGCAACGGAAGAAGAATTGGCGCACGGTCACGCACACGGTGCTGATGGACATTCTGGTCACTAGGATTATGATTTAAAAAAAATGCTCGTCTAATTAGATGAGCATTTTTTGTTGGTATAAATTATTTTTTAGGAATATTTTTCAGAATCTCCTGAGTATATTTCCAGAATTTTTGAACAGATGATATACTCGCTCTTTCATCCGGTGAGTGTGCACCTTTTATCGTGGGACCAAAACTCACCATTTCCATTTTTGGGTAATTGGCACCAATGATTCCACATTCCAATCCTGCGTGGCAAGCAACAACTAATGGCTTTTCTCCGAAATTATTTTCATAAAGTTCAGTCATTACTTTGATGATTTCTGCTTCAGGTTTTGGTTTCCAGCCAGGATAAGAACCTCCGAATTCTGTTTTCAGAGAATTACTTTCGAAAGCAGATTTCAATTGATTGGCAACTTCCCATTTTGTCGATTCTACGGATGATCTTGTTAAATTTAGGATTTTAATTTCGCCGTTTTTCAGTTCAATTCTTGCAACATTGTTCGAGGCTTCTACCAAACCTTCTACATCAGGACTCATTCGGAAAACGCCGTTGTGAGCAGCATTGATTGCAAAAACTATTTTCTTTGAATTTTCAATAGAAACCGTTTGTTCTGATGAATCTGTTTTCTCAATATTAATAACCAAATCTTTTTCTAATGAAGCAAATTCTTCCAAAATATCAGATTTCAATTGTTCAAATTTTGATAAAAAATCTTCCGAATTATCAACAGAAACAATCGCTTTAGCTTCTCTCGGAATAGCATTTCTCAAACTTCCACCGTCAATTAAACTTAACTGAATTTTATGGTCTAATCCTAAGAATAAAAATCTTCCCAATAATTTGTTCGAGTTCCCAAAACCTTTGTGGATGTCCATCCCGGAATGTCCACCTTGTAAACCTTTGATCTCGATTTTGAAAATTTCTCCTTTTGCTTCTTCCAACTCAAATTTTGCAGAAGCCGTCACATCCACACCACCAGCACAGCCGATATCAATTTCATCATCTTCTTCTGTATCAAGATTTAAAAGAATTTCTCCTTTTAATTGTCCTGGTTTTAGAGCCAATGCGCCAGTCATTCCCGTTTCTTCGTCTATCGTGAAAAGGGCTTCCAAAGCAGGATGTGCAATGTCATTACTTTCTAAAATGGACATAATTGTTGCAACGCCCAAACCGTTGTCAGCGCCCAGAGTTGTTCCTTTTGCTCGAACCCAATCGCCATCTACATACATTTGGATTCCCTGAGTTTCGAAATCAAAATCTACATCGTTGTTTTTTTGACAAACCATATCAAGGTGGGATTGCATCACGATTGGTGTTCTGTTTTCCATTCCCGGAGTTGCAGGTTTTGTGATGATGACATTTCCAACTTCGTCAACAGTTGTTGGCAATCCAAGATTTTCCCCGAATTCTTTGATGAATTTTATAACTTTTTCTTCTTTTTTTGAGGGTCTTGGAACCGAATTCAGTGCTTCGAAGTTTTTCCAAATCACTTTTGGTTCCAGTTGAGAATATTCCATTTTTTTTGAAATTTTTTGAATTGGCAATTTACTAATTATGAAAGGAAAATGAAATCTTTATGACATAAATAATGTTTCAGGAATCTTCCATTCGTTTTATCTTTTATAATTTTAAAGCTTCAATTCTAGCAAACTATTGATGTCGAATTTTATACAACAGTTTTCAAAATTTTTAAGGTTAAGAGTGTCCGTCTCAGAATGGATTTACTTAATAAAATGTGTGATTGGTGCAGCTATTTGTTATCTGTTTTATATTTTTCTTCCGCAATATCCAGTTTATTGGGCTTTGATTTCCGTTGTGATCGTGTTTTCGCCAGATAATAGCAATAAGCTGGCTTATGACCGAATCAAATCCAATCTTCTCGGCGCTTCTATCGGAATGATTTTATTTCTAATTCCGATTCCTAATATTTTATTGATTTGTATTGGTGTCGCCTTGACGATTCTTGTTGGAATTGCTCTGAAGCTTGATAATACGCTTCGTTCTGCTCTTGCAGCTATGGTAATTGTTTTGATTGAAGAAAATCAAGCACACGATTGGCTGATTCCGATTGAGCGAGTAATTTGTGTCTGTATCGGATGTTTTGTAGCGTTGATTATCACTTTTGTTTTTTCTAAGTTCAAAAGTTACGGTCAAACTTTTTTGAAACATTGATAAATGGTACAAAACCCATAGCCCCGATAGCAGCGACATCCTTTTTTGTTTTCTATTGCTAATGTTATTTTTATGGACTATCGTTCTGAAAACAAAAAAGATATAGCGGATAGCGGGATTAAGCTCCTAACAAAAAAACTCCCCAAAAATTGGAGAGTTTCTATAATATTAAGATCCTTCGACAAGCTCAGGATGACAATTATTAGTATCTGTAATACTCAGGTTTGAAAGGTCCTTCAACAGAAACACCGATATAATCAGCTTGTTCCGGAGAAAGCGTTTCCAATTCTACGCTTAATTTCTTAAGGTGAAGAGCGGCTACTTTTTCGTCAAGATGTTTTGGCAACATATAAACTTCGTTTCCGTAAGCTTCTGAATTGTTCCAAAGTTCAATTTGAGCCAAAGTCTGGTTGGAGAAAGAGTTAGACATCACGAAAGATGGGTGACCCGTTGCGCAACCAAGGTTTACCAATCTACCTTCAGCAAGGATGATAACTTCTTTACCTTCGATGGTGTAGATGTCCACCTGAGGTTTAACTTCAGATTTTGTGTGACCGTAGTTTTCGTTCAACCAAGCCATATCGATTTCGTTATCGAAGTGACCGATGTTACAAACAATCGCTTTATCTTTTAGTTTCAAGAAATGCTCAGCTCTTACGATGTTGAAGTTACCAGT
>RRZT010342347.1_pt1 | contig 12823 bp, 12 predicted proteins | sample 2165551 | NCBI WGS metagenome assembly RRZT01 (sample SAMN10456910, study PRJNA506462) | wastewater metagenome | biome: wastewater; feature: sludge; material: wastewater sludge; isolation source: wastewater sludge with Escherichia coli K12::gfp cells carrying plasmid... | place: USA: Moscow, Idaho... | reverse complement strand
GGTCAGACTATGGAGATATTAAAAAAAGATTTGGATATAATAAAAGAACTTAATCCAGAGCATATTTCCATATATTCTCTTATTTGGGAAGAAGGAACACCTTTTTGGGACATGTTACAGAAAGGACTTATGAAAGAGTGCGATAATGAAGTAGAGGCAGAAATGTTTGAACTTATCATTGAAACTCTTACTGGCATGGGGTATGTTCATTATGAGATTTCAAATTTTGCGAAACCAAATTTTGAAGCAAGACATAATTCAAAATATTGGGAAAACAAAGAATACATAGCCCTTGGAATAGGAGCTTCTTTTTATACAGAAGGGTTTAGAGGGAAAAATTTATTAGGATTTAATGACTATTATAATGCTATAGATGAAGGTAAAAAACCTTGGTTAGAGACTGAGAAGGTTGAAAATCCAAAGGATTATGAGTATATGCTTGGGCTTAGGCTTTTGCAAAAAGGAATAGTACCTACAGAAGAAAATATAAAAATAACTTGTGAAAAACTTAAAAATGAGGGATACTTAATAGAAACTGAAGATAACAGGTATATACTTAGCAAAAAAGGATTATTTTTCGCAAATAAGGTATTTGTAGAAATTCTGGAAGAATAATTGTGTAAAGGGGTAGAAATGGTAGAAAAAATTAGGGAGAATTATAAAGAAATACTTGAAGATATAAAAAAAATAAAAGGAAAAGAAAACAAAGTAAGAGTAGTGTGTGCGTCTAAATATACTGATGGTGAGGGCTTACTTGATATAATGAATGCAGGTATTGAGTATATAGGAGAAAATAGAGTTCAAGCTATGAAAGAAAAAAGGGAATATTTGGAAAATAAAGGATTAGAAAATAAAATTAAATATATAATAGATTATGTTGACTTAATTCAGTCTGTACATGAATATAGTCTTTTGGAAGAATTGGATAAAAAAGCTATACAAAAAAATCGTAAGCTTAATGTTCTTTTGGAAGTAAATATTTCTGGAGAAGAAAGTAAACATGGTTTTGAGCCTAATGAAATTATTGAACTTGGAGAAAAATTAATAAATTTTACCAATGTAAAAATAATTGGTCTTATGACTATGGCTCCTAATACATCTGAAGAAGAAGTTATTAGAAAAACTTTTAGGGGACTTAGGGAATTTAAAGATGAATTAAATAAAAAAATATTTAATGGAAATCTGACAGAATTATCTATGGGTATGAGTAATGATTATAAAATAGCCCTTGAAGAAAGGGCTACAATTATAAGAATTGGAAGCAGATTATTTAATTAGGGAGGTGTAAGATGAGTTTGTTTAAGAAAGTTGCAGGGGTTTTTGATTTTAATATTGATGAAAAGCAAGAAGAAAAATTGGAAACAAAGGAAAATAGAGCTCCAAAAGAAGTTAAAGAGCCAATAAAAGATCCTAATAAGATTAAAAGACCACAAGTTGTGAATCAAGTGGAGAAAAAAGTTAGGCCTGAACAAGAAAATAATCAAAAATATGATGTGGTGGTATTTAAACCTTATGATGTGTATGATTGTACAAAAATAGGTGATTGGATATCAAAGGATATTGTAGTTATCTTAAATTTGGAAGAAGTTGATACATCACTTGGGAGAAGGGTTATAGACTTTGTTTGGGGGTCTATCTATATAAAAGGCGCAGATTTGACTAAAATATCTAAATCTTTATATATTTGTGTACCGCCAAATATGAATGTAAAAATTGATGATTTAGGATATTCAGAAGGTTCTCATAACGACGAAGAATTAGTTCCAGAAGAAATTAAACCCAAATATTCAAATGATTAAAAAAACAGGTTTTTGAAAACCTGTTTTTTTAATTAGAGAGCTTTGCATAATAAGGAATTTTGTTCATCGAGGAAAGACATAAAAATATAAAATCGAAGCTTATTCAGCTTCACCGAACCAGCGTGACGCTGGACTCATTAATTTTATTGAATTTTAATGGGTGTTTATTTTTCGGGGTTAAGCGTCCTACGCTTAGGTTTTAGATTTTGTACTAAAAAATCGAAGCGTGCAAAGGTCTTAATTAATAGCTGAAGTTTTTGGGTGGGGCTTAGCCCTGAACCCTTGAAAATCCTTTGATAATCATCATAAAAAAGGATTTTTTTTATTATGCGTAATTTTAGTTAATAAATTTTCTTACCTATTACCATTGTTAACTCTATATCCTAAGTTAACCCCAATTCTTCTAGAATTCATAATTAAGGTTTCACCAGTTGAATTTGTAAGATTTGCAGAAGCACCAACATTAAAGTCATAAAAAGCTTCCAATAAAAAACCAGCTTTTTCAAAGCCCCAAGAGATTCCACCATAGGGTGAAGCTGTTGAGTAAGAAGTTGGGAAACCAGCACTTTCTTTTATTCTACCTCTATCCACTTCGTAAGAAAATCCATATCTGAAATTAAAGTACATTAATAAATCTGAATAATGATAAGATTGAGGCTCATATTGAAACATAAGATAAATTGGGTAATAATCTACTCCAAGTTTATCGCTACCAAGAAGAGCTTCGCCTAAAGTTCCAGAAGAAAGATATCCTATTCCTCCTCCATAATAAAAATTTTCCAACAAATTACTACGAGCTTGTAATTCTGCAAAGGCTGAAAGACTATTGCTAAGTGTAGTTTTTGACTCGTTTTCACCTACAGTTTCTGTATAAAAACCTAGAGGAGCATAACCTCCCTTAAAAACATAACTAACATCTGCAAAAGCTCCAAAAATCATTAGATTAATCATAAAAAACAAAAAAATAATTTTTTTCATAAACTCACCTCGTTTAGTGTATAATATACTAGTATATTTTGATTTCTATACTTATTATAAATCAAAATTGCTAAATAAACAATAGGAGGATTTTTATGGAAGCAATAGTTTTAGATTTAGATGGAACACTTTTGACAAGTAAAGAAAAAATTTCTGAAAAGACAAAAAATATTTTATATAAATTGAGAGAAAAAGGAATAAAAATTATTATAGCAACAGGTAGAAGTTATAAATCGCTAAAACCTTATAAAGAGATGTTAGGGCTTGATACTCCAGTGGTTTGTTTTAATGGGGCAAAAATTGTAGATGTTACAGAAAAAACAGTTTTTGAGCTACCTTTAGAGGATAAGTTATCTAAAAAATGTATTGATATAGCTAAAGAAATGGGAATACATATTAATTTTTATCAAAATGAAGTCTGGTATGTAGAGGAAGAAACAGAAGAAGCACATGTGTATAAAGAAAGTTCAGGACTTGATTTTGAGATAAAAAAAATTAATGATTTTGATAATTTTAATATGACTAAACTATTGTTTATAGGAGCTAATGAAAGATTAAAAGAACTAGAAAAAAGAATTCATGAAGCAGTTGGAAATGAAGTAAATAAAGTTTTTTCAAAAAAACATTATTTGGAAGTTATGAATAAAGATGTTAATAAGGGTGAAGCTTTGAGAAAATTATTTTTGATGGAAGGTATAAATATAGACAAAGTTATTGCCTTTGGTGACGCTTGGAATGACCTTGAAATGTTGCAAATAGTGGGTCATGGAGTGGCAATGGGGAATGCTGAAGAAGAGTTGAAGACCCTTGTGGGAAGAAGCTGTGGTACAAATGACGAAGACGGTATAGGGGAATATCTTGAGAAAATAATTAGGAATTGAAAAAGCAATTAGGAATTAGTAGTTAGGAATTAGGAATTGAAAAATAATTTTTGGGTGTAGGAGCAAAATTTATTTTTGCCAAAATGATTTGATAAACATATATAAAAAAGTGTCGATATAGAATCGACCCCTACAAAAAATATTGGTCTTGCCATCGGCAAGCACCCTACCACATTATTACTTCTACATTTTCAATTATCAATTAATTCCAACTACTAACTACTAACTACTAACTACTAACTACTAACTACTAACTACTAACTACTAACTACTAACTACTAACTATTTCTTCTAAGCACTTTCTTAATAAAAGTTTGAAAAATGTACTTAGCTATGTTATAATATTTAAAAAGTGTTTACAAATAGTTAATTTTAAGGAGATAAAATGGGTTTTAAAAGTATAGTTTTAGCTGCAGGAAAAGGAACTAGAATGAAATCGGATTTACCGAAAGTAATACATAAGGTAAATGGTATATCAATGTTGAAAAAAGTTATAAATGTTCTTGACGAAGCAGGTTCAAAAGAAAACATTCTTATTTTAGGTCACAAAAAAGAACTTGTACTTGAAACTTTGGGTGAAGTTTCATATGTTTTGCAAGAAGAGCAACTAGGAACTGGTCATGCTGTTCAAATGGCAGAAGAAAAAATAGCTGCTTATGAAGGACTTGTACTTGTAACTTGTGGAGATACGCCACTTATAAGAGTGGAAACTATAAAGTCTATGATATTAAAACACAAATTAGATAAAGCAACTGCAACAATACTTACAGCTATAGAAGAAAATCCTTTTGGATATGGAAGAATTGTTAAAGAAAATGGTTTTGTAAAAGCAATAGTAGAAGAAAAAGATGCAAATGAAGAAATAAAAGCCATTAAAGAAATTAATGCTGGGGTATACTGTTTTGAATCAAAAAAACTTTTAGATGCCCTAAGAAAAATAGATAATAACAATGCAAATGGAGAATACTATTTGACTGATGTTATAAAAGTTATGGTTGACCAAGGAGATAGAGTTGATAGTTTCTCAGTAAAAGATAATAAAGAAACTATGGGAGTAAATTCTAAGGTTCAACTTGCACAAGCATCAAAGGTGCTTAGAGAAAGAAAAAATATTGAACTTATGGATGCTGGGGTAATTATGGTTGATCCAAATACTGTGTACATTGAAGAAAGTGTGCAAATTGGAAGAGACACAGTAATATATCCAAATGTTGTAATCGAGGGGGATACAACTATTGGAGAAAATTGCGAAATCCTTAGCAATACCAGAATAGTTCAATGTAAAATAGATAATAATGTTAAAGTAGAGGCTTCAGTTCTAGAGCATAGTAATATAGCAGAAGGGGTAACTATAGGACCATTTGCTCATGTTAGACCAAAAACCAATTTGATGAAGAAAGTTCACATAGGAAACTTTGTGGAAACAAAAAATTCTACTCTTAATGAAGGTGTTAAAGCGGGGCATTTAACGTATATTGGAGACTCTATAGTGGGGGAAAATACAAATTTTGGTGCAGGAACAATAACTTGTAATTATGATGGTAAAAATAAATACCAAACAATTATAGGTAAAAATGTATTTATAGGTAGCGACACAAAATTTGTAGCACCTGTAGTTGTAGGAGATGATGCTATAACTGCAGCAGGATCCGTTATTACTAAAAATATACCAGATAGAGCTTTGGCTGTAGCAAGGGCAAGGCAAGAGAATAAGAAGGAGTGGAAGAAGAAGTGATGTTAAACGAAAATGTAAAGATTTTTTCGGGAACTTCAAACAGAGATCTTGCGGAGAAAGTGTCAAAGGAATTAAATATTCCTTTAGGTGATGCTAATATCGTTAGATTTAAAGATGGTGAAGTATATGTAAAACTAAACAGTACAGTAAGAGGAGCAACAGCATTTGTTATCCAAACTACATCAAATCCTGTAAATGAAAATTTAATGGAACTTTTAGTTTTTATCGATGCACTAAAAAGAGCGTCAGCTTCACAAATTATTGCGGTTATACCATACTACGGATATTCAAGACAAGACAGAAAAGCAAGTCCAAGAGAACCAATTACAGCAAAATTAGTAGCGAATCTTCTTACAACAGCAGGAGCAACAAGAGTTATGGCTATGGATTTACATGCTCAACAAATTCAAGGTTTCTTTGATATACCAGTTGACCACATGAAAGCTTTACCAATATTAGCTCAATATTTTATTGATAAAGGGCTATGTGGAGATGATGTTGTGGTAGTTTCTCCAGATGTTGGAGGAGTAAAAAGAGCAAGAGGTTTAGCATCATGGCTAGGAAGTTCTTTAGCTATAGTTGATAAAAGAAGACCAAAACCTAATGTTTCTGAAGTAATGAACGTTATCGGAGAAATTGAAGGAAAAAAAGTTATCTTTATAGATGACATGATTGATACTGGTGGAACAATCATAAATGCAGCAGAAGCTCTATTAAAAAGAGGAGCTACAGAAGCTTATGCTTGTTGTACACATGCAATCTTTAGTGACCCAGCAATAGAAAGAATAAAAGATTCTTCTCTAAAAGAAGTAATAATAACAGATACAATACATATTCCAGAAGAAAAAAGATTGGATAAAATAAAAATCCTTTCTGTAGACAGATTATTCTCTGAAGGTATAAGAAGAGTATTTAAAAATGAATCATTAAGTGAGCTTTTTGTAAAATAATATTAGGTAGTGCCTTGGCACTACCTTATTTCGCATTTTAGTGTTCTAATTTTTGCTGAGAAAAAATAGGTTTTTATATTCCAATTTTAGGAGGGTTTTTATGTCTGAATTTAGAAAAGACCCTGTAAGTAAAAGATGGGTAATATTTTCCCCAGAAAGAGCTTATAGGCCGAGCGATTTTGTAGGAGAAGAAGAAATAATAGAAAAACCCAAATACTGCCCATTTTGTTCAGGGAATGAAAAAAAATCTGGAGATGAAATTTTGGCTTATCCAAAAAAACCAGATAGAGAACCAAATACACCAGGCTGGTGGATAAGAGTTTTGGAAAATAAGTATCCTGCCCTAAAAACTAGTGATAGTTTGAAAAAAAAGGGAATAGGAATTTATGATAAAATGGATGGACTTGGGAAGCATGAAATTTTTATAGAAACAGAAGAGCATATCAAATGTATTTCTGAATTATCCCAAACTCAAGTTGAAAAGGTAATTTTGGCTTATAGAGATAGATATGTTGAAATATCTGCCGATAAAAATATAAAACACATACTTATATTTAAAAATTACGGTGAAGATGCAGGAGCTTCTTTGGAGCATTCTCATTCTCAACTTATAGCAACGCCCGTTGTTCCCAAAAGAGTGGAGACAGAGATAAACGGAGCTATAGATTATTATCATTTTAGAGACAGATGTGTATATTGTGATATAATTGACCAAGAACTTATAGATAAGGACAGAATTATTGAAGAAAACGAAGATTTTATAGCCTTTAACTTTTTTGCAGGAAAAGTCCCTTATGAAACTTGGATAATGCCAAGACTTCATAATGCTTATTTTTCAACAATAAGTAAGGGTCAGATTAAAGAACTTGCTAGAATTATAAGAAGAGTAATAAAAAGAATCAAACTTCACCTTGGAGATGTTAACTATAATATGGTTTTGCATACTGCTCCTGTAAATACAAGTACAAGACTTGATGAGGTTTTTCATTGGCATATAGAAATCATGCCAAAATTAACAAAAATAGCAGGATTTGAATGGGGAACAGGATATTATATAAATCCTGTATATCCAGAAGATGCAGCTAAAAGACTTAGGGAAATAGTTGTAGTGGATGATGAAGATGCACAGAAATAGTATATTGTGTATTTTTTTAAATTATGATAGAATGGATTGTGATTTATGTTAGTATTTAAAGGTAACACAGAAGAATTGAAAAAAATAGGGGAAGAAGTTCAAAAGGGTAAAATAGTGGCTTTTCCTACAGATACAGTTTATGGCTTGGGAGCTTCTATAGAACATATAGATTCAGTAAGGAGAGTTTTTGAGGTAAAAGATAGACCTCTTGATTCGGCAATTATAATTCTTATTGATGAAATAGGTTCAATGGAGAGATTAGCTTTTGTAGATAATCCTAAAGTCTATGATTTAGCAAAGGAGTTTTGGCCAGGGGCTTTAACTTTGATATTGCCAAAGAAAGACATAGTAGACCCAGTAATAAGTGCAGGAGGATCTAGTGTTGGGATTAGAATACCTGATAATGATATTGCAAGGGAACTTATTAAGTATTCTGGAGGAGCGTTAGCAACACCAAGTGCTAATAAAAATGGGCAACTTAGTCCAACTAGGGCAGAGCATGTTATAAGTCAATTTTCTCATGGAGAAATTGATTATTTAGTTGACGGGGGGAAAACTAAGAAATCAATAGAATCCACAATTCTTGATATGACTTGTAATCCACCAAAAATACTTAGAAATGGTGGAGTAAGCAAAGAGGAGATTGAAAGAATCATTGGAGAAGTAGACGAACTTTCTCAGAAGAAAAAAAGTGTAAAAACTTTTCAAAAGGAACTTAAGTTCATAAAAAAAGATGAATTTTCAAAGCTTCCAAAGGATGCAGTCCTTTTATGCCTAAAAGAAATAGAAAACTTTGGAATAAAAAAAGTAGAGTTTTTATCTAAAGAAGGAAATTTGGAAGAGGCAGTGGAAAATCTTTATGATGTTTTACATAAACTCATAAAAGAAGATACTAATATAATTTATGTAGAAGAGCTTGAAGAAAAAGGGTTTGGAAAACTAATCATGGAAAGAATTAAAAAGATAGTCAAATAATACGGAGGTCACATATGGCAATGAAAATGAATCCTGGGAAAATAAGTAATCAAGATATGATGAATGCTCAGGCATATACAAATATAATGAATAAAATAGAAAAACTTGGAAAAGGTAAGAGAAAAAATAAGCTAATTTTTGATAAAACAACAAAAAAATACTTTGGAAAAATGATAGGGGAATTTATAAAACAACTTCAAGGTTATGAAGGAAATCCTCAAACTAAAAATATAATAGAGTTTTATTCATATGTAGAAGCTGAAGCAAAAAAAACAGCCAATCATCCAATAATGCTTAGTTTTGAAGAATTAGAATTCTTAAAAGGAACTATAGCTGAAACTATTAAAGGTATGGAAAAAGCTAAGTTTAAATGGTATGATATTTTTAGAAAACTTCTTACAAAAACAATGATTAAACAAAATAAAATTATTTTGGAAGAATTAAAAAAATAAGGTCTAGGCCTTATTTTTTTTTATAATTTTTTGTGGTATACTTAATTATAAAATCAACTATTTATTCTACATCAAAGCGTCCACGCCGCACAGACTGTGTCACAATTCAAAATTTTAATTTTTCAACACAACATGTAGTGTTTTGTCGTTGGAATTCGCACTACATATAGTGCGAAATTTCTAATAAAAACAATTGTGACACAGCCTGGCAGGCGTGGACGCTTGGTGAATATTACGGGGCGTTGCCCCGAACCCCATAAAAACAAAAGAATTAAATTTATTTATCTAGTTATTTTGAGCAGTTAATTATAAAATCAACTTGGAGGATTAAATGAGAGCAGAAGAAATTTTGAAGCTTGATATAAAAAAAGATTTAATAAATTTTTTTGAAGAAAAATTTATATTTGAAAGAAAATTTGTTCCATATATAGTAACAGATAGAGAAATTCATGTGGCTATGACCAATCCTAATGATATAAACACAGAAATGTATATTAAGTCGGTTTCTAAAAGAAGAGTTATAATTACTCCAATAACAGAAGAGGAATTTTATCTTTTAGTAAGGAGATATTTTGGAATTGGTGCTGGAATGTTTAATGAAACTCAGAAGCTAGATATAACATTTGAAAAAGAATTTAATATAGACAATTCTAAAGAAAGTGCAGAAGTAGTTAAATTTGTGAACCAAATATTGCAGGATGCTTATAATAAAGGGGCAACAGATATTCATCTAGAACCGACAAAAGACGATACTTTACTTCGTTATAGGATAGATGGAGTCCTACATAATATTTCTATACCCAAGAGCATACAAAATGTATATCTTGCAGTAGTAAGTAGAATAAAAATAATGGCTGAAATGGACATAGCTGAAAAAAGGCTTCCCCAAGATGGACGTATAAAAATTCGTACAAAGGGCGAAGAAACAGAACTTCGTATTTCTGTTATTCCTACAATAAATGGAGAAAGCATAGTAATAAGAATTTTGGCAAATCAGCAAAAGGAAATGGAACTTGAAAAGCTTGGAATGAGCCCTAGAATTCTTAGAGAATTTGAAGAACTTATAAAAAAACCAAATGGGATTATTTTGGTAACAGGGCCTACAGGAAGTGGTAAAACAACTACTTTATTTTCTGCCATAAAGGAAATAAATAATGGTTCTCAAAAGATACTTACTATTGAAGATCCTGTGGAATATCAAATGGATGGAGTATCGCAAATTCAAGCAAAATCAGATATAGGTTTTGACTTTGCAACAGGGCTTCGTGCAATATTACGTCATGATCCAGATATTATAATGATAGGGGAAATAAGGGATAAAGAAACAGCTGATATTGCAATACGTTCATCACTTACTGGACATCTTGTTTTTGCTACACTACATACAAATGATTCTATAAGTTCAGTAACAAGATTAATTGATATGGGTATAGAACCTTATCTTATAACATCATCACTTATTGGAGTTTTGGCACAAAGATTGGTTAGAAAAATTTGTCCTTATTGCAAGACAGAAAAAATACTGGACAACGGGAAAAAAACTTGGTATGGAAAAGGCTGTGATTATTGCTTCCATACAGGCTATAAAGGAAGAACTTCAATACATGAACTTTATGTAATGGATGATACTAGTAAAAAAGATGTACTTAATGGAAAGTCAAATTTTGAGATAAAGAAAAATCTAATAGATCATGGGTGGAAGACATTAAAAGATGATGGAATGGATAAAGCCGAAATGGGAGAAACAACACTTGAAGAGATAATTAAGGTTGCGTGGTAGAAAAAAGATAATTGGTAGTCAAGAATTGAGTAGTTAGTAAAATAATGAAGAAAGAAACTATATTAATAAAAGTTAATAAATTTTAATAAAGATAGGGGAATAAAAATGGAATTTGAAAAATTGAATAGACAAGTAGTGAAATCGGAAGATTTAAAAAAATTCATTGAAGATGTGTGTAATAAGTTTATAAAAGAATTAAGAAGTGGTAAAAAAGATTTGGGAGAAAATCCTTTGGAGTATAGAGAAAGGACATTATCGTCATATTTTTTTCCTGCATTGATGAAATCGAGCAGAAGGTCTTTAATGGAATTATATTTTGAAAAAGACGGTGAAAAGGATAGAGCAAGGAGACATGCTGATTTTTACTCCTTAAGTCATGATGGAAAGTATTCATATATAATAGAATTTAAACAGGTTTGGAATGAGTCTGGTTTAACAAATGGAAAGATAATTGAAAGATGGAATATTGTTAATGAACAATTGAAAGATATGAATAAAGAAAATATAAAGTTTATAGATAATGGTAAAAAAATATATGGTATATCTTTTCTTGTAATTGTAACAATAAAAAAAGTTGGTATAAATAGAATAGATTGTAAAATGGAGTTAGAGAATATCTTGAAAAGTGAGTTTAAAGACGCTCATTGGATAATGAATTGGAAAGTAACTGAAGACTTGAAAGATGAAAATGATGTTGATAGTTTTGAGTATGTTACAATGATAGGAAAAGTTAATAAATTATTCTAAAATGAGTAACCATAATAAGTCTTTAAAGTTATGGTTGTATAATGGTTGAGCGTCCAATGCTTACAAGCTTTGGACGCTTTTTAAATTTTAATGCTTATATTTCTAGTAGATTCTATTTAGTTTTGAATAAAAATAAGACTCTAATTAAATCTAACTAGATATATTTTTCTTTACAGTTTTAAGAAAACAATGTATACTATTTTTGTAGAGAAAGGAGTTGATTTTATGAAAATGCCTATATTATTTATTGGACATGGTTCACCTATGAATGCAATAGAAGATAATGTTTTTACAGAAAAATGGGATGAGATTTTGAATAATTTGCCTAAAGCTAAAGGAATTTTGGCTATTTCTGCTCATTGGTACACAAGACATACAAGAATTAATGTTGAGAAAAGTCCTAAGACCATTCATGACATGTTCGGATTTCCAGAAGAATTATATAAAATTAATTATGATAGAAAAACTGATGAAGATTTTATAAATAAGATTAAAGAGATTGATAGCTCTATCATAGGAGATGAAACTTGGGGTTATGACCATGGTATTTGGTCAATATTCCACAGAACAAAAATAAGCAAAGATATTCCTGTAATTGAAATGAGCATTGATGGGTATAAAAGCCCAAAAGAGCATTTTGAATTGGGGAAAAAATTAGCTAAATTAAGAGATGAAGGCTATCTAATTGTGGCAAGTGGAAATGTTGTTCATAATCTTGGACTAGTTGATTTTTATAAAGCTGACGGATTTGACTGGGCTAAAAAATTTGACCAAGAAATAAAAAATGCGATTATAAATAATGATATAGACAAAATTTTAAATTATTCTAAGATTCCTAATAAGGAAAAAGCCTTTAGAACTGATGAGCATTTTTTACCTCTTTTGTATATCTTAGGTGCTAGAGATGAAAAGGATGAAGTATTTATTTTTAATGAACAATGTGTTATGGGCTCTTTGTCTATGACTTCTTATATGTTTAAATAGGTTGGGAATAGGCATGCCTGTTCCTAACCTATTTAAATCAAAAATAATTTTTTCCCCAACCTTTTTACTAGTCCTTCTCTTTCTAAATCTCTTATGATTCTTCTTAGTTGCCTTTCGGAAATTCCCACCAGCTTTGCCATTTCGTGATACTTCAAAGAAGTTGTTACATAAGCTTTATTTTCTGTAATAAAATTTAAGACAAGCTCCTTACTTGTAAGAAGTTGACTATTAGAAATTTTCATGGAACTTCTTAAAAGTTTGCCTGCTAGAGTTTTTGCCATTAATTTATAGAGTATAGGATTTTTCTTTATATTTTCTTCAGATATTTCAAGACAACGGCATTTTTCAATTACTTGGACATTGTGGGTATTTTCATTTCCAAGAACATATTCAATATCTCCTAAAAT
>RRZT010081781.1_pt1 | contig 12826 bp, 7 predicted proteins | sample 2165551 | NCBI WGS metagenome assembly RRZT01 (sample SAMN10456910, study PRJNA506462) | wastewater metagenome | biome: wastewater; feature: sludge; material: wastewater sludge; isolation source: wastewater sludge with Escherichia coli K12::gfp cells carrying plasmid... | place: USA: Moscow, Idaho ... | reverse complement strand
GTGCCGGCCACCGAGCGCGACAGCGCCACCCACCAGCACCTGACCACCTTCACCGTCGGCCTGGGCGTGCGCGGCACGCTGACCTACGACCGCAACTACCTGACGCAGACCAGCGGCGACTATGCCGACATCGTCGCCGGGCGCAAGCAGTGGCCGGTGCCGACCGGCACCAAGGACAGCAGCGCCTACGGCGACGCCACCCACATCGACGACCTGTGGCATGCGGCGGTCAACGGCCGCGGCCAGTACTTCTCGGCCAGCAATCCCGACTCGCTGGCCGATGCGATCAGCACCATGATCAGCGAGATCAGCAAGGACAGCGGCTCGGGCGCGGGCGCAGGCACCAGCACGCTGACCCCGGTGACCGGCGACGACTGGATCTTCCTGCCCAGCTTCAGCAGCTCGCCGAGCTGGCATGGCGACATCCGCGCCTTCCGCTTCGCCAGCGACCCGCTGACCGGCGCGCTGATCGCGCCCGACACCGCCGAGGGCAAGGAGATCTGGAGCGCACGCAGGAAGCTCGATGCACGCGCCGAGCCGCGCCGCATCCTGTTCGGCAAGCCCGACGGCACGCTGGCGGACTTCACCTACGCCAATCTGCAGGCCGCCAACCTGCAAGGCTCCTTCGACATCGCCTGCACCGCGACCAAGAGCAGCCTGTCGCAGTGCGCGATGCTCAGCGATGCGGCCAAGGCCAAAGTCAACGGCCCCAACCTGGTCAGCTACCTGCGCGGCGACACCTCGCTCTACCTGAGCCAGAAGATCACCGAGAACCAGGTCTTCCGCACCCGCAGCTCGCTGCTGGGCGACTTCGTCAACAGCTCGCCGGTCTATCTGGCCAAGGCGCCGTTCAAGTACGCGGACGCCGGCTACAGCGCCTTCGCCACCGCGCAGGCCAGCCGGCTGAAGATGATCTATGCCGCGGCCAACGACGGCATGCTGCATGCCTTCCGCGTCGGCGAGAACACCACCGACAGCACCGGCGGCGAGGAGGCCTGGGCCTTCGTGCCGCGCGGCGTGATCAACGGCGCGTCGATGTGGCGCCTGGCCGACACCAACTATGAGGCCAACCACCGCAACCTGCTCGACGCCACCCCGGTGATCGGCGATGTGTACGACAGCACCACGAAGCAGTGGCGCACGATCCTGGTCGGCGGCATGGGCGCGGGCGGGCGCTACTACTACGCGCTGGACATCACCTCGCCGCTGCAGCCGCAGCTGCTGTGGGAGTTCACCGACGGCAATCTCGGCCTGACCTTCGGCAATCCGGTCATCACCAAGAACGCGGCCGGACGCTGGGTGGTGGCCTTCACCTCCGGCCTCAACAATGTCGGCGACGGCATCGGGCGCCTCTTCGTGCTCGATGCGGTCGACGGCCAACTGCTGCAAAGGGTGGCCACCCCGGCCGGCAACGCCGCCGCGCCGAACAATCTCGGCCGCCTGAACGCCTGGGTCGCCAGCGAGACCGACAACACCGCGCTGCGCTACTACGCCGGCGACATGCAGGGCAGCCTGTGGCGCTTCGATGCGGACGACCGGGTCGCGCCCTCGGGCACCGAGGCGGTGCGGCTGGGCCGCGCGCTCGACGCCAATGGCACGCCCCAGCCGATCGTCGGCATGCCGCTGCTGACCGAGATCACCACCAACGGCGTGGCCACCGCGATCATCAGCTTCGGCACCGGCCGCCTGACCAACATCGGCGATCTCGCCAGCACCGGCGTGCAGAGCATCTACGCCATCAAGGACACACTGCAGGCCACCGGCATCGGCGGCAGCGGCGACACCCAGGTCGCGCTGCGCCACAGGGACGCGAACCTGGTCCAGCAGACGCTGGTCACCAGCACCGGCACCCGCCGGGTCGATCCGGTCAATCCGGTCGACTGGTCGCTGCAGAACGGCTGGTACGTCGACCTGAGCCTGAGCAGCGGCGAGCGGGTGGTGCTCGACGGCGTGCCGCTGGGCTCGGGCGTGCTGGCCTATGCCTCGTCGATCCCGAACAGCGACCCGTGCAGCAGCGGCGGCAGCGCCTGGCTCTACCAGTTCGACATCGGCAAGGGCTCGGTGCTGGCAGCGACCAGCTATTCCTCGCTGCTGGTGGGCATCGGGCGCACCGTCGACAGCAAGGGCAACATCAGCGTGGTGGCCACTGCGCGCGACCAGAGCCTGTCGCTGGCTGCCTCCAGCGCCGGTGTCACCACCAAGTCCAACCGGGTGCGCCGCACCGCATGGCGGGAGCTGAACTGAGCCGGGCCGGCACCTGGCTGCCGGTCTCGCTGCTGCTGCATGCGGCGCTGCTGGCGGCCGCGCTCGCGCGTGGCGGCGAGCCGGCGACGTCAGGCGCTGCGGCGACGGCCCGGACGGCTGGCGGGCTGAGCGTGCGTCTCGCGGCCGCGCCGACCGCCACGACGCCGGCCCGATCCGAGCGCACTGCACGCGACAGGCCGCCTTCGATGCCGGAGCCAGCACCTGATGCGGCTCCTGAGGCGGCTCCTGATCCGCTTCCTGATCCGGTACCGCAGCCGCTGCCCCCGCCCGGGGCCGGCCAGCCTCAGGCGGCGGTCGAGCCCATGCCGTCGCCCGGCGAGACCGAACCGGACGACGACAGCACCTACCTCGCACCCGATCAGCTCGACCGGCGCGCACAGGCGGTCGCAGCGATCGATCTGCCCTACCCGGATCTCGCCCCGCCGGGACATTTCCGCGCCGCGCTGACGCTGTTCATCGAGCACGACGGCCGGGTCAGCCGGGTGCGGCTGGAACCGGATCCGCACGCGCCAGGCGGCGGCGCGCTGCCGCCGGTGCTGGAGGACAGCGCCCGCCAGGCCTTCCTGGCCAGCCTGTTCGAGCCGGGCAAGCTTGGCGGCCGTGCGGTGCGCAGCCGGCTGCGGATCGAGGTGGAGTTCCGGGAAGACTGAGCCGTCACCCTCGCGAAGGCGAGGGCCCACGCACCGCTCAGACCCCGGCCAGCACCCGCAGATGCGCCGCGACGCTGCGCGCCAGCGAACTCAGCACATAGCCGCCTTCCAGGCAGGAGACGATGCGCCCCTTGGCATGGCGCTCAGCCAGGTCGACCAGGCGCTGGGTGATCCAGCCGTAGTCGGCCTCGACCAGGCCGAGCTGGCCCAGATCGTCCTCGCGATGGGCGTCGAAGCCGGCGGAGATGAAGATCATCTGCGGCCGGAAGGCCTCCAGCCGCGGCATCCAGTGCAGGTCGATCAGCTCGCGCACCTCCATGCCGCGGGTGTAGGCCGGCACCGGCACGTTGACCATGTTGTCGCCCATCGGCACGCCGCCGCTGTAGGGGTAGATCTGGTCCTGGAAGAAGCTCGCCATCAGGATGCGATCGTCGCCGGCGACGATGTCCTCGGTGCCGTTGCCGTGGTGCACATCGAAGTCGATGATCGCCACCCGCTCCAGACCGCGCATGTCCAGCGCATGGCGCGCCGCGATCGCGATGTTGTTGTAGAAGCAGAAGCCCATCGCCTCCGAGCGGGTCGCATGGTGGCCGGGCGGGCGGATCGCGCAGAAGGCGTTGGCATAGGTGCCGTCGATGACCGCGTCGGTGGCGGCGATCGCCGCGCCCACCGAACGCAGCATCGCCTGGCGGGTGGCCGGGCAGACGCTGGTGTCGGGATCGAGCGCGCGGTGCTCGCCGGTCTCGGCCGCCTGGCGCAGGAACTCGTCGAGCTCGACCAGATAGCGCTCGCTGTGCGCCAGCATCAGGTCTTCGTGGCGCGCCAGCGGCACCTCGTCGGGGCGGTGCAGCGCGATGTCCAGGCCGGTGGCCAGCAGATGGTCCTCGATCGCGTCGAGGCGCTGCGGGCATTCGGGGTGTCCCGGGCCCATGTCATGGCCGCGGCAGTCGGTATGCGTGTAGAAGGCGGTGCTCATGGTCTGTGTTCGCGTCAGTGCGACGGCTGTCCGCACTGCGTTGTCCCTCTTGCTTCAGGTATGGTGTTGATGATGACAAGCCCACATCACATGCAACTGACACAGCCGGCCGTCCTGTCCCGGCTGCTCGAGCGTCTGCTCGGACAGATCGGATCGGTGGTGGTCGGCAAGCCGGTCCAGATCCTCGACAGTGTCGCCTGTCTTCTCGCCGGGGGCCACCTGCTGATCGAGGACGTGCCCGGCGTCGGCAAGACCACGCTGGCGCACGCCCTGGCCGCCGCGCTCGGACTGCGCTTCGCCCGGGTGCAGTTCACCGCCGACCTCACGCCCAGCGACCTGATCGGTGTCAGTGTCTACGAGCGAAACCGCGAGAGCTTTGTCTTCCATCAAGGCCCGGTCTTCACCCAGGTGCTGCTGGCCGACGAGATCAACCGGGCCGGGCCGCGCACCCAGAGCGCGCTGCTGGAGGCGATGGAGGAGCATCAGGTCAGCGTCGACGGCGAGACGCTGCGCCTGCCCGCGCCCTTCTTCGTCATCGCCACCCAGAATCCGGCCGAGCAGATCGGCACCCATGCGCTGCCGGAGAGCCAGCTCGACCGCTTCCTGATGTGCCTGACGCTGGGCTATCCCGATCCGGCCTCGGAGCGTGCGCTGCTCGAGGGCCACGACCGCCGCGCCGCGGTGCGCGAGCTCGCGGCGGTGATGGGTGCGGCCGAGCTGCAGGCCGCGCAGGCGGCGGTGCAGCAGGTGCATGCGGCACCGGCCTTGCTCGACTACCTGCAGGCGCTGATCGCCGCGACCCGCGACGGGCGCTGGTTCGTGCAGGGCCTGTCGCCGCGCGCGGCGCTGGGGCTGCTGCGCGCGGCGCGGGCACGCGCGCTGCTGGCCGGGCGCGACCATGTGATCCCGGAAGACCTGCAGGCGCTGGCGGTGCCGGTGCTGGCGCACCGGCTGCAGCCCCGGCCCGGCGCCGGGCGCAGCCGTGCCGCGCAGGTGCAGGCGATGATCGAGGCGGTCGGGCTGGTCTGACATGCGCCCTGGTCGCATCGGCGCGACGCTCCAGCGACGGGTGCACGACTGGCGCGAGGCCCGCCAGCCGCGCACCGACCGGCTGGCGCTCACCCAGCGCAATCTCTACATCCTGCCGACCGCCTCGGGCTGGCTGTTCGCGCTGCTGCTGCTGGCGCTGCTGCTGGCCTCGATCAACTACCAGCTCAATCTCGGCCATCTGCTGACCTTCTCGCTGGCCAGCGCCGGGCTGGTCGCGCTGCATGCCACCCATGCGGCGCTGCGCGGGCTGGAGCTGGAGCTGGTGAGCGCCGAGCCGGTCTTCGCCGGCGAGCGCCTGGAGCTGCAGATCCGCCTGGACGACCGCCATCCCGCCCGCCGGCCATGGCGCTTCGGCCGCCACGGCATCCTGCTGCGCTGGCGCGAGCCGGCCGGCACCGAAACCGGCACCGACGCAGCAGCCCCGCGCAGCACCGGTGTGCCCGAGGGTGGCTCGGTCACCGTGCGGCTCGAACGCCCGACCCCGCGGCGCGGCGCGCAGACACTGCCGCCGCTGGAGATCGAAAGCCGCTTTCCGCTGGGCCTGTTCCGCGCCTGGGCGGTGTGGCGCATCGCGCGCGAGCCGCTGGTCTGGCCAGCGCCCGAGCCGGACGCGCCGCCGCTGCCCGAGCCGCTCGATCCCGGCGATCCCGGTCCGCGCCGTCTGGCCCGGCCCGGCGCGGAGGACGGCGAGAGCGGCATGCGCGCCTGGCGACGCGGCGACCGGCCCTCGCAGGTGCTGTGGAAGCAGTCGGCGCGCAGCCTGGCCGGCGGCGGCACGCTGCTGGTGCGCGACCCGCCGCCGCGGCCCGAGCCGGGCCGCGAGCTGCGGCTGGAGGCGGCGCAGCTGGCCGGCCTCGACGACGAAGCCCGGCTGCGCCGGCTCTGCGCCTGGGTGCTGGAGGCCGAGCTGCAGCAGCGCCGCTGGGAGCTGGTGCTCGGCGCGCTGCACATCGGCGCGGGCAGCGGCGCGGCGCAGCGGCGCGCCGCGCTCGACGCCCTGGCGCTCTGGCCGGGAACGGGGCGATGAACCTGCTGCCGCCCGCCCTGGCCGTCGCGATCGACAGCCGCCCGCGCGAGACCCGCGACACCCTGTTCCTGCTCGCGGTGCTGGCCTGGACCCTGCTGCCGCAGATCACCCAGGTGCCGGCCTGGTGCTCGGCCCTGGCCTATGCGGCGCTGGCCTGGCGGGCGCGGCTGGCCTGGCGTGGCGCGGCGCTGCCCTCGCGCTGGCTGCTGCTGCTGGCGCTGGTGGGTGCCTCGCTGGGCACGATGCTGAGCCATCAGACGCTGCTGGGCAAGTCGGCCGGACTGACGCTGCTGGTGGTGCTGGCGGCGCTGAAGACGCTGGAGCTGCGCGCCCGGCGCGATGCCACCGTCGTGTTCTTTCTCGGCTTCTTCCTGGTGCTGGCGAGCTTCCTGCACTCGCAGTCGCTGCTGACCGCGCTGGCGATGGGCATCTCGGTCTGGACCCTGCTGGCCGCCCTGGTGCTGGCGCACATGCCCGAGGACCGCCCGCCGCTGACGCTCGCGCTCGGCCTGGCCGCGCGGCTGCTGCTGACCGGGCTGCCGCTGATCGTGCTGCTCTTCCTGCTCTTCCCGCGGGTCGCGCCGCTGTGGAGCCTGCCTGCGGACGGCACCGGCCGCACCGGCCTGTCCGACCGGCTGCAGCTCGGCCAGGTGGCCGAGCTGGCGCAGGACGACAGCCCGGCGCTGCGAGTGCAGTTCGACGGCGAGCCGCCGCCGCCGGAGCTGCGCTATTTTCGCGGCCCGGTGCTGGCCGACCCCGACGGCAGCGGCTGGCGCATGCGGCCGGGCCTGACCGGCGAGCCGGCGCCGGCCCCGGCGCCAGGTGCACCGCTGCTGCGCTACCGCATGACGGTGGAGCCGCTGAACATCAGCACCCTGCCGCTGCTGGAGCGGGCGCGCTTCGCGCCTTTGCCTGCCGAAGGCCATCCCCGCTGGCTGCGCCACCGCGACGGCGCCTGGATGGCCGACCGACCGCTGGCCGGGCGGCTGCAGGTCCAGGCGCAGGCGGTGCTCGACATGCCGCTGCACCGCACACCGGCCGGTGCGGGCACAGGTACAGGCGCCGGCACGCCCGGGCCCGCCGAACCGCCCCCCGCGCTGCGCCAGGATCTGGCGCTGCCGGACGGCCGCCATCCGCGCACCCGGGCCTGGGCACAGGCGCAGCTCGATGCGGACGGCCGGGCCCGCCACGAGCCAGCCCGCGCCGCGCAGCAGCTGCTCGACCACATCCGCCGCCAGCCCTATGTCTACACGCTCGCCCCGGGCGAAAGCGGCCCCGAGCCAGTCGACGAGTTCTGGCTCGACCGGCGCAGCGGCTTCTGCGAGCACTACGCCAGCGCCTTCGTCATCGCGATGCGGGCTGTCGGCGTGCCGGCACGGCTGATCACCGGCTACCAGGGCGGCCGGATCAATCCGGTCAACGGCATGCTGGAGGTGCGCCAGAGCGATGCGCATGCCTGGGCCGAATACCACGACCCGCGCCGCGGCTGGGTGCGCATCGATCCGACCGCAGCGGTGGCGCCCGAGCGCATCCTGCAGCCGGCACGCGCCAGCGGCGGGGGCGGCGCGATCGCCGACACCTTCGCCGCGCTCGATCCGCTGCTGCTCGAGCGCATGCGCGCGCTGTGGAGCGCGGCCGACCACCGCTGGAACCAGTGGGTTCTGGGCTACGGCAGCCAGGGCCAGCGCGAGCTGGCGCGCTCGCTGGGCTGGCAGATGCCCGACGCCACCACGCTGGCGCGGCTGCTGGCCGGACTGATCGGCGGCTTCGCGCTGGTCGGCGCGCTGATGCTGATCGGCCCGCTGCGCCGGCGCGATCCGGACCGGCTCTGGCGCCAGGGCCAGGTGCAGCTGCGCGAGGGCCTGCGCCGGCGCGGCCTGCCGGTGGCCGAGCATCACGGCCCCGACACCCTGGCGCAGCAGGTGCGCCAGCGCTGGGGCACCGCCGGCGAGCCCTTGGCCACACGGCTGCAGGACCTGGGGCAATGGCGCTACGCTCGACACGGCCAGCGCGGCGCCCTGCGTCCGCTGCTGCGACAGGCTCGCCAGGCCCTGCGCCGGCTGCCTCCCTCATGAACCCGGGTCTTTCACGATGAGAATCCTCCACACCATGCTGCGCGTCGGCGACCTGCAGCGCTCGATCGACTTCTACACCCAGGTGATGGGCATGACGCTGCTGCGCACCACCCACCGGCCGGAGCAGAAATACGACCTGGCCTTTCTCGGCTACGGCAGCAACCCCGAGCATGCCGAGCTGGAGCTGACCTACAACCACGGCGTCGACCGCTACGAGCTGGGCAGCGCCTACGGCCACATCGCCGTCGGCGTGGAAGATGCCGCCGCCACCTGCGCGGCGGTGCGCGAGCGCGCGCAGGCGCTGGGCGGTGCGGTCACCCGCGAGGCCGGTCCGGTCCAGGGCGGCAGCACCGTGATCGCCTTCATCACCGATCCGGACGGCTACAAGATCGAGCTGATCCAGCGCGGCACCTGAAGCCCCCGGCGCGACCGTCGCCACCACAGCGGCACAATCGGTCCCCGATGAATGCCGTGCCCCCCACCCCCGTTGCGCTTCCCGAGGATCTGACGCCGCTGCAGCGCGATGTGCTGCAGGCGCTGGCCGTGCTGACCGGCCACCGGCAGCGCGCCGTCATCCACAAGTTCCTGCAGGCCGCCAGCTGGCTCACCGACAAGGGCCGGCCCCCCACCGGCGACGCGGTGCGCCGCGCGGTCGATGAGCTGGCCGCACAGGGCCGGCTGGCCGCTCATCCGAGCCGCAGCGGCTACTGGGCGGTGCCGCCCGAGCTGCACACCGCCGCCTGGCTGAGCGGGCTGGCGCGCGACACGCCCGAGCGGCTGGCCCAGGCACTGGCCGAGGTCGACGGCCTGGGCGAGGTGTCCCTGCCCTTCGGTGGCCGGGTGCGCATCGTGCCCTTCGTCAACATGGATGCGGCCTGCGCCGCAGTGCGGCTGACGCTGTTCTGCGGCGCCCCGCCTGAGCAGCTCGAGCCGCTGCGGCTGCGCTGCGGCTGGGGGCTGGAATGGCAGGCCGTGCTCGAGCGTGCGCTGTTCGACCGCCTGGACACCACGCTGCTGATGCGGCTGCATCCGCTGATGCGCATGGAGGCGCTGCAGTCCTGCCTGGAGCTGCGCCTGCGCCGCTGGAGCTGTCCGGACGGGCTGCCGATGCGCGAGCTGGTCGACACGCTGCTGAGCGAGGCCGGCCGCGATCCGGCCCTGATGGCGCTGCTGTCCGGCCACTCGCTGCCGATGGCCATCGAGGAATGGCGGCTGCTGGCGCAGCTGCCCGACGACCCGCCGCTGCCCCCAGTCGAGCCGGTCGATCCAGCCACGGACCTGATGCCGGCGCTGCTCGAGGCCCATGCCGGCCTGCGGTCGATGGCGGCCGGCCGCTGGGCCGAGGCGACCCGGCACTACAGCACCGCGCTGGAGGGCCTGCGCCGCGTCACCGGCCTGCGCAAGGAGCTGCTGCCGGCCTGGCTCGCGCTCGGCCATGTGCTGGCGCTGATGGCGCAGGGCACACCCGCATCGCTGACGCAGGCGCAGAAGTTCTGCCTGACCGAGAGCGGCCGCCGCCAGGCCGGCACCGACAGCCTCTGGGGCCTGCTGGCGCTGGCGATCCGCATGCGCCAGGGCGAGGAGCGCCGCGATCCGCGTGCGCTGCCGATCCGCAGCCGGCCGCCGCACCTGCACACGGACGATCTGGCCAGCTGGATCGGCCGGGCCTGGCTGCATGATCCGGCCAGCGATCCCGCCCTCGCCCCGGCCGAGCGCACGATCGCGCTGGAGACGATCACCCGCCTGCACCAGTGCGGCCTGACGCTGCTGGCCGGGCTGATGGAGTCGGCGCTGGCGGTGCTGGAGGGACGCACGCCCGAGCGGCCCTTCATCACCGGCGCGTCGCTGCACCAGCCCGCCTGGCAGCGCGCGCTCGACGAGCTGGCCCGGCTCGGCCAGGACAGCGCGGCGCGCCCGGAAAGCGCCGGCCACGCCACCCGCCTGGTGTGGGTGCTGTCGGTCAACCCGCACGGCGCGCTGGAGGCCATCCAGCCGATGGAGCAGCGCCAGGGCCCGCGCGGCTGGGGCAAGCCGCGCGAGCTGCCGCTGTCCCGGCTGCTGCGCGACGACAGCCTGCCGCCGCAGGACCTGCGGCTGGTGCGCTGCATCCGCGCCAGCGTGCATGAGCGCGGCGGCCAGCGCCTGGATCTGGCCCAGGCCATCGTCGCGCTGGTCGGCCATCCGCTGATCGAGTTCGACGACACGCCCGGCGTGAACGTGACCCTGGTCGAGGCGCCGGCCGAGATCGACGTGACCGACCTGGGCGCGCGGCTGCGGGTCACGCTGCTGCCGCCGCCGCGCTGGTGCGATCCACAGGCCGATCGCAGCGAGCCGCAGCTGCCGATCATCAACGCCGCCGACCAGCGCGAGGCCGAGCAGCTGCTGCTGACCAGCGTGCTGCGCGACGGGCCGGACCGGGCGCGGGTGGTGCGCTTCAGCGCGGCGCAGAAACGCGCCGCGCAGCTGATCGGCACCGGTCTGGAGGTGCCTCACGAGGCGATGGCGCAGCTCGACGAGGTGCTGCGCGGCCTGGGCGCGCATTTCCGCATCCAGAGCGACAGCGCCGGCGCGACCGGCCCGGACGGCGCGGCGCCCGCGCAGGCGCAGGAAGTCGAGGCCGAGACGCGGCTGCGTGCCGAGCTCACGCCCGAGGGCGACGGGCTGGCGCTGCGGCTCGCGGTGGCGCCGCTGGGTGCCGAGGGGCCGCGGCTGGAGCCCGGCCAGGGCCGGGTGCGGCTGATCGCCACGTCGAGCGGCGGCACGCCGCGCGCGACGCGGCGCGATCTGGCGCGCGAGCGCGATCACCTGGAGCGGGTGCTGGAGGCCTGCCCGATGCTCGAGCCGCTGCCCGACGGGGCGCCGGCGCGCTGGTCGGTGGCCGAGCCCGAGCTGGCGCTGGCGCTGCTCGAGCGGCTGCACACGCTGCAGGCGGTCGAGGCGCTGGACTGGCCGCGCGGCCGCCCGATCCAGGTCGACGGCGCCGGACTGCAGCAGCTCAAGGTGCGGGTGCGCAGCGGTCAGGACTGGCTGGCGCTCGACGGCGGCGTCGAGATCGACGAGCAGCTGGTCTTCAGCCTCGGGCGGCTGCTCGACTGGAGCCGCACGCGGCGCAGCCGCTTCGTGCCGATGGGCGACGGCCGCTATCTGGCGCTGACCGAGGAGCTGCGCGGCAGGCTCGAGGAGATGGCCGGCGTGGCCGAGATCCGCCAGGACGCCGCACGGCTGACGCCGCTGGCCGCGCCGTGGCTGGAACAGACGCTCGAGGGCAGCCGGCTCGAGACCGACGCACGCTTTCGCGAGCGCGTCGAGCGGCTGGCGCGGCTCGAGCGCCAGGTGCCGCGCCTGCCCGGCACGCTGCAGGCCGAGCTGCGGCCCTATCAGCAGGAAGGCTTCGAGTGGGCGATGCGCCGCGCCGGCGCCGGTCTGGGCGCGATCCTGGCCGACGACATGGGCCTGGGCAAGACGCTGCAGGCGCTGGCGGTGCTGCTGGCGCGCGGGCGCGGCGGCGCGGCGCTGGTGGTGGCGCCGACCTCGCTGATCGGCAACTGGCTGGCCGAGGCGCACCGCTTCGCGCCGGCGCTGCGCCTGAGCGACTTCGGCGCGACGCCGCCGGCCGAGCGCGAGGCGCTGCGCACGGCCGCCGGCCCGAACGAGGTGCTGCTGGTGTCGTACACGCTGCTGCAGCTCGACGCCGAGGGCTTCGCCGGCCGCGACTGGCACACGCTGGTGCTCGACGAGGCGCAGGCGGTCAAGAACGCCGCGGCACGGCGCAGCCAGGCGGTGCATGCGCTGCGCGCGGACTTCCGGCTGGCGCTGTCGGGCACGCCGATCGAGAACCGGCTGGCCGAGCTGTGGTCGATCATGCAGATCTGCAATCCGGGCCTGCTGGGCACGCAGGCGCAGTTCTCGGAGCGCTTCGCGGTGCCGATCGAGCGCGACCGCCACCGCGGCCGCCAGCGCACGCTGCGCCGGCTGGTCGGGCCCTTCATCCTGCGCCGCACCAAGTCGCAGGTGCTGGAAGACCTGCCGCCGCGCACCGAGCTGATCCTGCCGGTCGAGGCCGAGCCGGCCGAGCAGGCGCACTACGAGGCCCTGCGCCGCCAGGCGCTGAAGGAGGCCGAGGAGGCGCTGCAGGGCGACGCCGGCAGCGGCAGCGCCCAGCTCCACCTGCTGGCGCAGCTGACCCGGCTGCGCCGCGCCGCCTGCGATCCGCGCCTGGTCACGCCGGAGCTGTCGCTGGCCGGCGCCAAGGTGCGTGCCTTCGGCGAGCTGGCGCGCGAGCTGGCCGCCAACGGCCACCGCACGCTGGTCTTCAGCCAGTTCGTCGACTTCCTGCAGCTGCTGCGCGCCACGCTCGACGAGGCCGGCCTGAGCCACCAGTACCTGGATGGCGCCACACCTGCGGCCGAGCGCAGCCGCCGCGTCGCCGCCTTCCAGGACGGCGAGGGCGACTTCTTCCTGATCAGCCTGAAGGCCGGCGGCTTCGGCCTGAACCTGACCGCGGCCGACTATGTGGTGATCGCCGACCCGTGGTGGAACCCGGCCGCCGAGGACCAGGCCTCGGGCCGCGCGCACCGCATCGGCCAGCAGCGCCCGGTCACCGTCTACCGGCTGGTGCGCCAGGGCACGCTGGAGGAGCGCATCGTCGCGCTGCACCACGACAAGCGCGAGCTGGCCGCGCAGGTGCTCGACGGCGGCGACGGACCGGCCCAGACCCCGCTGGCGCCGCAGGAGCTGCTGGCGCTGATGCGCGGCGACGATCCGCAGTGAGGCGGTTCAGGCC
>RRZT013001597.1_pt1 | contig 12830 bp, 13 predicted proteins | sample 2165551 | NCBI WGS metagenome assembly RRZT01 (sample SAMN10456910, study PRJNA506462) | wastewater metagenome | biome: wastewater; feature: sludge; material: wastewater sludge; isolation source: wastewater sludge with Escherichia coli K12::gfp cells carrying plasmid... | place: USA: Moscow, Idaho... | reverse complement strand
GCAATAGCATAGCGGCGGAAACGGCAATTCATAGCCATACTCCAGCAGTTGCAATACAAGACCACTCATTCCTCCTCCCCTATTCTTTTAAACAGCTTCGATGTGACATAGCCACCGACTGCCGCACCGATGCCTGAATACGGACCAGCAAAGAAAATATCAATCGGCCAAAACGACGCGCCACCGCCAGCGTATGGAACAAAAAACTCGTTATATACCGACCAAACTACATACCCAGAAAAACCAAGTACCCCTGTGATAACAACGCTTTTTGTGAAGGGCTGGAGGAGAGCGCCGCTCACAAGTGCGATAAGGAAAATTTCCAGCATGGGTTGGTTGCCTAACTACTGCTTGCCAGGCGCAGGCGCAATACTGGCGTGTACGCGGCCTTGTATGTTGATGACTTTGGTGCTGTTGGTAAAGTCCATGCCGCTGCCTGTGATGGTGTTGGCGCCGCGTGTGATTTTTACGGGCTGGTTGGTGCTGATGTGCTCTTGCCGATTGGTGGTTTTGAGGTAGTTGCTCTCGAAGATGATGGGGGCGTTGCTTGGGCTGCTTGGGTTGGCGGGGTTGGCTATGGCTGGAGCTGCGCTGCTGGTGTTGCCGCCCGTGCCTGTGTTTTTGGCGCTGCTTTTGGGCGCTGGCAGGTGTTCGACGCGCACTTGCTCGAATAGCTCAATGTTTTGCCCTTGTCTGTCAGAGATGGCGCGTACGGCGGTGGCATGGGTGGTGCTGCCGTGTTTGTCAATGGCGTAGGCGATGGGCTGCTGCACGCGCAGTTCGTCTGGGTTGGGGATGTGTTCGCCGTAGCTGCCGCGCATGGCGGTTTGCAGTGTGCCTGCGGGGGTGTAGCGGCGTAGCTCGAATTGGCGCATGTAGTAGTCGGGCTGGTTGTCGGGGGCGCGGGGCTGGTCGCTGCTGGCTTTGGGCATGCTTTTAACCAGCCAGGTGCTTACCAAGGCGAGCAAGAGCGCGAGCAGGAGTGGCAAAAAGTCGGTAAGCCGCCGCCAGATGATGTCGGGCAGGCGCTCTGGCGGGGTTGTGGGTGGCGTGGCGCTGGCAGACAGGGGTTGCAGGATGGGGGTGTTGTCGTCTGGCGTGGCGGGTTTTTGTGGGTTGCTCATGCGCTGCTGCCTTGTGCGTGAGGGGCGCTGGCGGCATTGCTGGCGCATGTTGTAGCCGCGTGGGGTGCGAGGTAGCTTTGCAGCAGGGCGGCGTAGCTACCGTTGGCGTGTAGCAGCAAATCGCAGATTTCGCGCACTGCGCCTGTACCACCTGCGGCTTGGGTAACGTAGTCAGCGCGGGCTTGCACTTCGGCGTGTGCGTTTGGCACAGATGCGGCAAAGGCGCAGCGGGTAAACAGTGGCAGGTCTGGCCAGTCGTCGCCCATGGCGGCGGAGTGTTGCCAGTCTAGCCCGAGTGTGTGCAGCATAGATGCGGCAGCGGCAGCTTTGTCGCTGATGCTGTAGGCAGCGTGCGTAATGCCAAGCGCAGCCAGCCGTGCGCGCAGGGCGGCACTGTCACGCCCTGTAATGATGCAGGGCATGATGCCCGCTTGTTGCAGCAGCTTTAAGCCGTGGCCGTCAAGCGTGTGGAATTGCTTGATGGTTTCGCCTGCTTCGGTGTAGAGCAGCTCGCCGCGTGTGAGGATGCCGTCTACATCAAAAAACACGGCGCGTATGCCCTGGGCGGTTTGTATGAGCTGGGGCGCAAAGGTTTGGACGGGGGTGTGAGGCAGGTTTTTCATATCACTTTGGCTCGCATCAGGTCGTGGGTATTGAGTGCGCCTGTGAGTTGGCCTTGGGCATCAACAACCAGCAGGCTGGTGATGCGGTAGTCTTCCATCATGCGGGCGGCATCGGCTGCGAGCGCGTCGGGGCGGATGCAGCGGGGCTGCGGGCGCATCAGGCTGGCGGCGGTTTGGTTGCGCAAATCGGTGCTGCCCGCTTCAAGCAAGCGGCGCAAGTCGCCATCGGTAAATATGCCCGCTACTGCGCCATTGCTATCAACCACTGCCGTAGCGCCCAGCCCTTTATCACCCATCTCGCGCATGATGGCGCTGAAGTCAGCCGTCATGGGAACGCGCGGCACTTCAGCGCCAGAGCGCATTACATCAGCTACTGTGGTGAGCCGCTTGCGCCCGAGTGCGCCGCCTGGGTGCGAGCGTGCGAAGTCTTCGGCCTTGAAGCCGCGTGCATCAAGCAAAGCCACAGCCAGCGCGTCGCCCAGCGCCATTTGCACTGTGGTGCTGGCAGTGGGGGCAAGGTTAAGCGGGCAGGCTTCTTTTTCAACGCTGCTGTCGAGCACAATATCGGCATAGCGTGCCAGACTGGATTGCGCCTTGCCCGTAATGGCAATAAGCGGCACGCCTTGGCGCTTGAGCACAGGCACAACGCGCGCAAGCTCTTCGCTCTCGCCGCTGTTGCTAATGGCAAGCACCACATCTTGCTGCGTAACCATGCCCAAATCACCATGCCCCGCCTCGGCAGGGTGTACAAACATGGCGGGCGTGCCAGTTGAAGCCAGCGTTGCGGCAATTTTGCGCCCCACATGCCCGCTTTTGCCCATGCCCATAATCACCACGCGCCCTTGCGCGGCGAGCATGGTGGCTACGGCAGCAGCCATTTGCTGCGCGGCTTGCGGCTCTTGCAGGCGGCGGGCAGCGTGCTGCAAGGCGGCGGCTTCGATGTTGAATGTGTCTTGCGCCAGTTGCAAGGCGCGGGCTGTGTTTAGCGGGCAGGCAGGCAAGGGTGGGGTGTTGGTGGCAGTCATGCCGAAGATTGTAGCGATGCCGCTTGTTTGCCGCCCAATGTCCTGATAAATTAAGCGTTAAATAAGCAATTGAATGCGCATGTGCAATACGGTTTTCAAGCCAATTTTCAAAGCGATATTCAAGGCAATCTTTAAAGCGAACGCCAAACCAGCCTTTAAACCAGACTTCAAGCGCATGCTTGACAGGCAAATGCAAATCAGCATCCCTAGCCAAGATAGGGCAGCTTTTTGTATTTGCACAAGCATACAAGCATACAAGCGTCTATGCACCTATGCGCGCAGGTGCTTGTATATTTAGAGCACGTTTTTTCGCTTGCAGTTTGTTTTTGCCCTGTTTTTTGTTGCCAAGTGTGGTTAATAAAGAAAAATTAGTGGCAAAGTAAGCATTTTTTGATGCGCAGCACGCCTTAGGCTTGTTACTATTGCAAAACTGCCATGCCAACCGTTGGGCATTGCGTATTTGAAAATGCACATGCGTAGTTTGCCGATGTGTGTGCCAAAATTGAAAAAACCATAAATCAAGGAATCAGAACGTGGACATTACCCAACTTTTAGCGTTTAGCGTAAAGAATAAAGCCTCTGACTTGCACCTCTCGGCAGGCCTGCCGCCCATGCTGCGCGTGCATGGTGATGTCAAACGTATCAATTTGCCCGTTATGGAGCACAAAGAAGTGCACGCTATGGTGTACGACATCATGAGCGATACACAGCGCAAACAGTACGAAGAAAACCTGGAGTGCGACTTTTCTTTTGAAGTCAATGGCTTGGCACGTTTCCGTGTCAATGCATTTAACCAAAAGCGCGGCGCTGCGGCTGTTTTCCGTACCATTCCCAGCAAGGTGCTAACGCTTGAGCAGCTCAATGCACCAAAGATTTTTCAAGAACTGGCACTCAAGCCACGCGGCATGGTTTTGGTAACAGGGCCTACTGGTTCGGGTAAATCCACCACGCTGGCAGCGATGATTGACTACTTGAACGACAACGCGCATGGCCACATTCTCACCGTAGAAGACCCCATTGAGTTTGTGCACGAATCGAAAAAGTGCCTGATAAACCAGCGTGAAGTAGGCCCCATGACGCACAGCTTTAGCAATGCCTTGCGTTCAGCCCTGCGTGAAGACCCCGACGCCATTTTGGTTGGTGAAATGCGTGACCTGGAAACCATTCGCCTTGCCATGACAGCGGCCGAAACTGGCCACTTGGTATTTGGTACGTTGCACACATCCAGCGCAGCGAAAACGGTTGACCGTATCATTGACGTGTTTCCCGCCGAAGAAAAAGAAATGGTTCGCGCCATGCTCTCGGAGTCGCTGGTAGCGGTTATTTCTCAAACCTTGTGCAGAAACAAAGACGGCAGCGGCCGCGTGGCAGCGCATGAAATCATGCTTGGCACGCCTGCCATACGCAACCTGATACGCGAAGCGAAAGTCGCGCAGATGTATTCCACCATCCAAACCAGCAGCAGCATGGGCATGCAAACCCTCGACCAAAACCTGACCGAGCTGGTCAAACGCAACCTTATTTCCCCTGCGGAAGCACGCTCTAAAGCCAAAATACCTGAAAACTTCCCTGGCTAAAAGGGTATTTAAAGAGGCGTTTTTACAGCTTACAGATAAAAGGAATTTTTATGGAACGCGATCAGGCCAGTCAGTTTGTTCATGAACTGCTTAAACTGCTCATCAGCCGCAATGGCAGCGACTTATTCATCACCGCAGATTTTCCGCCAGCCATTAAGGTAGACGGCAAAATCAGCAAAGTATCTTCGCAAGCCTTGACTTTGCATCACACGCTGGCATTAACGCGTTCAATCATGAACGACAAGCAAATGGCAGAGTTTGAATCTACCAAGGAGTGCAACTTTGCCATTTCGCCACCAGGCATTGGCCGTTTTCGCGTTAATGCATTTGTGCAAATGGGCAAAGTGGGCATGGTGCTGCGCGTTATCCCAGAAAGACCACCAACGATTGACGAAATGGGCTTGCCCCCTATTCTTAAAGACATTGCCATGACCAATCGCGGGCTGGTAATTATCGTGGGCGCAACAGGCTCGGGCAAATCTACCTCCATGGCAGCCATGCTCGATTGGCGCAACGAACACTCCCACGGCCACATCATCACAGTTGAAGACCCCGTAGAGTTTGTGCACGAGCATAAAAATTGCATTGTTACCCAGCGCGAAATCGGGCTGGATACCGAAAACTGGGAGATTGCGCTTAAAAACATGCTCAGGCAAGCGCCGAACGTTATTTTGATGGGCGAAATTCGCGACCGAGCAACCATGGAGCACGCCGTTGTCTTTGCCGAAACAGGCCATCTGTGCCTGGCAACGCTACACGCCAACAGCGCCAATCAGGCGCTAGACCGCATCATTAACTTCTTCCCCGATGAGCGACGCGAGCAGTTGCTGATGGATTTGTCGCTCAACCTCAAAGCCATCGTATCGCAACGGCTGCTGCCCTGTGAAAACAGCAAAGGGCGCGTGGCTGCTATTGAAATCATGATTAATTCGCCCTTGGTTTCTGACATGATTTTCAAGGGCGAAGTAGGCGAAATCAAAGAAATAATGAAGCGCAGCCGCGAGATAGGTATGCAAACCTTCGACCAGGCATTGTTCGACCTCTACGAGGCAGGCGTTATTTCTTACAAAGAAACGCTGCGCAATGCCGACTCGCAAAACGACGTGCGTCTGCAAATTAAACTGCACTCCAAGCGTTCGCCAAACACAGACTTGGCTGCTGGTACAGAGCATCTCGCGGTGATGTAAAAGCGCCGCGCTGTATGCAAAATTTGGCAGGGAAACCTGCCATTTTTTATGCGTGCAGCAAACAGAGTTGGCGTGAAAGCACGTAAACAGGCAAGCAGGCAAACAAGCAGGCCAAGCCGCTGTAGAAGCGCTGTCTTGGCTGGCAAGCACTATTAACGCCAAACCCACGCTTTTATTGCAGACACAGCTTTGAACACATGGGCGCAACTGTATAATTGCGCGTTTACGTACAGTTTTTTAAATGGCTATGTGCGTGCATACAGCCAATATATTTTCAAGGCAATAAAAGGATATTGTAATGAGCGTCAATGTAGAAACTCTCGAAAAGCTCGAGCGCAAAATCATTCTAACCATACCTGCTGAACGCATCAAATTTGAAATCGACAAGCGTTTGCAAAAGCTGGCTCGCACAGCACGCATGGATGGCTTTCGCCCAGGCAAAGTGCCCATGGATGTTGTGAAAAAGCAATACGGCTACGGTGTGCACCAGGAAGTGCTCAACGAAAGAGTCGGGCAGGCTTTTTACGAAGCAGTCAATGAAGCAGGCATAAACATTGCTGGCCGCCCCACCATCAATGAGCTTGCGCATGAAGGCAATACCGACATGCAGTTTGAAGCCATTTTTGAAGTATTCCCTGAAGTCAAGCTGGGCGACTTGTCTGCGCTTGAAGTGGAGAAAATTGACGCGCAAATCGATGAAGCAGCTATTGACCGCACCATTGAGATTTTGCGCAAACAGCGCCGCGCCTTCAACCAGCGCAGCGCCGAGCAGCCCGCGCAAGACGGCGACCGCGTAACCATAGACTTTGAAGGCAAAATCGACGGCGAACCCTTCGATGGTGGCAAAGCCGAAGGCTTCCAGTATCTGGTTGGCGAAGGCCAAATGCTCAAAGAATTTGAAGATGCCGTGCGCGGCATGAAGTGTGGCGAAAGCAAAACCTTCCCATTGGCATTCCCCGCAGACTACCACGGCAAAGAAGTAGCAGGCAAAACTGCCGACTTCCTCGTAACAGTCAAAAAACTCGAAGCACCACATTTGCCTGAAGTAGATGAGGCATTTATCAAGCAATTGGGCGTTGCCGACGGCAAGATGGAATCCTTGCGTGCCGACATCCGTAAAAACCTTGAGCGCGAAACCAAAGGCCGCGTAAAAGCACGCAATAAAAATGCCGTTATGGATGCCTTGCTCAAAGACTGCGATTTTGATTTGCCCCAGATTCGAGTGCAAGAAGAAATCGAAGGCATGACAGAAAGAGCACGCGCAGACATGAAGCAGCGCGGCATGAAAGACGCCGATAAAGCCGAGCTGCCCCCTGCCTTGTTTAGCACATTGGCCGAGCGCCGCGTGCGCTTGGGCTTAATCGTTTCTACGCTGGTTAAAGAAAATGAACTCAACGCAACGGCCGAGCAAGTCAAAGCCCACGTTGAAGAGTTGGCTGCCAGCTATGAAAAACCTGCTGACGTGGTAAGCTGGTACATGGGCGATCGCCGCCGTCTGGCCGAAGCAGAAGCCGTGGTGACTGAAGACAATGTGACCAATTTCGTATTGGGCAAAGCCAAGGTTACAAGCAAAACCATTTCTTTTGAAGACCTGATGGGTCAAGGAAGCTAAGACTTTCATGCCTTAGCCAGCCTGTGTTTGCGAAGCTGCCGTGGCAGACTTCGCAAGCACAGGCTCAATTATTTGTGCAGACCAGCATTTGTTGCAGACATACGGGAGACACTACTATGCACTACCAAGCCACTCAGACAGAGCAAACACGCGCGTTGGGCTATATCCCCATGGTGATTGAGCAGTCAGGCCGCGGCGAGCGCTCTTTTGACATTTATTCGCGTCTGCTTAAAGAGCGCGTGGTTTTTCTGGTAGGTGAAGTCAATGACCAGACTGCCAACTTGGTGGTGGCACAGCTTTTGTTTCTGGAAAGCGAAAACCCCGATAAAGATATTTCGCTGTATATCAACTCGCCAGGTGGCTCGGTAACGGCGGGCATGTCGATTTATGACACGATGCAATTCATCAAGCCCGATGTATCAACCATGTGCCTGGGCTTTGCAGCGAGCATGGGTGCGTTTTTGCTGGCGGCTGGAGCCAAAGGCAAGCGCTTTTCGCTGCCCAATTCAAAAATCATGATTCACCAAGTGCTTGGTGGCACGCATGGGCAGGCAACCGATATTGAAATTCACGCCCGCGATATTTTGCGCACCAAAGAGCAAATGAACCGCATTTTGGCCGAGCGTACTGGGCAAGATTACGAGAAGGTTTGCCGCGATACCGAGCGCGATTATTTCATGACTGCAGATGAGGCCAAAGACTACGGCCTGATTGATCAAGTCATTGCACAGCGGCAACAAGTTGCATAAGCTGCGCTGCAACTGATTTTTGTAAACCGTTTAACAATGGCAATTGGTTATGACAACTAAAAAAGATAACGCTTCAGACAAAGCCAAGGAGCAGCGCTGCTCGTTTTGCGGCAAATCGCCCAATGACAATGATGTAGTCAAGCTGGTATCAGGTAGCTACAACGGGCGCGAAGCATTTATTTGTGATGAGTGCGTAGCCAGTGCTGCCAGTATGCTGCAAGAGGAAACAGGCCTTGGCGCTGAAGCTAGCAGCGGTGCAGCGCCAGAGCTGCCCACGCCCGCGCAAATCAAAGAAAATCTGGATAACTACGTTATTGGGCAGGAGATGGCCAAGCGCACCTTGGCTGTAGCGGTTTACAACCATTACAAGCGTTTGTGGCATAAAGACAAGCAGGATAAAAACGATGTGGAATTGGCCAAGAGCAACATTTTGCTGATTGGCCCTACTGGCTCGGGCAAAACGCTGTTGGCGCAAACCATGGCGCGTATGCTGAATGTGCCGTTTGTGATGGCCGATGCTACGACGCTGACTGAAGCGGGCTATGTGGGCGAAGACGTTGAAAACATCATCAGCAAGCTGCTGCAAAGCTGCGACTATGACGTAGAAAAAGCCCAGCGCGGCATTATCTACATTGATGAGATTGACAAAATCACCCGCAAATCAGAAAACCCCTCTATCACGCGCGATGTGTCTGGCGAAGGGGTGCAGCAAGCGCTGCTCAAGCTGATTGAGGGCACGGTATCGAGCGTTCCTCCGCAGGGCGGGCGCAAGCATCCCAATCAGGACTTTTTGCAGGTAGATACCAGCAATATGCTGTTTATCTGCGGCGGTGCTTTTGATGGGCTGGAAAAAGTCATTGAGCGCCGTACCGATGGCTCGGGCATGGGCTTTGGCGCAGAGGTGCGCAGCAAAAAAGAGCAATCTATTAGCCAGATTTACCAGCAAATTGAGCCGCAGGACTTGATTAAGTTCGGTTTGATTCCAGAGCTGATAGGCCGTATGCCCGTTATTACGGCATTGGCAGAGCTTGATGAACAAGCTCTGATTAAGATTTTGACAGAGCCTAAAAACGCACTGGTCAAGCAGTATCAAAAGCTGTTTGATATGGAAGGCGTGCAGCTTGAAATCAAGCCCAAGGCGCTGCAAGCCATTGCACAAAAGGCGATGGAGCGCAAAACTGGTGCGCGTGGACTGCGCTCCATTATGGAGCGTGCCTTGCTTGATACCATGTTTGATTTGCCCAACCAGAGCAATGTTGAAAAGGTGGTGGTTGATGAAAGCAGCATCAATGCAGACAAGCCACCTGTGCTGGTTTATCGCAACCAAGAAAAACAGGCTTGAATTGCAGGCTTGAATAACGGGCTCAAATAGCAGGCTTGATTTTTACGCAGTCGTAGCCGCTGCCACAGCCTGCACCCGCAGCAAGGCGGGCAGGCGTGTGCGGGCAGCGTGTGGTGCGGTTATTGCACCGCGCCGCTTTGTGTTTTGGCGGCTTGCACCATGCCAATGCCGACAGAAACACCAAACTTTTTCACCAGTTTCTCGGCAACATTGTCGCGCTTGGTGTAATCAACGATTTTTTCCTGTTTAACAATATCGCGGGCAACGGAGTTGATGCTGCCTAGATGGTCGGCAAGCCCCATCTGCACGGCTTGTTGGCCAGTCCAGACCATGCCGCTGAAGGTTTCGGGGTTTTCTTTCAGGCGCTCGCTGCGGTTTTTGCGTACCACATCGATAAACTGCTGGTGGATTTGTGACAGCATGGTTTGCGTATGCGCTTTGTGCTCGGGGGTGAGTGGGCTAAACGGGTCGAGCATGCCTTTGTTATCTCCAGAGATGAGCAGGCGGCGCTCTATGCCGAGTTTTTCCATAGCACCTGTAAAGCCAAAGCCATCCATCAGCACACCTATGCTGCCTACCATGCTGGCTTTGTCTACAAAAATCTGGTCGGCTGCTACGGCAATGTAGTACGCACCCGAGGCACAGCTATCGCCTACGACTGCATAGAGTGGCTTTTTGTATTTGGCCTTCATGCGCAGCAGCTCATCGTTGATGATGCCTGATTGCACGGGGCTGCCGCCTGGCGAGTTGATTAACAGTACAACGGCTTTTGAGTTGTTGTTTTCAAAGGCTGTTTTTGTGTTGGCAATGATGGTTTGGGCATCGTTGTCGCCGCTGTCGCTGATGCTTCCGTTGATTTCAACAACTGCGGTGTGTGGCTCAATGCCCACAGTGGTTTGCGGGGTGGAGCGGTGAAACATGAGCCAAGCCAAGGCGACAAAGAAAGCCAGCCATGCCATGCGCATGGTTGTTTTCCAGCGCCGTGCAGCGCGTTGCTCAAGGATAGAAGCCATGGCTACTTTTTCAAGCATGGCGCGTTCCCAGTTGTTGTGGATGATGCTGGGAGGGGTGTCGGGCGATTCAGGCATGGGTGAGGGTGGTGTATGAGTGGGTGGGAGAGATGCGTTTAAAAAAGAAGGTTAAAAAACGGGCGTAAGTGAATCTGGGTAATCCCACAGGGCCAGGGCTGATGCAAGTTTGCTTGCATTGACTGGCGTGCCGTGGGAAGGTGTAGGTGTGCAAGCGCGGGCTGTGCTTACGCTGGGCTGGTGGGGCGCAGAGCAAGGGAGAAGGTGTCGTCTTCGTTTTTGCGCAATGCAAGCGACTGGTTTTCGGGCAAGTGCAGGCGCGTGGCTGCTACGGCAGCTTCTATGGGTAGTTGTCGCCCGCCACAGTCTACCAGTACGGCCAGTTGTACGCTGGCAGGGCGGCCAAAGTCGAATATTTCATTGAGCGCAGCGCGTATGGTGCGGCCTGTGTAGAGTACGTCATCAATGAGCAGGATATGTGCGCCATCGACTTCAAAGGGCAGGGTGGTTTGTGCAGCGTGGCTCAGGCCACGGTGCGCAAAGTCGTCGCGGTGCAGGGTGGTTGAAATTGTGCCTACGGCGGGCAGTGACCAGTCGCGTTGCAGGCGCTGTGCGAGCCACGCGCCGCCTGATGTGATGCCTGCTATTTGTGTGTGGGGCTGGCGCAGTGGCAAGAGTTTTTCGCGCAGGGTGCTGTAGAGCGCTTCGGCATCGGGGAGCTGGATGGGGCTGGCCATGGTGGTGGTTGGTGTTGGTTCAGACATGGAAGATTTGATTTAAGAACTGTTCAAGAATGATGCAGGCGGCGGCGGCATCGGAATCGGCAGCGCCTAGTGCAATGGCTTCGGTGGTACTGTAACGCTCATCGACAGTGTAGACGGGTAATTTGTTTCTCAGTGCGAGCTGGCGACCAAAGGTGAGGGCTTTTTTGGTGTTGGCATGGGCAGCACCATCAGGGTGCCAGGGTATGCCCAAGACCAAGGCTTGCGGCTGCCATTCGCGCACGAGCGCAGCTATGGCGGTAAAGCGTGCATCGCCTTGCGCAACTATGCTTTTGCAGGGTGTGGCGCAGCCTGTGATGCTGTTGCCCACGGCTATGCCTGTGCGTTTTTGCCCAAAATCTATGCCCATGAATTGCTGAAATTGCTGCGGTGCAATGGGCGCAGGGTGCCCTGGCTCTTGAAAGAGGGGGGCGATGGCGTTGCTTGCGGGAGGTGGATTGTTGTTTTTCATGGCTTGGCAGTGTGCTTTCCAGATGCGGTGAGGCGATGTGGAAGTGTGTGTACTTTAGGCAGTACCCGCCTGAAAAGCCAGCGCCCAGGGCTGTACGCCTAGCAGCAGCATGGCGCGGTCATAGCGTTCGTCAAATGGGACTTCAAAAATCAAAGCGTGGTCGGCGGCTACTGTAAGCCAGCTATTGTTGCGTATTTCGTCTTCAAGCTGGCCACTGCTCCAGGCCGAGTAACCCAGGGCGGCGAATACTTGCGCTGGGCCATAGCCTTCAGAGAGTGCGTCAAGCACGTCTTTGGATGTGGTCATTTGCAGGTCGTCTGCGGTTTGGAGCGTGGATGTGTAGCTGGTGTCGGCTTTTTGCTCTTGTTCTTGCTCTTGCTCTTGCTCTTGCTCTTGCTCTTGCTCTTGCTCTTGCTCTTGCTCTTGCTGCTCTATGAGTTGCTTTTTATGCAGGAGAAAACCGTGGTCGGGGTGCAGTGGGCCGCCCCAGCAGATGCGCTGCCCGATGAGGTCGGCGCGTTTGAGTGGCAGACGGTTTTGGGCAAACAAGTCTTCAAGCGGCATTTCTAGCGGCTTGTTGATGCAAAGCCCGAATGCGCCGTGCTCGTTGTGTTCGCAAATGTAGATTACGCTGCGCTCGAAGCCCGAGTCTTGCAGGCCAGGCATGGCGATTAAAAAGTGTTGTGACAGGTTGATAGATGCAGTTTCAGTAGTGGGCATTGGAACATTTTATGCCAGAGCAGGCTGGTAAAGCAGTCAAAGCATGTGTTGTAGAAAAGCCTGGGTGCGTGGGTGCTCAGGGTTGCGGAAGAATTCGCGGGCGGGTTTGTTTTCAATGATGGCGCCGCCGTCCATAAAGACTACGCGGTCGGCAACTTCGCGGGCAAAGCCCATTTCGTGGGTGACGACCAGCATGGTCATGTTTTCGCTGGCCAGTTGTTGCATGGTGCGGAGCACTTCGCCTGTGAGTTCGGGGTCCAGGGCGCTGGTGGGCTCGTCAAACAGCATGAGTTGCGGCTCCATTGCCAGTGCGCGGGCAATGGCTACGCGCTGCTTTTGTCCACCCGATAGGCGCGCAGGGTATGCGTCGCGTTTTTCCAGCAGACCAATTTTGGCTAGCAGGGCTTCGGCGCGGGGCAATACTTCGTTGCGAGAAAGGCCTTTAACTGTCATGGGGGCTTCAAGCAGGTTTTGCAGCACGGTCATGTGCGGGAACAGGTTGAAGTGCTGAAAAACCATGCCCATGCTGCGGCAGATGCGGCGCACTTCGCGCTCGGATGGGTAGATGGCTTTGTGGCTGCCTGCGGGTGTGTGTGCTAGTGTTTCGCCT
>RRZT010191628.1_pt1 | contig 12831 bp, 14 predicted proteins | sample 2165551 | NCBI WGS metagenome assembly RRZT01 (sample SAMN10456910, study PRJNA506462) | wastewater metagenome | biome: wastewater; feature: sludge; material: wastewater sludge; isolation source: wastewater sludge with Escherichia coli K12::gfp cells carrying plasmid... | place: USA: Moscow, Idaho... | reverse complement strand
GATGACAAATATGATTAAAAAAAAGCCGACATGTGTCTAAGTCGGCTTTTTGTTGTTTTTTAGGGTGGCAAAAATTTTTTAACTATATGAAAAACAACAATTTTATAAAATGCATTTCGTATAACGCCCATTATGTTAAATGGGTAGTAAATTGGTGGAAAATTACAGTTTTTAAAATTGCGAATAAGAGATTTTATGTTAAATAAAAAGACACCATTTGGTGTCTTTTTATCAGAAAGTTTCTTCCAATAGGTTTTTTAATTTTGAAAAAGTACTTAAATGAGAAGTTGTATTAGCTCGAATACAGATTTCATCGAAGTAATAACCTTTATCAAGGTCATTTGGTTTGTTCTTTGCATAACTAATTCTTTTCATTCGAAGAATTTTTTTCAAGTAATGAAAATGATAACTAGCTATAGATCCATCATAATCATTTGGATATGTCATATTTTCAGGATCATCAACTCTAATGTCATAGAAGTTTAAATATTCCACCCTCCCACTATTTTTACCAAACAATAACATTGCACTTTATCTAGTTGAGAATTGGGGGTAGTCTACCTTTCTTGGCATGCATAATAAGACAGGGATCATGAGGCTTAACTACCGTATCGAAACATCAAGGATTGCCCCATTCGCTTACAAAACCCCATTAGTAGAAATTAATAGTGATGGGGAGCTTATAGTTAAGGAATCAAGAAAGAAATCTCTGAAGACATTCAAGAGCATTACCTTTCTGAATCTAGTTGGCCGGGATGAGTCAGGAGCATTACAGACTTATAAGCCCATTGATCACGTTAATCGGTTTCTAATGGCTCACCACCTTGATGATGATAAGTTGGAGTCTGAACAGTATAGTAAAGGCTTAGTTCACTTCTTCGAGTACCTGCTTTCAGCTCAAGCAATGTGGGATAAAGAGTTTGACGATGATCTCTACGAAGAAGGCATTGATGAACCAAGGCCGGAATGGGATGTGTTTCCTAGAATGACCAAAAATATGGCGTTGTGCGGAGTATACATCCATACTAAAAGTGCTCTAAACGCTTCACAACGGTGTAAGTAACAATGATAAATTCACATCCAGTTTTATTCGCTGGTCTTGCAGTACTGTCTTTCTTTATTGGTTATGTTGGCAATAGAACGCCAATGTGCTCAGTGATGGCCGTTGATGAATTCATCAATCAGAAACGTTACGATATCTTTGCGAGTTTTCTCAAGATTATCATTTGGGTGTTTGGAATAACCGTTATATTTGAACTGGCAGGAATTATCTCACCGGCACGAAGCGAGAATTATGCTTTTCGTCCACAAGCCATGTTGGGCGGTATAATATTTGGCATCGGCGCAGTCATAAATGGCGGTTGCTCGATGAACACGCTGATACAATTTTGTCGTGGTCGCTTGGGGCTAATCTTTTCGTTTATAGGCTTTGCTTTTGGGGTTGTTGCAGCAGTCTATATCTTTTCATTTTCACAGGCTCTTCAACCAATCAAAATCAAACCATTTGCTGGGTTCTCAACACAGCTACTATCTGTTTTTGCCGTCGTATTTGTTATCTGGGGAGGCTACCAGTTTTATAACTTATTTAAGGGGGCACCCGTTAGAACGTGGAGAAATCATTTTGAAAGAGAGCGCTATGACAAACGCCTATCAGCCGCAATACTTGGCATTAGCAATGGTATTTTGGTGGTTTTTGTTGGCCTCTGGGTTTATACGAACCTAATTATCACCGGGTTAATATATATGCTCTCTGGCGAAGAAGGAATCGAGATTGGTGTGTATTACACGTTTAGTCTTGGCTTATGTGGCGCAATGTTTTTGGGGATTCTGGTTTCTGCAAAAGCGAGCCAAATATTTGCCTTAAGTTTCGAAGTAAAAATTGTGAATTTAATGGGAGGTTTCTTAATGGGGCTTGGTGCGGTATTTGTCCCTGGTGGGAATGATGTAATACTGCTAAATAGTATACCCACTTTGTCGTTTCAAGCTGTTCCTAGTTATATCTCTATGCTTCTAGGTATGGCTATCATTATCATGTTAAAGCGATGGCATGAAAACCGCTGATGTTCGTTTTGACTCTCACCTAGCTCACTTAAATGATATTGATGTAAAATGGGGGTTATCAGCGTTAGCTTCCATTTTCATGATTTTATCCAAAACGACCAAGAGGTCAGCGCCATCTACCGCCACTTTTATGCACTCTTCTCTCTCGTTATTAAGAGAAGTATCTTTTGCAACACAATGAATAATTTCACCAGATGTTAGTGTCAGGCAAATGGGATATTGATAGGTGCAAGCCATCTCAATGTAATCATAGAGCTGACATGAAATCATAAGTTCCTCCAAGTAAAAGCTAATGTAAATGCCAATAGCACATATGCTTCTATTTATTGATTACGGTATTGGTTTGGAGTCATCCCCACATACTTACCAAATGTTTTCGTGAATGCTCGCTCTGACTCATAACCTATATTGAGTGCAATATCATCGACTGTTAAGGTCGTATTTTTGAGCATTTCTTTTGCACGTTGAATTCGTAGCTGTGATAAATATGCGAACATTGTTTGTCCTACTAATTCACGAAAACGTTTTGCAAAAGCGGCTCGTGACATTCCTATTTGACTTGCTACAGACTCGATAGTCCAAGACTCATTTGGCGCGTCATGCATTAGTTTAAGCGCCTTGGATATACGTTTGTCATTCAAGGCCATAAGAAAAGAGTTTTTCTCTTGGCGACCAAAGTTAATTCGTATCAGTTCAACCAATACAACTTCAGTTAGCTTGTTAACGATGGTCTCTGTTCCCTGATTTTGTGCCATATATTCAGCACTCAGTTGGTCAAAGGTACTTTTTAACCAAGGGTGCTGATGTAGCTCTTGCTCTCTGACAATGGTAATTTGTGGAAATATAGTTTTTAGTGGCGTAAGCGTATCATCGTCAAAACTACAGTACCCACACAATAAAAGCGTATTCTCGCTTGAAACAGGCGCTTCCCCGTGTGGCGGTTCACTCGTCAATATGTGATCAACCCCTGGCCCCAAAAAGATCAAATCACCTGGGCCAAGCTGCTCTACTTTATCGCCTATCACCGCCCAACAAAAACCTCTTCTAATCAAGTGAAAACCCGCAGTAGAGGTGTCTACGAACTCTTTGGTCCAGGGTGAAGGGACATGATCACAAAAATAGACACTACCATTGACCCGTAGTGACTTGAGAATATCACTGAGTATTTCCATACCTTCCTAATCCACTAAAAATCTAACAATAAATGTTAATAATAGACGATCAATGTAAATTTTAAAGACTTTTGCACATTGTTAATATTTTTCAAAAGTACATAATGATCACATCAACGCAAAACAAGCGAAATAAAAAATAACGACAGAAAAGGAATACGACGATGGCAGATGTAACAATTTATAGCAAAGGTTATTGCCCATATTGCAAGATGGCGAAAGCATCACTTAGCGAGATGGGAGTGCTCTTCAAAGAGTTGGATATTACCAACAACGCACAGCTAACAAACGAAATGCACCAACTAAGCAAGCGACGAACAGTCCCGCAGATTTTTATCGACGCAAAGCATATTGGAGGCTTTGACGACCTCCAGGTCGCGACGAGAAACGGGGAGCTAACACAACTTCTCCAAGCTGGATGTGTAGAAGTCTGACACAAGCTAAATCGAATTCGAAATTAACGTGAAACCTTAACTAATAAATAGGAATAATATCATGACAACGACAACCGCTCATTCAACTCACTTAACTGACAATATACTCACTCATAAAAAGGCAATTAACAGTACCTTAGCCACCACGATTACCAAGATTGGAGATCAATCATTGCGATACTCCGTTGTGCTAGTCTTGGCTTGGATTGGAGCGATGAAATTCTCTGCTTATGAAGCAGGTGCAATTCAAGGTCTTGTTGCATCAAGTCCTCTTACATCATGGCTGTATAGCGTATTTAGTGTCCAGGGTGCTGCGAACCTTATTGGTACTGTTGAAATAGCAACTGCCGCAGCGATTTTGTTAGCTCCTCTTCACCGACATATTGCTGTTGCTGGTAGCGCAGCAGCTATTGCTACCTTTGCTGTTACTTCAAGTTTCTTGCTGACAGCACCTGTGTGGGAAGCTAGTTTAGGAGGTTTCCCTGCTTTAAATGTTGTACCTGGTCAGTTTCTACTAAAAGATATTGTACTGCTCGCCGCAGCGATCTCTTTATTGGGCAAGGCTCTAAGCTCAAATAAGTAAATAAAATATTAGACCCTAGAAGCGCTAGCAATAGCGCTTTTATTAAGTAGGATTAAAGCGCTCTTTTAATTAACAGGGAATGCAACAACAATATGACTGAACAATACGACTATGATTTATTTGTAATAGGTGCAGGCTCAGGCGGCGTACGTGCTGCACGCATGGCTGCTACAAGTGGTGCAAAAGTGGCGATTGCCGAAGAGAAATACCTAGGCGGTACCTGTGTTAATGTTGGTTGTGTTCCTAAAAAGTTAATGGTTTACGCATCCCACTATTCTGACGAATTTGAAGAGGCAAAAGGTTTTGGCTGGGAGCTTGGTGAAAGCCGTTTTAATTGGTCCACACTTATTGATCACAAAAACAAAGAAATAGAACGCCTTAATGGCATTTATAAACAACTCTTAGAAAACGCGGGCGTGAATATTATTTTCGGTCGAGCGAGATTGGTTTCTGCTAATAGTATTGAGTTGAATAACAAGATTATTACTGCTAAAAAAATTCTCATTACGGTTGGCGCGACACCGAGCGTACCGGAATTTCCTGGGTCAGAGCATGTGATTAGTTCAGACCAAGTCTTCTTTCTCGATAAATTACCCGAGACAATCGTCATCGTCGGCGGCGGTTATATTGCCGTGGAATTTGCGGGCATCATGAATGGCTTAGGGGTTGATACTCATTTGGTTTATCGAGGCGATAAGTTGCTAAAAAATTTCGACCAGCCCTCGGCCCAGTTTGCCGCCAATGAGATGCAAAAGAAGGGAGTGAACATTCATTACTCCACCAATATTACAAGCATTGAAAAGCAGACCAACAGTGACCTGGTCTGTCAGCTAGATACAGGTGAAACTTTATGTGCTGACCAGGTTATGTATGCAACAGGTCGTAAGTCATTAACGACTGATCTAGGTATCGAAAAAGTAGGTTTAAACACTCGCAATAACGCGACGATCGAAACCAATGACCAATTCCAGACATCTATCCCGTCGATATATGCCTTAGGAGATGTGATCGGTACACCCGAGTTAACTCCCGTGGCAACAGCTCAGGCTATGGTATTTGTGAATCAGCAATATGGTGACGGCAGCAAAAGTATCAGCTATGACAACATTCCCACGGCTATTTTCAGCCAACCTAATATTGGTACAGTCGGCTTATCTGAAGAGGCACTAAAGGCCAAAGGAACACCCATTGATGTGTATCAGTCAGAATTCAAACACCTTAAACATACTTTATCAGGCAGTGAAGAACGTGTATTGATGCGCATGCTGATTGAAAAAGACACCCAAAAGGTGGTCGGAATGCACATGGTAGGCCCCGATGCAGGAGAGCTAATTCAAGGGTTTGCTGTCGCAGTCAAAGCAGAACTCACCAAAGATCAGTTTGATGCCACTATCGGTATTCATCCGACCATGGCTGAAGAATTTGTGACCTTAAGAGAGCTTAGTTATTCGTTCTAGATGACTCGTTGCTTTAATCGATATTCGGAGTGTAGGAAAGTATGAAACAAAAAATTGAGTTTGTTAGCAATGGTATAACGCTGAGAGGTTTGCTGGAATCACCAGAACAGAATGTATCCAGCTTTGCCTTATTTGCTCATTGCTTTACCTGTGGAAAGGACATCGCTGCTGCATCTCGCATCGCTCGCGCATTAACAGCCAAGGGGATTGCGGTGCTACGGTTTGATTTCACGGGTTTAGGCAATAGTGACGGAGATTTTTCTAATACTAACTATTCCTCCAATGTTGATGACTTAAAAGCTGCTGCCGATTTCCTTAAGCAGAATTATCAGGCACCTAGCTTGTTAATTGGTCATAGCTTGGGAGGTGCAGCGGTTCTTTCAGTTGCGCATCAATTACCTGAGGTAAAAGCAGTTGCGACAATAGGCGCACCTCATCACGCCGAGCATGTTGTACATAATTTTGCTGCAAATTTAGAAGCTATTAATCAAGATGGAGAGGCTGAGGTCACACTGGGGTTTCGTAAGTTTGTCATTAAAAAGCAGTTTATTAATGATGTTCAGCAAACTGAATCTAAAATTGGTAGTTTGAAAAAAGCGCTACTCGTCATGCACTCTCCTCTAGATAGCACTGTAAAAATCGCTGAGGCTGAAAAGATCTATAAAGAAGCCAAACACCCTAAGAGTTTTGTGAGTTTGGATAGTGCGGACCACTTGGTATCGAACAAAGATGATGCCGAATATATAGCTTCAACAATAGCCGCGTGGGCAAGCAGGTATATCGAGCCGCTCAGAGAAGAAACGTCTGTGAAAAGCGTACAGAAAGGACATGTTTACGTAGAAGAAAAGGACCACAAGTTTTCTCAGCACGTCTTTAGTGATAGCCATCACTGGGTCGCTGATGAACCTCTTGCGGTTGGCGGAGGCAATGCCGGACCAGACCCCTATGAGCACTTGCTCGCAGCACTGGGTACGTGTACTTCTATGACCATTCGCATGTACGCAGACAGAAAGAACTGGCCTCTAAATAACATCGGCATTCACTTGAATCATGAGCGCAGCTATAACAAGGATTGCGAACACTGTGAAGAAGCTCCTCAGCAAATAGATTCTTTGAATCGTGACATTACTTTAGAGGGAGACTTAAACGAAGAGCAACGCTACAAGCTATTGGAGATTGCAGATAAATGCCCAGTACATAAGACTTTACATAGTCACTTGCTCGTGAACACAAAATTAACGTCAAACCAGACTTAAGCAATAATATATTGGAGAAGTAATCGTCATGGCAATCCCTATTCCTCATAGACCAAGTGGCTTTGTACTAGGAGACCCCGCAGCACTAGTGACAATCGATGCGTTTGTCGATATTCAGTGTCCACACTCGCGAGCATCTTGGCCAACCTTAATGGCTGTCCTAGAACATTATCGAGACAAGTCGGTCAGTCTAAAGGTGCATATGGTCACGCTCAGTAATCACCGACAAGCTTGGGATATAAGTTTAGGCTTATTTGCGAAGGCAGAAGGTGATTCAAGTAAGTTTTATGACTTCGCTGGCTTTGTATATGAGCGCCAAGAACAATTTTACAACGCGCAATTTCTCCACAAAACACACGAAGACTTGCGTCAATTTGTAGCTGACTTGGCTCAAGAACACTCAGGCATAGACAGAGAAAGCTTTCTAAATAGAATGGGAGACAAGGATATCTATATTGATGCTCGCACTCCGATTCGTTATGCAGCAACAAAAGCCGTTTGGGCGACGCCAACGTTCTTTGTGAACAATGCGGATAAAGTACCTGTTGACCACAACTCAAGTGTCAGTGAGTGGCAGGCGCTAATTGACCCTTTGTTAGAAATATAGTTTTTTAGGGGCTTTGCTCTAAAGCATATCAAAATGGAATGTCTGATAAGTGAAAATAGAGTGTAAGAAAGTTAACGCTTTGTGCTCTTTTCGTTAGTCCGCCAGACTCAAAGTTTGGCTGAATAATCTCTATGTTCACAAGACTATTGATCGACAGCTGCGGACTTAAAGCCCTACCTTAAAGATTAGCAAAGATGAGGCTGCCAATTTATTGAATTATTGTTAGTCAGAACCATTTTTATAACGCTATTTAAAGTGTGAGTAGATACAAATTCAATTCACAAGGTTGAGAATTGTCGGTCTATTTTCTCAATATTTTGTGAATACCATGAGAACATACTTAAATTTCCAAGTACCCTCTAGATCATTGACTTCTCATAATATTCATATGATTGAAAGTGCAACGGTGTCTAACTTGAAGTTCTGCATCGATATTATTGTTAGGAAACACTCGATCGTTTCCAAACCCCCAAGTTTCAATACAGCATTTTTGTACAATAATCTGAATATCTATCGAGCGGTTTAGAGGATATTTTGCTAATTCATTTCCTATTATTTGTTCACGTTGTTCAATCGTCGAATCTTCAGAATCAACAACTATCCAAAAAGCATCTATTTTAGGATTAGCATTGATATCTTGAATTGAATCTCTGATGGAATGAGTAACTATTCTTGGATAACCATCAGAACTGGTAATATAGAAGTTATCTTGATCTATCAAATTTAAGTCATAGACCCTAGTCATGTTTGGAGATAGGTGTTTTATCCACGCATCGTAAATTATAGGCTCGCTTTTGCTGCCTTCCATTAGCATATAAATGTTCATATATAACCTGATTACTTATCAATATTTGCAGAAGCACCTAATTTATAAATAGGTAAATTAATTAATTTTATAAATGCTTCATGATGAGAACTATCTAAGTAATCTGTAGCTTCATATGCCTGAATAATACTATGATGTCTTGTAACAATTTTCCATCTACGAGAAGGAACCGCATTAATAATATAAGGGTGATGACTTGTAATTATAAATTGATATTTCAGCGCAGGATTCATTATCCAATGTGAAATAGCATCTATACAATTTACCCCAAAACCATTTTCAAACTCATCTATTAGGAAAATAGTTCCCTTTGGTGAAAGTGTTAAATAAGCTATATGAAATAAAACTTTTTTCATACCAGAAGACATTTCTTCTTGATAAATCCAATTTTGTACACCGTCTTCTTTAATTCTAAACATAAACTGATTGATCACTGCACCATCAGGATTGGATAAATTCAGTTCAGTTTTAACAATATCTAGATCTGTTACGAATGGAAAAATTTCAATATAGGCCTCTTTAATTTCGTCAAATTCAAAATCAAAAAGGTTTTGGCAAAGATATAGTTTTTCTAAGATATGATGGTTAGTACTTGGTAAATCTCTCAAAGCATCAAAAGAAGATATCTCATTCACTAAATTTGTTGCGAGTGCAATATTAGACAAAGGTCTTTCATCTTGAGTTGTTATAAGTTTTATTTTTTGAAATGCTTGATTAACAGGTTTTATTTTTTTTTCCTGTTTTAATAAGCTAACACAACTCTCATTCTGAGGAAGTTTCACAGTTTCTTTATTGTCAAAAATAATTTGATCCAATTGACGTTGGATAACTTTTTCATTATTGATGAACAGATCTTCTCTAATGATATAGGAGTCACTATTTTTATTTGATGTTGATTCTTTGAAAAAGTTTTTGACTCTAGTTAGAGCATCAATTTCTACTCCACCAAACTCACCAATCCATTGATATATATCATCATTTAGTGAAAATGTAATATCCCATGAGAAAGCGTTAACAGCTTCCCCTAAAGCTATCTGTTTTATATCACATATAGCATCTAAAATTTGTGTTTTTCCTACCCCTGAAACTCCAACGAGTAAAGATAAGCCATTATTAAACTCTACATCTTGAATACAAATGTTTCGAGTAGAGTATTTAACGCTAAGGCTTTGAATTTTCATTAAAAAAATACCAAAAAATATTTATTGCTTATTAACTTTGGTTAAAGTAACAGAAAATGTATCAAAAATCTGTTTTTTGAATCAAATATTAACCATTTGAGTTCATAGATGACCATGTGATAGTAAACCCTTTTAATATTAAGGTTTTCTAAAATTAACATAATACACCTTATACGAAATGCGTTATAATTCCACTTAGAAATCAATGCTGTAGTTTCTAGTTGATAGCCCATCTTCCCCAAGGTGGGCTTTTTTTATGATTTTTCACGTTCCACGCCTATTATTTGATCAATGTTCCACAACTTTGTTCATATCAGTTAAACAATCGTGGTTAATCATAGGGTCTAAAAAAACGGCTCCAAAAGCCTCTTTTCTCAGGCTCTGGTTCAATGTGTTTAGGCACAGGAATGCGCTTATTTTCTGTTTCAACTGGATTAGTCAATCCAGTATCTTTAGGTTGAGTCTGGATCTCTGCTTGTATAGGAGCTTCTTTTTGTTGAGTAGTCAATCCATCATAGTTCGAATCACTTTTTGACCTAGTATCTGTTGCTGTATCTGATTTTGGATCGATATATGTAGATGTATAAGTTTTTGGAGCTTCTAATAGGCGTTGTATCGCTTCAATTTGTTCATCTTTAATGTGTAATTGATCATTCTTAGCTTTCAACTCCTCACGTTGAAACTGCTCACGCTCATGCGCCTGTTCAAGCTGTTTCTGAAGCATGTAAACCTGCTGTTCTAGCAGGTGAACTTCTGACAACTTTAGTGTTTCAGTTGTCTGTGAACCGTTCACATTTCTAGAAGGTTCACCAAAGACACGAATAGCTTCGGAAAGATCAATTTTACCGTCACTATTCTTACTTAAGTTCCCTTTATTAATATGCTTATAAATGGCTTGACGAGTCATTCCATAGAGGTTTGAGAGCTCAATAACAGATAGTGATTTCATCTTGTAATTTTGGTTGTCTATTATGTGAACTAAGATACATTAACAAACAGTCAACCGCTACATACACAATCTATCTTTATGCTTTAAAACCTAAATTTTTAAGATGAGGAATAAGTTGTTTTTGTTGTATTGGATCTCGCAGCATATCTTTAATTTTAATAGCTAAGTCATCATAACTTTCGCCTTGTTGTGCTAGGTGAGATACTTCATGTAAGCGTGAAAGCTGATTACCAAACATATTAATTTGTGCATCTGTCAATTTATAAAAATTATTTTGTTCGGATTTATGCTCAATACTTTTTAATTTTTCTTTAAACTTGAAGTGAATGTGTGTGACTTTTCGACCTGTCTTTATTTGCTCATAAGATACATTTAATGGGCTATGTTCATTGATTTGATCTACAGCAGTATCAATAACCCATCTTTTTAAATCAGCAGAAAGAGGATATCTTTTTCCTAACTCTAACATTCCTCTTAAAGACTCGATGGAAATCTCTCGTTTTCCTATTGAACGGTATTGGCTTAATAATTCGTAAATACGAATAGCATATGCACTACTCATACCAGCAATATCAGATAACGAATATTTAGTGAATTCACGGCTTAGATTAGAAATGAATGGCAAAATTTCTTTAGAAAATCTAATTCCTACAACACTTTTACTCTCTAAAAAACGTATGGATTGAATCCATCTCATTTTAATTGATTCATCATCAATAGCTAAATTAATTGACCTATCATATAAACGATTTACACCATCTTTTAGATCTCTATAAGCGGTCTTTTCATGAACCCCAAGTTTTTTTAAATCATCAATGGTTACGCGATAGATTTCATCATCTGTAATATCTTCAGCTCGACTAATTTTACTGATAGCAGCTAACACAATACGCTGTTCTGTAGAGCTTAATTGATATGAAGCCTCAATTACTTGATTTGATTTAACTACTAATTCTTTTTTAGATGTACTCATCAATTCTATTTCTATAAACCTAACTATGAGTAATATAATTCTCTCATAGTTAGTAGTCAATCCCTCATAGTTTAGTAGTCAATCCCTCATAGTTAGTAGTCAATCCCTCATAGTTAGTAGTCAATCCCTCATAGTTAAAAGCTGAAAGCATTGATATACATGGCTTTCAAGCCACCTAAAAGATTTAAAAGATTTAAAATATATTTAAAAAGAGCAAATTTAAAAATTGCCCTTGGTTTTCGCTTCACTTTGTTCGCTCAAACTCTATTGAATCTCGCTTTCGCTCGATTCGACGGGGCAATTTTTTGGTTAATACTCTCGTGAATTTAAGAAAAAGCAAAAACAAGATCAAAAGCAACTCGGAATTCGCTTCGCTCATAAAGCTTCTTTACTCGCTTCGCTCGAACAAAATTTTTATATTATTCGTTCGCACCCATTCGGGATGCTCTGTTCTGACCGTGTTATATGGATAGGAAGATCGTAATCAGAGAAAAGGCAAGCAAATTTTTGTCATGTCGCTCGTAGACACTCGCTAATTGCTATTATTTTTCGATTTAAGAGCGTTAATTATTTTTAGCTACCTAGGTCATTCTTCATAAAAAAATCCAAAATTCGCAATTCTGTGCGATTCTACGACATGTTTTTACATGGATAGATCGAAATCATTGTCCTTCTTGGGTTTTTTCTCGGGTTCTGGCTCATTTGCCCACGACTGTCTTAACTGTTGACGCTCTTCACGACGCAGTTTCATTTCAAGTTCACGCTCAGCATCGAGCTTGCGGTGGTACTCCGCTGTTCGTTGTCGAGAAGCTTCTAAATCTTTTTCTTCCTGAATCAATTTCTGCTTTTCTTTTTCAGCGCGTAATGTTTCTGCTCTGTATTCATCGAAGACCGGCTTCATATCAGTTTTAAAGTCATCGAGTGTGTCGAAGCTGTGAACATACTCACGTCTTAATTTTTGCATGAAGGTCGGTGTCGGGATGGGAAGCTCGATTGCATTGTCGCTCAATTTTTTCGCATTTTGTTTTAATGCGCTGACTGTGTTTTCAATATCAAAATCATCTGCAAGCGTTGTTAGATCTTTTCTGTACTGCTTCATGACCTCCTCTTTTTTAGTCGCTGTTTTATGATGCGTTGTGAAGTAAGACGGTGTACTCACGTCTATGCGCTGGTGGTGATAGTTGTCATAAAATTGACCATTGGAATAATAAAAACCGTGCTGTTTAGAAAGCCACTTTTGGGATTTTTCGAGTTGCTTATCAATCAGCTCAAGTCGCTTATTGGTCTGGTAATCGTAGTCATAGAATCTTTGAGCAAACTCAATATATTGTG
>RRZT011939912.1_pt1 | contig 12834 bp, 10 predicted proteins | sample 2165551 | NCBI WGS metagenome assembly RRZT01 (sample SAMN10456910, study PRJNA506462) | wastewater metagenome | biome: wastewater; feature: sludge; material: wastewater sludge; isolation source: wastewater sludge with Escherichia coli K12::gfp cells carrying plasmid... | place: USA: Moscow, Idaho... | reverse complement strand
TAAAAGGATGTGGCTCAGCAGTTCTTTCAGGCAGCTTTTTGGTTACGGACCAAATATACGCCGAGGTCTCTCACGTTGGCGCAGATAACTATGCAGCTAAACTTATGGTTGAAGCTAAAACCCATAAACCAATCACTTCCGAAATCTTGAATTCACTTAACACAATCGCTGGGTTTACCAGTAAAATTATCGTTCCATTCGGCGTCGCATTATTCTTAGAAGCGCTCTTAATTAAAAACTTACCGCTCAAGAACTCGGTCGTTTCATCATCAACGGCACTACTAGGCATGCTTCCAAAAGGAATCGCCCTTTTGACTATAACCTCTCTTTTGACGGCTGTCATCAAACTTGGTTCAAGAAAAATTCTCGTTCAAGAAATGTACTCTGTAGAAACTTTAGCTCGAGTTGATACCATTTGCCTAGATAAAACTGGCACAATTACCGAAGGTAAAATGAAAGTCGAAAACACGTTTTATCTATCTAAAAAATATACTCAAAAGCAAATTGAGAAGATTATATCAAGCTATATCACGTCGAGCGAAGATAACAACCCAACCGCAAAAGCTATTCGTGAAAAGTTTGGCGCAGATACCGCCCACCATGAATCAAGTAATATCATACCATTTTCTAGCGACCGTAAATGGGGTGCGATGGAATTAGACGGTGTCGGCACAGTTTTAGTTGGCGCGCCAGAAATTCTCTTTAGTAAACCACCAAAAGAGGCTTTGCAAGCTCAGGATAAAGGCTCTCGCGTTCTAATTGTAGCTATTTCAACTCAAAAAATTAGTAATCGAGATATTAAATTGCCTACAAAAATGCAAAAACTGGTTGTATTAGAGATTGCCGACCCAATTCGTAGTGGCGCACCTGAAACCTTAGATTATCTGCGTTCGCAAAGCGTCGATCTAAAGATTATTTCTGGTGATAACCCTGTCACTGTTTCAAATATAGCAAGAAAAGCTGGTTTTACTACTTATGATAGTTATGTTGATTGTTCAAAAATAAAAGATAGCGAACTTAAGAAAATCGCCATTAAAACTTCAATCTTCGGTCGAGTATCCCCACAGCAAAAGAAGTTAATCATTCAAACCTTAAAGAAAGCTGGCCGAACCGTCGCTATGACCGGTGATGGAGTTAACGATATTCTAGCATTACGAGAGGCCGACTGTTCAATTGTGATGGCCGAAGGCGATCCAGCTACTCGGCAAATCGCCAACTTAGTTTTACTTAATTCAGACTTCAATGACATGCCGCAAATCCTATTTGAAGGCCGTCGCGTTGTTAATAACATCACAAGGATCGCTCCAATATTCTTCATCAAAACAATCTATTCGTTTTGTCTTGCATTGATTTGTATATTAAGTGTTGGGCTTGGACCAGAAACCATGCTTATATTCCCATTTATTCCAATTCAAATCACACTGATCGATCAATTCATTGAAGGCTTTACGCCATTTTTCCTAAGCTTCGAAAAAAATGATAAACCTGTTGAAAAGAACTTCCTTAAAAAATCGATGTTGCTAGCATTGCCGAGCGCGTTAATGGTAATCTTCTCTGTTATATTCCTTCGCATCTTCGGCACAAATAATGGCTGGACGGGTCAAGAAATTTCAACCCTTAGCTATTACCTACTTGGATCAATCAGCTTACTATCGGTAATACGAGCAAGCCTACCACTAAATTGGTTTAGAGTGGCTCTTATTTTAGCCTCGACTACTGGCTTCTTCGGCACAGCAATTCTATTTAGGGATTTAATTGAAATCGGTGTGCCATCAGCTCGCACAATCCCTATCTATGTTTTTATGATGATAGTCTTTGTATTTATCTTCATCATAGCGACAATATTGCAAAACCGCAAAAATAGTGCTAAAATAAAAGCATAAACTGAATAATTAAGAGGAGAGTGGAAATGGCGACAATCGACCAACAGTTTGTTGAATATATAGTTAAAAATTTGGTATCAAATCCAGATGACGTAAAAATCGACCGCAGCATTGATGAGAAAGGCGTTCTACTAACTCTAGCCGTTAACGAAGAAGATTTAGGACGAATTATTGGCCGACGTGGATCTACCGCTCAAAGCCTAAGAGCCCTTCTTCGAGCACTTGGCACTAAAAATGATGCTAGATACAATCTAAAAATTGTAAATAATGCCGAACAAGACAAAAAAGAAGAGCCTGTTGTGGAAAACTCAACAGATGAAACTGTGGAAAGCGAAAGTGATTTTGCAAAAAACACTCGAAAAGCACTTGCGGAATTAGACGATCTTGATGTATAATATAAACAGTTCAAAAGACAAAGCGTGAGTGGAGTTTCGCCTAGTCTTTAATTATGAACTGCGGAAGCTCTGTGCGAGCAAACTAAATCATAAAGTTTGAGAGCTTATAATTCTAAAAAACCAGCCTATACTGTGGCTGGTTTTTTAGTGGGTGCAAAAAAATGCGAGCTCAGTATATAAACTGAGCTCGACTTCATACCGATGAGAACATAGATAGCTTTTTATAGATATCCCGTCTCTATCGGAGTATGTTTCACATTATAGCATATCTTTGCTTTATTGTCAATAGTATTTTATAATTTATATGGTATAATAGGTATTATGAAAATCCAGATAATCACTCTCTTCCCTGAAATGTTTGAAGGAGTGTTAAATAACTCAATGATGTGGAAAGCTCAAAACCGATCGGCTGTCGAGTTTTCGTATATCAATTTACGCGATTATGGCATTGGCCCACGAAAGCAAGTAGATGATACTCCCTATGGCGGCGGCGATGGCATGCTACTAAAGCCCGAACCTTTATTTGCTGCCGTAGAGCATGCTAAAAGCCTCTCTCCTGGCGCCAAAGTATTAATCATGACTCCTAGCGACAATGTGTGGGACCAAGCCAAAGCGGCCGAATATGCAGCTACAGAAAACGACTTAATTATAATTTGTGGACGCTACGAAGGATTTGATGCTCGAATATTTGAATTAGTTGATGAGAAAATTAGTATCGGCAAATTTGTTTTAACTGGAGGCGAGCTTCCAGCTATGATAGTAATAGACAGTATCGTTCGGCTCCTGCCAGGCGTACTTGGCGGAGAAAAGTCAGCCGAGATCGAAAGCTATTCAAATGGCGACAATCTAGAATTTCCACAGTACACTCGCCCAGCAGAATTTCGTGGGTTAAAAGTTCCCGATATCCTCTTAAGCGGCAACCATGCTAAAATTGATGAGTGGCGCAATCGAAACTCTAAGTAACCTTGAAAAATATTCTATTCTTTGATAGAATATAACAGTCTTGGGATGTCGCCAAGTGGTAAGGCACCAGGTTCTGGTCCTGGCATTCGGGGGTTCGAATCCCTCCATCCCAGCCAAGACAAAATGAGCTTTTAGGAGCTCGTTTTATTTTGTAATTATGCCAATTTTACCGGTGCTGAACTGGGCCAAATAACTAGCAGTGTTTGGATTTAATATTATAGTTTGATTTATTTACCGTTCATACTTGACAATTTTGCGTTTATGTGTTATGATTACATAGTTAATTTTATACTTTAGTTATAGAATGCACTTTAAAAGGGAGGAAAATGATTTGGAAGAAGTCAGTTCAGATAGAATTGTTGATATATCACACAGGAAACCGATCAAAAGATATTATTTAGCTCGGCACACTCACCAAGGAGGCTTTAATCTCGACAAAATTATAGCAAATAAAGATTCATCAGATAGAGGCCACGAGTCACTATTACGAAATGATGATGATTTTTTTGACTCTATGTACCCGAACTCAAGCAACGCTCACCAAGAAGTAAAAGAACTCCTGGTTGCAGTTATACCTTGCTATACAAAAGAAGATGAATTAAACATCACTTTACAAAGTTTGCAAGAGCAAACAGTAGTTCCCGATTGGATAATGATAGTCTTAAACGGGCCTGAACCAAACAACGGAAATACATCGATCGCAGAAAAACAAGCCCGTGAATTCGAAAAAAAGTATTCAAATATTCAAATAGTAAAATTGGAAGAAAAAGGTAAAGTAACCGTTCTTAATTTTTCTTTTAAGTATTTATTCGAACAAATATTTAAATACAATAACAACGGTATCAGATTACGAATTCCACATGTTTTATATATGGATGCTGATGTAAGATGCGATCCAAATATGATTCAAAACTTGCATACTGAGCTTGAAGATAGTCCAAATGCCGCGGGAATTATGGCAAGATACTCATTTGAGTTCGCCGAGAATAAAAAATATACGGCATCAGAGAGAAGCTTTCTCTATGGGCAAAGGGCTGAATTCGCCATGAAGACAACTATCCAACAAGTTCGAAGACAAACCGAGATATTGGGGGGCCAAGGAACTTTGTTTAGGTTTAGCGCCCTAGTTGACGCGGCCAAACAGAGTTTTGGACGTTTGCCGTGGAATCCTGATTCGAAGGTAGAAGACGCAGAGCTGACGAAAGTCCTACAGGGACTAGGTTATCAAACAATAACCAGTTCAAAAGCAAGAGCCTGGGTCGGACCGATGCTAAACTCTCATTCTTGGAATAAACAACGCCAAAAATGGCAAGACGGACACCTGGAAGATCTGAGTAAAGGTGTTAAGCCTTACCGAGATAGATATCGCCTAATGGAACAATTTTATCTTGGTTGGAACTTACTGCTAAGAGTTATATTTATTGCAGTTTTATTAACCGGCTTATCAATGGAGAAAATTGTCTTAAATAAATCTATGTTGATATGGTTAGCTCCTATCATACTATCTTCGTTACTGGGCTTTTCTGTTGCAAGAAAAATACCTGGAGCTGGTACGTGGGAAGTTATACGCTCATTGTTATATATACCTGGAGAAATATATTACTTACGAACATTGTCGGTTTGGTTAAATAGTATGATTGTTCTGTTTTTTGGATTTTCTAGAGACGGCTGGGGTAACCAAGATGCTGCTGAAAGTAGCCAAAGAAAGACCAATATATTATCTTGGATGATTCTTCTGTTTTGTATGTTGATAGTTTCAACTAGCCTTTTTGCACTAAGCTATTTAAATGTGGCTTGGTTCAACTCCGTATACGATGTATTAATGACAATATTAGCACTAATGACAGTGTTGTCGTGCGTGCATCTATATCACCGCGGCGTCTCTATTTTTAGAGCCAGACGCAGAGTAAATCCCTAATCTAGAGCACCCTAAAGGTGCTCTTTTTAATATCTAAAATAAGTTGTTTCACCACGATACATCTTAATAATAATCATAAGCGTGCTATAATATAAATATGGCTAAATTAGGCGTTGAACAGCATGAATCATTTGCGACTTTTCGCCTATGGGCGCCTTTTGCCCAAAAAGTGGCAGTTGGTGGTGATTTTTCCGATTGGCAAAACATTCCGCTCACCAAAAATGAAACAACGGGCGTTTGGGAAGCAATAATTAAACGAGTCAAGCCCGGCAATTCTTATAAATATGAAATCCTTGGTTTTGATAACTTACTTCACTATAAAAATGACCCTCGAGCTAAAGTTTTAACAGACAGCGACGTCGGTAGAAGCGTCGTCGCTGATGATGAATTCAATTGGGAGGGTTGTGAAAAGACTCCCGTTGTGTCTCGCAGCAAGCAAATTATCTACGAGCTCCACATCGGTACTTTCGTTCGGCCAGACGCTGCTACCAGCGGCACGTTCACTACGGCAATCGAAAAGTTAGACTACCTAAAAGAGCTTGGCGTAACGACTATTGAGTTAATGCCCATCACATCCATGGCAACCAGCAATGGTTGGGGGTATGCCCCAAACGCGCTATATTCAGTTGAACCTTTGTATGGCGGCATGTTCGGTCTAAAAACTTTCGTTAAAGAAGCGCACAAGCGCGGTCTGCAAGTGATTCTGGATATGGTTTACAACCACTTCTCTGGCTCAACCGATCTATGGCAATTTGACGGTTGGAGTAAAGATAATCACGGTGGAATTTATTTCTATAACGATTCTCGTGGCGACACGCCATGGGGCGGCAGGCCCGATTACGGTAGGCCAGAAGTTAGAGATTTTATTTTAGATAATGTGGCGATGTGGCTTAGTGACTACCGAGTCGATGGATTTAGAATTGATAGTACGATCTACATGAGAAATACGGCTGGGCTAAATGACGATCCTGATCACGACATCGGTGACGCTTGGGATTTACTTAGTGAAATTACAGCCCTAGCACATAAAATAAATCCAGAGGCTTTAATGATAGCCGAAGATTGTGCTGGAAATTCTATGATAACGGCCGCACGTGAAAATAATGGTTGTGGTTTTGACTCGCAATGGGATTTGGGTTTACCTCATGTTATCCGTGGAGCTTTAGGCATACCTGGCGAAGGCCCGGGACTGCAAAATATTAGCAATGTGTTACAGCAAAACTTCAATAACGACTGGACGAAGCGAATCGTATTTGCTGATAGCCATGATACAGCTGCAAACGGAAACACTCGAATTGTTAGTGCCGCTTCTCAAAATACACACAGTACAAATTCAAGGAAAATTGCGATCTTAAGCTCTGCAATTGCCCTTACTGCTCCCGGCATACCAATGATTTTAGCCGGATCAGAATTTTTGCAAGGTGGAGATTTTAATGACTGGAATGCTCTTGCTTGGGAAAATACCGATAAGTTTAAAGGTATAATTGAGGCCCATAAACATCTTATCGCGCTAAGGCAAAATCAACACGGCAATACTGGTGGGCTTATGAGTGGTGAGATCAAGATACTCTCAGCCGACGAAAAAAATAAAGTCTTAGTCTATCAAAGAGGGAGCGACGATGAAGCAGTTATCATAGCCACAAGCTTCAACCCATCTGAAGTCATTGATTATCAATTACCAATTCCAGATGGTCAATGGAATATCGGTTTTGACTCTTCTTGGCGCGGATATTCTCCAGATTTTAAAGAATTAAACATTGAAAAAATTAATAACCAAACAAAAATATCTCTACCCGCATATATTATACTTATAATAACTAAAAATTAAATTCTTTCAGTAAAAATTCTTGAACATACCTAGCAAAAACCTGATGGCTTTGCTTATCCCAATGGATTTTATCATTACCAGTTTTGACATATACACTTGCATCAATATAAGGCGATCCATCAGCTTTGGCTATTTTTTCAATCTCGCTAACTAAAGTCATCATTTTTTCAAGACTTTCTTGATCATACTCACCGCCATCAGACAGCCCTGTTTGCGAATTTATAAAACCATTCGTAGCTGGAGCCGGTGAAACAAGAATTAATTTTGACGAGAATTCTTTACAGGCTGCAATATATTTATTTAGATTTTGTGCAATTGCCACCGGGTTTTCATCGTAGAAAATTTTCGTATCGTTAGTGCCTAACAAAACTATCGTGTAATCAGGCCGATGACTAGCAAGCATTGGGCGAAAAAGTGTCCAGCCATTTTTACAAGGCTTATTTGGATTTTGGTCGTCGTGGTTTATAGTTCTTCCGCTCAATCCCTCTTCTAAGACGTAAAATTCGCTTCCTAAAGATTCAGCCAATATTGTTGGCCAACGTTCACTGTAGCTATATCGACCACCATCCGGGTTTTGTCCAAACGTATTCGAGTCGCCATAACATAGGATTGTAGTTTTTTTCATTTATAAGTCTTTCTGATTGTCACTGATATATAGTTTTTGTTTATAGCCTCGATTTTTAGTCGAGATTATCAGACTATCTTGCGACTGACTAATCTCATAATCTTCAGCACGACCAGTTTTTTGTAAAATTTCTTGTGCTTTTTCTAGAGATCCTACTTCTATCATGCCCGATTCAAGCACGACTTTTTCCATTTTTGGCTGATCGCACGACACACTAATCCAATGCTCGCACTCATTAGCCTCATTTATAGTCTTCAAAGCTTCAATAGCGCGCTTTTTACGACCTTCGTTGAAACCTTTGCCAGGTATTGCGCCCGCCATCAAAATTCGACCGGTAGCCGAAGATGCAAGAACCGCCGCACCAACTTTACTGTCTTGACCATCATCTTCTTCATAAATTTCAGCACCATGAGTCGCCGCATTTACGATATCTTTAAAAACTTCTGCTCCTCTAAATTTTTCACCATATATTTTAGAAAACTCACTATAAAGGTCTTCCTTTCGACTTTCAATATCGGTTTTATCTAAAATTTTTGCTTCGTAACTTGGCTTCATATTATGACCTATTATATCATGATATGAGCTTTCACAAGAGCCAATAGATGGTTACTGGACGTTTTTTATAAAAAAATTCTCAATTTGGTCAATTAGTTTAATATCGTAACTCTCTAAAGCAATTTCTCTAGTACCCAAAAATCCACCGATTGCCGTAAAATTATGAGAACCAGTCAACACCGCTTTTTTACCATCGTGAAATTCAAACAATATAAATTTTGCATGTAAGTATTTATTTTTTTTATATTCAGAGGTTTGTTTATTAAATAAAAGTCCTAGCAAAATTATCAATTTATTACTACTGCCGGCATTTTTGGGCAAATTAAAATAAATTCTAATATCGATACCGGCTCTCTTTCTATTTTTAATAAGTGTGCCCAATCTACCAGTCGTTGGATATTGAGAAACTATTATTATTTTACTAGCTTGTTTAGCCAATTTATAAGCTCGGCGATAGATGGCCGAATTATTCACAAATCCACCATCAATTATAATTGTGTTCTCACTATCAATCTTAATAAATTTATTCGAAGGTGACATTTTATTTTTATCAGCTTTAAGGATTTTTGAAAACTCGACCGATAAATCATCGCTAACTTTTTTTGAATTGATTTTTAGCATAAAGTCAGTATTTTTAATACCAAAATCATATACATTTACTCCGCCAAATGAATAGACAACTGAATCAATAATCAACCATTTGCAATGCGTGCGACCACTAGCTACAAACCAATTGTTTACACCTAACCATGTAAACTCAACCCCAGCAGACCTTAAATCAGCAACAGCTGCATTTATTTGTTTTGAGCTTTTACTAAATTTATTTGTTGGCACTAAGAATCCTCCCAGCTCAATAAAAGTGATGTAATCGGCCGCCATTCGCACCTTAACACCTCTTTTGGACGCTTCACGAATTGACCCAAGAAATTCTTGAGTCAATTCTCCATTAGAAATAACCATAGCAATTAAGACAACTCTATCTTTAGCTAATTTTACTTCTTTTATAGCGTCCTCAATAAAGTCGCTCGACTCTAGTAGCTTAGCTTTCATCTCAAAACTCTTCTACTTAATGAGTCGTCGTTACAATTTTGAGTTATTTTTAAGCTAAGATTAGTCCTGTTCGTTTGGATCATTTTTAGCATCTTCGTGGGTTGGATGAACCGTACCAGCAACATGGTCTGGCCCAGCATAAATGGTATATAGTTTAAGTGGTTTTTGGCCAGTATTTTCAACATTATGCCATGTATCAGCCGGAACGAAAATCGCGTCGTCATCTTTAACTGGAGCTTCAAAAGTTAGCTCATCTTCAGCTGGGCCCATTTTACATACGCCTTCACCCTCTTCGATTCTTAAAAATTGATCGATTCCATGATGGATTTCTAGACCGATGTCGTCACCCGGTTGGATAGTCATTAGCGTTACTTGTAGTTTACTACCCGTCCATATCGTAGTTCTAAAATTATCATTTTCTAAAGTCATACCTTCTATATCTTCAACAACTGGCTGATTGCCTCTATCTGAAAAATCGTATTTCATTTTTATGTTCCTCTCTAATTAGATTTTGTTGTACTATTATTATAGCTCAACCAGCGCATATTATCAAATGTAATGCTTATGCTATGGATGTATTTAGCCAATTTTGTTATAATTAAGAGTACAACCATTTAAATTATAAAAGGAAAAATAATGTCAAAAATAGTAGTAGCACTTGGTGGTAATGCCCTACAAAAAAACGGCGAAGCGTCTGCTCTAGCACAACAAAGAATTGCAAAAACTACGGTCAACCAACTAATACCTTTAATTAAAGACGGCCACGAACTTATTATCGTGCATGGCAATGGCCCACAAGTTGGTAATATTGTTTTACACGAGGAGGCCATTGATACTCCATCTGTGCCAACTACACCACTACATTCTTGTGTCGCCATGACTCAAGGCATGATTGGTTTTTGGCTGCAAAAAGCACTCTTAGAAGAACTAAGACGGGCCAAAATAAAAAAGCACGCTGTATGTATAGTTACCCAAGTCGAAGTCTCACCACAAGACGAAGCCTTTAGAAATCCGACTAAACCAATTGGACCTTTTTATTCTCAAGGCGAAGCTCAGCAGATTAAAGCCCAAAAGGGCTATATTCTTAAAGAAGATTCTGGCCGTGGCTGGCGACGAGTTGTGCCTTCACCAAAACCTGTTGATATTATCGAAACTGAAATCGTAAAGCAACTAGTAAAGCTTGGCGATATCGTTATTGCAGCTGGCGGTGGTGGCGTAGCTATTAAACGTAATAAAAATGGAACTTATACTGGAGTTAATGGCGTTATCGATAAGGACTTTGCTGCTAGCCTTTTAGCCAAGGAAATCGGCGCAGATATTCTGCTGACATTAACTACCGTAGATAATGCGATGGTTAATTTCGGCAAGCCAAATCAGCGTGCTTTAGGCCGAATTTCGATTGATGAAGCTGAAGATTATATTAGCGACGGTCAATTTGGCGCCGGCTCAATGCTTCCAAAAATTGAAGCAGCAATCGAATTTGTCAAAAATACTGGTGGCCGCTCAATTATCACTTCCCTAGAAAATGCCCGTAACGCCATCGAAAAAGACGCCGGAACAATTATTCAATAAATCACACCAATAAAAATACCTCTATCACTAGAGGTATTTTTATTGGCAGTCTTTTATTAAACTACACGTACGCGGATTGTGTCGGTTCCACCGACTAGTCCTGGTTGGCGGCCAGAAACGATTACAATAGTAACGTTTTCTTTATCACCAAAGAAACCTTTTTCTTTTAACTCTTTTGCAAGTTCAAGACCAGCAAATTCACCATCTGGGCGAAGGTAACTTTGAGTCGCGTAGTTTAGTGCTAATTGGTGAGCAACTCGCTCATCACTAGTGACACTAACGATTGGCAATGATGGTCGGTTTGCAGCAACAGTAGCAGCAGTTTGACCTGATTTTGTTTCAACAACAATTGCATCGGCATCGATTTGTTCGGCTAGCTCAACAGCACTTAGAGAAATCGCATTCAAAGCTTCGTTATCACCACGCTCAACAATATTGTCGATTGGGGCAACAGCCGCATGCTCTTGAGTATAACGAATTACATCACGCATAGCTTTGACTGTTTCTTCTGGATATTTACCAGTTGCACTCTCGTCTGAAAGCATTACAACGTCAGAACCCTGAATTACAGCGTTAGCAACGTCTGAAACTTCAGCACGTGAAGGTTGTGGGTTATCAACCATTGAACCCATAGTTTGAGTAGCAACAATTGAAATTTTACCGTGTTTACGGCAAAGTGCAACAGTTTTTCGTTGTACGATTGGCACAACTTCTGGGGCAACTTCATAAGCCATATCACCACGAGCAATCATGACACCATCTGATGCAAGAACGATTTTTTCAAGCTCTTCATCAGAAACAGCTAGTTTTGTCTCGATTTTAGCAATAATTTGGACTTCACTATTATGTCCTTGTAGGATTTGGCGGAGATTGTTGATGTCTTCAGCAGTCTGGATGAAGCTCATCGCAACGTAGTCGATATCTTGAGTCGCGCCAAATTCGATATCTCGCATGTCTTTTGGAGTGATGATGTCACCACCAAAGTCGGTATCTGGTAGATTCAAACCTTTACGGCTCATCAAAGTACCAGCGTTAAGAACTCTCAATTTGATTGCAGTTTCGCTAGGAATCTCAACGACTTCTGTTTTAACTTTACCATCAAAAATGAAAACTGGTTCACCAATTTTAACTTTTTCAGCTAGGTTATATTGAACAGGAAGATTTGCACTTCCGTCGTGTTGTTCGATGGCGTAATCAAGAACGATTTCATCGCCTTCTTTTACGTCAAAACGGTTATCGATAATGTCACCAAGACGAATCTTAGGACCTTGAAGATCTTGCAAAATTGCAACTTCTTTTCCAAGTCGTTTGCTGATTTCGCGGACTGCTTTGATCTTTGCAGCGTGTTCATCATATGATCCGTGGCTAAAGTTCAAGCGAGCACCATTGATTCCGGCTTTAATAAGTTTTTCAATCATTTCTTCGCTATCACTAGCAGGCCCGATTGTAGCCAATATTTTGGTTCTTTTGTAAATTGTACTCATGTCTCCCATTATAACACTTCATAAGCTTATTCGCTAGACCCTTTTAGTTTAGCTAGCGCACATCGATGCAATTAACGCCACCACTCTCAAGAGATTGCCACACCGAAATAGAACCATTTTTTGCTTTATATCCAGTCTCACCTGGCTGTTGACAACGAAAACCGTACGCGTACACCATATAGTTACTTGTTTTATATACATTATATGCCGCCTCATATGGCGCTTCTATGCCAATAATATAGCCCTTACCTGTGGACGGATCTATAAACTCTTTATTCGTATTAGTTGGGTCGATATTGTCTCCGGGCCAGTTGAGATAATCTTTCGCAAAGCCCATAATCGGCTCTCTGTCTCGACCAATCCAAACACCACTTTTTGGGTACTCTCCCCGATTATTAGATGCGTAATTTTGCAATGCAGATGCAAAAGTCGATAGGTCATTCTTCCGTCTAGTATCTCGTTGGTTTCTTTGTAGAGCAGGTAGAGCTATAAATACCATTAGGAATATTAGACCTGCTATTGCTAGGACTAGGACTACTTCTATGATAGTAAAACCTTTTC
>RRZT010903794.1_pt1 | contig 12834 bp, 19 predicted proteins | sample 2165551 | NCBI WGS metagenome assembly RRZT01 (sample SAMN10456910, study PRJNA506462) | wastewater metagenome | biome: wastewater; feature: sludge; material: wastewater sludge; isolation source: wastewater sludge with Escherichia coli K12::gfp cells carrying plasmid... | place: USA: Moscow, Idaho... | reverse complement strand
TCATGCCAGCGGGTAACGGTAAGCAGCACCTGCCCGTCAGGCGTCAAACGTGTATAGAGAGTAGAGGTGTACCAGTCAAACACCGTTTCTCGATAGGTGGGAGAGTTGGCTTCTTTGCGGTTCTTTACGGGGTCATCAATGATCGCCACGTGAGCGCCGGAGCCCGTCACACTTCCCCCAACGCCTGTGCCCAGGTAGTAGCCGCGATGACCTACCACCTCAAACATATCGGAGTTGCGCAGCCAGGAACCTTGCGCCACGGTGCGCACGTTTGAGCCGAACAGCCGCGACTCTGGAAATAGCCGGCGGTATTCGTCGCCGTCCATGATGCGCTGTACATCTCGATTCATGCGCCTGGCCAGGTCTGCGCCGTAGCTGGTGGCAATGATTGTCGTGTCGGGAGCCTTGCCCAGGATGTAAGCAGGCAGACGACGGGAAACGAGTTCGCTCTTGCCGGAGCGTGGCGGCGCAAAAATCATCAGCCGCTTGATCTCGCCGGCGACAAAGAGATCGAGGTACGAACAAATCAGCCGGTGGTGCCAGTTGCCGGCGTAGCCCGGATATGTGTAGCAGGTGAAATCGAAGAGGTTAGAACGAGCCGCCCGTTCACGTTCTGTCCAGATCGGTTGTGTCATCTGGGAGCGCCTCAAGTACCCGGTGGGTTTTATCCTTGATGACGCCGTAGAGAACAGCGAGCTGGGAAGCTTCCTGCTTTCGGAGCCATTGTTCGTCCTTAAATACATTCGTCATCGCCTTGGTGGCTTCCATCTCAGCTTCAAGATTATCGATGATGAGATGGCCTATACGCTCTCTTTTTTGGGTCGCGACTGTCGCAAGCTCGCTGCTTATTCCTTGCCCCGCCCGGCGCGCCCAGCCACTGACGGTCCCCTTCGGGATCTGGAACTGCGCGGCGGTCGCATTGATTGACTGCCCGGCCAACAGTGCCGCCATGACCTGCGCCTTGATTTCGTCGCTGTACTCCCGCCGTGCCATCGTTTTGCCCCTCTGCCTACTTCCCGTCGTCCAGGCGCAATATCAGCACCTGCACTGCATCGGCGAGACGGTTGACTGTTGACTCCAGGACTCTCAGTCGACGATCTACCGCCTGCGTCCAGACCGTGCAGTCCGGCCCTGTGTCCGGCTTGGACGCGACGGCCACAGCCGGCAGATTGTGCTGTGTCTCATCGGAGTCATACCTCAGGTCGTGGTCCATCTACCGTTTATCCTTCTGCCCGGCCGGCGCAAAGCCCATGGCCTGCGCCGTTGCCAGCGGTACGATCACGCCGGCCTCACCCTCTGCCGTCTTGGGTGCCGCGACCGGCGTGACCTTGCTCCGTGCGTACCATGCCGCCGCGATGGGCACAATCAGCGCCAACGCCGGCAGCACGAACGCTTCCACCGCCTTCATCTGCGCCTCGTCCAGACGCAGCCAGCCGAGCGATACCGCCATGCCCAAAAACGCCATGATGACACCGGCAATCGCGCCGGCCGTTAATACTGGTTCAGTCTTCATGTTTGCTCCTACTGCTCCGTCCACTGCGTCCAACCCACATTCTTACCCTTGCCGCCGCCCGTGGTCGGAATGTTGACGCCATACGCCTTGTTGATCACCCACGGCTGCCACTGGTCGTCACCCACAGCCGGCCAGCCGATGTCATAGAGGAACCGGACGGCACGGTACAACGCCTTGTCGCTCCATTGCCATGCGTCATAGCCGGCGCGATGCAGCATCTTGGCGGCAGCAACGGGGCCCTGCAGCCCTTCCCAGCAGTAGTCCGTCTTTGCCGGGGGCCATGTGAACCCGCCCGCGCGCCGCAACTCTTCAGGCTGCGCGCCGTCAACGCTGTGGCCCTGGATGGTTGCGCCAACGGGCAGAATGCCCACAGGCTTGGACGGATCCGCCTGCCAGTCGAGTTCGCCGTACTTGAATCCGGCATACGCACTGCGATCGCCCAGCCAGCCGCGGAACACCTTGGCGGCGGCGTCCAACTCTGCCTCGTCTTCAATGTACAGTGCGATGGCGATGCGTGCCGCCGCCGCGTGCCCGCCCCAGTTGTTCGGGCGTTCCTCATGCGAATCACGCAGAGTAGCGGGGCCGCTAGAGCAGGGCGCCGTGAGCAGGCTGCGGAACTTGGAGACCAGCTGTGCGTGCAGAGCCGGGTCAACCTCGCGGATGTTGGCGATGTCGGCGGCCAGCACGTAGCCGGGGATTTCGCGGCCCAAAGCAAGCGCCCGCGCGCCGCCCTCCAGGTTGCCGCCCGCCAACGTGCGCAGTGCCGCAACCACCTTGGCGAGATACTTCTGGTCCTTGGTGCGGGCATAGACCAACGCACATGCCATGATCGACGTGCTGTTGTTGCTGTCCTGGTTCGATAACGAGGGCGTGCCGGGATTAGCATCGGCTGCTGCCAGCACCTCCGTCCAACCAGGTCCCGACATAGGTAGCTTGGCAATTTCGGCCTGGCTAATCCAAATGCCTTCGGTTGGCGTAGGCTCAGGGTCGGGATCGGGTGGCGGCGGCGGAGGAGGAGGCGGTGGCGGGTCCGTCACCGTGACGATCTCCAGCGGATCGCCCAACTCGGACGCAATGACGATCTTCCCATCTACAACTGTCACTCGGACCTTAGTCATGTAAGTCTCCTCGAACAAACAGTGGCGTTGCTGGTAATATAACACTTTGGGTGAACTTTTATGTCTATTGTATCACTTTAGATAACATTCCGTGCCTGCCAACATAATGTTAATTGGTGCGGGAACGCGAAGAGAGGAAGCTTGCGCCTCCCCTCTTTCGCCACTTTCGCCTTACGCCTCTAAAACCGGACTGCGCCGTACCCCGTCAGTTGGAGCTCGGTGCGTCCACGTATCGATCTACTTCGACCCAGCCCACCCCGCCCGGTGCGCCCCGGTCCAGGACCACCCGCACGTCGCCACGCCCGAGGGTGATGCGGGTATATGCCGGCCTGCCAGCCTCACGCCGGTACCTCGCTTGGGTGTGGCATGCGCAGTTTTCGCAGTCGCAGACGTGCAGCACGTGCGCTGTGCCCTTGCAGGTGCATGGGTTCCCTTCAGGACAGCAGTGGGTACAGTCGCCGTGGTTCATGTGGTCGGCTCCGTCCACTCGCACCATACCAGGCACACATCCGGCGTGCGCTGCCAATCCACCGACGGCGCAGATACCGCCGTCGCCCACAGGTCGCGCGTCGTGTGCCGGATGGGTGACAGGTCAGCCAGATAGAGCCGCCATGTGCTGCGTGACCGCACGAGCTCGACAGTCAGGTCGCCAATCCGGCGCGGCGCACGGGCAAAGGGTGCGGCTAGCTCTGCGCCCACGATGCGCCGCAGTTCGGCGCCGATGGCCAAGGCGGTGGCAGCGGTGCCAGTGGGGGCGGCTTTGGGTGCCGTCGTTGGTAATTTGTTCGCTTCGAGCGTGTCGAGCATGGTTCCCTTCCTTATATGAGGCGTAATGTTCGTGGTTTGATACGATCAAGATCCTGCCAGGTCGGGATAACCTGACGCGACGACATGACATAGAGTTGGCGAAACTTGGGGAACGTGGTAAAATAATCCTGCAACAAATACAAGTGCCCTGGCGATGCGTCAACATCCCAGGGCTTGGTCAAACGCTGAAAGGAGCGAATGACATGACTGATCATATCCCCGCCCCCTCTTTCCCTGCAAACCTTGACGAATATGCCCCTTGGGTTGCTCAGTACGGATTGCGGTATCCCTACGGGCAGTGCCAGTGCGGCTGTGGTCAGGCTGCGCCTATCCAGGATGGCGCCTATCTCGCCAAGGGATACCGCAAAGGACACCCCGCCCGGTTCCTCCCAGGCCACAACAAAGCCAAGGACCTGCAAATTGAGATTCCTAACCCTAGCGGCCTTTGCATGTGTGGCTGTGGACAAAAGACGCCGATCGCAGACCGTAACCGCAAATCCTTGGGATGGGTGAAGGGTCAGCCACTGAAGTACATCAATGGTCACAGTGGATTCGATACTCGCAAGCGCCCCTTGGTTGACAAGTTTTGGAGCAACGTAGACAAGCGCGGCGACGATGAATGCTGGCTGTGGACTGGCAGAAAGAACCGTGAGGGTTACGGTATCCTCTCCGAGTACGGGCAGAACATCCGCGCCCACCGGCTCAGCTACGAAATCCACAACGGGCCACTTGTCGAAGGTATGGCTGTGTGCCATCAATGCGACGTGCCAGCGTGCGTCAATCCGCACCATCTTTGGCTTGGCACACCCAAGGATAATAATGACGACAAGATGGCTAAGGGCAGAAATAAGGCTGGGCGTACCCTGGGCGAAGATCACGCGCTCGCTAAACTTACCGCCGCTCAGGTCGTGGAGATCCGGCGTCGTTGTGAGGCTGGCGAAACGCTCCAGGCAATCGCTAACGATTACGGGATCTGCGATAGCAACGTTGATGCCATCAAGCGCCGTAGAACATGGAAACACGTCCCCTAGCATCGGCCTCGCCCGCGGGTCCACGGGGGCGCGCAGGTAATGCGCTGCCGTGACGGTGGTCTGTGCCCAGCGCAGGTCGGCAGCGTCGGCTAGGGTGATGGTGAGGGTGTGGGTCATGGTTCTAGTGACAATACTGATTATTCTCGGGGCTATTCTTCTTCCAGCACAACGTTCAATTGCTCGGCTACCCGTAGAATCCCGACGCTGCCACACTGCGCCTCGACAAACGCACCGGATTGCAACGCGGCATCGAAAAGCAGCTCAAAGTATTCGTTGGCAAAGTCCTTGATGCCGTCGAGACGCCCAAACTCAGACGCCGCAGTCATCATTGCGTTAGTCAACAAAACACGATAGACCATTAACTGCTGCTCTGCCGCCTCTGCGCGCTGGGTGACGGTGGCGAGCTGTGTGTTTCGCACGCTCAACGCCTCCTGTAACTGCTGTCGTGCTTCGTTGGCGGTGGCGAGCTGGGCCCGGAGTTCCGCAATCACCGCCTCCCGTGGATCGTTGCCGTACAACTCTGCCCGAATGCGTGTCATCATTTCGTCGTGCTGTTGCTTCATTTCGTCGTAGCTCACGGCTGTGCCTCGCTGAATAATCCCGCCTGTGCTTCCTGCCGTACTAATGCTCCCTGCGCTGCCAGCCAGCGCCCTAGCCATTCGTAGGCGGCAAGCGCCACGTCAGGTGTCAGAGTGAATGTCATATTGCTATGGGGACCAGTGGCCGTGCTCACGTGAACAAAATCGCCACAATTCTCCATGCTCAGAACCTGCCGGCGTCCCCCGTTTTCCTGGGGGTCTATCACTGACAAGCCGCGGGGGGTGCTGTAAATACGTTGCATGTGCTCTCTTTATCCTTCGGCCCGTGGCGGTTATCCACGGGCCTGTACCGTTCTAGTAGTAATGCCGTTTATTGCCGGAATTGTAGATGTGACTCCACCTGTTCACTTGGTGGCATGTCGTTCAGGATTTCGACTATATGGCGGGACTCCATCTCGTATGCCTTTTCCCGCAATCGTTCCCGCTCTGTTGTAGCGAAAGCGAGCCAGCACATGTCATCCGTGATTCGATCGCCAGCTATGTGCTTCTGATTCATTGCCTTATACAAGCGATCCATGTGCAGCCAGTGGGGACCGTCGTGCGTCAGGCAATCGCAGTCCTTTTCCAGAGTGATGATTGTTCCGTCTACGAGTCTCGCCCTCATGTGCTCACATCTCCGCGTGTAACTGTTATACACCCTCAAACCATCGCCACCCAGGACGATAATTCTGTTTAGCCGAACGTCTCCATAACCCGCTGCATGAGAATGCTCATCGCCGGCGGCGTGACAGCGTTGCCCAGCTGCTTGACCCGCTCCCGTTTCGTGCCCAGCACCTGATAATCAGCCGGGAACGCCATCGCCGCCTGGATCTCGTGCGGCTGCAACATGCGAAAGCCACAGTCTTCAACCTTGGGCACGTCGCCGGGCTGGACCAGGTAGTGGCGGGGCTGCGTGCTCTGCGTCGGCAGGGCCTCGTCGATACCGCTGACGGCCGCCTGCTGGCCTGACAACCTGGTGTAATAGCCCACGATGAACGGCGGCACGGCCAGCGCATGACGGTCGACCGTGGTGACGGTGGGCAGCGGTTCGTCAGTGCCGCTCGCCTGCCCGGTACTGTAGTAAGGGAGAATGAGGGCGTGATGGTTGCCCGAGGCGCACATGGTGGACAGGGGATCATCGATGCCCTTGGGTGCGTTCTCGCCGCGGATGTCGGCCACGAAGGGCGGGACAATCAGCGCCTTGGTGTTCTGCGCTATCTGGGTGCGATCGGGTCCAGTCACGCCCCACACGAGGTCCTGGTGGCGGCCGTAGCGCCCGTTGTGTACGATGTCCATCAGGAACGGCGGCACGGCCATGCCCATCGTCTGCCGCGTCGTCTGCGTGCGCATAGGGTCGGTAAGCAGTGTTGCCCGGGCGCCATCGCCGAACGACGTATCGATCGCCATCGCCTGCCGGCCGAACTTCTCCAGGCCGACGCGGATGCGTTCCAAGGTCTTAGCCTTCAGTGCCGTGGTGCGGTCGCCGATGCGCGGGCACGGCAGCGTCCAGTCGATGGCAGATGCTGCGCAGTAGTAGTACGGCTCCACTACGGCCCGGCAGTGCGGGCACGAGTAGACGTACTGCTGCCGGTAACGGCCAAAGCGCTTGCCTGCCTTCCAGGTCTGCAGGGCTTCTACATCTCGCCCGCACTGCTCGCACCACGCCGACGGGCGAATGTCGAGGTCCGGCGCCCGGTTGCCCTTGCGCCAGAATACGACGTACATGCGGTCGCGCGACTGCGGCGTCGGGTGAGCGAACATGCTGTTGAGATAGACCGGTTTATAATCGTAGCCGAGCTGGCGCATAGCCAGCAGCCAGGCCGTCCAGTTGACCCACTGCCGGGCATCCACCACGTTCTCGACCACGATGACGTTGTAGCGGTGCACCTCGGCGAAGCGGGGCACGTCCCACATGGTGGCCCGGCTGCGCTCTTCGGCCGGGTCGGGGCCGTTGCCGAACAGGTCCGCTTGCATCGGCTTGCGCTTGCCCTTGGCGAGGCTGTGATTGGTGCACTCGGGCGACGTGATCAGGATGTCCGTCGAAGGGTACCGGAGCGGGTCGCAGGCGCTGATGTCGGTGCAGTCGTGGCGGGTCTTCGGGAAGTTGGTGCTGTGCGTATTTATGGCGAGTTCCCAATGATTCATCGCCAGCACTAATTCGGCACCTGCATTGACGGCGCCAATCGAGCTGCCACCAGCGCCACAAAATTGGTCAGTCACGGTTGGATAGGATTTTTTATTCATCATAAAATTTCACCAAGAAAGCGAGGAGAGACCGGTCGTGCTTACGGGAATTGCACGAGCTACACGCGGAAGTCAAGTTATCCCAATCGTTCGTTCCACCGCTAGCAACCGGTACGATGTGATCTACCGTTCCAGCCGGCTTGCCGCAGTAAGAGCAAATATCGCCGCGCAAAATGCGAAGATACTCAATTGTCGCGTCATCCACGGGCGTGGCCGAGCGACGGACCAACCGGCGGGCGGTCTCTTTGTGCCGATTCTGGACACGGTAACGGCGCTCGTTCTCAAGCACGGACTGCCGGTTCTGAGCTCGATATTGACGGGAATACAGTTTGCGGTTGTTGCGCTTGAATCGAACACGCGCCTGCTCGTTTAGGCGAGCGCGGTTGACCTCCCCATACTGGCGCATGTACTCTTTACGCTTTTCAGGGTTGCGCTGAACAGCCAGCTTCGCACGATCCTTGGTGCAATCCTTGCAATCGTTGCGTAGTCCATCGGGACTGTCGGAACGCGCATAAAATTGCGCTCTATCCAGCGCGCGACCGCAAGCGCGGCACGTTTTCGTGTTGTCGCTAGATGACGATTCTTGGTGAGATGAGGGTGTACGCGTAGAATGGGACATACTAAGTTCTCCAATCCAGAACTTGGTCAGGCAGCGGGGTGTTACTAGCACCGCCGCTGCTCTCTTTAGTTGAAGCATACGCATTGTACCATAACTTCCCGATTCCCACTACTCCTTCACTCCCTCCCATGCCTCTGGATGCTCCGCCCGGGCCCGCTGCGTCGCCTCATAGATTTGTTCCGGTGTCGCGACGTGGCGCAGGATGTGCCCCAGGCGCACGCACTCACGGTCGGCGTAGCGCTGCTCCACCAGCTTGACCGCATCCTCCAGGGCGTCGACCGTCTGCGCCGTTCCCTCCAGGGCTCGCACGCCGGCGAGGCCGGGTAGCTGCGCGTCGGCGAGCTGGGTGCGGAGCCGGGCGAATAGTTCGGTGGTGGTCATTCCTCCTCGCTCCTTGCTTTGTCGCCGTCATAGCTCGCCATCGCCATGCACGCCATTGCAGCGACGCCGACGAAGAAGCTGATGAATGCCACTAGGGCCACCGCTGCGATGGCCTGCCAAATCTGAAGTGTGATCACAGTATTTTTCTCCTTTCCATTTTTGCCGCCGCCACATGCCCAGCCGCATACTCCCGCGCGTCTGCGCTGCCAGGCCGGTATGGGCAGAACCAGGCGTTGTCGTAGTACCGATCCTCGAAGCCCCTGCGGTAGGCGCCGACGGGGGTCGGGGCGAAGGCGCTGGCCGGCGCATCGTCGGGGATGTTGCGGAGGTGGCTGGCGGTGGTGGTCATGGTGGTCACAGTGCACCACCGTGCAGGTAGAACGCCCGCACTGTATCCGGTGCCGGGTCGCTTGCGTCCTGCCAGGTGAAGCGCCACACCTTGCCGTGCGCTGTCTTGCGGAACTCAGTGCCGCCCGGTGCGCCACACTCGACGGCCCAGTGCTGCGCCACTTCGGGGGTAATCGGCGCTTCGTTGTTCAACTCCAGCGCCCAATCGTTGCCGTACTTGGTCAGGTGCAGGAACAGCGTGCCGACTTCGCGGGTGCAATTGCCGTTCGCTTCGGTCTGCTTGCGCATCCATGCGCCCATCGGTTCGATTGGTTCGCTCATGGGTGTACCTCGAATAATGGGCCGAAGTCGCTACACTCGACATGCGCCGCAACGGGTGCAAATACGAGCGGCGGCTCATACGGCACCCATGCGCCAAATATGCCGCGGTCGGCGCGCCATTCGTAGCCAAGTTCAGCCAACCATGCTTCAAGCGCGTGGTCCTCGTATTCCTCGATTTTGTCAGGGTCTATGTCGGTGATAATGCCAAGAAAATCTATAGCCTCATTGCGTTGATAATCGTCCATCGCCTCCCTCTCTCTCCCCCATAATCCTCAAGGCGGGCGGCGCTTGCCCTCGACACTCGCCGCCCGCCCCGCATCTACGCCAGCGCCGCTTGATATACGGCGGTGGTTGCTTAGTTGGCCCCCAGCAGCACCGGCAGAAACAGCAACAGCACTGCTAGGAAGGCCATCACGCGCACGCTGCACCAGGGGCATACCTTCTCGGTGTACTCCCGCCCACAGATGCCGCACTTGCCGCCGGCGACAAAGCCACGGCTACGCACGAAGGTGTAGCGGCGTGTCACGATCCCGCTCCCGCTGCCACCAGCACAAAACCCAGCACTCCGATGATGCCAATGGCCAGCATCACGTAAAAGAGGGAGCTGTAGCCGTCGCTCACTTGCCCACCCCCGCCAGTTTGTCCATGGCCAGGCTCAGCGCCTCGGTCATCGCCTCGTACCGGGCCTGACAGTTGGCGGCTTCGTCGACGTTGCGCTTGATGCTGCGGCGAGCCTCTTCGAGCTTGGCGGTGAGGGCGCCGATCTCCTGCTGGGCAGCGATTTGTTCTTCGCGGCACAGGTCCAGCGCAGCCTTGAAGTTGTTGGCCTGGTTCGATGCCGCAGCGAAATCAGCGTTGCTGTGTTGCACCTTGGCGAGAGCCTCACGCAGTTCGCCCCGCGCCTTTGCCAGCCAATCCAGCGCCCGCTTAACCGTCCCGACAATCGCCGCCCCATCGGCCACGTCCGACGCGTCGGTGGGCACGTCGCCGCTGTCCACCAGCAGCTGCGCAATCTGCGCCAGGTACGGGTCACCCGGTGCCTCTTCCGGCACCACCACCAGCGCACCGGCCTGCTCTGCCATCATGGCCACCATCGCCTCGCGGGCAGTTTCAAAGCCGATCCCCGGCGCATCCTCGTCGCCGGCCCCGAGGCGCTCGCCGACCTGGTAGTTGCCGTCCAGCATCTGATACAGGCCGACGCCATCAACCACACTCGTGTAAGTGCCCGGCTTGACGCGTTCGAGCGCATCCTGTGCCAGCCGTCTCGCCATCTTCTCAAGCATGCTCATGATTACTTGTCCTTTCGTTGTCTCAGATACACCCCGCACCGCTGGCCCGTACTCTCCGCTGTAACAGCTCCCCTGCGGCCTGCGGGTGGTGGGCACCTCGCCCCGGCAAGTGGTTGCCGGTTGCGGGCCAGCGGTGCGATAGTGGGCTAGATCCCGCTGCTTACTCCTGCCATTTCCCCGTAGTGAATCTTGAAATGACAGGAGCGACACACCCACATCACATCTAGCGGTTTGGAATAATCAGTGTGATGAGCTTCTGTCTTTGTTGCTCCGCACAACGCACATGATTGCGGGACAAGCTCCCCACGCCGTACTGCTCTGCAAACAGCTGCGCGCGCACGATTCTTTTCTGGATAGAGATCGCGCATTTTCCGTACACTCAGTTTCAAATCAGCATTGCGCTTTGGCGTCTTAGCGCGCTGACGATCATAGCGACGAATCTCTTCCAGCTTGATGGCTCTGCGCTCATTTCCTTGCTGCCTACAGCACTCCTTGCACTTGCCCAAATGACCATCGGCCATCTGTGGATGTCGATAATACTCAGTAATGGGCAGTGTCTTACCGCACGCAATGCATGTCTTGTCCATCAGAACGGGATCTCCTCGCTTGCCAGCGTCACCGTGCTGGGCATGATCTTGGCGACCTTCGCCGCCTCCGCCTTGCGCTTCTCCTCGCGCACCTCGGCGGGCGGCGCTGTCAGCTTGACCGACACCGGCGGCAGCGTGCCGTAGAAGCTCTGCACCAGTTCGATGCGGCTCACCAGCTGCGCCGGCGGCAGGCTCGGAATCACCGCGCTGCGCCCGTACATGCTCGCACGCACCCGGCTGTCCAGTACGGCCATGACGCCGGTGTCGCTGCTCGTGCGGATGAGCCTGCCCAGCGCCTGCTTGAGTTCGATGATCATGCGCGGCACCCGCAGGGCATTGAACGGGTACATCTCCAGCGTCTTGCCCGCCATGCCCGCCGCGCGGCCCTTGTCGAGTAGGTCGGCTTCCATGGCCTGCGTCAGCGGCGTGGGTGCCTCGAAGGGCATCTTGTCCACGACCACGAGGCGCAGCGCCGCACCGTCGATGCTCACACCCTCGAAGAAGCTCTTGGTCGCAAAGAGCACGGCATTGCCATCACTGCGGAAGCGGCGGGCTAATTCGAGCTTCGGCATCTCGCCCTGCACCAGCACGGTCAGGCCGCGGGCGGCAAAGGTGCGGCCCAGTTCGGCGACGGCCTGGTTCATGGCGTTGTACGACGTGAACAGCAGAAACGCGCCGCCTCTGCTCGCCAGCACGAGCTGCCGCATTTCGTCGATCGCCCAGGCCAGCCAGCCCGGTGCGTTGGGCGCCGGTGCCGTGCCGCTGGGCAGGTAGAGCAGCGCATTGGCGGCATAGTCGAATGGGCTCGCTGCCTGCATCTGCATCGCATCGGGCAGCCCCGCCTGGCGCATGAAGTGGGCCATGTCAGGGGCGGCGAGGGTGGCGGAGCAAAACACCGTTGCCTTGGCGCTGTAGGTCAACAGCGGCTGCTCTGTCCGGTCCAGGGCCAGCCAGTCGGACAGGTTGACCGTCTCTGCATCGCCCATTAGGTCGACGTGATGGATGCAGTCGGGGCCGTAGGGTTTGCCGTCAAGAATGGCGACCTTCTCTGCGCTCAGGGTGCGATGGCAGCGTTCGCAGCGGGTGTAGTCCGGCTGCTGGGCGACCGGCACGGCATTAACGCCGGCGAGCTGGGCAATCCAGTGCGATACGTCGAAGGGCTGGGCGCAGAGCTTGGCGGGGTCGCCGTTGCGGCTCTGCTCAATCCAGCGCACGTAGCCGTCGGGCGTGGGGCCGGCGAGCATCTTCAACTTGTATGCCGTGTTGCGAATGCGGGTGGCGCGACGGGCCAGCTTGATTTCGTCGGGGTCGCTAGGCAGTTCATCCTCCGACCACACATCGTCGGCGAGGGCCAGCAGAATGTCGGACAGGTCCTGTGCGCCGTCGATCGGCTCGTCGCGCTGGATCTGCACCTGGCTGTCAGTGGTGCGCGCCGTCTGCAAGCTGATGCTGCGCTCGATGGTCAGCAGCGCGTCCATTGCATCGCCGATGCTGTCCATGTCGGCATAGCCTTCGGCTAGCGCGATAGCTTTCTGTACCTGCGGTACGGTAAACTCTGCGCCGTGTGCGCCGCGCATGTAGTCGGGCAGCTTGTGCGCTTCGTCCACGACCACGACGTCACACGGCGGCAGGATGTGCCCTTCGGCTATCTGGTCGATGCACAGCAGGGCATGGTTGGTGACCACGACGTCGGCGTTTTGCAGCGCCGCCCGCGCCCGGTAGTAGAAGCAGCCGTCATAGAGCGGGCAGTGCTTACCGGTGCATTCGTCGTCTACCGTGACGTTTTTCAGCGCCTTGTAATCGACGGCAAAGTCGATTTCCTCAGTGTTGCCGGTGGCGGTGCGCTGATACCAGTCGAACAACTCATTGCCGCTAATGGCCTCGCCACCCTCGCCGCACTTGAAGCGGCACGCATAGTTGCCTTTGCCGACGCTGACCGCCACTTTCTTGCCGGGCCAGATGCGCTGGAGGAAGGGCAAATCCTTCTCGACCAGCTGC
>RRZT011628269.1_pt1 | contig 12835 bp, 10 predicted proteins | sample 2165551 | NCBI WGS metagenome assembly RRZT01 (sample SAMN10456910, study PRJNA506462) | wastewater metagenome | biome: wastewater; feature: sludge; material: wastewater sludge; isolation source: wastewater sludge with Escherichia coli K12::gfp cells carrying plasmid... | place: USA: Moscow, Idaho... | reverse complement strand
GTTGCGGCTCAGGTCACGGGCGATCGGCAGCGTCATGCCGACCACGCCGCCCTTGCTGGCGGCGTACGCTGCCTGGCCGATCTGCCCGTCGTAGGCGGCCACGCTGGCGGTGCTGATCAGCACGCCGCGCTCGCCGGTGCTTTCCGGTTCGTTCTTGCACATGGCGTCGGCCGCCAGGCGGATCATGTTGAAGGTGCCGACCAGGTTGACCATGATCGTCTTGGTGTACACGTCCAGCTTGTGCGGGCCGCTTTTGCCCACCGTCTTCTCGGCCGGCGCGATGCCGGCGCAGTTGACCAGGCCCATCAGCTTGCCCAGCGACGTGGCCTGGGCCACCACCGCCTGGCCATCGGCCTCGCTGCTGACGTCGCATTTCACGAAGCTGCCGCCGATGTCCTTGGCCACGGCTTCGCCTTTCTCGACCTGCATGTCGGCGATGACCACCTTGGCGCCTTCGGCCGCCAGCATGCGCGCCGTGCCTTCGCCCAGGCCCGACGCGCCGCCGGTGACGATGAAAACCTTGTCCTTGATCTGCATGGATGTGCTCCTCTTGATGTCGTGAATTCGGGGGATGGCTGCAAGATTATCGGCGTGGGCGTCACACCCATTCGATGGGCTTGAGCATGGATGTTGAAGCGATTAAAATGATCGAATCGATCGATTGGATTGTTTGAGGCGATCATGCAGACCTTTTCCGCCAACGAAGCCAAAGTCAACTTCGGCGCCTTTCTCGACGCGGCGCAGCGCGAGCCCGTGCGCGTGACGCGGCGCGACCGCGTGGTGGGCGTGATGGTGTCCGCGCAGGATTACGAAGCCATGCGCGCCTTCTATGCCAACCGCCTGCAGCACACCCTGGCGGAAACCGGGGCACACGCCGCCGCGCAAGGCCTGACGGCCGAGGGACTGGGCGAACTGCTGGCCGACGAAAGCTGATGGCGGCCATGCCGTCGCCGGCGGTGCCGCCTGCAGGCAGCGTGCCTTCGCGCGTGGTGCTCGATACCAACGTCATCATCAGCGCCGCGCTGCTGTCGGGCTCGGGTCCCGCACGCCTGCTGCATCGGTTGCTGGTGTGCAGTCGCCTGGTGTTTTCAGACGCGACGTTCGCCGAACTGGAAACGAGGCTGTGGAAACCCAAGTTCGACCGCTACATCACGCTCGGTGCGCGGCGCCGGTTGCTGGCCGACCTGTCCGCCGTGGCCGACTGGGTCAAGCCTGAGGGCGCTGCGCGGTATAGCCGCGATGCGGACGACGACGTGTTCATCCACACGGCGGCGGCAGGCGGCGCAGGGTGGCTCGTCAGCGGGGATCAGGACTTGCTGGTGCTGGGGCGGGTTGAAGCGGTGGAGATCATCACGCCGGCCCATGCGTTGGAGCGCTGCGCTGGCTGAGCATGGAGCACCTGGTCAGCTGCCCACACCCGCCACCGCAAAGCGCCCCAGCCCCATCTCCACCCAGCGCTCCTCGCGCCGCACGATGAACAGCGCCTCCAGCCGCATGCGCTGCGCCAACGCCATGCCCTCGGCCGGGCCGGCCACCAGCAGGGCGGTGGCCCAGGCGTCGGCGCTCATGCAATCTGTGGCCAGCACGGTGACGGAGGCGACGCCGTTGTTCACCGGCGCGGCGCGGCGCCCGTCCATGGTGTGCGACAGGCGTGCGTCGCCGATCTGCACCCAGCGCCGGTAGTCGCCCGAGGTGGCGACGGCCAGGTCGGCCAGTTCGATCACGCCACGCGCGGCACGCCGGCCGGGCTCGGGGCTTTCCACGGCCACGGCCCAGGGCTCACCGCTGGCCTGCGTGCCGAGCGCGCGCAACTCGCCGTCGAGCGCGGCCAGCGCGTGCGCCACGCCGTGGGCTTGCAGCACGGCGGTCATCTGGTCGACGCCGTAGCCCTTGGCGATGCCGCACAGGTCGAACAGCGCGTCGGCGTGCTTGCGGGCACGCCCGGCGGCCAGATACAGTTCCAGCGACTGATGGGCGGGCGGTTGGCCCCATTGCCTGGCCACGCGGATGGCGGCGGCATCCGGGTCGTCGCGCTCGGCCCCAAAGCCCCAGGCGTTGACCAGCGCGCCCACGCCGGGGTCGAAGGCGCCGTCGGAAAGGCGCGCGATCTCGAGGGCGCGCGCCAGCACGGCCATGATCTCGGGCGGCAGGCTGACCCATTCGCCCGGCGTGGCGCGGTTCAGGCGCATCAGGTCGCTGTCGGGTTTCCAGGGCGACATCTGCTGGTCCACACGCTCGACGGCGGCGGCCAGCGCGTTGCGCAACGCGTTCCGGTCGAGTTGCGGATCGACGTCGCACAGCACCGACCAGCGCGTGGCCATGGTGGGGCCGTGCAGCTTGATGCGCTGGAGCACCGCCGCCGGCTCAGAAAGTGTCTTCGGCATAGCGCCCCCGTGCCTTGAGCTGCTGAACGCTCAAAGAGATGCTGCCCAGGATGCCGTCGAGCACCTGCGCCACGCCCTGGGCCATGGTGCGGCTGCCGCACACGCGCACGATGGCGCCATCGCCGATCAGCTGGCGCAGCCGGTCCGCATCGCGGCGCAGGGCGTCCTGCACGTAGCCGCCGCCCTCCGGCACGCGCGAGAAGGTGGTGCGCAGGCTGGCCAGGCGTTGCTCCTTCAGCCATTGCTCGATCTCGGTGCCGAAGAAGTAGTCCAGTTGCGGATCGCGCACGCCGTAGTACAGGTGCATGGGCACGCCGCGCGCGTTGTCGCGGATGAAGCCCGCCAGCGGCGCCACGCCAGTGCCGGCGCCGATCAGCATCACCGGGGCGCGGGTCGATTCGATGGCGAACGCCGGGTTGGGGCGGATGAAGGCCTGGATGCGCGCACCCGGTTGCAGGCCGTGCAGGTAGCCCGAGCACAGGCCGCCCGGCATCTTGCGCACGCAGATTTCGACGAAGCCGTCCTGCCAGCCGGATGCGAGCGAATAGAAGCGAGGGACCGCGGAGTCCGGTGGCAGCACGCCGATCAGATCGCCTGCCGCGAAGTGCCGCAGGCCACGGCCGCGCAGGCGTTCCGTCCAGCTCTGCGGGGCCCAAGCGAAGCGCAGGATGGTGGCGGGCTGATCGTCGCCGCCGGCGAAGTCCTGGCGCGACAGCAGTTGCAGCTCGGTCGTCGCCGGCAGGCGCGGGCGGTAGTCGATAGCGAGCGGCTGGCCCAGCGCCTGCGCCACGGCTTCGCCCCAGCGCGCGAACTCCTGCGCCGACTGCTGGTGGATGCGCTCCATGGGCAGCAGCGTGGCCCAGCCCTTGGCGCGCAGCGCCTCGTCCACCGTCTGGCCGTAGGCACAGAAGGCGTCGAAGGCACGGTCGCCGAAGGCCAGCACGGCCACGCGTGCGGCGGTGGCGGGCGTTTGCGCAATGCGCTCCAGCGCGCGGGCCGCGTGTGCAGGCGCCTGGCCGTCGCCGTAGGTGGCGGCCAGCACGAAGATTTGCTGCGCAGTGGCGCCGGCGCGGAAGTTTTCCAGCCCGCTGGTGTGCACCTTGTGGCCGGCGCCCACCAATGCGGTGTGCAGCGCCTCGGCAAAGCCCCAGGTGCTGCCGTTCTCGCTGGCGACGAAGATCAGCGTGTCGGCCTGCGGCAGCGCGCTGTTGTCGCCGATGCGGGGTACCAGGCGGCGCGCCTGCAGCCACAGCAGCAGGCCCGTGACCCAGAACAGCGGGATGCTTAAGGCCCCCAGGCCCAGCACCAGCGCCCAGGCCCAGGCGCTTTCGCCGGTGTGCAGCACCATGGCCCAGTCCTGCAGGCGCTGGGCGGTGGTGGCGGGCTGCCAGGCCAGCGTTTGGCCCGAATAGCGGTCCACCCAGCCTTCGCCGCGGTCGGTGGTGATGCGCCAGGTGTCCTCGGGGTCGTCGGCGGCGGGGAAGTTGACCTTGCGCAGTTCGGCCACGCGCGTGTCCTGCAGCAACTGCAGCGGCGCGGCGGCGGCCGGCGTGGGGATGGTGGCAGGGGCGGTGGAAACGACGCTGGGCTCGACCGCGTGCTCCACGTCGATGAGCCCGAAAGTGACGGCGCTCATGAACAGCGCGGTGAAGGATGACAGGCCCAACACGGCCACCAGCACTTGCCCGGTGACCACGTGCAGGCGCTGCAGCCCCGTGCCGCGCGCCCGGCTGAACACCTTGCGCCAGCCACCCTGGCGGCGCTGCAGCAGCACCAGCCCGGAGATGGCCAGCAGCAGCATCGACAGCGCCACCACGGCGGCGGTGATGCGCCCGGCATCGCCCAGCAGGAAGGAACGGTGCAGGTTCCTGAACCAGCGCATGAGGGGCGAGGCCTGGTATTCGCCCAGCACCTGCCCGTTGTCCGGGTCGACACGGCTGGCCACGGCCTGGCCGTTGTCGAAGCCGTAGACCACGATGTCGCTGGAAGGCAGGCGGCGGATTTCCTCCGCGCCCGGCACGGTGGCCGACACGCGCTCGACCAGGGTGGCCACCGGCAGATCGGCGGCGGCGGGCCTGGCCTGCCAGGCCGCGATCACGGGATCGAGCGCCAGTACCGCGCCGGTGATGCCGATCACGAGCGCCAGCGCGCCGGCGATCAGGCCCAGCCAACGGTGAATCTGCCTCCAGGCCATGGGGTGTTTCCTTTCCTTTTCTATCGAGAGTTCCGTCATTCATGACACGCTGCCAGCCCTCACCCCCACCCTCTCCCAGAAGGAGAGGGAACATTCTTTGGCACGGTGCGCACTGTCGCGCTTTTGGAAAACGCCGATAGGCTTACTGAATCTGGTAGGTGAGCGACTGGATGTACTGCTTGCCGGCGTGCGCCTTGCCCGCGCCGGCCTTGGTCAGCGGCACGCGGATTTCGGACGGGCTGTCGCGCATGTCCTCGGCCGCAGCGTCGATGCGGAACTCGTAGCCGGCGTCGATCAGCGCATCGGCCAGGTCGGCAGTGACTTTCAGCGTGCGGCCGGCGCCCACGCTGGCGCCGGTCACGCCCTGCAGGCGCTTGCTGTCGGCGGCGGACAGGCGGTTCCAGTCCGGCAGGTGCTTGTAGTACTTGGCCTTGCCGCCGGCCACCCACAGGGTGCGCACGTAGGCACCCTTGGCGTCGGTGACGTACACGGCCAGGTAGGCGCCGTCGCCGCCATAGTTCTTCAGCGGGATCGACATCGACACCGGGCGGGCCTGCGCCACGGCGGGCAGGGCCACCGCCAGGGCGGCGGCCAGGGTGGTCATGAGGGGTTTGCGCATGGTGGTTTCTCCGGTTCGGTTGGGGTTCATTCGATGCTGCCGCGCGAGCCGCCGGGGGGCAGCGGGCCGGCATCGGCGGGCGCGGCGTTGCGCGGCGTCTGATCGCCCCGGCGCTCGCGGTGGCGTTCGCGTTCGCGGTGGTCGTCGTCATCGCCACGCTGCCGCATCTTCACGACGGCCAGCGTGCGCGGGTCGATCTTGGCCTTGAAGGCGCGGCCCTGAGCATCGCGGCCGCGCAACTCGTAGCAGCCATCGTCGATCTTCAGGCGCTGCACCTGCCAGCCTTGTCGGGCCGCCATCTGCATCACGGCATCGCGCGACTGCCACTGATTGACGGGCGCGTCGCAGTCGTCATCGGCCAGGGCCGGCAGGGCGAGCAGGCTCAGCGACAGAACCAGCGGGCCGGTGGCGAAGGGGCGAAGGGGTCTCATGTCGGTGCTCTCCTTTTCAAGGCATCACAGCGCTTTCGCATGCTGTGAAGCCATTGTCAGAAGGCCGTCTGAACTGCGCCTGAAGCGGATGTGTCGCGCGGGTAAAGCGGCGCGTCAAAGCCGCCTGTGCTGATCCAGATCAAACCCTGGTGGGTACACCGTGCGCCACGCCGGCACTAGTGCTGGGTGCCGGCCCGCCCCCAGTGCTTCTCAGCGCCCGGTGGCGCCGTTCGCACCCAGCAGGCGCTGCAGCCGCGTGCTGCTGGTGGTGTACTGGAAGGGCAGTTCCTTGCCGGGCGCAATCAGTGCCTGCGCCGCGTAGGCGGCCAGCGTGGCTTCGTGGAAGCCGCACAGGATCAGCTTGCGCTTGCCGGGGTAGGTGTTGATGTCGCCGATGGCGAAGATGCCGGTCTCGCTGGTCTGGAACTTCTCGGTGTCGACCACCAGTTGCTTGCGCTCCAGCGCCAGCTGCCAGTCGGCGATGGGGCCGAGCTTGGGGCTCATGCCGTGGAAGACGAGCAGCGCGTCCAGCGGCAGCGGCGACGTGCTGCCGTCCGGCCCCAGCACCTGGATGGCCGTCATGCGGCCGTCTTGCTGCGCGATGCCGTCGACCTGGCCGACGACGAAGCGCATGCGCCCGGCATCACACAGCTCGCGCATGCGCGCCACGCTGGCGGGCGCGGCCTGAAAGCCGTCGCGCCGGTGCAGCAGCGTGACGCTGGCAGCTAGGTGCGCCGGTTCGGTGGCGAAGTGGGTGGCCCAGTCCAGCGCCGAATCGCCGCCGCCCACGATGACGAGGTGCTGGCCCTTGAACGCCGCCGCATCGGCGACGCTGTAGAACAGCTGGCGGTCCTCGAAGGCATCGAGCCCGTCGACGCTCAAGCGCTTGGGCACGAAGGCGCCCACGCCAGCGGCGATGAACACCGCCCTGGCCAGCAGGCGCAGGCCCTTGTGCGTTTCGACCAGAAAGCGCCCGTCGGGCTGCTTCTGCAAGGTGCTGACCTGATGCCCCAGGTGGAACTGCGGCTGGAACGGCGCCGCCTGCTTCATCAGCCCGTCGATCAGTTCCTGCCCGCTGCACACCGGGATGCCGGGGATGTCGTAGATCGGCTTGTCGGGGTACAGCTCGCTCGGCTGCCCGCCGGGCTGGGGCAGGGCGTCGATGACGTGCGCACCGATCTCCAGCAGCCCCAGCTCGAACACCGCGAACAGGCCCACCGGGCCGGCGCCGATGATGAGGGCGTCGGTGTCGATGGGCGGGACGTCTGCGGTCATGGTTTGCTACAAAAACAAAAGCGGCTTGCGCAGGTGGGGCCTGCGCCAAACCGCTTTTTTATGTGAAAGAGCGGTGCGTCAGCGCTTCAGCTCGCTCAGCTTGCCGGTCTTGTTGGCCCAGGCCTCGTGGTCGGGCAGCGGGTCCTTGCGCTTGGTCAGCGTCTTGTAGTTGGGCGAGCGCGCCAGCTGCGCGTTGATTTCGGTCATGTGCAGCTGGTCCTTCGGCAAATCCTCTTCGGCGAAGATGGCGTTGACCGGGCACTCGGGGATGCAGACGGCGCAGTCGATGCACTCATCGGGGTCGATGGTGAGGAAGTTCGGGCCTTCCAGAAAGCAATCGACGGGGCAGACATCCACGCAATCGGTGTATTTGCAGTTGATGCAGGCTTCGGTGACGACGTGGGTCATGTTCTTCTCGGTGCGCTCTAGGGGTGTGCGAGCCGTTGGGGGACTGCCGCGTGGAACGACGGGTGGCCCGGCAAACGCTCATGGAAAACGGCCAATTTTAGCCGCCCGCGGCCATGCGGCGCCGGTAGCCGCATTGTCAGGAAGGGCTTGGGCGGCGCTCTCATCCGGCGGGCGCAGCGGCCTTGGCGGCGGGCGCGGCGGCGCGCAGTTCGTCGAACCAGTCAAGCCGGCGCAGCGCGGCCTTCTCAAGCTCCAGCACCACCATCAGCAACGCGCCCAGGCCGATGACGAACAGCAGATCGAGCAGGCCCACCGGGCGCGAGCTGAACAGCGCCTGCATCCACGGCGTGTAGGTGAACAGCAGCTGCAGCACCAGCACCGTCAGCACCGCCAGGTACACCGCCGGCGTGCCGCGCACGCCGCGCCGGGTGAACGAGCTGCCGTGCAGGTAGCGCACCGAGAACAGGTAGGCGATCTCCAGCGCGCAGAAGGCGTTGACGACCAGGGTGCGCGTGGCGTCGACGTCCATGCCGCGCCACTGGCCCCAGGCCATGGTGGCGTACACGGCGGCGGTGAACAGCAGCGACACCAGCACCAGCCGCCACACCATGAAGGGCGACATCAGCGGCGCGCGCGGCGGCCGCGGCGGGCGGCGCATGACGCCGTCCTCGGGCGGCTCGAAGGCCAGCACCAGGCCCAGCGTGATGGTCAGCGCCATGTTGATCCACAGGATCTGCGCCGGCGTCAGCGGCAGCGTCAGCCCCAGCAGCAGCGCCAGCGCCACGGCCAGCACCTCGCCGCCGTTGGTGGGCAGCGTCCAGGCGATCACCTTGCGGATGTTGTCGTACACCACGCGGCCTTCGTGCACGGCGGCGACGATGGAGGCGAAGTTGTCGTCCGCCAGCACCACCTGCGAGGCCTCCTTGGCCGCCTCGGTGCCCTTCTGCCCCATGGCGATGCCCACGTCGGCCTGCTTGAGCGAGGGCGCGTCGTTCACGCCGTCGCCCGTCATGGCCACCACCGCGCCCTGGCTTTGCAGCGCGCGCACCACGCGCAGCTTGTGCTCGGGGCTGGTGCGGGCGAACACGTCGGTGCGCGCGGCCAGCGCGGGCAGGGCGTGGTCGGGCGTGGCCTCCACTTCGGCGCCGGTGGCCACCACCGGCTGCGCGGCCAGGCCCAGCTGGGCGGCAATGGCGGCGGCGGTGGCGGCGTGGTCGCCGGTGATCATCTGCACGCGGATGCCGGCGCTCTGGCAGTCGGCCACGGCGGCAATGGCCTCGGGCCGCGGCGGGTCGATGAAGCCGATCAGGCCGGCAAAGCTCAGGCCTTGCAGCTCGGCCGCGCCGAGCCGTGCCGGCCGCGCGGGCAGGCGCGCGAAGGCGAAGCCCAGCACGCGCTCGCCCTCGGCGGCGATGTCGTCCACGCGCGCCGCCCACACGGCCTCGTCGACCGGCAGCTGCGCCGTGCCGTCGGCGCCCTGGGCGCTGGTGCACATGGCCAGCACCTGCTCGGGCGCGCCCTTGACGGCGATCAGCGCGCCGCCATCGGGCGTGTCGTGCAGCGTGGCCATGTAGCGGTGCGCGGCGTCGAAGGGCACCAGGTCGCGGCGCGGGTGGGCGTCGTGCTCGGTCTGGGCGTTCAGGCCTGCCTTGTAGGCCAGCGCCAGCAGCGCGCCTTCCATCGGGTCGCCGGTCACGTGCCACTGGTCGTCGCTCTCGTGCAGCTCGGCGTCGTTGCACAGCAGGCCGATCAGCGCCAGCTGGCGCAGGTCGGCGCCGGGCTTGCTGCCATCGGGCTGGCGCACCGTGCCCATGGGCGCGTAGCCGGCGCCGCTGGCCTGGGCGCGGCTGTCGGCGCTGACCAGGGTGCGGCAGGTCATCTCGTTGCGCGTCAGCGTGCCTGTCTTGTCGGAGCAGATCACGCTGGTGGCGCCCAGCGTCTCCACCGCCGGCAGCTGGCGCACGATGGCCTGGCGCGCCGCCATGCGCTGCACGCCGATGGCCAGGGTGATGGTGATGACCGCCGGCAGCCCCTCGGGCACGAAGCCCACGGCCAGCGCCACCACGGTCATCAGCGCGTCCAACCAGTCGTAGCCGCGCACCATGACGGCGAACACGAACAGCGCCGCCGCCACCGCCAGCGCCACCACGGTGATCTGGCGGCCGAAGCGGTTGATCTGCGCCAGCAGCGGCGTGGTCAGCGGCGCGATGGCGCCCAGCATCTGGCTGATCTTGCCGATCTCGGTGTGCGTGCCGGTGGCGGTGACCACGCCGCGCGCCGCGCCCGCGGCCACCAGCGTGCCGGACCAGGCCATGCCGGCGCGGTCGCCCAGCGGCGCGTCGGCGGCGACGGCGGCGGTGGACTTTTCGGCCACCACCGATTCACCGGTGAGCAGCGCCTCGTCGATGCGCAGCGCGCGCGCCGTCAGCAGGCGCAGATCGGCCGGCACGCGGTCGCCGGCCTCGATCAGCACCACGTCGCCCGGCACCAGCGCATCCACCGGCAGCACCTGCCGCGTGCCTCCGCGCAGCACCCGCGCGTGGGGCGACAGCATGTCGCGCAGCGCGTCCATGGCGGCCTCGGCCTTGCCCTCCTGCATCACGCCGACGATGGCGTTGGTCAGCACCACGGCCAGGATCACGCCCGCATCCACCCAGTGGCCCAGCGCGCCGGCCACGGCGGCGCCGGCCAGCAGAAAGATGATCAGCGCGTTGGCGAACTGCGCGCCCAGGCGCTGCGCCAGCGTGCGGCGGGGTGGCGCGGGCAGGGCATTGGGGCCGTGGCGCTGCAGCCGCTGGGCGGCCTCGGCGGGCGTCAGGCCGTGGTCGGGGGCCGTCTCCAGAGCGGCGGCCACGTCGGCGGCGGGCAGGGCATGGGGCACGTCAACGGTGGCGGCGCGGCGGGGATCGGGCATCGGGCTGGGGGCTCCTTGGTGTCGGGGGAAAACCAAGGGACTCTGCCACACGCGCCAGGTTCGGCCGTTGGGGCGCGGGCTTGATGGAGGTCAAGCCAAGGCCATCGGGCAGCCCCGCTCGGCCGGCAACGGTAGACGCGCGATGGCTGCGGGTGTTATGGGGGGTGGTCTTCGCCCGTGCCCGGAAGGTGGGCGTGGCGCCGGTGGCTGGGGCAGGAACGCGACGGAGATGCGATCAACAACACGTGGTGATCAAGCGGTCGCAGACCGTGCTGTGGGAGCGGGCTGGCCCGCGATCAAGCGCTGATGGCGACGAGGCGTCTCATCGCGGGCCAGCCCGCGCCCACACCACGGATGCGGTCCGCGCCGCCACTGAGACTGCTTGACAATCAATCAAAAACAATAGCTGGTGGCGCCCGCTGCAAGGCATTTTCAGTGTGAAAACAATCTGAAATCCTTGTATATCAGGCGCAAGCAGCTATCGTTCTTGATGATTCGGTGACGCGAAGGATTGCAACGCTGTCATCGCGGCCCATGCCGCGCGGCCCCGCAGGCCGGTGGCCCTCAGCGCACCAGCACCGCGCCGGCCGTGCGGTGGCTGGCGGTGTCGACCAGGATCAACGCGCCCAGCACGCGGCTGTGCGCGAACGGCGTGGCGGGAATCGGCTCCTGCAGCAGCAGATCGACGTGGCCGATGGCGTTGGGCTCCAGTTGCGTGGCGTCTTCGCGCGCCAGCGTGTGGATGTTCAGCCGCTCGGCAATGCGCTGCACCTTGGCCTTGACCCAGCGGTGGCCGTGCAGCGTCCAGTAGACGCGGCCGGGCAGCAGCGGCTCGTCGTCGAGCCAGGCGATGGTGGTGCGCAGCTCGCGCGTGGTGGGCCAGGCGGCTTGCGGGGTGCTGTCCTCGAAGTCGTCGGCGGCGACCACAGCAGCCGGCGTCGGCGCGGCCACGATCCAGTCGCCGCGCGACACGTCCAGCTCGCGGTCCAGCACGATGCCGGCGCTGTGGCCGGCGGCCGCGGCCTTGGGCGCGCGTGCATGGTCCAGCACCTGCGCCACCACGGCGGTCTGGCCGCCCGGCAGCAGTTGCACGGGCGTGCCGGGCGCCACGCTGCCCGTGGCCACGCGGCCCCAGAAGATGCGGCGGCCCTGCGCGGTGTCGGACGAGGCAGAGAACTTCTCGATCCATTGCACGGGGAAGGCCAGCGGCAGCCCGGTTTCGCGCGGCGTGGCGGGCAGCCTTTGCAGAATCTCCAGCAGCGTGGGGCCAACGTAGCCGCACCAGCCGGGGTTCTGGTGGCCGGTGTCCACCACGTTCCAGCCCTTCAGCGCCGAGATCGGCACGATGGCGGCGGGCGTGATGCCCGCGCTGGCGGCAAAGGCCTGCAGCGCGCCGCGGATGTGCTGGTAGGCCAGCGCGGCATCGGCCACGGCGTCGAGCTTGTTGATGGCGAACACGACGGAGGGCACGCGCAGCAGGTTCAGCAGCAGCGAATGGCGCCGCGTCTGCGGCAGCAGGGCGAGGTCGGCGCGCTGCCAGTCCAGCTTGGTGGCGTCGACCAGCACCACCGCCGCGTCGGCACTGCTGGCGGCGGTGACCATGTTGCGCGTGTATTGCTCGTGGCCCGGCGCGTCGCCGATGATGAACTTGCGCGATTCGGTGGCGAAGTAGCGGTAGGCCACGTCGATGGTGATGCCCTGCTCGCGCTCGGCCTGCAGGCCGTCGGTGAGCTGGGCCAGATCGGCCTCGCCACCGCGCGTGACGCCGGCCAGGTGGTCCTGCAGCACGGCCTTGGTGTCGACCAGCAGGCGGCCGATCAACGTGCTCTTGCCGTCGTCGACCGAGCCGCAGGTGATGAAGCGCAGCGCGGTTTCAGTGTCTGTTTGGCTTGGAGCGCTTGCGGGGGAAGCCGGAGCAGCTATGGAATCAGTTGTTGTCATGAAAGGCTTTCTTGTACGCAGAGGACGCAGAGGTTTCGCAGAGGACGAAAAAAAGAAAACCCTTTGAATCGGTTTCTTCTGCGTCCTCTGCGTGATCTTTGCGTCCTCTGCGTCCGGCTGTTGGTGATTCAGAAATACCCGTCGCGCTTGCGCTTTTCCATCGACGCGTCGCTGGTCTTGTCGTCCATGCGCGTGGCGCCGCGCTCGCTCACGTCGGCGGCCAGCGTCTCGATGACGATCTGGCCCGGCGTGGCGGCGGGGCTTTCCACCGGGCAGGTGCAGGTGATGTCGCCCACGGTGCGAAAGCGCACGGTGCGGGTTTCGACGTGTTCGCCGTCCTTGGGCGGCGTGAGCGGCGTGACGGGTACCAGCAGGCCGCGGCGCTCGACCACTGGGCGTTGATGCGCGTAGTAGATCGAGGGCAGGGCGATGCGCTCGCGCTCGATGTATTGCCACACGTCCAGCTCGGTCCAGTTGCTGATGGGGAACACGCGGAAGTGCTCGCCCGGGGCCAGGCGCGTGTTGAACAGCGTCCACAGCTCGGGCCGCTGGGCCTTGGGTTGCCACTGGCCGAAGCTGTCGCGGTGGCTGAAGATGCGCTCCTTGGCGCGCGCCTTCTCCTCATCGCGCCGCGCGCCGCCGATCAGGGCGTCGAAGCGGAATTCGTCG
>RRZT010657858.1_pt1 | contig 12835 bp, 9 predicted proteins | sample 2165551 | NCBI WGS metagenome assembly RRZT01 (sample SAMN10456910, study PRJNA506462) | wastewater metagenome | biome: wastewater; feature: sludge; material: wastewater sludge; isolation source: wastewater sludge with Escherichia coli K12::gfp cells carrying plasmid... | place: USA: Moscow, Idaho ... | reverse complement strand
GCGAAGCCGGTCACAGTGCCGGATCAAAGCCTCAGCCGCAGAACTGCCGGATAACCGCCTGTATCTCGCGGCGCGAGAATGGCTTTTGCAAGAACCCGTCTATTCACGTCGAGCGCGCCCAGCCATTGGGTCGTCTCGACGCTGACATCGCGGCTGCCGCCAGTAATCAGGACGACGCGCACATCCGGGCGTTTGTCATGCAGCGTCGCCAGGACGGACTCGGAGGTTCCGTGCTCCAGCCAGTAGTCGACAAGGGCCAGATCCAGCGCCCTGTTTCTGTCGATGAACGCCATTGCCGAGGCGGCATCCTGACAAACGGCGACCTCGTGCCCATCACTCTCGAGCAAGGATCGCAGCGGGTCGCTGACCGTTGGACTATCTTCGAGCACCAGAATGGAAGCCATTTTCTATTGTCCTGGGATATCTTGCGGAATCAGTTGTTTCACGACCGATGCCAGCGCACGTTTTTCACTTTCATCCAGCATGTCGATACGCTCGGCCACGGACAGCAGCGGATCTGCCTGCAATTGGCACCAGCCCGCCTTGGAAAGACTGAGAATCCTGCTGCGCCCGTCCGTGGGATTGTCCTGCTGATCGACATATCCGCGCGCCAGCAGCGTCTTGACCGCCCGGGCCACCGGCGCATGCGTCATCCCAAGAAAGCTGGCCAGCCAGACAACCGTGCGGCGATCCTCGCTCGCATGGACCAGATATCTCATGATCGACCATTGCAACGGCTGCACTTCCGACGAGCGCCTGTTCTCATAGGCGTTGCGGAAAATCTTTTCCAGCAACACGGCTGAAGCAAAAGCTCGACTGTCCAAAAGATTTACGCGCGCGTCGTTGGCCATCCTGCCGCCACCATAGCATACGTCCTGTAGCTATAGCCTACCGCAAAACCCGACAACGCCAAACGGGTTCTGCATGCGCGCGCACCATGGGCCACCTTGCGGTTTGCCGGTCGGAAGGGGGGCCCGGCGCTGCTCCGACCGGATGCGGAAGGCGCGATTTCCGGGCTGCTACAATTTTGATGCAGTCCTGATCAATTGTGAATCTGGCCCCGCAGGCAACTGCCGGAGTAATCTGAAGAGGCTCATCGATAGAGATGAGGTCAGCAAGGATCGGAAGATCGTGCCCAGAGTATCGAACAACCCGCAAAACTAGAAGATCTGCCGGATATCCCTTACCCGGACTCGTCAAGCCGGGCTTGAGTTCTCTGGAAGCAGAGCGAAACCGTGATGCCTGCCATGGCGCCGCCGCCGATTGCCGCATGAGGCGGCGGGGCTGCCACTGGGAACGACAAGCCCGTGAAGCATCCGATCATTGCACAGGAAACAAAACAATCAGGAGGGACTGCCGCCACAAATTCGCAGATATCTCAATAACAACCAAGAACTCCACCATACACTCAACAAGACTTGAATATGACTGCCTGCCGGCGGGCTTTCTCTTGTGAAACGGTTTCTCGACTCTCTGCGACTCCTCAGGAAGCGGATGGGAACAGAAGCCAGCATGTGACCTTTGCAGATCTTCGGAACTACGAAGATCGAAAACGCGGATAGGTCCGGGCCACAAGGCTGCGGCCAGAACCCGCGCGGCGCTGAACGCCTATGCAGGCGCGCGCCACATCGCAGATGGCCCCGCCGAGCGCGGTGGCCTTGCGAGGAAATGGACCGCCCCATTCACCTTCACCATTCCAGCCCGGCATCAGGCGTGGCAAGAGCTGATCTTGCTTCACGCCTTTGATCCTGCGATCCGCCCACATCACTGCCAAACCGAACCCCGTGACCCGGAAGCCCCTCAGGGGGCGGCCGCGTTTCCGGCCGACGAGGCCGCAACGGCGCTGACCTGTCTGGCGATCGGCAACCGCGCGCCAGCCGTCCGACGCGGTGAGGCGGCATGCAGCCCCTCGGCTCAAACGAATCATACCCCGCATTCGCACCCCAGGCGTAGCCGGCGACCGTCCACGGCAGGCAATCACTGCCGGGGGCGACAGGCGGCTGCTCTCTGGCGGATAGCCCCGGGTCATGCCTCTTGCCGCTTGCCGCGCCTCGACGCCTTCATGCATTTTCATTCCCTCTCCGTCAGAAAAATCAGATGGAAAGCCGATCTTGAATGATCCGGTGACACGGGGCCAAAGCAGGCGGAGAACTGGCAGATCGGCGCCCCCGAGCGTCAGCGAAAACTCGCCCGGATCGTGAGCGGCTCATCTGAAAGATTTGATTTATGTCAATGTATGTGCTACTAGCACGTCTATAGTTTAACGATACTCGCCCGGTTACTGCGGAACAAACGCAGGAAAATGGTTGCATCAGAAACCATAGCGTCAGCGCTTCGCCAAAAGCATGGCATTCCGCTCTCGATGGGCAGGCAAGCTGCGGCTGCGGGATTTCCGGACACCGGAAATATCTGCGGCCGATAAACCCGAATATGAGGCAAACGAAAATCATGAACGCGCGCCTTCATCAAAAGATAACAGAACTCATGGCGAGCCCAGTTGCGCCCTGTGAGCGCTCTCCCGCATCGGCCCTGCCGGTCTTTGGTCAGAACCTTCGCCTTTTGACTTCGCTCAAGGGCACTCAGGCAAAAGCCGCGGCGGATCTTGATATTGGCCGCATCCAATATCAGCGCTATCTGCGCGGCAGCAGCTTTCCAAAACCGCATATCCTGAGAAAGATCTGCGACTATTTTCGGGTCGATGCGCGTATCCTGCTTGAACCCCTGACCGAGGACCTGCTGCGCGAAATGCTGCAGGCACGGGGGGCAACCGCCCAGTTCTCACACCGCGAGGAATGGCTTTCGGCGCTTGGCTTCGCGGCTCGGGATCAGGACTACTTCAACGAATCGGGGGCGCTGGACGAGGGGGCCTATGCCGCCTGGCAATGGTGCGGCGCCCGCAAGAACACCATCATTCGCAGGCTGTTCAAGGTCTCAAGGCTCAATCGTGCCCTGATCATGCGCGGCTATGCGCCGGCTTCGTTCTATCCGCCCGGAACCTCGCTCAGGGATCGCGAATATCGCGGTATCTGCTTGAAACTCAAGCGGAATGGCTATGTCATCCTGAGCTTTTCGCCAAGGCCGTCGGACATGATCTCGACCACCTTCGTGACACCCATGTCGCTATCCGAATATTCATCCGAAGTATTCGTCGGCTATACGGCGATCAGCCGCGATGAATTGCCGGATATGCCCCGCCTTTCACGGGTCGTGATCGAAAAAATCGACTCGTCAAAAGAAAACCTGTGCAAACAGGCCAGAATCGGGACTTTCTTCGACATCGATGAAATTCCCGAAGTTTTCGCCGATCTGTTGAGATTAACGGTCGCTTAGAGTTTTTCCGTTACAGCACTGATGACGCAACCCAACTCCTGATGGCAGCGCATTGCCGTTCAGGTCGGAGACGGTTTGTGCATTCCAGCGCCCAAGTCGGCGATAAACCCCGTCGGACCCAATCCGACGACATGTGCTTCGCAAGTTAGCGGGTCAGACGGTTCTGACCCGAAGGTAGCAAATTTCAAACAAGGAGCATATATATGCCCACCCAAGGAGACGACCTGATCCGCTGGAGCTACGCCCATGGTTCGCAATTCATCGACGGGCTCGGCGATAATTTTGACCCCAACTACTACGCCAATCAAAGCCGGGATGACGGATTTGCTTATGGCGATCTGCTGCGGCTGGATGGCCGCGCGATGAATATCATGATGACCAGCTGGGATTCCGGCTTTGCCTATGACCGGGCGGTCAACACCTCCGTTCGCGTGACCTTCGACGGCATCGAGCAGATCTATGGCAGCAATGGCAACGACGTCTTCCGTGCCGGAGCCATCACGCAAGCCCTGGAGGGCACGCGCGGTGTTAGCTTTTTCGGCGGCGGCGGCAACGACAATATCGCCACATCGAGCTTTGATGACTTCGTCGATCCGGGCGACGGCAACGATGTGGTGTTCTGCGGCAATGGCAATGACCATGTGGACGCATCTCGCGGCAATGACACGGTCAATGGTGGCGCGGGCAATGACAATATCCGCTGGGGCGGCGGCGACGCCTCGTGGCTCGCGCCGGGGGATGATCTGCTGACCGGCGGCGACGGCCACGATCTTGTCAACCTTTGGGCCCATTACGGCTCCGGGGAGGGGACGCCGGGCACATTCGTCGATATCGATGTGGTCCGGGCCGATGGTGCCATGACCGGCACCGGCACCGTGCGGGTGAACGAGGCCGGTGACACCGATACCGCCCGCTTCCGCGGCTTCGAGCTGGGCTGGACCCATGAGGGCAACGACACCATCGATGCCAGCGGCGCCGAGGTCCGTGGCGAGCAGGGCATCCTATGGGGCGCGCGCTGGGGAAATGACCAGCTGACGGGCAGTTCCGGCAATGATACGCTGGAGGGCGGCCCGGGCACCGACACGCTGCGCGGCGGTGGCGGCGATGACCTGATCACCTGCGGCGACAGCTTCTACGATCTCGGCGCGCCCGGCGATGGCGAGACGGACACGATCATCTTCCGGGCCGGTGACGGGCACGACACGATCAGCGCCTTCGATGCCGGCCTCGACATCCTTGATCTGGGGGGCGCGTCCTACGAGGTCACCGAGACTTCGGAGGGCACCCTGATCACGCTGGATGCGTCCAGCACGATCCTGATCTATGGCACCTACGATATCCTGTGATCCGATCCGTCAGGACGCCGCCACGCGCGGCGTCCTGACACCCCCTCGCGGCAGGGACGTTCCGTGCCGCCCGCGGGTGTTCCGGCAGGCCCCAATATCCTGACGATGCCCCGGCGGATCGCCCGCCAGCCACCCGGCGCTTTGCGGCGCCCTATCCCCTGCCATCCGGGTCCGACATGAAGGCTTTGATTTCCTTGATCAGTTCACTGAACGGATAGGGTTTCTTCATGAAGCGGATATTGCCGTTTCCCGACATCAGTTCGGCCCGGCTCTCGCGACCATAGCCGCTGGTGACGATGATCCTCGTGGCGGGGGCGAGTTTCACGATCTCGGCCATCGCCTCGGCGCCGCTCATCACCGGCATGTTCAGGTCGATGATGACAAGGTCGATACTGTCCTGCTCGCGCCTGAACCTGTCCAGACAATCGCGGCCATTTTCGGCAAGAATCACGCGGCAATTCGCGTGTTTCAGAAGCACGCGGGCCGTTTCGCGCAAGGTTGCCTCGTCATCGGCAAACAGAACCGTCAGTTCGCCCTTGCGCGGCATCGTGTCATCCGGGGCGGTCGCCACCTTCAATGCGGCATCCCGAAGCGAACAGGCCGGCAGGACCAGCGTCACCACGGTTCCCGCATCCGGCATGGTCGCAATCTTGATATCGCCGCCGTGATTGCGGATGGTTCCATAAGCCGCCGGCAGGCCGAGGCCGACGCGTTTGCCCGGCTCTTTGGTGGTGAAGAACGGCTCGAACACATGGGGCAGATCCTTGTCGGCAATGCCCTTGCCGGAATCGCGGATGCGGACGGTGACATAGCGATCGGCCCGGCCGCGCTCGTGCAGGATCTCGCGGGCCTCCTCGGCGGTCATATCCGCGATCTCGACCTGCACCAATCCGGCGCCCTCGATCGCGTCGACGGCATTCAGCAGGATGTTCATGATCGCCGCCTGCAGCACGCTGTCGTCACCCAGCACGCTCGAGCTCTGGCTTTGATCCGTGATTTCAAAGGCAATCCGCTTGTCCGTGGTCCGGCGAAGCAGTTGGACGCATTCCTCGGCCAGTTGATGCAGATCGACCGGCGCCTTCCTGGGCGGCTTCATCTGCGCAAACTGCATCAGTTGGTCCGTCAGCCCTGCCCCGCGACGGACCAGACGCGCGATCTCGTCGATCTGGGCGAAAAGCCCGGCATCGCGACCGGCCGCCTCGCTGATCGAGATCAGGTCCAGATTGCCCTGAATGCCGGCCAGAAGATTGTTGAAATCATGCGCGACCCCGCCGCCCAGAAGCCCGAGCGCCTGCAGCTTTTCGGTCTGGCGCAGCGCGTTGCGCAGCCGATATTCCTCGGTGACGTCGCGAAAGACCAGAACCACGCCCACCGTTCGGCCATGCCGGTCGCGAATCGGAGCGCCGGAATCGGCGATCTGATATTCCTTGCCGTCACGCGACAGCAGCAATGTCTCATTGGCAAAGCCGATCTCCGCGTTTTCGCGCAGCACCCGCTCGACCGGATCGGCGGCCTTGGCATAGGTGCCGGCATTGACGATATGGAGCACCTCGGCAAGCGGCAGGTTTCGGGCCTAATCGGGGGACCAGCCGGTCAGTGACGCCGCCTTGGGATTGATTTCCACCACCCTGCCCTCGACATCGGTCGATATGACCCCGTCGCCGATGGAATCCAGCGTGATTCGGAGCCTTTCCTCGCTGAGCCGCATCGCGTGGCGGGCCTGATCCAGCTCGGTGATATCAATCACCAGCGCGACGATTTCCTCGATATCGCCGCTGAGGGATTGATGAATTTCATAAGACACCAACAACTGGTTATGGCCGTTGCCGGTTTCGCCTTCGACTTCGAATTTCTGCGCCGATTGCAGCCGGGTCGCCTCGATCTGGCGCTGGATCTTCTGCCACGCCCCCTGCCCCAGCACCTCCGATATCATCTTGCCGCGTATTTGCGACATATCCGAGAGACCGACGAATTCCAGATAGTTCCGGTTCGCCGAAATATACGCACCGTCAGGCGAAAAGCTGAAAATGGCGGCCGGCGCATTATCCAGCACGAATTGCAATTCCTTGCGCGTATTTGCCAGATGCCGGATCGCGGGCCGCAGAAACCTGAGCCAGATCGCAATAAGGCAGGCCGACATGATCGCAAGCAGAGCGGCGGTTTCAATATAGAGAAGCCGCAGCAGAAACTGCGACTGGCTGTCCAGCAGGCGCATGCGCTCAAGCAGTGGCGCCATATACCGCTCGCCCTTGATGGAAATGACGACATCCGCCGGCCAATAGACAAAGCCCGTGCTGAAGCCGGCATAGGGCGCATCGCGCATTTCGATGGCCAGTCGGGCAAGCTCGGGATGGGCCCCCAGCGCCCGCAGCCGCTCATCCTGAATATTCTGGCCAAACTGGAAAACGCTGCGCAGCAGATGCGATCCGTCAAGCGTCTTGCGAAAGGCCAGCTCGCTCTGCGCCCCGGCATCAATCAGCCGGCCAAGATTGGCCTGGATGTCGGCATAGAGGGCCGGGTTGGCAATCTGGTCCGTCGGGCTGCCGATCACGAATTCGATGTTGCGCGAAATTTCCCGCCAGATCTGCAGCAGGTCGAAATTTATGATCTGCAGCTTGTTCATCGACAGGATGGTCGCGGACATGCTGTAGGCGATGATCACGCCGGCAACGACGATGCCATAGGCGCAGAACGCCCAGACATCAGCCGGGTTTTGCGGCGGCTGCGCGCGCAGCCATCTGCGGAACCTTGTGCCAAGGCTGTCCGGGCCGCGCATCAGCGATCAGCCGGAGCGGGTCTGTCCCGCTGATTCATCAGGTCGATCGCCGTGATCAGATCGGTGGTGGTGGTCGCCGCCTCCGCATCGGGATCCCACCATGCCGGCCGCAGGATGCTTGCGGCGATATCCAGAGTTTGCAGCCATTGCGAAGCCGTCAGCAGCACCTTGATATCCGCCATTTTCCAGCTTTCCATCGAGGCCTGCGAACAGGCGTCCATCTGGCGAATATCCGATCCGCGATAGGCGGGAATGCCGCCCTTGCGCAGGATATATTCGTGCCTGACTTCGGGCTTGATGACCGTCTCGATCAGCCGGTCCTGACCGGCGATCACCGCCGGGTCCTCGGTGGTGACAAGCGCGATGGCGTCGAACGACCAGATCACATAGTCATTGCCGGGCGCGGCCGCACAGTGGACGGCCGGATAGCGTCGCAGTATCGGCGCCACGAAATCGCCGAGGAAAGCTGCGAAGGAACCGCCGCTGGCGACATGCTCAACCACATTCGCCCAGTTCAGATCGCGCGACAACGGCGAGGCATAGGGACGCAAGGCAAGAAAGATCTCGATCGATCGCCGCAATTGCGGCTCGTACTTCCCTGCCGAACCGGTTCCGGCCAGAAACTCGCGCATGTCCTCAAAGGTGAATTGCTCGGCCATGATCGAGGTGATGAAGAACCGCATCTGCCATCGCTGATCCGAAAAGACGACTGCATGAACGCCATTCTTCCTCAGAGTGGGCGCGATGTTCAGCAGGTCCTGCCAGCTTTCGGGCATGGCCAGCCCCAGCCGCCTGAGAACATCGCCATTATAGAGCATCCGGTTCTGCAGATGGATCCCCACCGGCAAAAGCCTGATTGAATCGCCCTCGCGGACCCGCTGGTAGATTTCGGGGATCAGCTCATCGGAAAACGCCCGCTCACCAACCCGGTTCGGGAAAAGCCGGAACAGTTTCTGCTCGAACAGATCCTCGGCCTCATCGCCCCCAAGCCAGAACAGGCCGCTGGGTGGAACGCCCAGCGCCAGACGCTGGGCGAACTGTTCCCTGACCCCAAGAAAATTCGTCGTGACCCAGCTTTCGCTCCAGTCGACACCGCTGGCTCGGACCGGGTCGCTCACCGCGCGCAGGGCATAGGCCTCTTCGCTGGTGGCCCATAGATGCAAAAGCTCAAAGCGCGGCCCGACCTCATCGGCGCGGACCGGGGCCGGCAGCAGGGCATGGCCAGCCAGCGCATAAAGGACCGCAGCGACACGCAGCGACCGCCGCAGCCCTGCCATCAGGACGTAAACAATCGTCCGAATAAACCAAATCATGTGAACGGACCCCTGGCCCCGTTCAGTTTCCCCGTCCTCGCCTGCGGTGTTCATCAAGCAGTTGAGATCCATCTGGTGTCATCTGCTTATCAGATGCGGTTGACGATTCTGGATAGTATCAGATCGCCGCCATTTTGTCGGCAATACTATGTCAGCCGCCCCCTCCGGCGGGACATGGTCACATGTCTTGACAATGCATCCATCAGTGACACACTCGTATACGTTGTAACTGGTCTTTTCTTGACGACGACCCGAGAGCAAGTTGTGATGCCGAACTGGCGGCATCCGTCAGGCGCGGAGTTATGAAATGACGGCCAGGGGGTTATGGCGCGGTCTGCATGCTTCAGGGAAAGGGCCCGGCTGGCTGATTTTCGCGGCTCCGGCGCATTCTTCTGGTGAAACCGCCTTGCGACCACGGGCCATCGGGGCTTGCGCATCTCTGACGCGGGCCTGTCGGGTGGCGATTTTCATCGCCCTTGCGACATCGAGCCGCGCCGACGCCTGTGAGGCCATCCGTTTCGATCGCCTCAGCGCCGATGATGGCCTGTCCAACAATGATACATTCACCATCGAGCAGGACCGGACGGGCTTTATCTGGACCGGCGCGCACTATGGTGGCGGCAATCTCTTTGATCCGGCGACCGGCAAGTTCCGGCGCTTTCTGCTCGCCCTCGCCAGCTATGTCCTTCGGGTCAAGGCGTCGAATGATGACGGGCTTTGGAACGAAGCCGGCACCGCCCTGCCGATTACCATCCTGCCGCCATGGTGGATGACGGGATGGTTCCGGGCGCCGGTGGCGATGACCCTGCTTGGCGCGACCGCCAGCGTCTTTCTATGGCAGCGGCGCTCCGGCCCAAGACGCGAGCGGGTCCTGCAGAGGCTGGTGACCAGACGCACGCATGAGCTGGAGATCGCCCGCGACGAGGCCGACGCCAACAAGGCCAAAAGCATGTTCCTGTCCAGCATGAGCCATGAGCTGCGCACCCCCCTGAACGGCATCATCGGTTATGCGCAGGTTCTCAAGCGGCGCGGTCTGGGGGGCGCCGTCGACAGGCCGGAACTGTCCGCGTTTTCCGACGCGGTGACGCAGATGGTCACACGCTTTCAGGATATCAATACGTTGATTTTCAACATAAAAATAGAGTCCGAAGGAGAAGCCGATGAGCATCGGGCTTGACGAAATCGACCAGCCAGTGCGACAGCGCGCAGCCAGCGGCCGGGGCGAGCGGCCTCCGACAATCCTGCTGGTCGATGGCTGTGCGGAAAACATGAAGGTCGTGGCGACCCTGCTGGAGACCGAGGGCTACGATGTCCGCACCGCCCGCGATGGCCGCATGGCGTTGAAGCGCGCCGCACGGATCATGCCGGACCTGATCCTGATGGATGCGCTGATGCCGATGATCGACGGCTTCGAGACCTGCCGCCACTTCAAGGCCGATCCGCGGCTGCAACAGATCCCGGTGATCTTTCTGACCGTGCTGAACAGTCCCGGGGACCTGCGCAAGGCTTTCGATATCGGCGCCGTCGACTATATCATCAAGCCGGTTCAGGAACCCGAGCTTCTGGCCCGCGTCCGCACGCATCTGACGGTTCACCGCTTCCAGCAGGATCTGGAGCGAAAGGTCGCACAGCGCACCGAGGAACTGATGCTCGCGAACCGGCAGTTGCAACGGGAAATGACCAGACGCTGCCGGGCCGAAGAGCATCTCAGGCATCTCCAGCGCATGGAGGCGCTTGGCCAGCTGACCGGACGGATTTCCCATGATTTCAACAATACCCTTTCGGTGATCTCGGCGGCTAAGGACCTGCTGATCGAACGGCTTCGGCTTGCCGGCCTGCGCCTTGACGAGACCAAGGTGATCGAGAATGCGGTCGATCAGGCCACCCGGCTGATCGGCCAGTTGCGCGCCTTCAGCCGGCGCGAGACGCTGTATCCCGAGATGATCGACCTGAACGACATCATTCGCGGCATGAAGGACATGCTGCGGATGGCCGGCAATCAAGGCGTCGTTCTGCACATATCGCTTGCCCCGGACCTGCAGCCGGTGCGCGCCGATACCGGCAAGATCGAACAGATCATCATGAACCTGGCGGTCAACGCCGTTCAGGCCATGCCCGACGGCGGCGACCTGACCTTGGAAACCCGCAACGTCACCATCGACAGGCACCGCGCCACCACGCTGGGGGTCGAGGCCGGCGACTATGTCGGGCTGGTGGTCACCGATACCGGCATCGGCATGGACGAGGCGGTCCGCAGGCGGATCTTCGAGCCCTATTTCACCACCAAGGACCCGGAAACCGGCTCGGGGCTTGGTCTCTCCACGGTCTATGGCATCCTGCGTCAAAGCGGCGGCGGCGTGAGTATCGAAAGCGAGCCGGGCAAGGGCGCGACATTCCGGGTCTATCTTCCGGTCTGCGCCGTGGCCCCGCCCTCCGCCTGACAGCGGGGATAACGGGCAGATCGCCGGCGCCATCCGCCTTGATCAGCGGCGAGAACCCAAGGGGCAGCAGATCGCCGGCCGAACACCCGGCGACGCGGCGCGGGACAAAGCTGCGGCGGGCGGCCTCTGTTCTTTCCAGTTACCTTGCCCGAAAAAACATGCCACCGTCCCGTCGTTATGCGCGAAGCACTCGACACAAGGGCAGCCGTGGGACGCGATCTGGGCATTATCGGACAGCATATCGGGCTAAGCCTGTCGCTGTTTTGGCGCTATGGCGCGGTCTTGACGGCGATCTGGGCGGGCGGGGCCTTGCTGGATCAGATCCTGCTGCGGATCGCCGTCGAGATCGGGTTCTTCAACCGCCTGCTGGGACTGTTTGCCATTGCGCCGGTGATCCTGCTGCAACTGCTGGTCACGGTGTCGATGTTCCTGATCCTGCACAACGGCCTGCCGCGCATGCGGCTGTCGCGCAGGCGGGCCACGCAGATCGCGACACAAGCGCCTCAGGATCGACGCGAAACCGGCGTGTTCGCGGTCACCTTGCTGGCGGTTCTGATCCCGTTTTACGGCTATTATGCCGGCTGGGGTTTTCTGGGCGATACGCTGCGCAGCTATTCGCAGATCTTCTATGCCGCGCAGATGGCACGGGTCGATTTCACCAGGTCAGAACTGCCCCCCACCGCGCTGGAGGTCAGTCAGACCGGCTGGGTCATCCTGGGCGTGCTGCTGATCTGGGCCATCCGCCGCGTCGCCAAGACCATGCATAGCCGCAGCGGGACCGGATTCTGGTCCATGCTGGTCGTGGCCTGCGAGGCGACCTGGGCCCTGCTGGGCCTTTATGTCATCGCAAGCTGGAAGGACGAACTCGCCGGCTGGCTGGCGACGCTGCCAAGGCCCGACGAGGTGCTGGAATGGATCATCCCCGCCGCCCGGGCCGCGATCCGCGAGGCCGAGCTGCGCCCGGTCGACTGGGCGCCGGAATTTCAGCTGTGGCAAATGCTCACATCGCTGTTCTGGTATGCGCTGTTGCCGCTGGTCTGGTTCAATCTGGGCGCCATCGTCTATGGCCATGACCTGTCGGGCGTGGGCGGGCAGACCCGGCGCGTCGCGGGCCATGCCATCGACCGATGGAAGGCGCTGCCAAAACCGGTGACCGACTTTATGGGGCATTTCTGGATGGGGGTCGTCAAACGCTGGAATGCGGTGATGAACGGGGTTTTTCTGGCCGCCTCGGCCGGATTTGCGCTGACCGCTTCGGTTCTGGTGCTGTGGCGGCTGGTCGACTGGCTGGGGAACTGGGCATGGGCCGGGTTGGCGCATCTGATCGGGCCGCAGGACATGTTGATCTGGCAGGTCCTGTCCGTGCCGCTGAATGCGCTGTTCAATGCCCCCGGCGCGCCCGCAGGCGGGCTATTGGTCAGCCCGCTGCAATTCTGCGTCCTCGCCGCCGGGCTGGAGCTGGCCCTGCGCGCAGCCATCACCCCCGAACCTATCCCGGCGGAGGCCGCAGCACCGGCCTGATCGGCAAGGACAAGGCATCGGGCCGGGTGGTCATGCCCGATATCCGCAGCCGCAAACTGTCCAGCACATCGACCGGCACCAGAAAGGCCTGCACCGACATCGAGGGGC
>RRZT011621263.1_pt1 | contig 12836 bp, 8 predicted proteins | sample 2165551 | NCBI WGS metagenome assembly RRZT01 (sample SAMN10456910, study PRJNA506462) | wastewater metagenome | biome: wastewater; feature: sludge; material: wastewater sludge; isolation source: wastewater sludge with Escherichia coli K12::gfp cells carrying plasmid... | place: USA: Moscow, Idaho ... | reverse complement strand
GCAGGATGACCTGGGCTGCCACCTGGTCCAGCACCGGCTTCTGCTTGCGGCCACGCCGGCCGGATTCGCGCAGCAGGTCTTCCGCCAGCAGCGAACTGTGACGCTCGTCCACCAGCACCACCGGCAGGCCGAAGCGGCCGTACAGGCGCTGGGCAAACCGCCGGGCCAGCCGGGTCATCTCGTGCGGCGTACCGTCGGCATGCGTGGGCAGGCCGACCACCAGACCGCTGATCTGCCATTCGCCGATCAGGGCTGCAATGCGGGCAAACCGGCTGTCATTGTCCGGGGCGCTCAGGGTTTCCAGCGGATGGGCGATGCCGACCAGCCGGTCGCCGACTGCAATACCGATGCGGGCTTCGCCGAAATCAAAGCCCAGCCAGCTGCCTTGTGCCTGCATCAGGCATGCCCCGCGCTGCCGAACAGGGCCGAAGGCTCGATGCCCAGCAGCCGGATGGCAGCGTCGTAACGGTCGGCCACCGGCAGGTCAAAGACGATGCGCATGTCGGCCGGTACCGTCAGCCAGGCATTCTGTGCCAGCTCGTGTTCCAGCTGCCCGGGCTCCCAGCCGGCGTAACCCAGTGTCACGATCAGGCGCTCTGGCCCCTCGTGGTGGCTGACAGCCGCCAGCACGTCGCGCGACGTGGTCAGCGCCACGTTGTCGGTCACGGTCAGTGACGACTGCCAGTTGCCGATCGGCTCGTGCAGCACGAAGCCGCGGTCGGACTGGACCGGCCCGCCGACAAACACCGGCAGGCCCACCTGGTCGGGCCGGCAGCCATCAAGGCCGATCTGCCCCAGGAGGCTGTCCAGCGTCAGGTCGGCACCGTGATTGATGATCACGCCCATGGCGCCCTGCTCACCGTGGTCGCACATGTAAACCACCGCGCGGGCAAACAGGGAATCCTCCATGTCCGGCATGGCGATCAGGAAATGGTGCGAAAGGCAGAGAGTGTCCATGTGCCGATTATGGCATGGCTCACCGGCCCGCGGCATGCCGCACCGGCGGCGAAGGCTGCCCGGCCGGCCGGCAAGCCCGGTAGAATCCGCCTCTTTCCTGCTTACCGGATATCCCTGCAACCGTGCGTCTGACCCATATCAAGCTCGCTGGCTTCAAGTCCTTTGTCGATCCCACCGCCATCCCCGTACCCGGGCAACTGGTGGCCGTGTGCGGACCCAACGGTTGCGGCAAGTCCAACGTGATCGACGCCGTGCGCTGGGTGCTGGGCGAATCGTCCGCCAAACAACTGCGCGGCGAATCAATGCAGGACGTGATTTTCAACGGCTCCTCCACTCGCAAGCCCGCCGGCCGCGCATCGGTCGAACTGGTGTTCGACAACAGCGAAGGCCGTGCCGCCGGCGCCTGGGGCCAGTACGGCGAAATCGCCATCAAGCGCGTGCTTACCCGCCAGGGGGATTCCAGCTACTGGATCAACGGCCAGCAGGTGCGCCGGCGCGACATTGCCGACCTCTTTCTCGGTACCGGTGTCGGCACCAAGGGCTACGCCGTGATCGAGCAGGGCATGATTTCGCGCATCATCGAAGCCAAGCCCGAAGAGCTGCGCCATTACCTCGAAGAAGCCGCCGGCGTGTCCAAATACAAGGAACGCCGGCGCGAAACCGAGTCGCGCCTGAACGATACCCGCGACAACCTGTCGCGCCTGAACGACATCCGCGAAGAACTCACACGCCAGGTCGACCGGCTGGCCGGACAGGCCGAAGTCGCCCGCCAGTACCAGACCATGCGCGAGCAGCTGGCACAGCAGCAGAACCTGCTGGCACTGGTGAAAAAGCGCGAAGCCCAGGAAGGCGAAGCCCGCGCGCAGGCCGAACTGGCCCGGCTGGAAACCGAACTGGCCATGCTGTCCGGGCGCGGCAGAGAACTGGACGCAGCCATCGAAGAAGCCCGCGAAGCGCATTTCGCCGCCAACGAGCAGGTCGACCGCTGCCAGCAGCATCTGGCCGGCGTCAGCGCCGACGTGGCCCGGCTGGAAGAACAGGCCCGCCACGTCAAGGACAACGCCGCCCGTATCGAGCGCGACCGCAACGCCGCCCGTACCGAGCAGGTGGCCCTGTCGGCCCAGGCCAACCAGGTCAGCGAAGAGCTGGCCCACTGGCACGAACGCCAGGCCGAAGCCGAACTGCTGGCCGAGGACGCCGCATTTGCCCGCGAAAGCGGCGACGACAGCCTGCCGGACGCCGAACTCCGTTTCCGGCAGCTGGACCAGCAGCTTTCCGGCCTGACCGACCGGCTGGCCGAACTGACCCGCCGGCGCGACCTCGCCCGGCAGCAGGCCGAGCATGGCGCCCGCGCCCTGCGCGCACTGGCCGAACGGCGGGGCCGGCTGGCCGACGAAGCCGCCGTGCTGGACCTGCCGGCCCCCGGCGAACTGGCGGCCGCCGTTGCCGCCAGCGAAGCGGCCGCCTCCGCCCTGCTGGCCGCCCGCCAGCAGGCGGCTGAACAGGAAGCCGCCCTCTCGGCGCTGGATCAAGCCCGCGAGCAGCACGAACAGCAGCGCGCCACCCTGCGCGATGAGCTGGCCCGCCACGAAGCCGAAGCCAGCGCCCTGCAACGGCAGATCGACACCGCGCTGGCGCGCGCCGGACTGGCCGACTGGCTGGCCCGGGAAGGGCTGGCTGATGCGCCGGACCTGCTCGCCGTCCTGCAGGTGGAACCGGGCTGGCAGGCAGCGCTGGAAGCGGCGCTGGGCACGGCCACCGTCCGCCAGACCGGGCGTCTGCCGGACAGCGTGCCGCCGGCGCCGGTGGTGCTGGTGGACCGGCCGGCAACAGCCGGTGTCTTGCACCCTGCCGCTGCGCTGACGCCCCTGCTGGAACGGGTACGGCTGGGCGACGAGCGCTTTGCTCCGTGGCTACACGACATGCTGGCCGGTGCCTGTTCGGCCGGCTCGCTGGAAGAAGCACTGGCGGCCCGCGACCGGCTGGCGGCCGGAGAGCGCTGCTTCACCCCCGAAGGCCATGTGGTCAGCCCGACTGCCGTCCAGTATTTCGCACCGTCCGCCGAAGGCTCGCCACTGGCGCGCCAGGCCGAACTGGACGCCCTGCGGGTCCGTATCAGCGAAGTGCAGCCGGCGCTGTGGGAAGCCGAAGCCCGGCTGACGCAGCTCGACAGCGAACGCCAGGTCGCGCGCGAGGCCATCCGGGACGCGCAGCAGGCGCTGGAAGCCGCCCGCCAGCAGGATACCGACACCCGCCTGCAGCGTTCACGGCTGGAGCAGCAGCGCGAACAGGGCGAGGCCCGGGCGGCCGCGATCGAGGCGGAGCAAAAGCGCTTGCAGGAAGACGAAGCCCACGAGCGGCAGGCCATCGACGACGCCGAACTGACGGCCGAGGAGGCCGCCATGGCGCTGGAAGAACTGGACGGCGAGCTGGAAGAGGTCCGGCTGGCGCGGCTGGATGCGGAAACCGGGCTGGCACTGGCCCGTGACAAGGCACGGGAACTGGAGCGGCAGGCGCAGGAAAGCCGCTTTCAGCTGGCTTCGGCCCGCCAGCATGTGGATGAGCTGACCCGGCGGCAGCAGGATCTCGAAGAGCGTCTGGAAAGCCTGGCAGAACGGCTGGAAAGCCTGGTGCTGGAAGCCGAGCAATACCTCGACGACGATCTGGAAGACCGCCTGCACGAAGCCCTGTACGCCCGCGAACAGGCGCTGGAATCGGTGACCCAGGCACGGGATGCCGCCCACGAGGCCGAAGCCCGGCTGCGGCAGTACACCCGTGCCAGAACCGAAGCCGAAGCCGGCCTGTCGCCGGTGCGCGAGGCCATCAGCCAGATGCTGCTCAAGGCCCAGGAGGCCCGGCTGGCCTTCGAACGGTTTGACGAAGAACTGCGCGAGGCCGGTGCCGACGAAGCGGCGCTGGTCGCGCTGCTGCCGGAGGCAAAAAAGGCCGGTGCCCTGACGGCCGATATCGGCCGGCTGGCGCAGGCGATTGCCGCGCTGGGTGCCGTCAACCTGGCAGCGCTGGACGAGCTGGAAGCCGCCCGCGAGCGTGAAGGCTATCTGGCCCACCAGCACGATGACCTGGTGGCGGCGATGAATACGCTGGAGGAGGCCATCTCCCGGATCGACGGCGAAACCCGCGAGCAGCTGCGGGCCACGTTCGACGCGGTCAATGCATCGATGACCGAGCTGTTCCCGCTTTTGTTCGGCGGCGGACAGGCGCGGCTGGTGCTGACCGGCGAGGACCTGCTCGATGCCGGGGTGCAGATCATTGCCCAGCCGCCAGGCAAAAAGAACAGCACGATTTATCTGCTGTCCGGCGGCGAAAAGGCCCTGACGGCCATGAGCCTGGTGTTTTCGCTGTTCCGCCTCAATCCGGCGCCGTTCTGCCTGCTGGACGAAGTGGATGCGCCGCTTGACGACGCCAATACCGGGCGCTTCTGCGAGCTGGTGAAAAAAATGTCCGACCGCACGCAGTTCCTGTACATCAGCCACAACCGCCTGACCATGGAAATGGCCGAGCAGCTGGTGGGCGTGACCATGCAGGAGCAGGGGGTCAGCCGTATCGTGGCAGTCGACATTGTCGAAGCACTGAAGATGCGCGACGCCTGAGAAAAGGTACGCAGTACATGCACCCGCGCTAACGCTGGGTATAATCGCCGGACTACTCCGATCATCGACAGTACTGCGACGTAATGACCGACCTGCACTATGGCCTCCTTGGCGTGGGGGCATTCGTGATTGCTCTGGTGTATGGCTACAACCAGTGGCAGGAGCACCGTTTCCGCCAGAAAACCCGTGAAGCCTTCCAGAAAAACCAGGGCGACCCGCTGCTTGACGCCGCGCCGGCCCAGGTGCGCGACGGCATGGGGGGCGAGCGGCTGGAGCCGCGGCTGAACACGGCCGGCGAGGCTGAAGACCGCCCGGACACCGGCCTGCCGCCCCTGTCGGCGCTTGAGCCTGACCCGGTGCTGCCGGCAGCCGAACCGCTGCCGACCCTCGGTGCCGACGACGTGCCGCTGGTTGCGCCGGAGCCACAGGTGGCTGCGGCGCCGCTGGTCGAACCGGCCTTGCCGGATCTCGCCACCGACGTGGTGCCGCCAGTGGTGGCCGTGGCTGCCGAACCGGTGGAACTGCCGGCCGAGGCCGAATACTTGCCGGTGCCGCCCCTGGCGGAAGAGGCGCTGGTGGCCGAAGCGGTACCGGTGCCTGCCGGTCCGTCGCTGGACCAGGACGACTGTCAGGCGGTGGCCCGGGCCCTGCTGGATCCTTCTCTCGACTTCATCGCCACCGTGCGCTTTGATCCGCCGGTGCGCCTGCCTGCCTGGCCGCGCATCGGTGTCGAGCGGCAGGTGCAGATGGTGGCCAAGCTGGCGCACGGCGACTGGGTGCTGGCCGGCAGTGAGCCGCCGGCAGCAGCGCTGGCCGAGCTGGACATCGGCCTGCAACTGGTGGACCGGCGCGGCCTGATCAGCGAGGGAGACATCCAGCGTTTCAACGACCAGGTGCTGGCCTTTGCCGCCGGCTTCAATGCCGACGTGGCGCTGCCGCAGCGTGATGAAGTGCTGCGCGAAGCCCGTGACCTTGATGCTTTCTGCGCCGAGGTCGACGTGCTGGTCGGCATCAACCTGGTGGCCGGCCAGCCGTTCTTCGGCACCAAGCTGCGCAGCCTGGCCGAGGCCAACGGCATGAAGCTGGAGGCGGACGGGCAGTTTCATGCCTATTCGGATTCCGGCAGTCACCTGTATACGCTGATGTCCAGCGACAGCCGGCCGTTCGTGTCGCAGGAACTGCTGGAAAAGCGTTTCAGCCAGGTCACCCTGCTGTTTGACGTGCCGCGCGTCGCCGGATGTGCCACGGTCTTTGACCGGGCGGTATTGTTTGCCCAGCAACTGGCGCGGTCCCTCAAGGCCGATCTGGTCGATGACGCCGGCCGGCCGCTGACCGAGGCCGGTCTGCAGACCATTCGCCAGCAACTCAAAGCGATTCACTCGCGCATGGACGACCGCGGCATCGCTGCGGGATCGGTCACCGCCCTGCGCCTGTTTGCCTGACCCCATGACCGACCTGAACCCGACGGCGCGCGCAGCCGGACTGCGCGCGCTTTTGCATCGTTACAACCACGAATATTACGTACTCGACGCTCCCAGCGTGCCGGATGCCGAGTACGACCGCCTGTTCCGCGAGCTGGAAGCGCTGGAAGCGGCGCATCCGGAGCTGGCGAGTGCCGACTCGCCGACCCGCCGGGTCGGCGGCGCCCCGCTGGCTGCCTTTGCCAGCGTGACGCACCGCTTGCCCATGCTGTCGCTCAACAACGTGTTTTCCGACATGCAGGACAGCGACCCGGCCGGCCGCCATGCCGAGCTGGCAGCGTTCGACCAGCGCGTACGCGACGGGCTGGGGCTGGATGAAGTCGAATACGCCGTGGAGCCCAAGTTTGACGGGCTGGCGGTCAGCCTGGTGTACGAGCACGGCGTGCTGGTGCAGGGCGCCACCCGCGGCGACGGTGAGACCGGCGAAAACGTCACCGAAAACCTGCGCACCGTGCGCTCGATTCCCCTGCGGCTGGAAAATGCTCCCGGAGACGACCTGTTCGCCCCGGCCGCTGTTCCTGCCCGCTTGGAGGTGCGCGGCGAGGTGCTGATGCTCAAGCGGGATTTCGAACGCCTGAACAGCGAACAGGATGCCGCCGGACTCAAGCGTTTTGCCAATCCGCGCAATGCCGCGGCCGGCAGCCTGCGGCAGCTGGATTCGCGCATCACTGCCAGCCGCCGGCTGACGTTTTTTGCCTACGCTGTGGCCGAAGCCGACGGTGTCAGCCTGCCGGCCACCCATTCGGCCACGATGGACTGGCTGGCCGGGCTGGGATTGCCGGTCAGCCGCCAGCGATCGGTGGTGCGCGGGCTGGCCGGCCTGACCGGAGCCTACGAAGCGATGCTGGCGCAGCGTGCCGGCCTGCCGTTCGACATCGACGGCGTGGTGTACAAGGTCAACTGCCTGTCAGAACAGGCGCGCCTTGGATTCGTGTCGCGGGCGCCGCGGTTTGCGGTGGCGCACAAGTTCCCCGCCGAAGAGGCGCTGACGGTGGTCGAGGACATTACCGTACAGGTGGGGCGCACCGGAGCGATCACGCCGGTGGCGCGCCTGCAGCCGGTGTTTGTCGGCGGAGTGACCGTGACCAATGCCACGCTGCACAACGAAGACGAAGTCCGGCGCAAGGACGTGCACGTGGGCGATACCGTCATCGTGCGGCGGGCCGGCGACGTGATCCCGGAAGTGGTCAGCGTGCTGGCCGAGCGCCGCCCTCCGCAGGCGCGCGCCTTCGAGATGCCGCTCGTATGTCCGGTGTGCGGCTCGCATATCGTGCGCGAGGCAGACGAAGCGGTGGCGCGCTGCTCGGGCGGGCTGTACTGCTCGGCGCAGCGCAAGCAGGCCTTGCAGCACTTTGCCAGCCGCAAGGCGCTGGACGTCGAGGGGCTGGGAGAAAAACTGGTCGACCAGCTGGTGGATGCCGGACTGGTGCATACGCCAGCCGATCTCTTTGCCCTGGACCAGCCGGCGCTGGCACGGCTGGAACGCATGGGCGACAAGAGCGCCGAAAACCTGGTGCGGGCGCTGGATGCCTGCCGCCACACCACGCTGGCGCGGTTTATCTACGCGCTGGGCATCCGCAATGTCGGCGAGGCCACTGCGCGTGATCTCGCCCGGCATTTCGGTACGCTGGACGCGCTGATGGCCGCTGACCAGGACATGCTGATGACGGCGCCGGACGTGGGGCCGATCGTGGCCCGGTCGATCGTGGACTTTTTTGCCGAGGCGCATAACCGCGAGGTCGTGGATGCCCTGCTGGCAGCCGGCGTCAGCTGGCCTGCGGTCGAAACCGTGACGAGTGCCGGCTTGGCCGGGGTCAGCGGCAAGACTTTCGTGCTGACCGGCACGCTGCCGACCTTGGGCCGCGATGATGCCAAGGCCCGGATCGAGGCTGCCGGCGGCAAGGTGACCGGCAGTGTGTCGAAAAAAACCCATTACGTGGTTGCGGGTGAAGCTGCCGGCAGCAAGCTCGACAAGGCGCACGAGCTGGGCATTTCCGTGCTGGACGAGGCTGCCCTGCTGGCCTTGCTGGCCGGTAACGCCTGACTTGAACCTGATTTGCATCGAAGAAGGAACGTCATGAAACCGATTCGCAAGGCCGTGTTTCCGGTGGCCGGAATGGGCACCCGCTTTTTGCCGGCCACCAAGGCCAGCCCCAAGGAAATGCTGCCGGTCGTGGACAAGCCGCTGATCCAGTATGCCGTTGAGGAGGCCGTGGCTGCCGGCATTACCGAACTGGTGTTCGTCACCGGTCGCAGCAAGCGGGCCATCGAGGACCATTTCGACAAGGCCTACGAACTGGAAACCGAACTGGAGCTGCGCAACAAGCACCGGCTGCTGGATACGGTGCGGGGCATCCTGCCGCGCAACGTGTCGTGCCTCTACACCCGCCAGACCGAGGCGCTGGGGCTCGGTCATGCCGTGCTGTGCGCCCGGCCGGCCGTGGGCGACGAGCCGTTTGCCGTGATCCTGGCCGACGATCTGGTGGATTCGCCCTCCGGCGCGGTGGCCGAGCTGGTCGGACATTACCAGACCGTCGGTGCATCGGTGCTGGGTGTGGAACGGGTAGACCCGCGCGATACCGGCTCGTACGGCATTGTCGAGGTGGTGCCGGCCGAAGGCAGCCAGCGGGTCACCAGCATCGTGGAAAAACCGCATCCGGACGTGGCGCCTTCAAACCTGGCGGTGATCGGGCGCTATATCCTGACGCCGGCGATTTTTGACAAGCTGCGTACCGTGACGCCAGGTGCCGGCGGGGAAATCCAGCTGACTGACGGCATTGCCATGCTGATGCAGGACGAAGCCGTGTTTGCCAAACCGCTGTCAGGCGTGCGCTATGACTGCGGCTCCAAACTGGGTTACCTGAAAGCGACGGTCGACTTTGCCCTTCGTCACCCCGAGGTCGGCCGCGGCTTTGCCGACTGGCTAGAATCGCGCCACGCCGGGTAGAATCCGCGCCGGAATCATTTTTGAAACATTGCAGCCGCTTCCTGCAACCGGGGGCGGCTCTTGTTTTTCGGGTTTGAGAAGGAAGCCAACATCATGCCGAATATTGCCGCTGCCCGCGGGTTGCTCAACAGTGCTGACGTCTTGTTCACGGCCGAACAGTGCAGCGCCGCCATCGAACGCATGGCCACCGACATTACTGCCGAGCTTGGCGAAACCTATCCGCTGGTGCTGTCGGTCATGGGCGGCGCCGTGGTGTTTTCCGGCCAGTTGCTGCCGCGTCTGGCATTTCCGCTGGACTTTGACTACGTGCATGTCAGCCGCTACGGCGACAAGACCCATGGCGGCGAACTGACCTGGCGCACGGCACCGAAAGAAGACGTGCGTGACCGCGTGGTACTGGTGCTCGACGACATCCTCGACGAGGGCGAAACCATGGCCGCCATCCGCGAAAAAGTGCTGGGCATGGGGGCCAAGGCGTTTTACAGCGCCGTGTTTGCCAACAAGCTGATCGACAAGGTCAAGCCGATCAAGGCCGATTTTGTCGGCCTGGACGTGCCCAACCGCTATGTCTTCGGCTACGGCATGGACGTGCGCGGCGCCTGGCGCAACCTGCCGGCCATCTACGCCCTCAAGTAAGCCGGGCGTGTTGCCGTCGGAAAAAAGCCGCCTTGTGGCGGCTTTTTGCATGGTGGCTTCAGGGCTCCTGCCGGGTCGCCGCCAGTACGATCTCGCGGATGCACAAATGCTGGGGCTGCTGGTAGGCATAACGCACGGCTTCGGCAATGTCCTCCGCGGCTATCACGCCGCCCATGCCGGCCTTCCAGCTTTCGTAGCCGGCCTTGATCGCCTTGTCGGTCGTGTGGCCGAGCAATTCGGTTTCCACTGCTCCGGGTGCAATGGTGATGACCCGTACATCCTGCATGGCGACTTCTTCGCGCAGGTTTTCCGAGATGGCGTGCACGGCAAACTTGGTGCCGCAATAGGCCGCGTGGTTGGGGAAGGTCTTGCGCCCGGCGACGGAGCTGATGTTGATGATGGTGCCGTGACGGCGGGCGAGCATGCCGGGCAGCACGGCATGAATGCCGTTGAGCACGCCTTTGACATTGACATCAAGCATCCGGTCCCATTCCTGCGGGTCCTGGGTCGCCAGCTGGCCCAGCAGCATCTGTCCTGCATTGTTGACGATCAGGTCAGCCGGCCCGAACCGGCTTTCTGCTTCGGCCACGGCCGCGGCAACAGCCGCCCGGTCGGTGATGTCCACCTCGCGGCACAGGCAGTCCGGTAACCGGAGTGCCTCAAGCCGGTCGAGCCGGCGTGCCAGCAGCAGCAGAGGATGCCCCAGCGCTGCAAAACGCTGGGCAATGGCGGCTCCGATCCCGGAGCTGGCGCCGGTGACAATCACGAGCGCTTGGGTCATGTAATACTCCTGAAATAGATGAATATGATGGATCAAGTGGCCGGAGCACTATAGTCCGGCGTCAATTGGCTTGAAAATGGATTGTTTCCATCGGAGGTATCGATCATGTCTATGGATGTGCGCCACCTGAGAGCGTTTGTGGCGGTATTTGAAGCCCGCAATGTCACGCAGGCGGCCCGGCTGTTATGCATTACCCAGCCGACCCTGTCGGCCACGTTGGCCCAGCTGGAAGCGTCACTCGGCACTCGGCTGTTTTTGCGTCAGGCGCGCGGGGTCGAACCGCTGGAGGCTGCCCGGCGGCTGTATCCGCAGGCCAGGCGCCTGCTGGCCGAGCTGTCGGGGCTGTCCCGGCAGGTGCGGGACGATGTACCGCGACATCCGCTGCGGGTCGGGGTGGAGGCGGACGTGGGGCGACTGCATGTGGCCGGAATGCTGGCGGCTGTGGTGGCCCTGTCGTCGGTAGAGGTCGAGGTGCTGCCCGGCTGCTGGGGTGACGTACGGCTCGGATGCGAAACCCTGTGTTGCGAGGACGAGCTTTTTTTGCCGTTGTGGGAGGAGCCATTTGTGCTGGCCGTGCCGGCGGTGCATCCGCTGGCGACACTCACTGAGGCCGGAACGGCGGAACTGGCCGGCATGGACTGGGTGATCTGCCCGGCTCACGACTCGCATCAGCGGCTGCTGGCCTGGATGGGAGGGCAGATGCCTGGCCGGTCGGTGGTGGCCGGCTCCCTGAGCCTTGCTGCCGCGATGGTGGCCGCCGGGCTGGGCGTGGCCTGGTTGCCATCCTCGCTGCTGGAGGGAAACGTCTGCGGAGTGCCGTTGCACGGAGGAACATACCGTCGCCGGATCGGCCTTTGCTACGCTCCGGACATGCGTGAACTGCCCGCCGTATCGGCCCTGCTGGCGGCTTTTGCCGAGGCGGAGCCCGCCGCAGGATGACGACCCTGGGGCGGCCTGCATTGCCAGAGGGAGCTGGGGGAAAATTCCAGAGCGGGCAGGTTGTTTGGCATGCAGACCGTTCGTCCGGTGCCGGTGGTGGCAGTCTTGTCGATCGGCTGCCCGGCGAACCGGAGGTCACCTGATGGTCCGGAAAGCCGCCTGTCAGGACGCAGGCAGGTGCTGGCACCTTTTCCCGTGAGTCATGAATGCGGGGTGCTGATGGGCGGAATGCCTTTCGGGCAGGCATGCAACTTTGTAACCGGGGCCACGCTGCCGGACCTGGCCTGACTGGCCGGTATGGTTGCATCTGCCCTGCTCCCCCTGCAAACTTGCTGGTTTTTCATGGATTTTCGGATGGTCGCTCATGCCCATGGCTCCCGTTGACGCTTCATTCCCGGCTGCTCCGGCCCTGATCTGCTGGCAGGACCGGCGTGGCAATCCGCAGCAGGCTCGCTGGCGTTCCGAAGCCGGCGTACCGCCACACGCAGAGATCGAGCTGGTGGGCGACAACCTGCCGCCCGAGCAGGCCTTGCAGCGGGTACAGCAGGGAGTCGCCTTGTTGTGGCATGGCGACTGGGTGCGGGCGCGCCATTTCATGCAGGCGCTGGGCCGGCTGGCCGACCGGCAGCTGCATGCCACCCGCGGCAAGCCGGCACGGGATGCCGGGGAAGCCTTTGCCCGGCACCGGGCGCAGCAGGGGCAGCGGGCCGCGTGGCTGGGCCGGGTGCTGGTGCAGCTGACGGCAGATTACCGGGTGCCGCTGCGTCGGGCGCAGGACGTGCAGGCTGCCTGCCAGGAAGCCTATGGCCCGGCCGGAACCGAGGCTTCCGTGGTGTCGCTGCGCGAACTGCTGGCGGTCATCAGCGCGCATGAATGGCGCAAGAAAGGCGTGCCGGTAGCGGCCGTGCACGGGAGCATCCATCCGCACTACGGTGTGTTTTCGCCAGTGCGGGGCGAGTATGTCGGTCTGGTGGCGAATGCACCGTTGCCGCCGCAGGCGGAGCTGGCGTTCGACATCGGCACCGGTTCGGGCGTGCTGGCAGCCGTGCTGGCCCGCCGTGGCGTGGCCAGGGTCATCGCGACCGACCAGGACCCGCGGGCGCTGGCCTGTGCTGCCGACAACCTGGCCCGGCTGGGACTGGCGGAGCAGGTCGAGGTGCGGCAGGCCGACCTGTTTCCGGCCGGGCGGGCCGGGCTGGTGGTGTGCAATCCGCCGTGGTTGCCGGCACAGCCGACCTCGCCCATCGAATACGCCGTGTACGACCCGGATTCAGCCATGCTGAAGGGCTTTCTGGCCGGACTGGCCGAGCACCTGGCACCGGAAGGCGAGGGCTGGCTGATTTTGTCGGATCTGGCCGAACACCTGGGCCTGCGCTCGCGTGACCAGCTGCTGGACTGGATTGCCGGTGCCGGCCTGCGGGTGCTGGGCCGGCTGGATACCGTGCCGAGCCATCCCAAGGCACATGACGGCCGCGACCGGCTGC
>RRZT010932309.1_pt1 | contig 12838 bp, 14 predicted proteins | sample 2165551 | NCBI WGS metagenome assembly RRZT01 (sample SAMN10456910, study PRJNA506462) | wastewater metagenome | biome: wastewater; feature: sludge; material: wastewater sludge; isolation source: wastewater sludge with Escherichia coli K12::gfp cells carrying plasmid... | place: USA: Moscow, Idaho... | reverse complement strand
CCGCCGTCGGCCTTGCGCTCCCAGACTTCCACGCCATCGCAGGTGATGCGGAACTGGCCGCCGCGGGCGGGCTCCAGGCTCACCCGACCGAGGTCCTCGCCGAAGGTGGAAAGCAGCTCCTGGGCCAGCCAGGCGGCGCGCAGCAACCATTGGCACTGAGTGCAGTAGGTGATGACGATCTCGGGCTTGCTCTGGCTCATGGGGCAGACGCTCTGGCGGGCAGTGGTCGGGGCGCCATCATAGCGCCCTGCCCCGTCCTCAGGCGCGCACGGCCGCCGGGCGCAGGCGCCAGGCCGGCACGATGGCCAGGGCGAACAGCACCGCCAGCAGCCAGAAACCCTGCTGGAACGCCCGGGCATCGCCGGCCAGACTGGCGCCCTCGGCGACATGCCGCCACTCGAGGAAGAAGGTCAGCAGGTTGATGCCGAAGGCCCCGCCGAGCTGGCGCATGAAGGTGATCGCCCCTGTGGCGCGCGACAGCTCCTCGGCGGGCAGATCCTGCACCGCCGCGGTGCTCACTCCGGGCAGGATGCCGCCCAGGCCGATACGCCCCAGCGACGCCCACAGGCAGATGACCCAGAAGCCCGCGCCGCTGCCGAGCAACGCCTGCCCGCCGGCGGACAGGGCCAGCAGCGCCAGCCCGCCGACCAGCAGCCAGCGCGCGGCCAACCGGTCGCTCAGCCAGCCGCCGCAGAAGGCCGCGACGCCCAGCACCAGACCGGTGGGCAGCAGCAGCAGACCGGCCTCGCCGGCGCTGTAACCCTCCACGGTCTGCACGAACAGCGGAATCAGGTAGGTGATGCCGAACAGCCCCAGCCCCAGCACCAGCGCTACCCAACTGGCTCGCCGGAAACTGGCGTCGCGCCATAGCCGCAGCGCCAGCAGCGGCGCCGGATGGCGGTTGCAGCGCCAGAGAAAGGCCAGCAGCGCGAGCAAGCCGACCACCCCGGGCAACACGGTGATCGGCGCCAGCCAGCCGAAGCGCTGCGCCTCGGCCAGCGCACCGAGCGTGCCGAACAGCGCCAGGTTGAGCAGGATGAAGCCCGGCACGTCCAGACGCGGCGGAGCCAGCGCGCGCAGGCTGGGCAGCAGTCGCGCCCCGCCGATCAGGCTGAGCACGCAGATCGGCGCCGGCAGCCAGAAGATCGCTCCCCAGCCGAAATGGTCGACCAGATAGCCGGCCAGGGTCGGACCGAGCGCAGGCGCCATCATCACCCCCAGGCCGAACAGACCGAGCGCCAGCCCGCGCCCCCGGTCCGGGTAGGCGCGGAAGATCAGCACCATCGACAGCGGCTGGACGATGCCGGCACACACGCCCTGCAGGATGCGCACGGCGATCAGCGCCCAGATCGACTCCAGCAGCGGCGCCAGCAGCGAGGTGAGCAGGAACACCGCGAAGGTCGACAGCAGAGTGGCGCGAGCGCCGAAACGCGCCTGCGCCCAGGAAGACAGCAGCAGGCCCGAGGTCATCGCCGCGAGAAAGCCGGTGATCAGCCACTGCGCCAGCGGCCGGCCGATGGCGAACTCCTGCATGATCGAGGGCAGCGCCACGTTGACGCTGGTCGAGGCCAGCACCATGGTCATGGTCGAAACGATCAGCAACGCCAGCAGCCAGCGCGGGTAGCCGGCACCGAAACGCTGCTTGAGACTGTCGAGATCGTGGCCCATCAGCGCCGCTCCAGGTTGGCCAGCATCCGCGCATGCACACGCTGGCAGACACGCAGTTCTTCATCGTCGATGTCGGCGAGAATCTCGCCGCGCAACTCGGTGGCGATCGCCTCGATCCGCTCGATCAGCGCCGCGGTCGGCGGCAGCAGTTCGATGCGCTTGGCGCGGCGGTCCTCGGCGACCGTGACGCGGCGCACCAGTTGCTGCGCCTCGAGGCCGTCGAGCAGACGCGCCAGCGTGGCGCACTCCACCCCCACCAGCGCGGCCAGTTCGCTCTGTGTCGGCGCCTGCGGGTGTCGCGCCAGGTGCAGCAGCACCAGCCAGCGCGCCTGTGACAAGCCTAGATGATTGAGCCGGCGATCCAGTTCGGCGCGCCAGGTGCGCGCCAGCAGGGCGATTTCCGCACCGAACTGATGATCTGTGGTAGCCATGGACACGCCCTCGGAAATACTCAATGAGCTAATTATTAGCAAACTAAGTATTTGCCTGCAATGCCCGCTGACCGGCGGAGCACCATCGGCATGCCGGGCATGCACATGGCGATCCGCACCGGCTCGACGCACGCGCTCCCGGCCCCGCCACGATTGGCCCGAGGACGGATTCCGTGCACAATCGCGGCCTCCTGTGAGGACGACCTCACCGCATCCTGCGACCATCCGGGGACGGCCCCAACCTGCCACCCACGGAGGTTCGCCATGTCCTGGCTCATCCTGCTGCTCGCCGGCCTGTTCGAGGTCGCCTGGGCCATCGGCCTGAAATACACCGACGGTTTCAGCCGCCCGCTGCCCACCCTGCTTACCGTCGCCGCCATGCTGGTCAGCATCGGCCTGCTCGGTCTGGCCATGAAGGAACTGCCGCTGGGCACCGCCTATGCGATCTGGACCGGCATCGGCGCGGTCGGCACGGTGATCGCCGGCATCCTGCTGTTCGGCGAGTCGCTCGCCCCGCTGCGGCTGTGCAGCGTGCTGCTGATCGTCTGCGGACTGATCGGGCTCAAGCTGGCGCACTGAGCTTCCGGCCATCGCTCTGACCCGGACGCAAAAAGGGGGTGCTGCAAGCAGCACCCCCTTTCGTTTCGCCACCCGGAATCTCCGGGCAAAGCCAGCCTTACACCATGGTCGGATCCGGCTCCAGGCCCATCAGCTCGCGGCCGAGGATCTGCGCGCAGACGTCGTAGTCGGTGTAGGCATGCGCACCGGTCATGTGCGAGTCGCGGAACAGGCGCTGGATCTCGCTGTTCTCGAACCAGCTGGTGGCACCGGCGGCGCCGAACAGGCGGTCGACGGCCTCGATGCACATCTTCACCGCATAGGCCTGGTTGGTGCGCCAGTAGGCCAGGGTCTCGCGGCTCGGGTACTGCTTGCGCTCGCCGTATTCGGCATGCTCGTCCCAGGTCTTCTCGAGGAAGGCGCGGGCAGCAGCGACCTGATGGGTCGACTCGGCCAGACGCATCAGCGCCGGGGTGGCGGCACCGACGTTGGCACCGGTGTAGGCGCGCACGCGGTTCTTCTGCTTTTCCTTGAAGGCGACCAGCATGCGCTCGGCAATGCCCAGGCTGATGGCGGAGAAGCCGCAGGCGAAGTACGGACGGTACGGGGTGTAGAAGATCTTGCTGTCCGGGTACAGACCGAAGCCCGCGGACTTGCCTTCCATCATGTCCTTGGCCGCCTGGATGCGGTGGTTGGGGATGAAGGCATTCTTGATCACCAGGGTCTTCGAGCCGCTGCTGCGCATGCCGACGGAGAACCAGTCGTCGCGGATCTCGTAATCGCTGCGCGGCAGCACGCCGAAGCTGTAGACCAGCTCGCCTTCGGCATTCTTGCGGCGCATGCCGACGATGGCCCACTCGGCGTGGTCACAGCCGCTGCTCCAGCCCATTTCGCCGCTGAGCAGCACGCCGCCCTCGGTTTCCTCGATGGTGCTGAACGGTGCGATGCTGCTGCTGGCGGTGGCGTCGGGGTTGTCGCCCCAGATCTCGTCCTGCAGCTGCTTGGGGAACATCGCCAGCTGGTGGCTGTGGGTGCACAGCAGGCTGAAGGCCCAGGCGGTGCCGCCGCAGGCGCCGGCCAGCGCGGCCACGCAGTTGGTGAACTCGGGCAGGGAGATTTCCAGACCGCCGTAGGCCTTGGGCTGGAAGGCGCGGTGCATCCCGATGCTCTTCAGCAGAGCGATGTTCTCCTCCGGCACCTTGCGCTCCTGCTCCGCCTTGGCGGCGTTGGCGGCGATGGCCGGCAGGATGGTTTGCAGCTTTTCCAGCAGGGGATTCGATCGTTTCATGATGGTGATGTCCGGGCAGATACTTATTGTGTGTACTGTCGATACGTCGGGGACACAAGGCACGAGGACGCTTGGCAGGAATGACCACACGCTCTCAGTCTGGTCGATTCCAGGCGATTTGCCCGGCCGGCCAGCGGTCCGTGGCCGGCATTATGGGTTGCCGAACAGCCGTGCTGAATGCACCTTTCATAGAGTCAATTGCACTTTTCGTGGCAAACATAGGGCCTGACCAAGCGTACGAATAGCCCACCAAACAGCCCAGTACAGCTCCAGCGAGCAGTACAACTCGCTGATTCACCGGGTTTTCCAGCGAAACGCGCGACATCGCAACGAAACGGAACACCGAGCGCCGAACAACCGAAAGAGCGGGCTCAACTGCACTTGCACAAATCGCGGCTGTACTACTGAAAACCCCGACAGGCGACGGGCAGCGCTGCAGTCACTGCCAAAACGGCAGGTCATCCACTGCGGGAGTCACGGCGGCGCAGAACGCGCAGCCGCAAGCCGCCGCCTCCGGAGCGCATCGGGCGCGGCACACAGTGAATCAGTCTGGAATTGAGGGAGACGTACCGCGGGCTGCCGACTATCGCGCCAGCCCGCCGCAAAGGAGCGCCGCGACCTCTGCCGCCGCGCGGCCGCTCAGCGCAGCTCGATGCCGTCGTCGTGGATGACGATCAGCCCCTGCTTGTACAGGCCGCCGATGGCCTTCTTGAAGTTGCCCTTGCTCACCCCGAACAGGCGAACGATCTCTTCCGGCGCACTCTTGTCGTTCAGCGCCAGACGCCCGCCGGCCTCGCGCAGCCGGGAAAGAATCTGCTCGCTCAACTGGTCGCCCGCCGCCCGACCGGCCGGCTGCAGGCTCAGGCTGATCTTGCCGTCGGCGCGCACTTCCTTGATGTAGCCGGTCTCGCGCAGGCCCGCCCGGAGGAACTTGAACAGCTCGTTCTTGTGGATCAGCCCCCAGTGGCGGCCCTCGACGATAGCCTTGAAGCCCAGGTCGGTGCGCTCGACCACCAGCAGGTCGACCGCCTGGCCCGGCCGGTAGGCGGGCGGCGTCTTGTCGAGATAGCGGTCGAGACGCGCGGTGGCGGTGATGCGCCGGGTGCGCGGATCGAGATAGACATGCACCACGCAGTAGTCGCCGACCTGCAGCGGCCGCTTTTCCTCGGAATGCGGCAGGAACAGGTCCTTGGGCAGTCCCCAGTCGAGAAACAAACCGACATGGTTGATCGCCACCACTTTGAGGCTGGCGAAACCGCCGACCTGCACCCTGGGCTTCTGGGTGGTGGCGATGATGCGATCCTCGCTGTCCAGGTAGACGAACACGTTGAGCCAGTCGCCCACCTCGCACGGTTCGTCCTTGGGCACATAGCGCCGAGGCAGCAGAATTTCGCCGTCGGCACCGCCATCCAGATAGAGGCCGAAATCCGTGTGTTTGACCACCTGCAGAGTGTTGAACTGCCCGATCAGTGCCATGTCGCATACCTTGATTGCCAGGGGCAGCATTCTAGCCGAGATCGCCCGGCAAATACCGGCCGATCGACGCAGGCCATGAGACATGACTGCGGGCGCCCGACCGACGACTGCGCATAACCCCAGACCTTCGTCAGAGTGACCCAACTCCTTGATTTCAAAGGCACTCTGCGTGATAGCAAAGCATACGCCAGACTACCCCCGCGCGCAGGCCGCAGAAAGGATTTGCACCCGACCGCATTACCGCGTAGGGTGGTGCCACTGTGTTGCAGTGTCATCGTAATCGACTGGTTTAGATCTTGATCCAATCCCATCGCGGTTTTCTTGGCTCCTTGCACTCAGTTCCGACCCCGGGCAGTTCCGGCGTCGCAGTCAATACTGTTTCAAGGAGACATTCATGTCCAATCGTCAGACCGGCACCGTCAAGTGGTTCAATGATGAGAAAGGCTTTGGCTTCATCACCCCGCAGAGCGGCCCGGACGTCTTCGTTCACTTCCGCGCTATCAAATCCGACGGTTTCAAGAGCCTGAAGGAAGGCCAAGCGGTCTCCTTCCTGGTCGTGCAAGGTCAGAAAGGCCTGCAGGCCGACGAGGTGCAGGTGATCTGATCACCCGCCTCGCGCTGTACAAGGAACCCCGCCCTCGTGCGGGGTTCTTGCTTTCTGGCGCCCCACACCGGGCCGCCCGCTCCTGCTCCCCCGCCACGAGATACAGCCGATGTCGTTGAAGCTGACCATCGTCGACCAGACCCCCGTCCACGGCGACCGCCCGTCCCGCCAAGCCCCCGACAGCTCGGTAGAGCTGGCCCGCGCCTGCGACGAGCTGGGCTATCACCGTTACTGGCTGGCCGAACACCACAACAGCATCCAGTTTGCCAACCCCTGCCCGGAAATCATGATCGCGCGGATCGCCAGCGCCACGCAGCACATGCGCATCGGCAGCGGCGGCGTGATGCTGACCCATTACAGCCCGTACAAGGTGGCCGAGGTGTTCCGCATGCTCGCCACCCTGTTCCCCGAACGCATCGACCTCGGCATCGGCCGCGCCCCGGGCGGTACGCCGCTGGCCTCGGCCGCCCTCGCCGCCCCCTACGAGCAACTGGAGGAAGACACCTTCCCGCAACAGGCCGCCGAGCTGTGCGCCTTCCTGCGCAACGAATTCCCCGCCCGCCACCCCTACGGCCGCCTGCACTGCCTGCCGGACAACGACCCGGCACCGCAGCTGTGGATGCTCGGCTCCGGGGGCGGCAGCTCGTCGCTGGCCGGCTACCTGGGCATGGGCCTGTCGGTGGCCAAGTTCATCGCCCCGCAGGCCTGCTCGCCGGCGATCTTCGCCAACTACGAACGCCACTTCCGCGAAGCGGGCCACGACCACCGGCCGTCGCGCATGCTGGCCCTGGCGGTGATCTGCGCGGAAACCGAGGAGGAGGCGCAGCGCGTCGCCAGCACCGCCGCCTGGCGCAAGATGATGACCGGCCGCGGCGCCCGCGAACCACTGCTCAGCCCCGAGGAGATCGACCAGCGGCGCCGTAGCCTGAGCGCCAGCGACCTGGCCGAGCTGGACGCCACCCGCGACGCCATGGTGGTCGGCACTCCCGAGCAGTGCTGGGAGCAGTTCCATACCCACGCCCGCGACTACCAGCTCGACGAGCTGGGCCTGGTCACCGTGACCCACTGCTTCGCCGACCGCCTGAACAGCTACCGGCTGCTGGCGGCGGGGCTCTGAACTGCGCACCTCGGCAGGTTTGCGGGGAATACTTTCCAGATCCTGCCAGTTCGCCAAAAAATACCCTCCAGATCGTGTACAATGGTCGGTCTTTTCATCTGCAGACAGGAGAACCATCATGCAAAGCAAACCCGGTGCGTCCAAGCAGAAGATTGCCCCCGTGCCCTCCGCCGAGGCCCGCCGCACGCTCGAAGAGCAGATGGCCGCCTTCCTCAAGGCCGGCGGCGAAGTCCAGCAGATCCCCCGCGGAGTGAGCGGCCAGGTCTACGGCAGCTCGCGCCAGATCACCATTGGCAAGAAGTGATCCCATGAGCGATCCGGTCCGTCTGTCCAAGCGCCTCGCCGAACTGCTGCCCTGCTCGCGCCGCGAGGCCGAGCTGTACATCGAGGGCGGCTGGGTCAGCGTGGACGGCCAGACGGTCGAGGAGCCGCAGTTCAAGGTGCAGCCGGGGCAGGACGTCGTCCTGCTGCCCGGCGCCCGCGCCGAATCCCAGCCGCCGCTCACCCTGATCCTGCACAAGCCGGCCGGCGTCTCCGTCGAGCAGGCCCAGGCCCTGCTCGGTGCCGCCACCCGCAGCGCCGACGACGCCTCCGGCCAGCGCTTGCTCAAACGCCACCTGCAGCGCCTGAGCACGCCGCTGGCGCTGGAAAGCAGCGCTTCCGGCCTTCTGGTGATGACCCAGAACTGGGGCGTGATCCGCAAGCTGACCGACGATTTCAGCAAGATCGAGCAGGAATACATCGTCGAGGTCGACGGCAGCCTGAGCGAGGAGCAGCTCAAGCGCCTGCAGTTCGGCCTGAGCTACCGGGGCCGCCCGCTGACGCCCTGCAAGGTCAGCTGGCAAAGCGAAACCCGCCTGCGTTTTGCCCTCAAGGCGCCACAACCGGGCCAGTTGCAGCACATGTGCCAGGCCGTCGGCCTGCAGGTGCAGGGCATCCGCCGTATCCGCATCGGTCGTCTGGCCATGGCCAAGCTGCCGGCCGGCCAGTGGCGCTACCTGGGCGCTCACGAGCGTTTCTGAGCCACGCGCGCAGTTGCCCGTACATCAGGCCGGGCAACCTCCTCCGCCATGCAGCCCTCTAGGGCTGCGCCAGTCCCAGGCGCAGTACCCGACCGTCGCGCTCGTCGGTGAGCAGATAGAGCCAGCCGTCCGGCCCCACCCGCACGTCGCGAATGCGCCGCTGCAGCGACTCCAGCAGCCGCTCCTCGGCCACCACGCGGTCGCCCTCCAGAGTCAGTCGCAGCAGCGCCCGATCGGCCAGCGCGCCGATGAACAGGCTGTGCCGCCAGGCCGGGAAGCGCTGGCCGTCGTAGAAGGCCATGCCGCTGATCGCCGGCGACTTCGCCCAGACATGCAGGGGCGCCTCGGTCCCGGCCAGCGTCCGCCCTTCGGCCTCGGGAATCGGCAGCAGGCTGTAGTTGATGCCGTGGGTCGCCCGCGGCCAGCCGTAGTTGCGCCCCGCGCGCAGGAGGTTGATCTCGTCGCCGCCGCGCGGGCCGTGCTCGTGGCTCCACAGCTGCCCGCTCCAGGGGTTGAACGCCAGCCCCTGCGGATTGCGATGGCCGTAAGTCCAGATTTCGCCGCGCGTGCCGGAGCGGCCGACGAAGGGATTGCCCGCGGGAATCCCCCCGTCCGCCCGCAGGCGCACCACCTTGCCCTGCAGCTTGTCGAGATCCTGAGCGGTGGCGCGCTGGTTGTTCTCGCCCAGCGCGACGAACAGGTCGCCCGCCGGATCGAAGGCCAGACGGGCGCCGAAGTGGATGCCGTTGGACAGCCGCGGCTGCTGGCGGAAGATCACCTGGAAGGCCTCCAGCGCCGTCAGATCGGCCGACAGCCGGCCGCGCCCGACCACGGTGCCGGCCAGGCCGTCCGCGCCCTGCTCGGCGTAGGCCAGATACAGCAGGCGGTCGGTCGGGAAACGCGGCGACAAGGCGATATCCAGCAGGCCGCCCTGACCGCGGGCGAACACCGCGGGCACCCCGCGCAGCGGCGCCAGCACGCGCCCGTCGTCCAGCACCCGGCGCAGCCGGCCGGCGCGCTCGCTGACCAGCAGGCCCTGCCCTTGCGGCAGGAAGGCCAGCGCCCAGGGATGTTCGAGGCCACCGGCGACCTCCTGCAGCACCAGCGGCCCATGCACACTGTCAAGCCGGGGGGCGGCCTGCGCCGTCGCCAGCAGGCCGAGCAGCAGCGCCATGACGCCGGCATGGCGCAGTTTCATCGCCAGACTCCTCATCGACACTCCTCCCGGGGCGGCGCGGCGGCCAGTTGCTCGTCGAGAAACTCGGCCAGCACCCGCGCATTGTTGTGTGTCTCGTCTTGGGCGGCGTACAGCAGGGTCAGCGCGCCGTCGCAGGCCCGCTCCAGCAGCGGCTGCCAGAGCGCCGGGGCCGTCGCCAGCTCGTCGCGGTAGGCCGTGCGGAATGCGGCGAAGCGCTCGGGCTGGTGCGCGAAGGCCCGGCGGATCGCCTCAGACGGCGCCAGCTCGCGCAGCCAGGCATCCAGCCGCAGCGTCTCGCGGCTGCAACCGCGCGGCCACAGCCGGTCCACCAGCACCCGATAACCGTCTTCCGGCACTGCCGGCCGATAGACCCGCTTGCAGACGATCACTGCGCCGCCCTCCCCGCCCGCCGCTGCGGATCAGCGTAGCCCGGTCACGGCCTACTCGGCCGCCGGCGTCTCCTGGCCCATGCAGCGCACCGCGCGCTTCTTGTTGTCGACCAGCACGCCGGTCAGGCCCTTCTGGTTGACGTCGAACAGCACCAGCACGCCGTCGATGCAGTGGGCGACCTGGTCGGCCGGCTTGAGGGAAACCTTGTAGTCCTCGCCGGGCACGGTCTTGAGCATGGTGTAGTCGCTGAGCAGCAGGGCGTCCTCGGGCTTGGCGAAGTGCAGGTAGCCGTAGTAGCCGAGCACCGCGATGGTGCCGGCGACGCTGCCGATGGCGGTGAGGATCAGGGGAATGGGGTTGCGTTCGCTCATGATGGATGGACCCGGAACAGTCGTGGGAAAGGACGCGACGGGCCATGGCGGCCCGCCACGGAAAACGGTCAGAGGATGTTGGCGTAGTCGGCTTCGACCCGGTCCAGGCTCAGGTGGTTGAGGAAGTTGGAGAAGCACATCCACGCCGACAGCGCGTTGAGGTCGCTGAACTGCGGCGGCAGGTACTTGGGCGGCACTACCAGCCCCTCGTCGACCAGCTGGCGCAGGGTGCGCATGTCCTCCAGGGTCGCCTTGCCGCAGAACAGCAGCGGGATCTGCTCCAGCCGCCCCTTGCGCACAGCGAGCTGGATGTAGTTGTAGATCAGGATGAAGCCCTTGAGATACGACAGGTCCTTGGTGAACGGCAGCCCGTCCGGGGTCGAGCCCCGGAACACGCGGATGGTGTTGGAGTAGCCGTCCTCGGCGCTGTAGCCCTGCTCGCGGTAGAAGTCGAAGATCTGCAGGAAGTCGGCGCCCTCCTCGGCCATGTGGATGGCGCGGGTGCGGTTGGTCAGCTTGCGCAGCCGGGTCGGGTAGGAGGCGAAGGCGATCACCTCCATGAGGATCGCCAGGCCTTCCTGGGTGATGGTCGAGGACGGCGGACCCTTGGCCAGGAAGGTGCAGACCGGCTGGTTCTGGCCGTTGAGGGTGGTGCCGACATGCACCAGGCCCTCGTGCACCGCCAGGGCGCGGATGTCGCGCGGATTGAACAGCGCGTCGGCGCGGATCTTGATGTAGTCGGCGCCGGCGGCGGCATCGGCGAGGATGCCGTCGGACTCGAACACCCGCACCACCGCCTCGTCGCCGAACACCCCGTTGAGCTGGCCCTGCAGCAGGGCCACCGCCTCGCTGGCGGTGAGGGTCTTGGGCTCGTCCTTGAGGTCGCTGCGGTCGGCGATGTTGTCCAGGTAGGTGGAGAACATCACCCCGAGGTCGGCCAGGGTCGGGTCGCCGGCATGGAAGGCGTCGGAGGCCGAGCCGTACAGCTCCTGGGAGATCAGCCCGAAGTCGGGCGTGCCGCGCGCCTCGAGCATGCGGATCACCATGCGGTATTCCTTGCACATGCGCCGCATGATCTGCCCGACCGGGCTGAACTGGCCGAGCTGGCGGGTGATGTCGCGCTCGATCTGCTGGAACTGCTGCTTCTTCTCGTCGGCATCGAAGGACAGCGGCCGGCTCTGGTAGTAGGCCCGGTCCACCGCCGGCAGCTTCTGCCCGCGGGCCTTGAGAAAGCCCTGGCGGATGTTGTCGTCCCACTTGATCGCATCCAGCACGCGGATCGGCGTCTGCGCCTCGACCAGGCGGTCGGACAGCGCGCGGATGGTCTGCCGGTATTCGGTATTGGCCTTGCTGCGACTCATCGGGCCGGCTCCCGCGGCGCGCTGCGCTGGAAGCGGGCGACCTCGACGAACACGTCGCTGTTGGCCGGATCGTCGAGGAAGGCATAGACCTCGGGCAGGGTGCTCTCGACCATCACGCCCTCGCCCTCCTCGGTGCCGACCACCAGGCCGCGCAGGCTGCCCTCTTCCAGGGCGCGACCGACGCTGTCGATGTCCAGGCTGTAGAGCACCAGCTCGTCGTCATCGGTCAGCTCGAAGCCGCCAAAGGCGAAATGACCGCCCAGCCGCGCCGGCGCCGCCACCGAGAGATACCAGCGCCGCCCGTGGCGCGCCACGGTGAAGTCGTAGCCGCGTGCCTGGGCCCGGTTGTCCGCCGACTCGCGCCAGGCCAGCGCCCGGTAGCGGCCGTCGGCCTGGCGCACGATGTCGAGGAAGCGCCGCTCGCCCCATTCGTCGTTGCCAGCCCAGGCGCCGAGCAGGTGCGCCGGCGCCGACTCGCCGAGCGGAATGGGTTCGCGGAAGGTGGCCAGACAGCCGGCCAGCAGCAGCAAAGGCAGAAGGACCAACAGACGCAGCGCTTGCATGGAAAAGGCTCCTTGACTCCAGCGACGATCCGGCTGCCGAGTCCGTGCCATCCCCGGCAGCGTCGAACGGCCCGCGCAGGACGCGGGCCTTGCCTCAGCTTAGTGTTGCGGGCGCATGTGCGGGAACAGGATCACGTCGCGGATCGACGGCGAATCGGTCAGCAGCATGACCAGACGGTCGATGCCGATGCCCTCGCCGGCGGTCGGCGGCATGCCGTATTCCAGGGCGCGCACGAAGTCGGCGTCGAAGTGCATGGCCTCGTCGTCGCCGGCGTCCTTCTCGGCCACCTGGGCGTGGAAGCGCTCGGCCTGGTCCTCGGCATCGTTCAGCTCGGAGTAGGCGTTGGCGATCTCGCGGCCGCCGATGAACAGCTCGAAGCGGTCGGTGACGCTCGGGTCCTCGTCGTTGCGCCGCGCCAGCGGCGACACCTCGAAGGGATAGCGGGTGATGAAGGTCGGCTGCTCCAGCTTGTGCTCGACCAGCTCCTCGAAAATCATCACCTGCAGCTTGCCCAGGCCCTCGTGGCCGAGCACCTTGGCGCCGGCGGCCTTGGCCAGCTCGCGGCACTTGTCCACGTCCTGCAGGTCGGCGGCGCTGATCTGCGGGTTGTACTTGAGGATCGAGTCGAACACCGACAGGCGCGCGAACGGCTCGCCGAAGTGGAACACCTTGTCGCCGTAGGGCACGTCGGTAGTGCCGAGCACCGCCTGGGCCAGCTCGCGGAACAGCTCCTCGGTCAGGTCCATGTTGTCTTCGTAATCGGCATACGCCTGGTAGAACTCGAGCATGG
>RRZT010615698.1_pt1 | contig 12842 bp, 13 predicted proteins | sample 2165551 | NCBI WGS metagenome assembly RRZT01 (sample SAMN10456910, study PRJNA506462) | wastewater metagenome | biome: wastewater; feature: sludge; material: wastewater sludge; isolation source: wastewater sludge with Escherichia coli K12::gfp cells carrying plasmid... | place: USA: Moscow, Idaho... | reverse complement strand
TTTTCTTTTGGCGAAACTGTATCGGGATACGGATTTAAAGTATTAAACGAGCGTGAAGTCCGCGCTATTTCAGGTATTTTGTTATTAATCGGTGCAATTGCCTCTATCAATGGGTTTATTTTAAGTAAATTTCATGTATTACCTTATCTAACAGGGATTTTACTTTATCATTTTCTGATTTCAGTGCTTGTAAATCCACGTTTATCGCCAATTACATGGTTAGCAAAGTTCATGGTGCGCAAGCAAACACCTATTTATATCGGTGCAGTACAAAAACGCTTTGCATGGACGTTAGGGACTATTCTGTCGGCAGTAATTTTCACATTATCCGTTGTATTAAATCAAACTAAGGACCTATCGTATTTTGAACCGGTTTGTATGCTGTGTCTTATATGCTTGCTACTCATGTATCTCGAAACCGCTTTTGCTATTTGTGTAGGTTGTAAACTATACTTTCTGGCGCTTCGTCTTAAACTACTCAAACAACCCGAAGTCACACCCAATTGCATGGGTGACGCCTGCGATATCCGATAAAAAAATGAGCGTGCTACCTTTCGTAACACGCTCATTTTTCATATTGTAAGCATCAGATTAACCTGCCAGTGCATCCGCCACAACTTTAGCTAATGGCGTGGTAGGCCTACCAATTATTGCCGATAATACCTTAGCGTTGTCGTACAAATCGCCTTTCGACGCACTCACATCCCAACTGGCAATGGCCTGCGCAAAACCTTCGGGTATACCAAATCCGGCCAGAATTTTAGCATATTCCACTTCTGGTAGATTTTGATATGGAATGGTTTTACCTGTTTGTGCTGAAAGTTCGGCAGCCAACTCAGCCAAAGTATATGCACTGTCGCCCGATAGTTCAAGAGTCTGTCCCGCATATTTATCAGTGGTGAGCACTACGGCTGCAGCCTCAGCAAAATCGGCACGGGCTGCCGAGGCAATTTTACCATCGCCCGCACTACCAATAAATGCACCCGCTGCTACTGCGCCTTTCACTGAACCAGTATAATTTTCGGTATACCAACCGTTGCGCAGAATAGTATAACCAATACCTGAAGCTTTGATTGCTACTTCTGTTGCAGCATGTTCAGGAGCCAGACTGAGCGATGAGCTATCGGCTCTTAACAGACTGGTATATACAATTACTTTCAGCCCGGCGGTTTTCGCGGCTTCAATTACATTGCTGTGCTGACGGGCACGTTGTCCTAATTCATTTCCTGAAATCAATAAAAGCTTGTCGATACCTGATAACGATGCTAAATCCGGTTTTTCATAATCGAACGCGCGCACTTCAACCCCCAGGTCGGCTGCCTTTTCAGGATTACGTACCAAAGCCACAATACTGTTGACCGCTACTTTCGACTTTAAACTTTCGATGACTAATCGACCCAATTGACCGGTCGCTCCTGTTACTCCAATTTTCATAATTTATTTCCTTTCTATTGTTTATTTTTTTTGAATTTTATTGATACAATTATTTGTATTACTTTTGTTACGCAAAGTAACTATTAATAGTTTATATTCGAAACAGGTTACCAAATGGTAACATTAAAATACCGGTAACCAAAAAGTAACCATTATGGCAAAAACAAACTCACCTACGCAATGTCCTGTAACTGCCGCCCTCGAACTGATAGGAGGCAAATGGAAAACCATTATTTTATACTCACTTGCAAACGGTAAACGGCGCTTTGGCGAAATAGCCGTACGCATTCCCGATATATCGCGCAAGGTACTTACCGAACAGTTGAAGGAACTGGAAGCCGACGGATTGATTCGCCGCGAGGAGTTTAAGGAAATACCTCCACGGGTGGAATACTCGCTTACTGAAACGGGCCGCAGTCTTTCGTCGGTATTTAATGCGCTGGAAATATGGGGTGTAGAAAATGTATTGACGAAACGAAGCAATTAAATAATTCAGTATTATTGTGCGTATTAGCATAATCTCATGCTAATAATTGTACTATTTGTCAAATCCAATGTAATATTCCCCTCACTGTTTTCGTCATTATTAATGTATGAACGAAAAAGAATTTAATGCATTGTTTTCATCGTTGTCGGATAAGTTATTCCGAATGGCCAGGTCGATACTCCGGAATACCGACGAGGCTGTTGACGCTGTGCAGGATCTTCAGTTAAAAATGTGGGAAAAACGCTCCGCTTTACTCGCTGCTGATAACAAAACAACGTATACGCTCCGAACCATGCGAAATTTATGCATTGATACCTTACGACGTAAACGGCACTTTGAGGAACTACCCGAAGGCTGGGAAACACAGCTTACTACTGATGCGCAACCTGCTGAGGATGCCGATATGGCAAGGTATGTAAGTACATTAATTGACCAACTGCCCGAAATACAGCGTACCATTGTACGAATGCGCGATGTAGAAGAACTTGACATTGCGGAGATTGCTGAAATTACGGGAATAAAAGAAAATGCTGTATGTGTAAACCTGTCCAGGGCCCGGATTAAACTACGCACGCAACTATTAAAAGAACTTGAAAACTGAAAAAGATGAACAGAACAGAAGAATTACTTAAAAAATACTTTGCCGGCGAATCGTCGTTGAGCGAAGAAATGGAACTGAAAGGTTTATTTGCTTCTGGCAATATCTCTGCTGAGCATCAAAAATACGCTCCCATTTTTGGTGCCATACGCCGGGAAAAGCAAACGAAACTACCTGCAAATACCGAAATACAGATTAACAAAAAACGTTTTTATCAAACACGGTGGTTCTATTTTGTATCCACAGCCGTTGCAGCATGTACACTTATTTTATTTACAATAGGTATTCAGCAGTCGCGCAACGATTATCTGATAATTAACGGAAAACGGATTAACGATTCGGAAAAGGCCCGCGAATTTGCCAATGCAAAACTGGAAAAATCGCTCAGCGTAGTGAAGCGAAATCTAGCTGTATACAGCGATAATGCCGAAATTCAGCAAAAGCTCAAAGAAATTGAAAATCAACTAAAATAATTATTCATTAAAAATATCAGAACATGAAAAAAGCTATCATTTTAATATCACTTATGCTTGCTTTAGCAGCAATGGCACAGGCTCAAAACCTTGCCGGATTTTTTGATAAATATGCCGAGGACGAACGCTTTGCCTATTCCAAAATTGGAAAAGAAATGCAAACACTCTCACTCGAAATTAATGCCGGTAACAAAGCCCTGGCCGAATCGCTCGAAAAAGAGATACTCGAAATACTGAAAAAAGAAAATTTCGATTTAGAAATTGCTTCGCGCGATAAAGGAGAACGCTCGTACATATATACTCGTCCGAAAGGGAACCAAAAAGAAACCGTTATTATTAACAGAGATAAAGGTGAAATAAACGTACTCTGGACTGTAGGTAAGGATAAAAAAGCGATGCACGAGATGGGATTCATGCAGGATTTAAGCTTTTTAGGTGAACTATCCGGTTTATCAAATTTAGAGACACTGAGCAGTTTAGGGAGCCTTAGCGACCTGAAAGAACTGGAAAAACTCAAAGACCTGAAAATTGAAATACCCACACCCGAAATACCTCAAACAGAGATTCCGGAAGTAAAATAAAGCTGATTTTTTGATTTGGAAAAAGGGAGTAATTCATAAATGAATTGTTCCCTTTTGTGTTAATAGAATTTTCTGAAACAAAAATATAACTTTTGCGGATTACATTCCTGAAAAGTCATAACTTTTGCGGATTACATTCCGTAAAAGTCGATATTTTAGATATTTCAGATGAGAAGTCAATTATTTACTATCCTATGTAAAACCACACACAATCCATGCCGAACCAGAAAAATAAAATCCTACATTTTAATGCCATATAGCACATTTTCCTACCTAAATGTAGGTATTTTAGATTATACTTTTAATACAATGTAAACCATTTTGCCATTATAACAATAAAATGTAAATTTTTTACTACTGATATTCAGACGATTAAACATTCAGACTACTAATATTATGTTTTACAGCATAAAATGGCACAAAAAATGAATGATTGCTTTCCGAAAACAGTATAAAAAGATTGATTATGGCACACATTTTAGACGAAAGACAGATGCAAGTGTCGGTGGCAGGGAAAGATGCCCGCACCATAGATTGCAACAAAGCCAGCCTGGCAGGAAGTGTGAGTCAACGTGCCTGTGTATTTTGCGGTTCGCGGGTGGTACTTTACCCCATTGCAGATGCTTTGCATCTGATACATGGCCCCATAGGATGTGCAGCCTATACATGGGATATTCGTGGTTCGTTATCGTCAGGACCAGAACTGCACCGTTTGAGCTTTAGTACCGACCTTCAGGAGCGCGACGTAATTTTCGGTGGCGAAACAAAACTATATCAGGCGGCACTCGAACTTATCAATGCACACAAACCCAATGCGGCATTTATTTACTCAACCTGTATTGTAGGTGTAATTGGCGACGATGTGGAACGTGCCTGTCGTATGCTTGAAGAGGCTACCGGCATTCCGGTTATTGCCGTACAGGCTCCCGGCTTTCAGGGCTCCAAAAAGGATGGCTACAAAGTGGCTTGCGAGTCGATTTTTAAGTTGGTAGGACGTATTGACAAGCCTATACCGGCTAAAAGCATTAATATCCTGGGCGATTTTAACCTCGCCGGCGAGCTTTGGATATTATTGGAATACTATAAAAAAATGGGCGTACATGTGAATGCCACCATTACAGGCGACGGACGCGTGGAAGCTATCAGCAATGCTCACAATGCAGCCCTGAATGTGGTTCAGTGTTCCGGCTCAATGAATTATCTGGCAAAACTGATGAAAGATAAATACAATATTCCCTCGATGCGGGTATCGTATTTTGGAATTGAAGATATGAGTGACGCGCTGTACGATGTGGCCCGTTTTTTTAAAGATGATGATATGATGGCGAAAGCGCGGGAAATCGTTCGTAATGAAATATCACGTATGATGCCGGCACTGGCATGGTACAAAGAGCGACTAACCGGCAAAAAGGCTGCCATTTATGTGGGAGGCGCATTTAAAGCCATATCGCTGGTAAAAGCATTACGACTGATTGGTGTACAATCGGTTATTGTGGGTTCGCAAACCGGTACGCCCGAAGATTATGAGTTAATAAAACAGCTTTGCGACGAAGGTACTATCATTGTGGATGATTCGAACCCGGTAGAACTTTCGCATTTCGTGAAAGAAAAGCAAGCAGATATTTTTATTGGCGGTGTAAAGGAACGTCCTATTGCACATAAAATCGGGCTCGGTTTCTGCGACCACAATCACGAACGAAAAGAGCCGCTGGCCGGTTACGAAGGCATGATAAACTTTGCTAAAGAAATTTATGCCACAGCTATGAGTCCGGTATGGAGGTTTACAAGACCCCTAACCCCTAAAGGGGAATAAGAGAATAACCCCCGACCCCTAAAGGGGAGAAAGAAGTATTACAATCGATTACCAAATGTTGTATTTATGATTAAAGAGAAAAATATAATAGACAAAACTAACTTAGTTCCCCTTCAGGGGTTAGGGGTTTCCACCCGCAATTCCTGCAAGCTTTGCGCACCGCTCGGAGCTTCGTTGGTATTTAAAGGCATCGACGGATGTGTGCCATTGATTCATGGCAGTCAGGGCTGTGCAACCTACATACGCCGTTACATGATAAGCCATTACAAAGAGCCGGTGGATATCGCTTCGAGCAACTTTAGCGAGGAAGCTACCATATACGGCGGTAGTCGTAATTTTATTACAGGCATCAACAATATTATCAAACAATATAAACCCAAAGTAATTGGCATTGCATCGACCTGTTTATCCGAAACCATTGGCGAGGATATTCCAGGACACATTCACAATTACAAGGAGGCCAATGAAGACACCGGTGTAAAACTGCCCACTTTTATACATGCTTCCACGCCCAGCTATTGCGGTAGCCATGCCGAAGGGTTTCACAACACCGTACTGGCTACCATAAAATCCCTGGCCGAGTTCGAAAATGTTGGTAATAAAATCACCTTGCTTCCGGGCATGGTTTCGCCGGCCGATATACGGTATATGAAAGAGTTTTTAACCGATTTTGGTATCGGTTTTACTATTTTTCCTGATTATAGCGAAACGCTCGATAACGAATATACCTCTGAATATCAACTTATACCAACCGGAGGAACAACCGTACATGAAATTCAACGTATTGGGAATTCGAAAGCCACATTTGAGTTTGGCTCAAGTTTCAATAAGGCTTTTTCCCGATTAAAAGATAAATCGTCGATGCAAACTGCCGGTGAGTGGCTGGAGTCAAATTATTACATAAAAAACTATCAGATGCCACTGCCTATAGGCATTGAAGCTACAGATAAATTTGTGGATGCGCTTACAAAGGCTACCGGCAAAACGCTTCCTGAAGTTCACCGCAAAGAACGTGGACGATTAGTGGATGCCTATGTAGATGCCCACAAATACGTATTTGGGAAAAAAGCCCTGCTGTATGGTGAAGAAGATTTTGTGTTGGCAATGGCCGACTGGTGTAAAGAAATTGGTGTGGAATCCTTTTACATAAAAGGAACCGATTTTGAAACGCTACGCGAGAAAGCCAACGAATTTCAGCCCGATTTTCTGCTTGGAAACAGCAAAGGATATTACATAGCACGCGAACGTAAAATACCGCTGGTACGTGTAGGATTCCCTATCCACGACCGCTTCGGAGCTAACCGCATGCACCATATCGGATATCGTGGTACACAGGAATTGTTCGACCGTGTAGTAAACGCATTAATTGAATATAAACAGGAAAACTCACCCATTGGGTATAAGTATTTGTAAAGAAAACCCCTAACCTCTAAAGGGGAATAAGAAATATTAGTATTGATAATTGTAAAATGTAAAAATATGGAAACTACCGTAAAAAACACATTAGATAATAGTGACTTCAATTCCCCTTTAGGGGTTAGGGGTTCTCATCCTTGCTTCGATAAAGAAGCCAAACACAGCAATGCCCGCGTGCATTTACCGGTAGCTCCAAAGTGTAATATACAGTGTGGATACTGCAACCGTAAATTCGATTGTGTGAACGAAAGTCGTCCGGGCGTAACTTCGTCGGTACTGAAACCCTTTCAGGCTGTGGAATACCTGAAGGAACTTGACAAACGCCTCGACAACCTGGTGGTAATTGGCATTGCCGGTCCGGGCGATCCTTTTGCCAATCCACAGGAAACACTGGACACCATGCGTCGTGCCAAAGCTGAATTTCCTGAAAAAATCTTTTGCCTCTCGACCAATGGGTTGGATTTGGAACCATACATCGACGAAATTGCAGAATTAGGAGTTACGCACGTTACCATTACCATAAATGCAGTTGACCCTACCATTACTGCGAAAGTATATAAATGGGTACGTTACAACAAAAAAGTGTATCGGGGGCTCGAAGGTGCAACTATACTGATGGAACGACAGTTAGCTTGTATTCCCAAACTGAAAGCTGCCGGTATTACCGTTAAAATCAATTCCATAGTAATTCCCGGCATTAACGAAGATCATATACCTGAGGTGGCAAAAAATTGCGCCGAACTGGGAGCCGATGTTATCAACTGTATACCGCTAATTCCGACAGCCGAAACAGAATTTGCCGACCTGATAGAACCCGATGCAAAAATGGTATTTAAAGTGCGTACATTGGCTTCGGAGTATTTACCCATTATGAGCCACTGCGCCCGCTGCAGGGCCGATGCTGCCGGATTGCTGGGAAAAGACCTGAGCGATACACATGTATTGCTGAAAGAATATTCCACCCGTCTTGAACTGGACGATGAACGCCCTTATGTAGCCGTGGCCACCAACGAAGGATTGCTTGTGAACCAACACCTTGGCGAAGCAGCGCAGGTACACATTTATCGCCAGACTCCGAACGGATTTAAATTTGTTGAAACGCGCGAAACACCGGCTCCGGGTGGTGGCGACCGTCGATGGTTGGACTTAGCCCGCCTGCTGGTTGACTGTAGGGCCATTTTGGTAAGTGGTGCCGGCGAAAACCCAAAATCGATGCTCGAAGCATGTAAAGTGCATGTAGTGGAAATGACCGGGCTCATTGACGAAGGTCTGGAAGGGATATATAACAACAAAGTGATTCGCTCCATTGCCAAACCCGATGCATTTAAATGTGGAAGCGGATGCAAGGGAAACGCACAGGGATGTGGGTAAGATGCCCCCTAAATCCCCCATGGGGGACTTAAAGAGCGTAGTATTTGACAAATATAATTTTATAAACTTGGTCCTAAAAGTCCCCCATGGGGGATTTAGGGGGCTGCAATTATTAATAAAATGAAAACACCTCAGTACATGATTTTGGTATGTAACTCGTACCGTGTAGCAGGCGATGCTCAGGGAGCATGCAACAAAAAAGGAGCCACATCTATGCTTCAGTACATTTCGGAAGAAGCTGCCGACCGTGGATTGGATGTAGTAGTAACCACCACAGCTTGTCTGAACGTATGTTCACAGGGTCCGGTTATGGTTATTCAACCATGCAACTATTGGTATGGCGGCGTAACTGGCGAAGCAGTAATCGATGAAATTCTCGACGCACTCGAAGAAGGCGAATTGTGCGAGAAGTACTCGATAGCAGACTAAAAAACGGCCCCCTAAATCCCCCACAGGGGGACTTTAAGACCTCAGTTAAGTAAATTAATAGTTGGAATATTTAAAACATGTAATAAATATGAGCACAAATAAGAATGAGAAAATAAGTCCCCCTGTGGGGGATATAGGGGGCTTTCCTTATTTTATTGACACAACATTACGCGATGGCGAACAGGCGCCGGGTGTGGTTTTTGGCTTGGCTGAAAAAATACGGATAGCACAAATGCTCGACGAGATTGGTATTCCGGAAATTGAAATAGGCACACCTGCTATGGGCGAAAAAGAAATAAGCGATATACGTACCATTTGCGGGCAGGGCTTCGGGTTCAAAACACTTGCCTGGTGCCGTGGCTCGAAACTTGACCTGCTCAGCGCCGAGAAAACGGGCACTAATGGTGTTCACTTTTCGTTCCCGGTATCGCCCATTATGATGGACAATATGGAACGTACGCCCGGAATGGTTTTGTCGCAAATGCAGGAACTGATAGGAATAGCATCGCAAAACTTCGAATATGTTACAATTGGAGCACTGGATGCTTCGAGAGCCAATATATCGTTTCTGCGCGAGTTTGTAGCAGCAGCTGCATCGTTCGGAGCCTCGCGGGTGCGACTGGCCGACACAGTAGGTGTACTTAACCCGATTAGCACTTTTGATACTGTGAGTGCTATACGCAAAGCCGAGAAAAATATTGCATTGGAAATACATGCTCACAACGACCTTGGCATGGCTACTGCCAATACTATTGCTGCTTATATGGCTGGCGCAAACTGTCTGAGTACTACGGTGAACGGATTGGGCGAAAGGGCTGGTAATGCGGCAATGGAGGAAGTGGCCATGGCACTCGAAATGAGTGCTTGCGTAAGTTGCGGACTGCATACCGAAAAGTTTAACGGAATTAGCGCTTATGTACAACAGGTTTCGAACAGAGTGATAAGCGACAGCAAACCCATTACAGGCAAAATGGTATTTACACACGAAAGTGGCATACATACCAGCAGCCTGAAAAAAGACAGAAAAAGCTATCAGCTTATTGAAGCAGCTAGTGTGGGAAGAACCGACGAGGAATTTGTGATAGGGAAACACAGTGGCAAAGCCACATTAGAGCATTATATGAACGAGGCTCACTTGTTTTACGACGAAGATTTTAGTTTTGAATTGCTCAAAACAGTCAAAGAAAGTTCGGAAAAACTACGCAGAGCATTGTCGAAAAAAGAGTTTTTTGAATTGTATTCGAAACTTTACACCCGCACCATTAATTATTCGTTGTGGATAGAACCGTAACGGGAAAAAGAGTTTTCAGTGAGCAGTTTACAGTAAAAGTAAATAAGACAGAAGGGTTAAAAAGAGTTAGCCATGGGTATAACCGTGGTGTTAATATGAATTTTGGAGAGATGGAAACAACAATAGACAGAACAGCAATTATTCCGGAACCTGAAATGCTGGATCAGGCAAAATCGTGTTTAGCATATGCCAATGGTTATTTCGCGACATTTAGCAAAAGTGTAGCCAAAGAAAATGCCCGTTTTGGAGCCGATTTACTTTATCAGATGGCCATATTGAGTGTGGAAAAATACTTTGTGGCATTACTGGCACGCTACGACTGGAATGCATCGCACCATATGCCGGTGGCATTGTTTAAGGAAGCGCTAATGTTTGAGCCCGACCTGCCCGACAGTATGAAACAAACCTGTATACTGGTGGGTAAATTTGAAGCTATTTGCTCAATTGATGGCTTTGGCTACCGTCAGCCATCACCCGATGACCTGAAAACGATGAGCGAAGGCATTAAAGCAATTAAAGAATTGGTAGAAAAACGGATAGAGGAAGTTAAGAGTATTGAGTTATGAGTATTGAGTTGTGAGAGTTGTGAATATTCTTCTTACTCAGAACTCATAACTCAACCCTCAGAACTACCAACCCGAAACTCATCAGTAATAAAGTATGGAAAAGACATTAATTATATTAAAACCCTGCGCGATACGGCGCGATTTGATAGGCGAAATTATTCATCGGTTTGAGATGAAAGGAATGCAGCTGTGTGGTATAAAAATGATGCAGCTTGATGATGCAATTCTGAACGAGCATTATGCTCACCTGGCCGACAGACCTTATTTTCAGAGAATAAAAAACTCTATGATGAAAACTCCTGTAATTGTAAGTGTATGGAAAGGGGTGGATATTGTGGAAATTGCGCATCATATGGCGGGTGCTACTAACGGACGTGAGGCGGCACAGGGAACTATACGGGGCGATTACAGTGTGAGCATTCAGGAAAATATTGTACATACTTCGGATACAGTGGAAAATGCCAAAACGGAAATTGCCCGCTTTTTTCGTCCCGAAGAAGTTTTTGATTTTAAACAATTGAGCAACTCGGTGCTTTATGCCGAAAACGAAATATAAAACAGATGCTTATGGATGTTACAACAACCCTCTATCCGCTCGAGAAAGTCAGGTTCATAATAAAGGATGCCTGTCAGCTCGATATTACGTATGCCTACGACGACCTTGTGTTTGCTGAACATGGCGTGTTTTTACTTCAGTTTATGAACCCTGAAGGCACACAACTGGCATGCTGGTTTAATAACGAAACAACCGAGTCGGACGAAATACGCATTTTTGACTCGCTTGTGCGCACAGCTTCGCTGAATGATTGTAGCATCACATTCAAAGGGCATTTCAGCATGGAGCAAAAAGCCGGAACCGACGAAATAGATATTAAATTCGTTGATTTTGCGTAGATTACCCGAATAATTTGTGTATTCAGATTTAAATTTCGAAATTTGCTGGCCTTTCATCTGATGACTCACCGATAAGAGAAAACAGACTACTTACTGGCTAAGCTATTTAATGTATATAAATCGTCCTTTTACTGAAAAAAGGTTTGGGGTTGATTAGTATGTGTTAATTTTGAATTCATCTGTATCACGCAAATTTATATGACTTCTGGTAAAAAGTGGCTGTACATTGTTCTGCTTACATGTTTTCAATTAAATATGTGGGCTCAGGAAAAATATTGCAGTAACCTTGGCTTTGAACTGAAGGATTTTAGCAATTGGCGTGCCTATACATGGGTCGATAAGTAGGATGGAACATACACATCTCCGGTTGAAGGAGTTGTAGCTAATCGCCATCAGATAATTACCACACAGGCTTACGATGCCGCCGTAGGTGGCAGCAAACTGAAAATGATTCCGGACGGTTTTACTTCATCGGTAAAACTGGGTTCGACTTACCTTGGAAGTGGTGGCTTGCACCAGAGTTTACGCTACGAGCTGGATGTAACAGAACACAACGCACTGGTAATAATGCATTTTGCAGTATTACTGCTCGACCCTTTTGATAGTAGTCACGGACAGGTAGACGAACCACGCTTTAAACTTACAATTTTGGACAATGCAGGGAATACAATTCCTGATTGTGCCAATTACGATGTGTATGCAAGCAATGCCCGTGTAGGAGACTGGCAAAAAACACCTTACACTACACAGTCGGGCAGCAGCTCGCACGTGGACACCCTGTTTTGGCGCGATTGGACGGCAGTGGGAGTTGACTTGCGAAAATACCTGGGACAAAAAGTAAGTATCGAATTTATGTCGGCCAACTGCAGACGACAGGGACATTTTGGTTATGCCTATTTTACAGCCGAGTGTAAACCACTGTACATTACTGTAGATTATTGTACAGGCGATAGTTATGCTGAACTGAAAGCTCCCGGAGGATTTGAAGTATACGAGTGGAAAGACTCAAATAATACCATTCTGAGTAATCAGCAAACACTTTCGCTACAAAACCCGTCGGAAGGTGAAGTTTTTACCTGCGATCTGAAATCGGCCACCGGATGTGAAATATCATTGAACACCACCATTTACAGGTTCGAACCCAATGCTCATTTTTCCACTGACAGACTGGATTGTAACGATGTAAATAACACCATTCGGTTTTTTGTAAACCAATTACCAACACATGGAACACTCGAATATTCGTGGGATTTTGGCGACGGAGGAACATCTACCGATTCGCAACCCGTACATCAGTTTAAATCCGTTTCGGGCTGGGTGCCGGTAACACTGGTTGTAAAAAATCCACCATCTTCCTGTAAGGATTCCGTCACTCAACTGGTTGAAACATTCTACCCGCCTCTTGTAAATGTAAGAGGCGAAAAAACCTATTGCAAAGGCGAAAAAACCATGCTTTATGGCTATGGAGCCGACCATTATGAGTGGAAAC
>RRZT012234861.1_pt1 | contig 12843 bp, 10 predicted proteins | sample 2165551 | NCBI WGS metagenome assembly RRZT01 (sample SAMN10456910, study PRJNA506462) | wastewater metagenome | biome: wastewater; feature: sludge; material: wastewater sludge; isolation source: wastewater sludge with Escherichia coli K12::gfp cells carrying plasmid... | place: USA: Moscow, Idaho... | reverse complement strand
GAACGGCTCGGACTGAACGATCAATCCACCATTCGCCTCACCTCGCGGCAAGGTTCCGTACAAGCCGGCGTAAAAGCAGATCCCGATATCCAGCCCGGATCGTGCTTCTTCCCCGAGCATTTTAATGAGCCGGCCGTGAAGGACCTAATGACCGTGGAGGTGGATGCAGTGACGGGGGTGCCGTACTTCAAATCTACGCGTGTCACGATTGAAAAGGTTGGTGCGTAAGAGTAAGCTCGTCTGTCTTTTAGATGTCGTCAGAGGTGGTGGGAATGAGTGTCGGGGCCTTGACCAAGAAAATTCTTCAGGCGGCGTTGTTCTACGAAATTTGGGACGCCATGAAGGTGACCTTCAAGCATATGTTTCATCGCCCCATCACCTTCCAATACCCGCGCGAACAACGCACCATCCCCGACGGTCACCGCGGCGCATTAGGGCTGCTTCGTTATGGAGACGGCCGGGACCGCTGCGTGGGATGCGACCTTTGCGAAGCGGCATGTCCGTCCCGTTGTATCAAAGTCATCAGCCAGGAAGACCCAGAACGTCCCTTGCAGCGCTTTGCCAGCGAGTTCTACATCGACATCACCAAGTGCGTGTTTTGCGGTTATTGTGTCGAGGCATGCCCTGTCAACGCGCTCGCGATGACCAAGATGTACGAATACTCGACCCACGACAAGCGCACCCTCCTCTTCGACAAGAAAAGGCTCTACGAGGTCGGCGAACGTCACCTCGAGGACGCCAAAAAATATCTGTACGCCCATAACCAAGAAAAGAATTCGGACGAGAGCCGGGAATATCGTTATTACTTTCCGCAGTCGGTTCTCAAACCCACACAGTCACAACCCAAACATTTGAGCTGATCGTACCGTTATGGCCTTCGTGTTTTTCGCGTATTTCGCAGTGGTAAGTATTGTCGCCGGCATTCTGACCGTCGCGCTGAAGAATCCGGTGCAATGCGGTCTGGCGCTCCTGGCCCTGCTCCTTCACGTCTCAGGCCTCTTCGTCATGCTGAACGCCGAATTTTTGTGGGCGGTCCAAGTGATCGTCTACGCCGGGGCCATTTTGGTCCTCTATTTGTTCGTCCTTATGTTGCTGAACCTCAAAACCGACGACCGCTATTTCCACGCCAAGGCTCCTTATCTTCTCGCACCAGCGGCCATCGGTTTGGCCTACCTCCTGTTCTTGTTAGTGAGATCCCCGTTCGGCGGCTCCAGGGGCGATGCCTCACCGGCGGCGATCTTGCTGAACGGAGATGCTCATGCCATCGGCATCAAGATGTTCAGCGAGTATTTGCTGCAATTTGAAATCATCGGGGTGTTCCTGACAGGAGCCATCGTCGGCGCGATCGTCCTCGCAAAGACCCCCAAGTCGATCGAAACGAGGCGCGACGCATGATTCCCTTGTCCGCCTATGTGGCTGTAAGTGCCGTGTTGTTTGCGACGGGGTTGCTCGGCGTCCTGATCCGTCGCAATTTTATTATTGTGCTGATGTCGGTCGAAATCATGCTGAACGCGGCCACCATCAACCTGGTCGCCTTCTCCCATTACTTGGAAGCCATGCAGGGACAAATCGTGGCCCTCTTCATTATCGCCATTGCAGCGGGGGAAGCGGCTATCGGGCTCGCCATCATCATCGTGGTGTTCCGCGGCAAGATTTCAACCAACGTCGACGAAATGAATTTGTTGAAGTGGTAACGTGTCCGACTCTATTGATCTGATCGTCAAACTGATTCCTCTGTTCCCGCTGATGGCCGTCATTGTGAACGGCCTCTTCGGGCATCGGTATTCTCACGACCTGGCTCACCGGTTCGCGTGGGGATCGGTCCTCATGTCTTTCCTCTGTGTGCTGGCCGTCTTCACGGAGACCCTGCGTACAGGCGCGGCTCGTGAAGTGGTCGCCTACAAATGGATTTTCGGCGGCGACCTCACAATCAATCTCGCCTATTTGATCGATCCTTTGACCTGCATCATGCTGCTGGTCATCACCGGAGTGGGATTCCTGATCCACGTCTACTCCGTGGGATACATGCACGGAGAATCCGGCTTCACGCGATTCTTTGTGTACATGAACCTCTTTATGGTTTCGATGCTCCTGTTGGTGATGGGCAATAACTACGTTGTCCTCTTTATCGGCTGGGAAGGCGTCGGACTCTGCTCCTATCTGTTGATCGGGTACTACTACGACAAGGTCTCCGCCGCCAAAGCGGCCACCAAAGCCTTTGTGGTCAATCGAATCGGTGATGCCGGATTTCTCCTCGCAATCTTCCTGGTGTTCGTGAACTTCCGAACCCTCGACTACACCCAGGTGATGCAGAACGCCGCACAGCTCTCGCCTGAAATGGCCACTGCGATCGCACTCTGCCTCTTAATCGGCGCGGTCGGCAAATCGGCGCAGCTCCCGCTCTACACCTGGCTACCAGACGCCATGGAAGGGCCGACCCCGGTCAGTGCGCTCATCCATGCGGCCACCATGGTCACGGCAGGCGTCTATATGATCGTTCGCAATCATGCCATTTTCGATCTGTCGCCCACCGCCATGACGACCGTTGCCTGGATCGGCGGACTCACCGCGCTCTTCGCCGCTACAATCGGCCTGGTACAGACCGACATCAAGCGCGTTCTGGCCTATTCCACCGTCAGCCAGCTCGGGTACATGTTCCTCGGTTGTGGTCTCGGAGCGTATACGGCCGCGGTCTTCCATCTGATGACCCATGCGTTCTTTAAAGCGCTCTTGTTCTTGTCGGCCGGGTCCGTCATCCACGCATTGTCCGGCGAGCAGGATATCCGCAAGATGGGCGCGTTGAAGTCGAAGATCCCCTGGACCCATACACTCTTCCTGATCGGCACGATAGCGATTGCCGGAATTCCGCCCTTGGCGGGCTTCTGGAGCAAAGACGAAATCATGGGCCATGCCTTCGTGCATCATCACTATGTGCTCTACGGCATGGCAGCGGTCGGCGCATTCCTGACCTCGTTCTATATGTTCCGCCTGACCTATCTCACGTTCTATGGCACCTCGCGGCTGGATCACCACACCGCCGAACACGTGCACGAATCCCCCATGGTGATGATCGGGCCCCTCGTCGTGTTGGCCACCCTCTCCGTCATTGGCGGGTTCCCCGGTGTTCCGCCTGAGAACGGCTGGTTCCACCACTTCCTGCACTCAGTCGCAGGTGTGGCCGGGGAGGAGCACGCCACCGCGCCCGCGCTGATGCTCGGGCTGATGGGCACGGCCACCGTCATTGCGCTCCTGGGCTGGGGACTGGCGCATTACTTTTACAGCGGGCCTTCCTCCGCAGCAGATGCGCTCGCCGCACGGATGCCGGGCGTGTATACAACCCTGCTGAACAAGTACTTTGTCGACGAACTGTACGACCGGCTGTTCGTGGAACCGACCAAGCAGATCGGGAGACTTTGCGACTGGTTTGACCGGACCATCATCGACGGCCTCGTCCGATCTATCGATCGGGGGACAGACGCCAGTTCGGCGGCCATCACCTGGACCGAAAAACATGTGGTCTATGCCGGCTTGAACATCATCGGCTATGCGAACCACCGCTTGGCCCGCTCGTGGCGGCGGCTTCAGACCGGCATGGTCCATCAGTACGCGGCTATCATTGTGGCGGGACTTTTTATTCTCGTGCACCTCATTCTTTTGATTTGGACCGGAAGCGGTTCCAACGGCTATTTATCACGCTGACGCAGCAGAATTTCTGGACACACGATGCTTGAAGAGTTCAGTTTTGGCTTCCCGATCCTCTCGTATCTGATCTTCCTCCCGCTCGCCGGCGCGGCGGTGCTCTGGTTGATCGAAGACGAAGATCTCCTCAAGACGACGACATTGGGTATCACCCTGGTGGAACTGGCCCTGGCCTGCCTGGTGCTGGTGCGCTTCGTGCCGGATTCCGCTGCGATGCAATTCGCCGAGCATGCGCGCTGGATGCCGGCGCTCGGCATCGGCTACCATCTCGCCGTCGACGGCATCAGCGTGCTCTTTGTAGGGCTGACTGCGTTTCTCACCGTGCTGGTCGTCATCTATTCCTGGGATACGGTACGCAATCAGGTCCGCCTGTACTTCATGGCGCTCTTGGCCCTAGAGACCACCACCATGGGTATCTTTGCCTCGATCGACCTGATTCTGTTCTTCGTCTTCTGGGAACTCATGCTCATCCCGAGCTACTTCCTGATCAAATTGTGGGGCGGAGGAGCAGAGCGCCATTACGCAGCCCTCAAGTATGTGCTCTACACACTCCTGGGCAGCGTCTTCATGCTGGTCGGCATCGCCTTGCTGGACATCAACTATCACCAGTGGGCGGTGACTCACCACCTCGACCACGTCTACTCATTCGACCTGCTGGAGTTACTCTCGGTCCCGATCCCGCTCTCCCAGCAGATTTTGATCTTCTGGCTGATGTTCATGGGATTCGCCTTCAAAGCGCCGGTGTTCCCATTTCACACCTGGCTCCCTGATGCCCTCGTTGAAGGACCCATCGGTATGGCCGTCATGTTAGCCGGGATGAAATTGGGTACCTATGGCTTCCTTCGTTTTACCTTCCCGTTACTTCCCGATGCATCGAAAAGCGAAGGCGTCGTCTCGATCGTCATGGTCCTGGCCCTCGCGGCAATTCTGTACGGAGCGGTGGTGGCGCTCGTTCAATCGGACTTCAAGCGCCTCCTCGCATTCAGCAGCATCAGCCACCTTGGGTTTGTGGTGGTCGGGCTCTTTGCTCTGAATTTCCAGGGCTTGCAGGGGAGCCTCCTGACCATGATCAACCTCGGTTTCAGCACCGCCGGCCTCTTCTTCATGGCAGGCTTCTTATCCACCAGACAACAGAGTTCCCAATTGTCCTCCTTCGGAGGATTCGCGAAACAGGTACCGCTGCTGGCCTCGTTCCTCCTGTTGATCGGTATGGCCTCCATCGGACTGCCTGGGACCAATGGTTTTGTGGGTGAGTTTCTGATCCTCCTCGGCGCCTTCAAAGCCAAATGGTGGTATGGCGCCGTGGCGGTCACCGGCGTCATCTTCGGAGCGGCCTATTTCTTGTGGTATTACGAGCGAGCCATGCTCGGCCCGCTGAGCAAGAATATCTCCGCCACGATCAAGGACCTGCACATGCGGGAAATCACCATCGCACTCTCACTCTCGGTGATGATCTTGTGGATCGGCCTGTACCCGTCACCCTTCCTGAGAATGATGAATGGATCGATTCAAGCCCTCGTCGATCGTTTGGATCGTGCCAAAGTGGCCTCGGTAGATACTGTCATCCACGTGCCGGCTAAGTAGGACCATGGCTGAATACACGCTGCTCATTATTTTGTTCGCGCCGTTTGTCGGGGCCCTGGCCCTGATCTTCGTCTCCAACCGCCAGCTCTCGCTGGTCCGCGGCATTGCAGCCGGCTCGGCCTTTGTCTCATTGATCGCTTCAGTCTATCTTTTCTATGCCTACGATCCGTTGAAAGGCGGCTACCAATTTATCCAGCGGATTGAATGGTCACGACAGCTGGGGATCTCCCTTCATCTCGGGGTGGATGGAATCGGCACCCCGCTGGTCCTGGCCTCCGGCATCCTCCTCTTCGCCGGCATTTTCGTCTCCTGGCACATCAAAGACCGGGTCAAAGAGTTTTACATCTGGATTCTGATTCTTGCCGCGGCGACCATCGGCGTATTCATGTCCTTGGATTTGTTCTTCCTGTATTTCTTCTACGAAATGTCCGTGATCCCCATGTATCTCCTCTTGGGCATGTGGGGGAGCCACACGAAAAAGTATCTCGAGATGACGGACGCCGAAGGCCTCAAGCAGCGGGATTCCGTCGGCTTTATCTTCAATTTCGGCGCGAACAGCAAAGAATATGCGGCTATGAAGTTGGTCCTGTTTCTGTCCGCCTTCGCCGTCGCGGCATTGATGGGTATTCTCCTGATTTACAAGTTCTCAGGACTCAACACCTTCGATATTCTGGTGTTGCGCGAGCAGGCCCATTTCTCGGGGCCTCTGGCCACGCTGATCTGGCTGTTGATCTTTTTCGGCTTTGCGTCGATCGCTCCGATCTGGCCGCTGCACTCCTGGTCTCCCGTCGGCCACGCGGCCGCCCCGGCGGCAACCAGCATGTTGCACGCAGGCGTGCTGATGAAATTGGGACATTTCTCGATTATCCGGGTCGCCTTCGAAATCCTGCCCGAGACCACCCGCGAACTCATGCCCATTGCCGCGGTGCTGTGCATCTTCAGCATCATCTACGGCGGGCTCGTCGCCTATTACGCAAAGGACACCAAATACGTCATCGGCTATTCCAGCTCCAGCCATATGGGCTACGTGTTCCTTGGCATGGCCGCCCTCGACTACATCAGCCTGAGCGGGGCCGTCATCTATATGTTCGCTCACGCTATGGCCACCGGGATGCTCTTCGCCATGGCCGGCTGGGTCTACGATCAAACCCACACCCGCGACATTCCCTCGCTGGGAGGCCTCTCCAACCGGATGCCATTTATTTCCGCCGCCTTCGTCATCGGCTGCATGGCCTCGATCGGAGTGCCCGGCACCGTGAACTTTATCGCTGAAGTCATGATCATTGTCGGCAGTTGGAACAAATATCCCTTCCAGGTCGTCGTTGCCGTCCTCGGTATCGTGCTGACCATGGCCTATCTCTTCAAGATGATGCGCGGCCTGTTCTATGGATCCATGGCGGAGAAATACAGCCACTCACATGATGCCGTGACCGTCGTTGATCGTATGCCGCTGCTGATCATGATCACCGTCAGCATCAGTTTTGGAATTTTCCCGGGGCACCTCTACTCCGTCGTCCGATCCGGGGTTGATCCCTTGATCGCTCGTATCACCAAGGTCGTCCCGGTTGCGGAGCACCCTATGAACCTTCCACATGCCACCTCGCCAACCATACCCACATCTGCTTCCCGTGAAGCACTTGCGAAGGTGACCCCGCGATGACTTTTTCCCTTACCCTGTCAGTCAGCGATCTCCTGTTGCTGCTACCGGAGCTGTTCCTCACTGCCTGGCTGTGCGTCATCCTGATCGTCGATTTTTCGTTCAAGCGGATCGTCCAGGAACAGCTCGCCTACCTGAGCATTCTTGGATTAGTGATCACGCTGGCCTGCCTGGCCTGGTTTGATGTGACCGGCATCACCGGCACCCTGTTCGGCAAGATGTTCGTGCTGGACCGGATGGCGATCTTCTTCAAAGTGATGATCCTCCTCGCCACGATCCTGGTCATTCTCTTGTCGATCGATTATGTGCACCGCTTTGCGTTCTTCCGTGGCGAATATTATTTCCTTGTCGTGATGTCGGCATTGGGCATGATGTTCATGACCTCCGCCAACGATTTGCTGTCGCTCTTCGTCACCCTGGAGTTCGCGACATTCGGCTTTTATGTCCTGGTGTCCTATCTCCGTGACGATATGGCATCCAACGAGGCCGGTCTCAAGTTCTTCATCCTGGGAGTCTTTGCGGCGGGCTTGCTCGCCTATGGCATCAGCCTGGTCTATGGCGAAACAGGCAAGCTCGTCTTCTCAGACATGACTGGCGCAGCCCCGACTACCGGACTCGTCATCGGCTTCCTGCTCATTTTTGCGGCCTTGGGATTCAAGATCGGCGCGGTCCCATTCCATTCATGGATCCCGGACACATACCACGGCGCACCGACGCCGGTCACCGCCTTCCTGTCGATCGCACCCAAGGTAGCCGCCTTTGCGATTTTGCTGCGCCTCTTCTTAGTGGCGCTGGCGACCTTCAAACCGGCCTGGGCATTGCTCATCGTGGCAACCTCCATCCTCTCGATGACCTACGGCAACATCGTGGCGATCGCACAACGAAATGTGAAACGTTTGTTAGCCTATTCCGGTATCGCACAAGTCGGCAACGTGCTGATTGGTCTGGCGGCGGGGACCAAGATGGGGACCGATTCCATCTTGTTCTACCTCCTGACCTATCTCTTTGCGAACCTCGGAGCCTTTGCCGTTATCATGGCGATCAGCAATGCAGTGGGCAGCGATGAAATCGATGACTACAGAGGACTCAACCGGCGCTCGCCGTTTCTGGCCTTTGCTATGCTGATTTTCCTGTTGTCGCTGGCCGGAGTTCCCCCCCTCGCTGGTTTCATCGGCAAGTTGTATATTTTTGTCGCGGCGATCAAGGAGGGGCTCTATATCCTGATCACGGTCGGCCTCGTCAACATCGTCGTGTCGATGTACTACTACCTGATCGTCGTCAAGAAGATGTACATCAACGAACCGCTCGATTCTTCTCCCATCAAGACGACGGGTCCGTTACGGGCGGTCATCTATGTCGGATTGGCCGGCACACTCGTGATCGGTATCTATCCACAGCCGTTCCTCGACTGGGCCGTAGCCGCCACGCTGATGTTTTCCAATCTTCTAGGCCCTGCCGCTTCCATTCCCGTACCAGTCGTGCCGTTCGGCGGGTAAGGGCCAGCTTCGATCCGCCTTACGAATTCAATCAAATCCCTTCGCGTATCAATAGCTTCTGCTACAATACAATCGCCTGATCGGTGAGCGGTTCGCCGAGGCTCTGCAGCCTTGCTCGGACGCTTCTCAATACCTCCGCCTGGTTCTCGCATGAGTATGGACGAACCGAAACCCCAACAGGCCGTCAACACAGACGTGGAGTCCGTCCTTCCTACCCTTCCCTGGAGCGCACGTATTCTTTCGCGTCTTTCTATTCTTGGGCCGTTGGTCCTGGCATTTCAGAACCGCTCCATTGAACAACGCGTACTCGCTGGCTTCGGCCTCGTGTTTGCCGGCATCCTGGTCATTTCTGCCATTTCGTATCGCAATATGACGGTGCTCATCCGAAACGGTCATCACGACCAACGGAGTCACGAGTTCATCCAATCCCTGGCCGCGACCGGGGAGGCCATCGACGATGCAGAAAACGGCCACCGACGATTCCTGGTCACCGGGGACGAAAGTTACCTCTCCGCCTACAACACCCTGCAAGAACGCGCACCGGAATACCTCGGCTACCTGCGGGAACTCACCGAGCCGGGCAGCATTCAGCGCGCACGCGTCACCCAACTGGAACAGTTGATCACCCAACAACTGCGGGAAGAGCGAGTCGCCATCGACCTGCGAAAGGAGACGGGGTTCGAGTCTGTCCGGACATTGGCCCTGGCCGGTGTCGCCAAAACCGCGCTCGATTCCGTCCGTCGACTGCACGCGCAGATGGAGCAGGACGAAACCAAGGCTCTCGCGCAACGGGTCATCGAATCCACCACGACCACGCGCTCGAGCATCATCCTCCTGATCATCGGCGCCCTTCTGCTGTTCGTACTGCTGGCTGCCGTGTACTATCTGATTCGGCATGACATTACGGCACGGCGGCGGATTGCCGATGAACTCCAGCGCCGGGGCGAATTGCTGGAGGCCGCCAATAAAGAGCTGGAGGCGTTCAGCTATTCCGTCTCCCACGACTTACGAGCCCCGTTACGGCATATCGACGGCTACGCCTCGCTGCTGGCCAAGGCCGCCTCCATCTCGCTTGACGACAAAGCGAAGCGATACTTACAGACGATCTCTGAATCCGCCACCAGGATGGGACAACTCATCGACGATCTGTTAGTGTTTTCCCGGATGGGGCGACAGGAAATGCTGCGCGGGACGGTCAACCTGAACCAGTTGATCGCCTCCGTGCTGCACGATCTGCGACATGACTTGCAAGATCGGACAATCTCGTGGACAATCGCTCAACTCCCTGAAGTCACGGGGGATGCAGCCATGTTACGACAGGTCTTTATGAATCTCGTGGCCAACGCGATCAAGTTTACCGGTACGCAGCCGCAGGCTACGATCGAGATCGGAAGCCGTGACAACGGGCAGGAGGAAGCGGTGTTATTCGTACGCGACAATGGGGTAGGATTTGATATGCGCTACGCGAACAAGCTGTTCGGCGTCTTTCAGCGGCTCCACCGAGCGGATGAGTTCGAGGGGACGGGTATCGGACTGGCCAATGTCAGACGCATTATTCACCGGCATGGCGGGAAGACCTGGGCAGAAGGTGCGCTCGGCGAAGGCGCGACCTTTTACGTCAGCCTCCCGTTGGCGAGGACATCGGCATGACCCTGACCAAACCCATATTACTGGCGGAAGACAATCCACGCGATGCCGAGCTCGCTCTAGCGGCGATGGAAGAACATCATCTTGCGGATAAGGTCATACTCTGTCACGACGGCGCGGAAGTATTGGATTACCTCTACTGCCGTGGCCACTTCAAAGCCCGGCTCCAGGGCAATCCCGCGGTGGTACTCCTCGACTTGAAGATGCCCAAAGTCGACGGCCTCGAAGTGCTGCGTACCATTAAGAGCGACGCCGCCCTGAAACCCATCCCCGTGGTGATGCTGACATCGTCCAGGGAAGAGCGGGACCTGGTTGAAAGTTATGCTTTGGGCGCCAACGCCTATGTGGTCAAGCCTGTCGAGTTTCATCAGTTTCTCAAAGCCGTCAAAGAGCTCGGTGTGTTCTGGGGAATGATCAACGAACCGCCTCCTGAGGGGGCGAGCCGCGTAACCAGCCGATGACCTAACCCCCGTTCAGGACTCTGTTCCCGATACACACGATGACTCAGCCGTTGCGCTTCATCCATCTTGAGAGCAACCCCGCCGACGCGGCGCTGATTGCCACGACCCTCCGTGACGCCGGCATTCTATGCCAGCTGAAACAGGCGCAGACACGTGAGGAATTTCTGGCCGCACTTCGCCAGGAGGGGTTCAGTCTCGTCCTTGCTGATACCGCCGTCCCCGGCTTCGACGGAGCCACCGCCCTCTCCCTCGCGCGCACCCTGCATCCCGACGTGCCGTTTCTGTTTGTCTCCGATACACAGGGAGAAGAGTTTGCCATCGACATGATGCAGCACGGCGCCACCGATTACATTTCCAAGCAGCGCCTGGGGCGCCTCGTTCCCTCCATCAAACGAACCTTGCGGGAACTCGACGAGCGGCTGGAACGGAGACGGGCGGAGGACGCCCTGCGGGTGAGCGAAAAGCAGTTTCGTCAGGCCCAGAAGATGGAAGCCGTCGGACGTCTCGCCGGAGGACTTGCCCATGATTTCAACAATCTGTTGACGGTCATCATGGGACACAGCCAGGTGCTCTTGGGAGAACTGCCCTCAGGCAATCCCATCCGCGCCAAGATCGAAGAGATGCAAAAGGCCGGGGAGCGAGCCGCGAGCTTGATTCGCCAACTCATGGCCTTCAGCCGGAAACAGCCGTTGGAACCGAAAATCCTGCCCTTGAATTCGGTCGTCGGCAATGTAGAAAGCATGCTCCGGCGACTCATCGGTGAAGACATCCAACTCGTGATCCGCCCTGATCCTTTTAACGGCCATGTGAAGGCAGACCCCGGACAACTGGAACAGGTCCTCATGAATCTGGTCGTGAATGCCCGGGATGCCATGCCCAACGGCGGCCTGCTGGCGATCGAAACCTCGCAAACGGAACTGGCACGGACCCCGATGCATCATCTCCACCCGCTGCCATTGGGACAGTATGTGAAACTCACTGTCACCGATACCGGATGCGGCATGAATGCCGACGTGCTCGCCCATCTATTCGAACCGTTTTTTACAACGAAGGAAGAACACAAGGGTACCGGACTGGGGCTGTCGACGGTCTTCGGCATCGTGACCACCTGCGGAGGCGGGATCGATGTGTGGAGTCAAGTCGGGCATGGCACCACCTTTGACCTGTATTTCCCGCGCGTCAACCCGCAAGCCACTACTGCGGATGCCACCGCGCCGCAAGGCCGCCTGCGCCAGGGATCGGAAACCATTCTTCTCGTCGAGGACGATAGCGGGGTGCGCAACCTGGTCCGTCACGAGCTGGTCAAAACCGGCTATCAGGTAATCGAGGCCAAGAATGGCGTCGAGGCCTGTCTCACGGCCACACAACAGAGTTACCATGTAGACCTTCTGCTCACCGACGTGGTGATGCCGGGGATGAACGGTCGCGAACTGGCACAACATCTGTCCGTCATCAAGCCGAACCTCAGGGTGCTGTTCATGTCGGGCTATTTGGACGATATCTCCGTGAACAGCGGCATGGACCCGCATCGAACAACGTTCCTCCAGAAGCCTTTCACCCCCGACCTCCTCTTGCGCACGGTACGCGCATTGCTCGATTCCTCCGCTTCCGCGACGGGAAGCGCACCGCACCATTCCCCTCCCGACCAGGCACCCCGCACCGCACGAGCCTCCTGACGGCTCGTCTGCGCACACCGCAGACACCACCGGAAATTTGACCCTTCGGAAATTTGACCCTTTTGCGCATCCTTTTTATACTGAGGTCGCGCGAGATCGGGAAAGCACATTCACAGAGGTTGACAGGAGGAAAGAGAGACGCTCGTCATGCGTGGCCGCTGCCTGAAGGACCGACGATCCGTTCACCGGTTGAAGCTCCTCTGCGGGTGCTTGCTCGCGCTCTGCCTCAGTAGCGGACCCCAAGCCGGTGCGGCGCTTCCCGCCGGGGTGCCATGGGAGCGCTTGACCACAGGTATGCAGGTGGCGCTCTGGAGCCCCATTGAGGCCTGCCCCCAGGTTCCGTCCCTGCTCATGCTGCACATCGATCCGGAACGGTTCCGGTTCTCCATCTATCAGTATCGCGATGAAGGTCTCCGCGCCCCGCTCTCGATCCACGACTGGCAGCAACGGACCGATGCGTACGTCTTATTCAATGCCGGCCTATTTCGAGAGGACTACTCGTACTTGGGTGTCTTATTGAAAGAAGGGCGGTCACTCGGCACGAAGAAACATCACTCATGGCAGGGACTATTCGCAGCGGAACCGACCGACGGGAGGCTCCGGAAGGCCCGTGTGCTGGACCT
>RRZT012509638.1_pt1 | contig 12845 bp, 11 predicted proteins | sample 2165551 | NCBI WGS metagenome assembly RRZT01 (sample SAMN10456910, study PRJNA506462) | wastewater metagenome | biome: wastewater; feature: sludge; material: wastewater sludge; isolation source: wastewater sludge with Escherichia coli K12::gfp cells carrying plasmid... | place: USA: Moscow, Idaho... | reverse complement strand
TGTATCGACACCAGGAGGTCCGCTACTTCGCGGAAGGCGAGCAGGATCGTCTGTTGGTAACCTTCCAACATTTGTTGATATCGGGATTCGGCCGCCTCCAGTCTCGCGACGTTGGTCCCGCCCAGGAAAATGGGGAGTGTGACCGATGGACCGATACTGAAATTCGCGCTGTTTCCCGAGAACCAGTTTGCGAACTCGGCGCTTTGTAGGCCGCCCTGCCCCGTGATGGACAATGTGGGGAAGAAATAGGCCCGCGCCTGACCGATCCGGGCGTTGGCGGCCACGAGCGACGCCTCCGCCTGAAGGATGTCGGGTCGCCGCTCCAACAATTGCGACGGGAGGCCGACGGGAATTTCCGGCTGTACGATGACCTTCCGCAAGGATGTCGGCGCCAAGACTACGCTGCCCGGCGCCGATCCCGTCAACACTTCCAACCGGTGTAATTCGACGGCGCGCAGACGAGTCAGATCCGGGATCTGCCCCGCGCTTTCCGCGACGAGAACTTCCGTTCGTTTTACGTCCAGGTCGGAGGCCAGGCCCACTGATGCCCGCTTGGTAATGATGTCGAGCGAATCCCGTCTGAGGGTCAGGGCGCGTTGGGCGATTTCAATTTGCTCATCCAGTTCACGGATTCGAAAGTAGGACTGTCCCACATCCCCAATCAGGGTCAGCGCAATCGCGCGGGCGTCCTGCTCGATCGCCTGCGCGTCTGCCGAGGCGGCTTCCATCCCGCGACGGATGCGACCCCAGACATCCAGTTCCCATCGGAGATCCGCCGCCCCGTTCCAGAGATCGAAACTGCTTCCGGGCTTGGCAAAGACCTGCGGCCCCGGTTGTTGGCCGGTGGCTAAGCCCAATCCTGCTAGGGTGTTTTTTGACACCACGATATTGCTGTAGCTGCCCTGCACATTCAGTTGTGGATAGAGGCCGGCGCCGGCGGTGGTAACAGACGCCCGTCCTTCGAGCACGCGTGACACGGCGCGGCGGACGTCGTGGTTTTGTGCGAGCGCGCGTTCCACGAACTGGGTCAACTCCTGGTTGTGGAAGGCCTGCCACCAGTCCGCTTCCGGCATCGTATCGGTCGCTCCGGCAGCCAATGGGCCGGAAGCCATGCGTGTCCAGTCGGCCGGTGTTTCGACCGGTGGACGATGGTAGTTCGAGCCCTGTAGGCACCCGCTGGCGGACAGGGACAACATAACGAGGACGGTGGAAATGGCGAGCTGTCGGCGGGACGTGACTCGTTTCATTTGCTCGGTTCCTCAGCGGAACGTGCGCTGCCCGGTGCTGGTGCCGGTGGTCCGTCCGGTGCGCGTTCGATGAACACATCGACCTGCTGTCCGGCATAGATCGGAAACGCCGGCCGTTCGAAGCGGTAGATGATCTGGAGGACCCGCGTATCGACCCGTTCGCTGTTGTCTCCGGTCAGGGATTTTTTGGGGACAATATAAGGCTCGATGCGCACGAATGTCAGCGGAATGGCCTGGGCAGTATTGCCCTTCAGGTAGGCGATCCCGGGTCGGTTGGGAGCCACCAATGGAGCATTGACCTCATCGACCTCTGCGCGGACTTGCAGTTGCTGCATATCGCCCAGGAGCATGAGCGGCTCGGTCGCACCGGTGGTCAGGGCGAATTCACCGGCCCGGACATTGACCTGCAAAATCGTCGCGGCCCGCGGCGCACGGACTGTCAGGCGGTCCAGGAGCATCTGTGTTTCGTCGCGCTGGGCGATGACTTGTTTGAGGGTGGCCTCGTAGCGGCTCAGCGCGCGTTTTGCCATTTCCGAGGCGTACCAGGTACGCTTCACGTCGTCTTCGCTGACCGCCCGGCTGTCCCGAACCGATTTCAGTCGCTTGAGCTGCGTGTCGAGATCGCCGATGCGATATTTCTGCTCTTCGACTTGGGCCTCCGCCGGTGGAATCGCGGCCTGGCGAGCCACCAGTTGCGCGCGAAGGTCTCGATCGTCCAATTGAAGCAAGGGATCGCCCTCACGAACCCGGTCACCGACCGCCACGAACACTTTCGTCACCAGTCCCGCCATCGGCGGCCCGATACGGACGTTTTCGTTGGCCGCTTCGATAATGCCGGTCGCGGCGACGGTCGTTTCATAGGGAGACCGGGGTGGCTCTACTATCGGCGTCGGCATAGGCTGGTTCTTGCCGGCGGTCAGGACGACCCAGGCAGCCAGCATCGCGCCTGCGACAGCGAGCCAGACACTAAAGCGATTGAGAATGGTCATGCGGTTGCCTCTCTCTGAATCGGGTGAATGCCGACAATGCGGCCGTCGGTCAATTCCGCCATGCGATCACCGAACTGAAAAATCCGGCTGTCATGGGTGACGACGATGACGCAGCGATCGGGGGCACGCCCCACATCCCGAATCAATTCCATGATCTTCTGCCCATTGGGCCCGTCCAGCGCGGCGGTGGGTTCGTCGCACACCAGCAGTTGCGGCTCATTGACCAACGCCCGGGCAATGGCGACGCGCTGCTGCTGGCCGCCGGAGAGGTTGCGCGGCAGAAACTCGGTCCGGTCTCCGAGCCCGACACGTTCAAGCATCAGCCGCCCTCGTGAGATCGCCTCCTTCTTCCGAGTGCCTTTGATCAAGAGCGGAATGGCGACATTCTCCGCCGCCGTCAAGGCGGGCAGGAGATTGAATTGTTGGTAGATGAACCCCATGGTTTGCCCACGAAAACGGGTGCGCGTGCCTGGCGACATGTTGGTCAGTGAGGCTCCCAACACATCGAGCTCACCGGCATCGATATCCAGGATTCCGGCGATGGCCGACAGCAGCGTGGTCTTTCCTCCCCCCGATTCTCCGACGAGGAGCAGCAGCTCGCCGAAATACACGTCGAGGTCGATGCCCTTGAGCACCGTGACGGTGGTCTCGCCGGACCCGAACGACTTGACGAGTCCTCGGACCTGCACGGCGATGGTTTGCTCGGCTCCGTTGCCTTCCGTTGTGCGGCCCTGTGACTGTGACAAACCATCCATGGCGGTCATCGAAACACAATTGCCGGTTCAAGCCGGGCCAGTTTGATGATGCTGATCAGCGCCGATAACGTGCAGATCATGAGCAGGGCAACAAAGACCAACAGGAGCAGCGGCCAGGTTTCCAGGAACGGGAGCTGACCCTCTTGTGCCGTCAGGAGACCGAAGACGGTGGCGAGTCCGATGCCGATCCCATACCCTGTGATCCCCACGGTAAACGCTTGCAGGAGAATCATGCGGGCCAGAGTCGCGGTGGAAGCGCCCATGGCTTTGAGCGCGCCGAACTGCCGCAGGTTTTCGACGGTAAAGAGGTAAAACGTTTGCCCTGCGATGGCCATTCCGACCACGAAGCCCAACAGAATCGTGGTGCCGAAATTGATTCCGATGCCGGTGTTCTTCAGCACCCAGCCGATCGTTTTCCATCCGAACGCGTCGGCGGTGAAGGCGCCCAGTCCCGTGTGGTCGCGAATACGTTGGATCACCTCGTCCACCGGCGCGCTGTCTTTGGCCTTCGCGAGGACGTAGGAGAGGGTGCGCCGTTCTCGCGGGACATATCGCAAGGCCCGCTCGTAGGTGGTGTAGACGACGGGAATGTTGGTGAAGGTCTTTTGCGTCTTGGCAATGGCGACGACGCGGGCCAGCTTGTCGTTGAGTTCGAAGACCGTGCCGACCGTGATGACTGTTGGCCCACCCATGCGTTCGACGGCCCATTGATCGAGGGCCACGGCGTCAGGTTGCCGGAGGTCTTCGAATCGTCCCTCCAGCACTTCCGCCGGGCGGCCGATCAAGGTGGCAGCGTCCAGTCCGGTCAAGGTGATTTGGTGATACTCGCCGTTCGCAAGCCTGGCCCGTAAGAGCCCCTTATACAAGGGAACGGCCCATTCCACACCGGGGATGCTACGGACGCGATCGACCGTGGTGTCGGCAATCGGTTTGACTTCATCGACCTGCGCAATGCCGGGATCCGTAACCCAGATCGGCACGTTGAGATTACTGATACTCGATTGGGACCAGATCATGAGCCCCCAAAAAATCGAGCCTTGCTGGACGATCAACATGACCGCAAAGGTGAGACCGCACAGCAGCATGAGGTATTTCGCCCGATCGCCGAAGAGCATCCTGAGGGCGACGTAATTCATTCGTGCTCTTCCTGAGCCGGGCCGGTCGGGGCATAGGCCACCACGCGCGGCAATTGCGGAAGGCTCACTTGATCATGTCGATGAAAAAAATAGGTGCAGATCCTGGCGATGGGACAGCCATGGTGCAGGGCGACGGTCCAGAAACGCCGCACATGTTGGCCGTTCGGTTGTTGGTCTTCGTCCATGAGCCGTAAGGGGCCTGGAAAGGCATCGGTGAAGGTAATGCCTTTGGCGGCGAGTCGCTCCGCAAGTCCTTCGGTCAGAAAGTCCAGAATTTCCCCGCACCAGGAGAACCGGCGCCCGTCTTTGCTTGCCTCGCCTGACGGGAGCAATTCGGCCTGTCGCGCGGCGACATAGGCCTCAATCTCATGGCTGACGGTGTCTGGTGTCAGTCTGGAACCGACGTTCTTCATGTAGGAATACCAGAGCAGGGGTGATGCCAGCGCGGAATGCGGAGTCACTTTTGCGAGCAAGTTACTAAAAGATAAGGAGAATAGAGAGTAATCGAGAAACGTGACCGGAGTAGATGATTGGGGCGAAGTGCCGAGAGTTGGGCAAGGCTTAGAGGTGCATGCCCACATACGGGCACTCACGAGGCCTGTCGAGGCGGGCGGCTGATGCCCAGCTTCTTCATGCGGTGTTGGAGCGTGGACCGTTTCAGTCCCAATTTCTCCGCCGCTCCTTGCTTACCCGCCAGGATCCAATTGGTTCGAGAGAGTGTCTCAACGATGTGCGCACGTTCAGCTTCTGCGAGCGTCCGCGGCTCGGGAGAGGGTGCTTCTCCGCGGCCCAATCCATCCAGTTCATCGACCGTGATCGCCGAGCCTTGGCTCACGATGACGGCACGCTCGATCACATGTTCCAATTCCCGGACATTCCCGGGCCAGTCATAGCCGGACAGGGCGTTCAGGGCCGCACTGTTGATTCGCGTGACCGGCTTTCTGTGGCGCTGGCTGTATTTCTTCACAAAGTGGCGGGCCAGTAGCGGGATGTCCTCGCGGCGTTCGCGCAAGGTCGGAAGGCGCAGCGGGAAAACGTTGAGGCGATAGAAGAGATCGGCGCGAAATGAGCCTCGTTTGATGGCCTGATCCAGATCGACGTTGGTGGCGGCAAGCACGCGTACATCGACTCGAATGGTGTGGCTTCCACCGACCCGGTCGAATTCCTGGGCCTCCAGCACGCGCAGGAGTTTCATTTGTAGGTCGATCGGAAGTTCTCCCACTTCGTCGAGGAAAATCGTGCCCCCGTGCGCCAATTCAAAGCGGCCCAATTTACGGACGGTTGCGTTGGTGAAGGCGCCCCGTTCGTGACCAAAGAGTTCGGATTCGATGAGCGTGGGCGGGAGCGCGGCGCAGTTTACGGTAATCAACGCCTTGTGTTGGCGCGGCGAGAGTCGATGAATGGCTTGAGCCACCAGTTCCTTGCCTGTCCCGGTTTCCCCGGTGATGAGAACGGTGGAATCGGTCGGCGCGACTTGCTCAATGGCCTTCAGCGATTTCTGCAGCGCGGCGCTGTTGCCGATCAGGCTTGTCAGGTCGAGAGAGGCACCCATCTCCTCACGCAGATAGACATTTTCCTGTTCCAGCTGATCCTTGAGCTGACGGATCTGGTCGTAGGCCGAGAGATTGGCGATCGCGTGCGACAAGTGAAAGCCGATCTGTTCGGCCAGCGCCAGGTCGCGTTCGGAGAAGGCGTTCCGCCGTCTGCTTCCGATCGCCAGAAAGCCGTACGGCGCTCCCCGGACGAGCAGCGGGCAGAGCATGGCAGAGAACACGCCGAGTGACTCGAAATACGTATGTTCCGCAAATCGTTCCTGGTTGTATCCGGTGAGCAGCAGGGGCTTTCCGGTGGCCAGGATTTCGGCCGGCGCCATCCGCTCGAAGGGAAATTGTTTCAGCGCCTCCTGATCGACGGCGACGCCTTCACAGGACAGGATCTCGAACCAGGGGCCGTGGGGGGCGCCGATGAACCTCACGAGGCCGGTCGTGTCGTGAGGGATGACCTCACGGAGAATGGGCTGTATCGAGCTCAGGAGATTATCCAGGGTCATGGTGCCCAGTACGACCTGGCTGTTGATGGCGACCAGGGTGTCGCGTTCTTCGGCCGCCAGGACCGCAGTCAGGACCGGCGCGATATGAAGGCCGAGCATGTCGAGAAACACCCGGTCCTCTTCAGAAAAGAGACCGGGTCGTCCAGGCGAGACGGCGACCATCACGGCCAAGGTTTTGGCGGTTGCGCAGGGCCGGGATTCAGCCGGTATCCTGATCGGGGACACCAGGACCGAGGTGGCTTGGCAGGTTGTGGGGTCGATGGCCTGCGCCTCGGCCCAGGGCGAGGCACTCAAGTCGTGTGTGAAGATGGCCTGCCCGGCAAGCACGGCTGCTTCTTTGATGGTACCGGCGGCGGGCAACTGATCGATCGGGTAGGCGGGCGACGCCGGTGTGCGGAGGCTTTCCGAGACGGGCGAGAAGGCCGCCGTGCTTTCACTATACAGGTAGAGGCCGATGATTTCGCAGCCCAGGAGGGGCGCGAGTTCCTGCTGGAGACGTTCATCGAACTGCCGAAGCGTTTTTGCTTGGAGCAGGGCACTCAGAATACGAAATCGATCTCGTCTGTCTGTGCCGGTGCCCATATGTGGGCACTCTACCATTTCTCGAACATTGAGGGAAAGGCGGCGCGGAGCAGGTTGAAGTGTTTCGTCTAGGGCCCTCCTTCGGTGTTTCTCGCTTTGAGCGCCGCGAGACGCGTTTTGTCGAGGGTGATGTAGATGGTTTTCTCTTGGGTGACGGTCACCGCGCCCGGTGCCTGGCCCTTGGCTTTCTTGACCCATTTGCGTCGAGTGTACATGACATCACCCTTCCCGCTTTTCTTTAGATCGCTGTACAGCAGGGCGAGCGTGGCTGCGTCCCGTATCGTCTCAGGCGGCGGATCAGTGCCCTTCTCCAGGCGCACAACGACATGCGAGCCCGGCGTGCCGCGCGCATGTAGCCAGAGGTCCTCGCTCTTGGCGAGGCCGAACGTGAGTTCGTCATTTTCGCGGGCGTTGCGCCCGACAAAGATCGGATGGCCGTCCGATGAGATGAAGCGTCGAAACGGTCCCCGGCGTTCCTCGTCGGCACCGCGCTTCCGGACCTGCCGAGACGGTGTTCCGGTCGTGGTTCGGTGTTCACCACTCGGCGCCCGCCAGGTTCCATTTTTGATGGTCTCTAATTCGGCCTGGAGTTGCTGGACGTCCGCGTCGATGGCCGCCACGCGCGGCGCAATTTCGCGCTGGGCAGAGACGAATTTTCGATATTTAGCGAAGTACGCATCCATGTTGGCCTGTGGCCCCTTGGTCGGATCGAGCGGAATCGACAATTCGGGTAGGCGCTCATCGTAATAGTCCACGACCGAGACGGCGGTCATGCCTTTCTTCAGTAAGCCGAGATTGGCTTTCAACAGTTCGCCGTATCGTGCGTAGGGCTCGTATCGTCCGGCCTGTTCGAGATCACGACGGAGCCCTTCCATCCGACGCAGAAGCTTTTTGAGGGCTTTTCGTAGTGCCGATTCGCGCTGTCGGACCTGGGCGAGGTGCGACAGTTCTGCTTCGCGTTCCCGGTAGAGAATTTCCAGCCTGGACGAGGGTGGAAATGGATCAGCCTCAGTCGGGGGCAGAGGTGACGGTGCGGGAGGCGCGGTGTCTGAGGGCGAAGATCGTAACGGTACCGAGGCTGGCGTCTGGTAGATCTGGCCCCCCCGGTCTCTATTGTGACGAAGCGTCGCGAGCACCCGAGTCTCTCCATCCAGAAGTAACAGGTCTGCGTTTCGACCGAACAGTTCCGCGATCAAGGTCACCGGCCCATCCCTGCTTGTTAGGTCCAGTCGAACGATCCGATCGCCGGGGACATGTGTGATGCCGTCGATACGCGCGCCTTGTATGCGTGCCCGCAGCAGTTGGCAAAACGAGGGCGGGGTCGGCGGGTTGGGAAGGCTCTCGCGCACGAGGTGTATCCGTGCCGTTCCGTCGCGTAAGGAACAGAGCAATCGGCGAGTGTGGCCGGGCACACGAATCTCCAGCAACAGGCCGTCAGGGAGCGGTTGGGAGATCTTCTGAATCCAGCCGTCGGCCAGGGCCGGCGCCAGTTCCTGAACAATGGAACCAATTTCTGTCGCGCTGAGCGCCATTTTCGGTACGTGACTCCCGGTCCGCAGGGATAGATCTAAACCCTGATTCAGCAAGGGTAGATAGGTTTTTCAGCGGAGTTAGTCGATTCTACCCATTTTTGTCCCATGAGACCAATTCGGTCACAGCCGAGTCAATTTGTCGCGAGAGGATCGGTTTTGGTGTGATCGCATCTTGCGGCCAGGTGAAGAAATGGCCCGGTGCGATCAGTGGCATCCACATTGCTTCTTTTCAGGCCTGAGGGTTGTTGAGTTGTTCACATGGGCACGAGATCTGTCCGGACAGGACGGGAGATCTCACAGCTGTCCGAAGGGAGGCGACTCATGACGTGCACGCGCTGTGAAGGTTTGATGGTGACGGACGATTTGATCGATCTGCAGGAGAGTTATCACCCTATGCGGTTGAGCGGGCACCGGTGCTTGAGCTGCGGCAATGTGGTCGATACGCTGATCCAGCGTCATCGGATGGTGCAGAATTCTCATCTCCATCCTGTTCCGGTCTCGGCTCCCGAGAAGCCGTTCCTCTTTGATCTGATCAAGCTGACGGCGTAGGCCTTCCCCCGCGAAGCCGGCGCCGGTTTCGCGGGGTTGTTCCGCCGACGCAGCCGCCTCGACGAATCGTCCTCCGCCAGGCTTGTCCGCTCTCTCGACCGTTCTGTCCCGCTGCTCCCATCGCTTTATCGCAGGTGACTTCATTTCCGCAGTCGGTTGCCACCCCGCTGGCTTGTCAGTCGGCGGGCACTCGCGTAGAGTGCGCGCGCGACACCCTATGTGATCCAGAAAGGCTGCAGCTGATGACGTTATTAGATGCGCGGGTACTCGAACAGCTGATATCGGAATTCCGGCGCTCGATGCGAGGGTTGCTCAAGGAAGTATGCCAGGATTTTGAACGGAATTATGCCGACGCTGCCTGCACGTTCGGGTTGTCGATCGATTGGTTTCGCACGTTGGGACAGTCGTTCACCTCGGAGGATTACAGCAATGGGAAGGTGGTCGGGTGGATCGAGTCGCTGAACGACTTGCTGTATTTCGTCGACATCCTGGTGCAGGTGCGGCAGGAGCGATCTCGCGGAGAGATTGCCGCGCAGCTCCGCGCGGAGTTTAGGGAAAAGTTCTACGAGCACGGGTATGCCGATGAGATTTTCCCCAGCGGCAAGCCTGAGCCTCGCCTGCTTCTTTCCCGACTGACCGCCTTTTGCCAGCGATTGGCGCTGGAAATCACGCAAGAGTCTGTCTGCCTTGCTCCCCAGCTGGCTTGTGCGTGGGTAGCCGGGCAGAGTAAGGATGGGTGGCTGGTGCCCTGTGATTTGAATGCGAATGTGGAACGTGTCGAATTGCCCTGGGTCTGTGCGGTCGGCACGGCGGGCTTGTCCTATGTGGCTCCAGCCCCGGTTCGATCGGCGCTCAAACGGGCAGGAGGGCAGGGGGAATTTCTGATCAAGCCGTCCGGGATCGATCTGCTGGTCGGCGATCAAGATTATGCCCTGGTTGCATACGGCAAGAAGGCGCGGTGGCATTGGCGGCGTCTCGAGCCCCTGTGCCTCAGGGAGAGCCAATATGGCGCGCTTGTACTCGGGCCGACACTGGTCTATGGAAAGGACAAGATGCCGGTGGCGGTGCGCCCGACGAGGCCGGAGATTGCCGCACGCATGCGACGGGCACTGTCTGTTATTGCGTCCGCCTGGCCGGAGGGGGATCGGCTGCTGGCGTTATTGACCTCGCGTGTCGTACCGCTCAAAGCCTCCGGTGTGGTGAGCTTCAGCTACCGGCATCGTCCCGGGCTGTCTGCCATCAATTGTTTTGACCGTGACCGGCTCGACTTGATCGACGATCTGATCCATGAGAACAGCCACCATCACCTCAATTTGCTGCTGCGCAAAGACGCGATGTATCAACACGATCACAACCAGGAGATTTTTTATTCACCCTGGCGGCGCAGTCTGCGGCCGCTGAGAGGGATTCTTCACGCGACCTTCACGTTCACTATGGGGGCGATGCTGTTCGAGAGGCTGTCTACGTGGGCATCCGGTCGGGCAGGGAATGCACGATGGAAAAGGGCTGGCCTCAGCCCGCGCGATCTTGAGCGGGCCCGCTATCGCTGTCTCGAAGAAATCGATTCGGTGCGGTACTCGTTGAAGGATCTCGATCTTGCGGGCGGCCATTTCAAATGGCTGACTCGCGGAGGCAAACAAGTGGTGAAGCAATTGGCCGATGCGCTGGCGCACATCGAACAACAGATGCTGACCCATGAAAAAGATGTGAGCCGGTCGTCGTTCGGTCCCGCCTTGCGCCGCCATCGAGCCGAGTTGGCCCGTGCGCGAGAGCTGTTTAGTCTGGTCTAAGCACTGTCATGTTGCCTGCCCGGCAGTGACTGCTAACGCCACGGCATTTCGTGTGGAGAATCAGTTCTCTGGGTCCGGTAGCACGATGCGAATTTCCGCCGCCGCGTGATGCACGTGATTCGAGCAGATTGTCCCGTCATACTTCCAATCGTCGTATCCAGCAAGATACGATGAGTATCCAAGAAGATACGGTAGGCGGAGTCTTGGACTGAATGTCCTGGCCGCATGTCTCCTGTAGACCTTGCCAGGAGAGCGAGCCTTTCTCGCAGCGCCCGCCATCTTTGCAACGAAGGGTCGTTGATTTAATCGGTGGCGAGTGCCTCAGTTCGGATTCTGCCAGGTGTCTGCCTCTCGACGCACTTCAGAAATGTCTCCCAAGTTTCGCGAGGGCTCCTGCTGGACAACAGGTCTGGCATGTACTAACATTGTTCATACGTGAGGTGCGCCATGATTAAGACATTGAAAAGGCACGGAAATAGTATGGCCCTTGTCATCGAAAAGCCGATGATGGAAGCGCTCGGGATCACGGAGGAGACACCGCTTCAGGTGACGGTAAACGGGAATGCGTTGGTTGTCACCCCTGCGAACGTGGGCGTCGGTCCTGAGCGGATGAAAGCCATTACGAAAGAATTGCGCAAGCGATACGGGCCGATGCTGAAGCGGCTGGCGGATTAGTCCGTGAGAGAGTTTATCTTTCTCGGTGTGGAGGATGTGCTCTTTCTCCATGCCGATACGATTGGAATAGACGGGGGCTCGCCAGGAGTGAGAGCCCATGGGTTGTTGGACGCAGCAGTTGCGATGCCTCGCCAGCAATTCGACGGTGAGTATCTTCATGAAGATATCGCCGCGATGGCCGCGGCATATCTCTTCCACCTCGCCCAAAATCATCCCTTCGTAGACGGGAATAAACGGGCAGCAGTGATGGCCGCGCTATCTTTCCTCTACGTCAACGGCATTGAGAATTTGCCCGCTCCTCAAACGCTGGAAATCACGACGCGACAGGTTGCAGCAGGGGAGTTGAGCAAGGACGCCTTGACGCAGTGGCTACGAGCTCAGACAGGCAAGCGAAAGTAATCCCCTCGCCCGGTCGAGGAATTCCGCACCGTCCGCATGAATGGTGGACAGCGCGATTGAGTACAACATGAAGACGTTACCATTAGGGATCTACTGTTACTGCCCCCTCATTTACAAGTTGCTGGATGGTAATACTGTCACTCTCGCCTGCCTCAATTTCTAAAGAGAAGATCTCGTTGATACGTGAAATATAAAAATCATTCGTCCCATCAAAACCTGTAGAGTTTATTCCGAAGACTCTTCCCGAAGGGCCAGCCACCGGCCCACCGCTAGCACCATGATGAATGACCATATCCGTGCGATAGCAGGGACCCGGGAGCATTACTCTGTCCCTTCCGTTCGATAGGTACTCAACGATTCGTCCTTCATAGAAGTCAGGATTAAAGGAGAGAATTTGTCCGCTCTCCGTTGCTTCAATGATCGTACTCGGATATGCGAAGGTAGCTATGACATCACCAGGTATATGTGGCCTTATTGTCAGACGCGTCCGGACGTCCACTAGTTCTTCTCCGGTTTCCTCATTAAGGGATGGGCAGGACAGGCCTATCGCTACATCCGCAGTATCGTGACAGTCAATCTGGAGAACGGGACGAATGTGCCATTGGTTTGGCGGGATGAGCTGCCAAGTAAAGATCGGACGGCCAGAGTCATGGGCTGATAATAATACATGCTTAGCAGTTGCAAATACTCCAGAGCTTGTTATGAAGAAGCCGGTTCCGATGTGCCGATACGTGTGACCTTCAATCAACTCAAGTAGTGGGATTATGGCTGCACCTCCTACAAGAGGAGTTCCCGTTTCATCTTCAAATCCATAGAGGTTTGGAGGAGCAGAGCCCGGGAGTGGTGGATGTTCTGGAGGAATGGGGGTTTGATTCGGCATGATAGCTCTGGTGCCGATGATATACCTTTAACAGACAGGCTGCTCAAAAAGGTCAACCAGCGAGGCCGCAGGCGAGAAGAAACCGGAGGCGTAGCCTCTGGCTAGGTTGAGGATTGATTCGAGCCGAGAACGCCGCCGGGGGCCTTTTTCAGCAGCCGTCAAGGCTCGACCGTGACGTCCACATACGCCGGCACACTATCCGCGCCCTTTTTATCCGTCACACGCAGCTTGAAGCGAAAGGTGCGGGTTTCGGAGACATAG
>RRZT010547930.1_pt1 | contig 12846 bp, 14 predicted proteins | sample 2165551 | NCBI WGS metagenome assembly RRZT01 (sample SAMN10456910, study PRJNA506462) | wastewater metagenome | biome: wastewater; feature: sludge; material: wastewater sludge; isolation source: wastewater sludge with Escherichia coli K12::gfp cells carrying plasmid... | place: USA: Moscow, Idaho... | reverse complement strand
TATTATGAAGATAATGGAAGACAATTTGATATAACTGTACGATTAAAAGATAACTTTAGATCTTCATTAGATGATTTAAAAAAATTACAAGTTAGAAATTCAAATGGTCAATTTGTTGCCCTTGAAGGACTAATAGAAATCAAAGAGAGTTTAGGAAATGCTTCAATTAATAGATTTGATAGGGAAAGAAAAGTACTTGTAACTGCAAATATTTTTAACACTTCCCTTGATAAAATTGTTGAAGTAATCAATGAAAAAATGCCTGAAATTCTTCCAAAAGGATACAACTATCGTTTCACAGGTGATGTTGAAAATATGGAAGATACAAATAAAGCTTTTGGTGCAGCTGTTCTTTTAGCTGTTATTTTAATTTATCTTATATTAGCAGCATTGTATGAATCAATCATACAACCATTTATTATTATGATTTCAATGCCATTATCTTTTACAGGAGTTATGGTGGCTTTATATTTAAGTGGAAACTCTTTTAGTTTATTTGTAATGATTGGAATTATTCTGCTTTTAGGAATGGTTGGTAAAAATGCCATTTTAGTGGTTGACTTTGCAAATCGAGCTATTAAAGATGGAAAAAGTATTGATGATGCACTTTTAGAAGCTGGAGAAAAAAGACTAAGACCTATTTTAATGACAACTTTTGCCATGATAGGAGCTATGATTCCCCTTGCTTTTGGAAGTGGAGCCGGTCATGAAAGTAATGCTCCAATGGCTTTAGCAATTATTGGAGGACTTGTTAGTTCAACTGTATTAACTTTACTTGTTGTTCCTGCCATTTATAAATTTATGTATCCACTTGATGCATGGTTAAGAAAATGGTATGAAAAAGGCAAAATCCAACATTAACTTTTTATATATAAAGGAGTAATTTTTATACTCCTTTATTTTCTTTTTTGATAATACTTTTCTTATATTCTTATATACAAATATATAATACTACTATATATTTTATATAAATAAATAATTTGGTATAATACTCTTCTATAAAATATATTATTATATAGAAATATATAGAAAAAAGTAGGATAGCTCATGTCAATAGTTGTTTATAGTATCAAAGGTGGAGTAGGAAAAACCACATTATCAGTTCAAATCTCTCAAATGTTAGATTATACTTATGTTACAAACGATTCTCACTCTTCAGCACATAATCTAATGCCAGAAGAAAAAGGATTTTTAGTATCAAGTGAAGAGTATGAAGAAATTCCTTATGATGATAGAGTTGTTTATGATTTTGGTGGATTTAAAGACACAAGAATAAATGATATTATCAAAAAATCAAATAAAGTAATAATTCCAACTCTAACTTCAATTGTTGATGTACAAGCAACATTAGCTACACTAAAAGATGTAATAGAAGTTAATAAAAATATCATAATTGTTGTAAATAGAACAAAAAATAACAATAAATCAACAGAATTAAAAGAGTATTTATTAGAAGAAATAGAAAAACTATATGGAAAAGTAAATATTCCTATAATTTTTGTAAGAGATTCTTCTGTTCTTGAAGACTCATTATTTGATTGTGAATATGTGGAAATTAAAGCTGGAAACAATAGATTTAAACGACATATATATAGAAATGCCATAGAAGATATGATAGATTTAAGAAAAACTTTGGAGAATTAAAATGGGTTATGCGGATAAATTAAAACAAAATTCTTCAAAAATTCAAACCGATGAAAAAGTTTTAGAAGAAAAAGTTGCAAAAAAAAAGATAATGGGAAGACCAGCAAAAGCTCAAAATGAAGTAAGGAATACGGCAATTCCCGTTGCATTAAACCAATTAGAAAAAGAATGGATAGAAAATCAAGCCTCTAAAATGTCAAAAGAAATTGGAGTTAAAATTACAACTTCGGCATGGATGAGAATGACTTTGTTAAAAGATATGATAACAAAAGAGTAATTTAATTTAAAAAATATGAGATAGTTTTCATCTCATATTTTTAATATTAATTAAGATTGTTTTGGAAGTAATTTAACAGGAACTATCTGGAACTAAATTTATTAATAAAAATAGCCTATTTATAGTATTTATAGAATTAAATTATTTTTTGATACCTGAAAAAGTACCTTAAAATATTTTATTCTTCAATCAACTTATTAATAATCATTTTCTTATATTCTTGCATTAATTCAAGAATATTCCCATCTTTATTTAAACATAATTTTAATGACTTTAATAACGCATCTTCAAACATTACTAATGTCAACTTCTGCATACTTGACATTTTATTAGACTCTCGAAGATCAAATAATATATTAAAATTATCAACAATTGCCATATTTAAGAAAAGTAAATCTGAAGTTGAAAAATCATTTATGAAAGAAGTTAAATATCTCAATTCCTCAATATGTAATAAAGTTAAATCTTTATAATTAGGATTATTAATTAGAAATTTAATAAAATCATTTTGAAAGACTTTTAATTCTGCTTCACCTATCCATTGTAGATTATCTTTATCAAATTCATACCCTTTATCAATATAATCTAATAAAAAGTCTGTAAAATAATTATATCCATCAAATTCATTTTTATCTAAAAAATTTAATTTATCTAAAAAATTAACTGTAGAAAAATAAGTATATTCACTTAAATTCTCAAATTTATTTATTTTACCTGTTTCTAAAAATTCTGTAATTTCAGAATCTTCAAAATACTTATCTATAAGTTCAATTATTGGTCTTTTTTCTCTTTTCCATACATAATATGTATTTCTAGAATAACACATAAGTTTGAGAACATTTTTTTCACCTATCACAATAACCTCTTTTATATTAGTATTAAATTAATACATAATAGCATATATTGTATTAAATAGTATTAAAAGAGTACTTTATAAGTTAAAATAAAGTATAGTAATGTAATAATACATAAATTGAATTAATTAAATATTTAGTATTATTAAAATACTAAATGAATTATCAATTGATAACTTAATCAACACAAAGAGGAGAAAATATGGAAGATAGATTAATAAAAAAAGTAGAAGTACTTACCGAGTATGTAAAGATAGGAGAGACAAAACTTGATGCAATTATAAAAGAAGGAAATTTTGTGACTCCAATATTTATACCTGGATTTGCACATAGTCTATACAGCGTAAAGGAGATACAACAATGGATTGAAGACCAAAAACAAAAAAGAAATATAAAAAAATAAACTCTCTCTTTAAATGACTTTGGCGAGACATAAAGAGAGAGTAACTAAATCCCCAGTTTAAAAGTTTTTAGTCAACTGCAAGTGTATCAAAGAACTACATTATAACTGCTTATTGACTATTAAAAATACAAGTATTAAAAATAAATGAAAGAAAAATGATGAGTAAGACAGTTCCAAATTTTCTTTTTCCTACCAATTTTCGAAATGGGAAAAATGTAAAAAGACTTATTAAAGATTTTAATGTCCAAGGTTATGGGATAGCCGTTTATCTGCTTGAAACTCTAGCTGAAACAGAGGGGCATAAATACCCACTCAATGATGTTGATTTACTTGCGGATGAAATGAAAGCAAGTATACCTGTTATCAATACTGTAATTAATGCTTATGGACTTTTTGAAATTATTGAAGATGAAGATGGAAGTCAATTTATATCTTTACAGCTTAATCAATGGTTGCAACCATATTATAAGCAAGTTGAACAGCGTCAACTTGCAGGTAAGATAAGTGCTGAAAAGAAAAAAATAAAACAGAATCAACAACTTTTAGAATTGAGTCTTATTGACTCAACTCAACGACCGTTAGACGACCGTTCAACAATAAAAGAAATAAATAAAGAAATAAATAAAACAAGTAATGAAATTAAAAAAGAAAATCTCTCTTTGAGAGATGAAAAAGAAGATCAAGAAAGTTTTCAAAATTTCAAAAAAGAATTACAAGGAAAAGAAGTGAGATTTACATTACCGTACCCATTTGCAAATTTTGCACAAAATACTGTTATTAGATTGAGAAAAACAGGTTACTTACACAATGAGTCAATATCTAAAGATCTTACTTCTCAACAGGCTCATACAGTATGGGAATATATGTACGATAATCGAGAAAAAATAAACGAAAGAATAAAAAGTACGCAAAGTACTCATTAAACTGTTCGGCAAAGTTTTAAGGCGTGAGGATATATTGGTACTCACAGTTCGCACAATTTTATTCAAAATTCGTGCCTAAAATAAAATACAAAAAAAGGCAAAAAATGAAAAATGAACAAAAAACAGAATTTAAAAAAAAGCCATTATACATATTTGTTGGCTTAAAAGGTGGATTAGGAAAATCTAAAATTGCAAAACACTTGTTCTCGATTGTAGTGTACAATCAAGTTAGAGCTGAAATTAAAAATAAATTAAAATTTAATGTGGTGGAGATTGATGATTCCGCGACGGTTGATATTTGGAGCAGTGATAGAGTAATTTGTAAAAGTTACGATGTGGCAGATTATAAAGACGCCATTAATCAAGTTCAAAAAACTTGGACTGATTCAAATACGGTCGAAATTATTGATATTGGTTCTGGAGGAGTAAAAATAAACCAATTATTATTGCACATAAGTAAAATGAGACTAGAGGATATTTTTGATGTTCATTTTTTTGTACCAACAAATAGAGATTCGTTGATTTTTGATTCGTGCAAAACTACATTAAGTCTCATTAATCAAATTTTCAATAAAAAAAGTACTTTAATCTACAACAGAGTTATCCAAAATTTAGAGGATGAGTTTCAGGTTTATTTCGGAAACCAAAAATGGAATATTAAATCAAGATTTCCAGAAATTGCCGAATTTATAAAGGGCGAATGGGTTATTCCAGAAGATCGTCTAAATCTCCTTGAAAACGCCATCAACGAGACGCGAAAAAGTGCGCTTGATTTTTACATTAATGCGAATAATTGTGTAGTTAATTTTATGCAAAACAGAATTAATGCTCTTGAAGACGAACAAAGACTAAATAAAGTAAATACTATGTATGACATTGCATTTGATTATTTAGAGTTCTTCAAGCAAATAAAATTCGAGGTTATAAGATGAGTAACGATAAAAATAATATAGCAGTCGTAAACACTACAAATATAACCCATCTTATCAGTGAGCTCAGAATTCTTAATGCAACAACTTTGCATAATTTAGCGAGTGCAAATGGTTTAATTCCCCAGCTAAATGAGAATATAACAATATTAAATGGCAAAAATAATCTAAATAAAGCACTAATCATAAAGGAAGAGAGAATTAAAAATGCTGCAGAAAATGCGCAAAAAGAACTATCTGACAATCTACAACATCTAGATAAAATTTTAAATGAATTTAAAAATTTTGAGAAGATACAGGAGCAATTATTAAGTGAACAATTTGAAAAAATCAAAGATTTCAATCTTGATTTAAATGTAAAAGCTGATTCATATCAAAAAGAAATAATTAATCTAAAAGATTCAATTCTCTCAGATTTAAAAAAACAAATTGAGGAAATTAAAAATCAAATTAATTTTAAAGTTATAGACATTGACATTAAAAATCTGGAAATGATAAATCAAAATGCAAATTCGGCAATTACCAATATTACAGCTGTTGCTTATTGGAGCAAGAATGTATATCAGATTAATATGTTGCTAATTGGTTTCTTATCTTTCTTTGGTGGTGGTATTTTCGCATTCTTGGTAATGTATTTTTTGAAATCATAAAGGGGATAAAGATGGTAACGCAAATTAAACCAAAAGATGATACGGAACTCACAATATTTGTATCAGAAGAAATTAAGACTTTGGAAGAAAATATTGAAATTGTCGCATCTCTATTAAAAAATGGAAATATCCCTTTTTTAGTGGGTAAAAATGCAGAAAAACTACTTACTATGTTGATTCAAATTAAAAATCTTTTCAAAAATGAAAATGAAAAAATAGAAAAAAAAGTGGCAATTATTCAAAAGTTGCCATTACTTTATTTGCAGATCAATTTTATAAAACTACAAATAAAATCAAAGGTAAAAAATGAAAAATCTAACAATTAAATTTGCTATATATTATTTATTGATCTTCGATAAATCAAAATTTTTATATTTTTCTTTATCTAAATTAAATACCTTTTTAAGATGGATATTTTATTTTGCAATTACTTTTACTCTTTGGCAAACGGTAGAGTTAGTGACAAGTTTTATTAATTTAGATAAATATTCATTATCTCTATTACTCACTAATTTAATTACAGTTATTGGAGTAATCTTTAAAATTATGCTAATTTTTTTTATGTTTGGATTAACAAGTTATGAGTCTTTGTTTAGTAACAATGTAAATGTTGATGATTATATCTATGAACACAATCTAAAGTTACAAAAAATAAAAGAGGGAAAATTAGAATGGTGGAGGTTGAGAAATAGAGGTTTATTTGTAAGAGTATTGATTTATTTAACTTTTTGGGCTTTTTTATTTCATGCTTTACAATTTTTAATGATTAATCTATTTTTCCAATATGAAACTTAACAAAAGAGATATACATTGCTTTTTTAATGGATCTAATAACAGCAACTATTTATTTAACAGTAATTTATATAATCTTAGTTTCTATTTTGGACTATTTCGTAAGAAAAAATAGGAGATTAAAATGAAGTATTTTTTAATCTTACTATTTAGTTTTATTTTCACACTTGATGGTTTAGCATATACAGAAATTAGCACTTCTAACGTAATGGAAGATTATAGAAAAGGAGATATGGATAAATATAAAACTGATGATTTACAAAGTATTTCAAGAGAAGCATTAGTTCGTAGAGGAATTATCTCAAGTGAAAGTCAATTAACTAGAGAAATTGCAACACCTGTTAATAGTGCAAATATAAGATCAAGTATAACTTGTTCTTTTGTAGGTAATGATTGGACTGCAACTGTTTATTCAATAAATGCTCAAACAGGTGTAGTAACTTGCATGGTTGCTAAAAAAGGAGATTTGTATAATCCTATTGGAGTATTTGACACAAGTTATCCAAATTTAAAAGAAGCCTTTGCACTAGATTTAAAAAAGGCAGAAGAAGCAAATAAAAATTTAATTGATAATGCAGATAATCAATTTAAACCTTTACAAAATGCAGTTAGTAATATTCAAAGTTCAGTTTTAAATCAATCAGGAAATTATCTAACAATTCCTAGATTATTAACTGCAGCAGTATTAAGTGATACCGATATCGTTGATGTAAATAGTACGAAATCTGCAAACAAATTACAGTTAAAAGATAATTTTGCATCTAGTTATTTTGATTCAAGCTCTAATGAATTTGTTGATAACAAAGAGTATATTCTAGCAGATGCAGAAACTATATTTAGTGTTTATACAGGGCTTTCTGATGTGAGTATGACTTATCTAATATTACTGATTGCTTTCTTCGGAGTCTGGGGAGTTGCAGGTAAAACACTATCTCATTTCTCTTCAAAAATGGAAGATAAACAAAACCATGAAAAAGTATCTCCATATATCACAGGTATTGTATTAGGTATTTTATTGTTCTTTCCAACTGGATTTAAAGAACAAGTTGCTAATAATGGTCAAGTAGTTGCAGAATATGACATTATGAAAACAAAATATCAAGATATAGAAAAAGGTGGATATTACTTATTTAGTGATTGGGCTGATGCAGCTGCTAAAGTAATAATTGATGCAGAAGTAAACGCAATTATTAAAAAAAGTGGAGTTGGTACAAAAGAGCAGATTATTCAAACAAGTGCAGGTTTAACCCAAGCAAGTAATCTTATGGATTTTACAGGCAGTATATCTGATATATGTAAAAACAATATCTATAACTATGATGGGTTAATTGATGGTGATGGAAAACATCAATATTCAACGGATCCAAATATTGCATATCCTACAAGTGAGAAATGGGCTTATGCAAATAGTAAAATTAGAAGTAACACTTCAAATTTATACTATTCAGTTCAAGATGGGGAAGTAAAAGGGAGTCAAGCCTATAACCAAAATGTTCTAAGCAAAGTAAATAGCAAAGATCCTTTAGACCATTTTTATCCTGAATATAGTTTAAGTCTATGTGGTAAAAACTATTATGCAGATAAAGAAAATGAATCAAAGATGATAGCTTATGATAATTCTATGAAAACTTTAACAGGGCAAAATGGAAACTCTGCAAATAAAATCCCAATGTTAGAAGGACTTATAAAATTTCAATATGAATTATATAGAGACTTTGGATATTTAGCAGTTCTTGGATTACCTGTTACAAAACTTCAAACAGAATATATTGGTGGATTATATAAAACAAAAAGAAGTGAAGTTTTAGAAAAACTAAATGATGGAGTAAAAGAAGATTCAATGGGAACTCACATGATTATGAGTTCAATTCCATATATGTTTGTTCCAGGAGCAGGAACAATATTTAATGTTGTAACTGAAAACTCTGGAAAGATTGGTGGAGCACTTAGAGGAGGTGCAGGAGCTGCAGCAGGTGGTGGAATCTTAAGTTGGTTAAGTGGAACAGTTGGTACTGTTGCAGGTGCAGCAGTTGGAACTCTTGGAGGTGGAATATTAGGAATGTGGTTTGCTTATGAAACAGCAAAAACAGTTTTAGAATTAACTCCAATAGTAGGATTAGTTGTAATTGGATTACTAAGATTTATTGTCATTTTAGTAAAAATCTTTAGTTTTCACTTTGCTAGTTTATTTATGATGCCTATTATGTTTGCGAGGGAAAACATACAAGCAATATCAAGATTTACAATGAAAATATTTGCAACTATGTTAGAGCTTCCAATATTTGTTTTAGCTGTTTGGTTAGCAATGACAGCAAGTTCATTAATTCATTCAATAGGTGATATTTTTGGTAAAAAAATCATCATAGGAATGTTAGAAAACAACTCTTTACAATATCAAGGGGTTGAAGGTAAAACTTGGGCTTTTGGTGCAAATGGTGAATGGTTAGCTAAGTTAAAGATTTATGTATTTGATGGCTTTATAGAGATAGCAATTGCTGTATTTAGTATTGTAATTATTTATAAAATAATTGTCTCTTTACATAATACCTTATTTGAAGTAATTGAAGTTCAAGGAAGTAAAGAACTTGATGGTGCAATAGAATCAATGAAAAATGAAGCAAGTGGTTGGGGAACAAGAATATAAATAAAATTTAAAGGTTTAGCATGACACATTATAATCACAGTGGATTATTCAAAGTACATTTTTTTGGAAGAATAATATTTTACTTATTTACTTTTTCATTCTTTTACATAGTTGCAATTATGGCTTTAACAATTAATCCAAAAACAAAACCACCTTTTACAAGTGGTGATCCAATGATTGATGGAACTCTTTTTTTACTTGCTGTTGCAAGTCCATTTATTTTTACTGAATATCGAATCAGAAAAAATAGAAAAAAATTAGGGTTACCAATTTATAAAGATATTTCATTACAACTTCTACAAATGGAAGCTAATGAAAATGCGAAAATGAATTATGAAGCAAATAATCATATAAAGAATATGTACGGGTTTGAAGAAACAAAAGATTTAAACTATTGGTTTGAGTTAAAAGAAAAAGGTGCGATTACTCAAGAAGAGTATGAAGTAAAAAAGAAAGAATTTTTAAAATAAATTCATCTAAGAGAGATTAGTGAATCTCTCTTATAGTTTCAATAGTATCTCGTAGAATTTGAATTTGAAAGGCTTTATCTGTAGTTGATAAATTTGAGTTTTCAACTTCAGCTATTTTTTCATTTACAAATTTTAAATCATCTTCAAATGATGAAAAGAAAGCAAATTCTTTTAGCATACTTGAAACTCTTTGAATATCAAGTTTAGATTTTTCAGAATTATCATTGTTATACAGCTCAGAATCAAAAGACATTTCAAAACCTCTATCACTTTGAAATTCACCCCAATATTCAACTTCAAAATTATAATCCCTAGTTGGATATTGATTTTTAAAGTGATTAATTCCTTGAGCTAAAGCAGTAATTTCATCATCACTATAAATGAAATAACTATCCATAAAACGATGAGTATCTTTTTCAAAAACTTGAATTTCATAATTTGGTTCTAATTCTTCTTGCATGATAAAGCCTTTATTTTTTTAAAATTATACAATGTAATTTTTGTTTAATTTATAAATATTACATATTGAAATAAAAAAAGATATACTTTTTTGAGTTTTGATTAAAACTACGAACCTATTTCTGAAAACATTGATTTACCGCTAGAAGTTTCATTATTATTTTTCTCTATTATTTTTATATTAGAATTTTGACCAATTTGAATAAAATGATTGATTAAGGAAATTACTGAATAATTTTCTTTTTTTTCAGTTTCATCTAAATACTTATTTTTTAATAACATACAATGATTTTCAATTTCATCATATAGTTTTGCTTTTTCTTTTAAAGTATCTTGATTATTAAATCTTCTATCACAATAATCTCTCAATGTAGAATAAGCAACATCAAATTTTAATTCATTTTTTAAAAAAGCTTGTATTGAAAGTATTGTATGATTATTCTTATATAGATATAATATAGCTTCTTCATACTTATCTAATTTTGATTTTTTCTTTTCTCCAGGATTACTTTTATCATATTTTTCTGCAAGTTTTAAAACATTCATATAAAAGCCTTTATAACGGTTAATATTGTATTAATATTGTATATTATTTTTTCTTATTGTATTATTAATTATCTATATTTTATTATATATTATATAAATTGTACTAACATCTATTTATATTGTAAATTGAAGTATATTATAAATATATTTTAATGAGCCATTGCCCTCACTTGACATTGAGGGCTTGAATTGATAAAATACTTCATATTTTAGTGAGCTTCGCACACTTTAGAGGAATTTTATGAGTTGGAATCTTGAGAGTCATATATTAGATCATGCTGCTATTACTAGTAATAAATTACCTAGTACTTTTAATTTAGATGATTCAAAAAATATTCATTTTACTTTTTCAGTAGATAAGAGCCAACTAATAATTAATCACAATTGCAAGAATCAAAAAGACATAGATCAAAAAATGGAAGCATTTTTTAAAGATCTAGTTAACTTTGAATATGAGTTTGAAGAAAGTCAAGGGAAAAGTAGACCAAAAAGAAAAATGACATTGGATTTATCAAATATATTATTTGCTTATCACAATACAGATAGTGACTCAATCAATTCAAAAAACTATGAAGTAGAGCCACATTTTCATCTATTAATTCCTGCGAAATTAAAAAATAAATATGGGAAAAGCACTAAAGTTGGCTTAGGATATTTAAATCTTAGAAGAATGGTTAGTGAAGTTGCTGCTAGACATAATTTAACATTTAATTTTGATGAGAATGTAAATACTGAAAGTGATAAAATTCTAAAACAAAAAGCCACAAAATTTACCTGGTTTATAAAAAGAGTTGATGATAACTATTTTAAAACTTCTATTGAAAATGCTACTGTAAATAAATACATTGAAAATTTTATCTCTCAATATAAAAAGACTGAGAATATTCAATATTATATAAAAGGTATGACCGATTTTCAACAAAGACTAATTAGACAAAATTTAGATTTTTATTATGAGGGTAAAAACTTAAGAACTGAGCATTTTCCTTTACTTCTAAGCCAAGAACAAATTAAATATTTAGACATAATAAATACAGGTGATAAAGAATTAATAAAGCCATTAATTGAAGATCGTTCTAATAGATTAATTCGAGCATATTTAGAATATAACTGTGGATTCAATAATCCAATTATTAGAGAGCTTGAAAACAGAGGGAATATATTTAAAAAATTAGATCTTAATTTGAATGATATAAATGTAGATATACAAAAAAAGACTGATAATAAAGATAAATATAGATTAAGTTTGAATTATCATGTTTTAGAAGATGTAAAAAACATTTTTAAATTATGTACAAATGATAAAAACTTTTTAGAATTAATGAATAATATAGGCTATCAGAATATTAAATTTAAAGCAAAAACTGTAAATAAGAAAAGACAAAGAGTAGGATTTACTTTTGAAAAAGATAATGAACTTTATACTGTATATTTTTCAAATTTGAATTTAACATATCAAGATTTTACAGGAGCATATAAAAACAATAGTCAAAAAGATATTTTCAAAGACAAAATAAATTTTGATACGTATGAAGCTAAAATAAATTTTTACATCCCATTAAAAAAGAAAACTTACCAAGAAAAAATATTCTATGAAATTTATAACATTGTTCCTGAGATTAATTTAGAAAATTACTATATTAAAAAAATTGAACAAGGGTATATAGAATTTAAAAATAAGAAAAAAGATATTCATGTTACAGATGAAAATGATAGAATCAAATCAAGTGGTACCAAAAAAACTTTAGAAGAAAATGTAGCATTAATGATAACTATTGCAAAAGCAAAAAATTGGGACTTAACTACTTTAGATATTACAGGTACGATGGATTTCAAAATTGAAGCTCGAAGACAACTTAATATAGAACATGAAAAACTATTATCAACTAAAAACATTGATACAAATACAACAAAAGAAGCTGCTAAAAATCTGAGAGAAATGATTGAATCTGGAAATAGTCAAGATTTAGATTATATTTAATTAATAATATTAGGAAAGTGCCTTGTAACAACTGGTTTAACTTTTAATTGCTAATAAATTGCCTAGCCAGTCGTTTGCTCATTTTTCTTAACGGATTTTTATAAAATCCTAAAAAATCGAGCTCAAAAATTAAAAAAGAACCAAATTCTCACCCTAATAAATAAAGAGTTTTCTTCCTATTCTTCCATCAATTGTTTAACATTATTTTAGCAATTTCTGAAAATACTTTATCAAGATTATCTGAAAAATTCTTCAATTCTATATATAACACTTA
>RRZT012630708.1_pt1 | contig 12851 bp, 10 predicted proteins | sample 2165551 | NCBI WGS metagenome assembly RRZT01 (sample SAMN10456910, study PRJNA506462) | wastewater metagenome | biome: wastewater; feature: sludge; material: wastewater sludge; isolation source: wastewater sludge with Escherichia coli K12::gfp cells carrying plasmid... | place: USA: Moscow, Idaho... | reverse complement strand
CTTAAAAAAACTAGGAGGAAATGGTGGAAAATTTAAAAAAATTTGAACATCTTTTAGAGTTCAAAGAAGAAAACAAAAACATTACTGTAGCAGTAGGTATGAGTGGTGGCGTAGATAGCTCTACTGTAGGTTACCTACTAAAAAAACAAGGTTACAATGTTATTGGTATCACTATGAAACATTGGTCTGGAATGGATGAATATGCTAGTGACACTAACTCAAAAAGTTGTTGCTCATTAGATGATATTCATGATGCCAAAAGAGTTTGTGATGACTTGGAAATACCACATTATGTTATTAATCTTACTGAACCTTTTAAGGAAATCGTAGTTGATTATTTTATTGAGGAATACTCTAAAGGAAGGACTCCAAACCCTTGTATGATGTGTAATAGAAACATTAAACTAGGAAAGCTTATTGATGCAGCATTAAAACTAGGCGCTGATTATATAGCTACAGGACACTATGCTAGAATAAAAAATGGTCTACTTTCAACAGGAGATGACCCTAGAAAAGACCAAGTTTATTTTTTGAGCCAAATGAAAAAAGAGTATGTAAAATACTTAATGTTCCCTATTGGAGAACTTGAAAAACCTATGGTTAGAGAACTTGCTAAGGATCTAGGCATTAGAGTTCATGCTAAAAGAGAAAGTCAGGAAATTTGTTTTGTAGAAGACGGTAAGTACAAGGAATTTTTAGATACTATGACTGACGGAAAAATTTCTAAAGCTGGTAATATAGTTTTGGAAGATGGAACTATTGTAGGAAAGCACCAAGGTATTACTTCTTATACTATTGGACAAAGAAAAGGTTTAGGTATCTCTTATCATGAACCTTTATATGTACTAGAAATTGATGCTAAAAATAATAGAGTCATTGTTGGAAGTGACGACAAGCTTTTTAAAAACTCAATAATAGGACAAAATATTAATCTTTTTACAACAGATAACATAAAAGATTTGAATAATCTTCAATGCTTTGCAAAATCTCGTTCAAGAGATAGACTGCATAAGGGCTATGTAAAAGTTCTAAATGATAATGAAATTGAATTTATTTCAGAAGATATGTTTAGAGCAGTGACTCCTGGGCAGGGGCTTGTGCTCTATACAGAAGAGGGCGTTGTTATAGCAAGTTCTTTTATTAAGTAAAATTTAGGGCAATATGTGAATATTGTCCTTTTTTATTTAAAAATAATAGTAACTCAGGCATCTAAAAAAACTGAAATATCAAGCTATTATACGCGACTTCGGCCCGCGGAGAGGAGGAATTGCGGGACGGCCCGCCCGTAAACAATGCTTTATTTCATTATTTAAGAATTGTTTAACTCCTCTAAACCTTTGATTTTACTTGTTTTGTTATGCCTGAGTAGTTACATACATTTTTTATTCAAATAAAAATAAGAGCCTGCCCTAAATTGTTTGGGCACGCTCTTATTTTTTAACTTGTTGAATATTTATAAAAAATTTATCCAGTAAAGATACTAAATTTTCATGCTCTTCCTCGGTAAAATTTTTAAGTGCTATAGAATTAAATTCCTCATAGGCTTTTACAAACTCTGGCAAATTATTTTTAGCCTTTTCAGTAAGATACAAGAATCTTTTCCTTTTATCACTTGTGTCTTTTTCACGATAAATATAGCCTTTTTCCAATAAACCTTTAGTGAATTTCGATACTAAAGCAGCATCTGCTTTTAATATATCGCTTATCTCTGTTTGGGTTATAGAAGGATTGTCTTTTAATATATTAAGATAAATACCTTCCATCCTAGAAAGGTCTAAAGAGTCTTTTATTTTAGTATGGTGATTGAAGTAGAATTCAAGCTCTCTATTTATTAAAGATATGTAGTTACTACTACGAAAATCTCTAAGAATAAATTCATTTTTTGTGGCTTTCTCTAAATCCATTATGCTCCCTTCATCAATTTATATACTTAGCATATTTTAAAGCAAAGTATAATAAATTGTCAAGAATTATATTTTTGATCTTTATTTAGAGAGCATGATTTCATTAATTTTATGATGAAATTTATTTGGAAAGAGCCAAATTTAGTATGGAATTTTTACTACTTTTTAAATCTAAAAAATATATTTTCTTATTTGCACCTTGAACAAGACCTGATAATAGATTGTATAGTTCTTCTCTTTTATGAAAATTATTTTTTTCCCAGTCATAATCTATCTTTACACTTCCATTCAAAATAAAGGGGTTTTGCATGAAATTGACAAAATTCAAGTTCCAAAGTTTACTTCCTATATCTATTACTATTATTATATCTGATTGTTTATTTAGTTTTAGGAAACTTGCAGGAGTACCCAAACTTAAACCTTGAAAATTTATTTTATTATTTAATTCAAATAAAGTTTCTGACTCTTTAACTCCATTTCTTAAGGTATAAAAAAGTTCTTTATTTTTATCTTTGATATTTTTAAACTCTTTAATATTTTCAATAAAGTTTTTTGAAAAATCATAAAGTTTATAAAGAGCCTCTACAAGTTTTTCATCAAAAAACTCCTTATTATTAATCAGTTCTTCATAAAATTCATGAGCATACTTATAATTTTTCTGAAAAAGTTCCTTAAAAAATTCTGGAATATCTTTGTAGTGTTTAGAAATATTTTCAATAAAAGCCTTATCGATTTTTATTTTTCTAGAAAGCTCTGTGGCTTCAAAAATATCTATTTTGAAAAAAATAATCAGTATTTGTCTTATTTCATCATGATTTAGATAAAATTTACCATAATCAAAATAAATTATACTTAGAGAGCAAAGTGCATATATATATGGATTATCTAAAATTCTCTCATTTTTATCAAAATTTAAAAAATTTATTTGTTTTTCCCTTGAAAAACTTTCTAATTTTTCTAATAATATTATATTTCTACTTGGAGAAATGACACTTATATTATTAATACCTTTATCTTTTGCTGTTTCAATTAGCTTAAAAATATAATCATGTAAGTCTTTTTTCTCTTCAAACTCTCTATTAATCCCAATCTTTTTTGAGTTTAGAGCTAGAGTTTTGTTGTAAAAAAGATTACTGTAAATCCCTTCCAAATCTTTATCCGGACTTTCTAGTTTGATAACTTTATCTAAATTCAAAACTTCTTCATCTTTAAAAGAATTTGGAAAATGCACTCCATAGGCTCCAAATTTATTTTTATATAAAGAAAATTTTGAAAATTTACTTAAAAAAATATTTATACAAGGAATTTGGCTTTGATAATCATCTACCAAGATATACTTGTACTTTTTTATTTTCTCCAAATAGTCCTCGTTTTCCAAAAGATAATTATTATATATGTATAAGCATGAAGGATAATCAAAAACAGCTTGTTTTAAGGTTCGACCTAAATACAATTCTAACAAGTTTTGCAATTCCTCATAGTCTTTTTCATGAAGCTTTGGTAAAAAGTCTTGCTTCTGTATAAGATTTGAAAAATTATTATAAGATATATTCCCAGTAGATAAAGAATATAAGTTAGATAACATTTTTTGAGCTATTTCTTGACTAGAATAGTTTATTCCTTTTAGTTTATTTTTTTCTCTAAAAAATTCTACTAACTTAGTCATTAAAGTCTGGGAACTTTCAAAAGTCAAAAAAATAGGACTAGCATCTGAATCAAAGTTTTCTTTTAATAAATCCCAATTATTTCTTATTTCTTTTTGAACAAAAGAAAAGTAAGACAAAATATTATTGCTTTTTTCATTATATGTATTTTTATTCCAAAAAATTTTGTCACTTCTTTGAAGAATAAAAACTAAAAATTCCTCTTCTTTATATTGCTTTTTTAACTCAATATAATGTTCAATTCCCTTTTTTTTTAGTATAAAACTATTATTTGATTCAATGCAAATTTTTCCCATTATAAACCTCCAAATACATTGTACAAATTAAAAGATAAAAAGTAAATAGCCTTGATTTTTTTCATTAATTAATGTATTATAGAAGTGGTTTGGTTTTGGAAAGGGGTAATAAAATGGCATTAGACAAAAAGGAATTTTTTGAAAAATATCTTATTGAAGAGGAATATTTTGAGAGCACAGGTCTAGACTGGGATGAGCTTTTAGCTATCTATGAGGACTATAGTAATATAGTTCCAAAATTAGAAATTGATTCTCAACATATAGTTTTAAAACTTATTGATGTTCCTTCAGTCCATTCAGTGAGAAAAAGGGTAAAAAACCCAGAACACCTTTTAGAAAAAATTATAAGAAAAGGTAAAAAATATCTGGATCTTGGTATAAATAGGGAAAACTACAAAAAAATAATTACTGATCTTATTGGTATTAGGGTGCTTCATCTATTTAAAGATGAATGGACAACTATCCATGATGAGATTATGCATCTTTGGGAAGTAAAAGAAACTCCACAGGTTAACATAAGAAAAGGGGACAATGATGGAGTGGATTTTGAAAAAATAGTTGAGGAAGCTGGCTGTGAGCTTATTGTGAGAAAATATGGATACAGGTCTGTTCATTATCTAATAGGAACACCTTTAAATAAAAATGAAGAAATACAGGTTGAAATTCAAGTAAGAACAGTTTTTGAAGAAGCTTGGAGCGAAATAGACCATAAAATAAGATACCCTTATGATACTCAAAGTGATATCTTAAGTGAATACCTAGCTATTTTTAATAGAATAGTTGGTTCTGCTGATGAAATGGGCTCTTTTATAAAAAAATTAAAAGAAGAACTCCGAACACAGGATAAACTTGTTGGTAAAAGAAGTACAAATAATATAAATGAAGTAGAATGAGGTCAGCTTTTAAGCTAACCTCATTTTTTTAAACTCTAAATTTTGCTGCATGATTTGAAAGATTTGCAGAAGTTTCCTGTAATTCTTGTGAAACTGATTGTAATTCCTCCCCTTAATTTAATGATAAATTTCACGTGTAATGTTAAAAAAATATGAACTGATAATTAATTTGTATATCAAATTTTGTACGCAAGTACAAAAATAGAACGAATTCTGTAGTGTGACTTTATATTAATTTATGCCCTTTGTCAAGAAAAATCAAAATATTCTTAACAATATTACTTTTTATAAATCGGAAATTTATTTTATTTTTTGGAAATTGATGATATAATAAATTTTAGGAGGGTGCTTATGAATAAGGTAATTATGCATTATGATATGGATGCTTTTTATGCTTCTATTGAAATACGAGATAATCCACACCTAAGAGGAAAGCCAGTTATTGTTGGAACAAAAGTCGTAACTACCTGTAGTTATGAAGCTAGAAAATTTGGTCTTCACTCGGCAATGAGTGTGAAGGAAGCCCGTAAATTATGCCCTAGAGGTATTTATCTCCCTTGTGACAAAGATAAATATGCAAAAGTAGCTTATGAAATTCAAAGTTTAGTTATAAAAATGTCTGATAAAGTGGAATTTGTAGCATTTGATGAGGCTTACATTGATATAACAGAGCTTTATAAAAAATATAATAATCTAGAATATATAGCAAAAAAATTTAGAGAAAGAATTTATGAAAAAGTCAAGCTTACTTGCTCTGTAGGTATTGCTTATAATAAACTTTCTGCTAAAATAGCTTCAGAAGTGAATAAACCCAACGGATTTTTTATTATAAATAACGAAGACGAATTTATAAATTATATAAAAAATAAAGACATAAGAAAAATTCCCGGTATTGGAAAAAAAACAGAAGTACTTCTTAATAATTATGGAATATTCACTGTAAATGATTTATATGACAAATCATTAATTGAACTTCAAGGATTATTCGGACACAGTAGAGGCATTCAACTTTATGAAAATGCCAGAGGCATTGATAACAGTTCGGTCTCTAATGAAAGGCAACATAAATCTATTGGGAATGAGACGACTCTAAATAGTCCTGTTAGAAATGAAGAGTTTTTTAGAGAATCAATTAAAAAAATATTTGATGGAGTTTATGAAAGATTAAAAGAAAAAAATTTTTATGCAAAAACTTTAACTATTAAAATCAGGTTTTCCAATAGAGAAGTTACCCAAAAATCTAAAAGTCTCAAGGATTTTTCCAAAAATTATAATGATTTTTATAGGGTTTTATTAGAACTACTGGACGAAATGGATTTAGATAAAGAAATTATTTTATACGGTTTTACTTTTTCAAATTTACAAGAAAATATAAATGAGCAATTAAGTTTTGAAAATGTAGAAAAATTTAAGAAAAACAATAAAATTCTTATGTTACAAGAGAGAATAAAAGAAATGGAAAAAAAGAACCTGTGAGAAGAGCTTATTAAAATTTAATTGTAGTAACTTCAAATATATGCAAGAAGTCCACACCTATGGTGTGGACTTCTTGCATTGAAAATACAGGCTTTACCCCGAACCCCCATAAAAAAATTTAATTAGTTTATCTTTCAGCTTTTAATTTTTCAGCCATAGCTAGAGCTATTCTTTCTGCTTTAGCATAATCTTCTTCTTTTGGAGAGCAATATACATCAAATCCTTCGCCAACTACTTCGATATTTTTCATTTTTCCTGCAAAGGCTTGAAGATTATTAAGTCCTCCTCCAGACCACGAATATGTTCCAAATAATCCTAAAAATCTATTTTTTAATCCATATAATTCTAATTTACTAACAAGAGCTTCTATAGGCGGATAAAGTGCTGTGTTATATGCACACGAACCTATTATCAAACCTTTAAATTTCCATATATCGCTTAATATATATGATTGATGAGTTTTTGACGCATCATATACTCTTATATTTTTGATTCCTTCAAGAGCTAGTTTTCTGGCAATAGCATTGGCTGTTTTTGCTGTATTTCCATACATAGTACCATAAACAATTACTACTCCTTCTTCTTCTGGTTCAAGTTTTGACCATTTATCATAATGAGTAAGAACTTTTTGAAGATTACTTCTCCAAATTGGTCCATGAGTAGCACAAATATATTTAATGTCTAAGCCACCTAATTTTCTTAAAGCTGCTTGAACAGGAGCTCCATATTTACCAACTATATTTGAATAATATCTTCTCATTTCATCTTCATAAAATTCAATATTTAGCTCATCATCAAAGATTCCTCCGTCAAGAGCTCCAAAGCTTCCAAAAGCATCTCCAGAAAATAAAACTTTATTGTTTATTTCATAAGTTACCATAGTTTCTGGCCAATGAACCATTGGTATCATAAAAAATTGTAAAGTATGATTACCTAATTCAATCTTATCTCCTTCTTTTACTTCATAGAAATTTTTATTTATTCCAAAAAATGCCTCTACCATTGGGAAAGTTTTCGCATTTCCTACTATTTTTACTTCAGGATATCTAGCTATCACATCTCTCACAGCACCTGAATGGTCAGGCTCCGTATGATTTATAACTAAATAATCAAGATTTCTTCCTTTTAAGACTCTCTCAACTTTTTCTAAAAATATATCACTTTCTCCAAATTCAACAGTATCAACAAGTACAGTTTTTTCATCAACTATGATATAAGAATTATACGCAACGCCTCTTTCAAGGGGCCACATATTTTCAAATCTGTCTGTTTTCCTGTCATTAGTTCCAACCCAATAAACATTTTCTGTAATATTTACAACGTCGTACATCTTAACCTCCTAAATTCAAAACCATACCTTAATGGTGTATTTTTTCATATTATATTAATTATTCCAAAAAAAATCAAGTAAAGTTTTTCTCAAAGCTTTAATTCCTTACAAAAATGTGCTACAATTCATTATACATTAAAAATACTCATAAATCAAAAGAAAAGAGGTAATAATGAATCCGATATTTTTAAAGTTAGGTTCAATAGAAATTAGATATTATGGACTTATGTATGCAATATCTTTTTTACTTGCTATATACATAGCCAAAAAATGGGGAAAATCAAAAGGAATAAACGAAGAAACTATAGAAAATTTTGCCTTTACTGCAATCATTTCAGGACTTCTCGGGGCAAGAATTTATTATGTTTTATTTAATCTTGATTATTATGGAAAAAATCTTTTAGAAATCCCTGCTGTATGGCATGGTGGACTTGCAATACACGGAGCAATCATAGGAGGATTTTTGGGAAGTTTGGCTTTTTCTTTAAAAAAGAAAATTAATCTTTGGGATTTAACTGATATTGCTGCTCCTCTTCTACTTATGGGACAAGGAATAGGAAGATTTGGTAATTTTATGAACGGTGAAGTTCATGGCGTTCCTACCTTTACTCCCTTAAACATTATTTTTTCAAGCAACAGTAAGTTTTTTGAGTGGTACAATACTTATCAAAACTCTTCTTTAGAAATACAAATGAAGTTTAAAGAATTAGTTCCTTGGGGCGTTGTTTTCCCTAGTGGAAGCCCTGCTGGAGACGAATTTCCCGGGGTAGCCTTACATCCTGCTATGCTTTATGAAATGGTACTAAACCTTATAGGTTTTGGAATTTTGGTATATCTCTTCAAAATGAAAAACTATAATAAAGGTGTCATCACTATGACTTATATAATTTTTTATTCTTTAATAAGAATTTTTGTAAGTTTCTTTAGAGCTGAAGACCTAATGGTAATGGGTATGAGAGCTCCTCATCTTACTAGTCTTGTAATGATGATTATGGCTATAGCTGGAATTTATTTTTTAAATAGAAAAACTAAAGCTTAATCTTTTGATTAAGCTTTTTTATAAAGGAGACTTTTAAGATGAAAAAAATCATTTTTTTAGTATTTATCATTGTTATATTTGGTTTTTCATATAGTAAAGATAAGTATATTAATAAGTCAAATGCACCTAAGGATATTACTTCTCAAATGACTTTGGTTCAAGTGGAATATATTGATTACAATGGCAAAGAAAACCTAGGACTTCTGGTAGTCAATAAAAAAATAGAAAAAGAAATTATCGAAATTTTTAAAGAAATCAAAGAAAGTGGATTTCAAATAGAAAAAATGATTCCTATATCAGAATATGATTGGGATGATGACAAATCCATGGAAGATAACAATACTTCTGGATATAACTACAGATTTGTAGCAAATACTACTAAATTATCTAATCATTCCTTTGGAATGGCAATAGACATAAACCCTCGTTACAATCCTATGATAGTTAAGGATAAAATTTATCCTCCTAATGGTTCCTATTCCAAAGAAAACAAAGGAACTATAGTAGCAGACTCTCCTGTAGTAAAGGTATTTAAGAAAAGAGGATGGACTTGGGGAGGAGATTATAAGACTATTAAAGATTTTCAACATTTTGAAAAAGTGATAAAAAAGTAGCTCTTACTGGAATTTCCAAAAAAAAAGTGCTATATTATATAGAGATTAAACTACTCAGTTTACATCCAAGGGACCACGCCGACGGCGTGGTCCCTTGGATGATAGATTACGGGGCTTTGCCCCGAACCCCATAAAAGAAAAAAAATTAATTTTATTTGTCAGTTATGGCTGAGTAGATACTTTTAGAGATTAAAATTTTGGGAGGACACTATGAAAAAAATTGCTATACCTTTGGCTACAGGTTTTGAAGAAACTGAAGCAATAACAGTTATTGATATATTAAGAAGAGCTAATTTAGATGTAACTACTATATCTATTGGAGAAACTCTTGTGGTCGACGGAGCTCACGGAATTAAGGTAAATGCTGACAAACTTTTTGGAGAAATAGATTTTGACAAGATGGATATGATAGTTCTTCCTGGCGGAATGCCTGGGACTATAAATCTCGATAATCACATAGAACTTAAAAAAAGAGTTATTGAATTTGATTTAGATGAAAAATGGATTGGAGCTATCTGTGCTGCACCTAGTATTATAGGTAAACTTGGACTATTAGAAGACAAAGAAGCTACTTGCTATCCTAGTTTTGAAGACAAGCTTTTTAATGCCAAAATCTCTGAAAAAACTACTGTTGTTGCAGACAATATAATCACGTCTAGAGGTCTTGGAACAGCTATAGAATTTGCCCTTACAATAGTTGAGAACCTTGTTAGTAAAGAAAATGCTGAAAAACTGGCAAAGGCTATTATTTATAAATAAATTTAGAGCATATTTAGTCACTAATGGTTCAAATAAACACCAATGAAAGAAGCTATGATTAATTTTGAAATTAAGTAGTTTAAATAATAACCCTGTAGAAGCTCTATATAGAGCTTCTACAGGGTTATTATATTTTTTGAGCCTCTACTATATATAAATTTAGTAGAATTTTTTAAGTAATCTGTATCTAATCAGGTTAATTTTATAAAACTACCAAACTTTTTTCTTGACTTTTTTTATAAAGATTAGTATTATATTTTTACTTTGATAAACAAATTATTTTAGGAGGAAATATGAAGAAAATATTTATTCTTGCCATGCTTATGTTATCTAGTTTTACTATGGCAAATGTTGTTAATGTTTACTCAGAAAGACATTACGATTCTGATAAACAATTGTATGCAGAATTTGAAAAACAAACAGGGATTAAAGTTAACGTAGTTAATGCCAGTGCCAATGAGTTAATATCAAAACTTGAGTTAGAAGGGCAAAATACTCCAGCTGATTTGTTTGTAACTGTTGGAGCAGGAAATCTTTATACTGCAAAATCAAAAGGTTTATTACAAAAAGTTGATTCTAAAGCACTAAATAATAACATACCAAAAGAATTTAGAGATAAATCTAACGAATGGTTTGGTCTTACTTATAGAGCAAGAATATTAGTTTATGACCCAACAAAAACAAAAGTTTCAGAACTTTCAACTTATGAAGATTTAGCTAGTCCAAAATTTAAAGGTCAAATACTTACTAGAACATCTACAAACTCGTATAATCAACATTTAATTGCTTTCCTTATAGCAAATAATGGTTACGAAAAAACAGCAAAATGGGCGAAAGGTCTAGTAGATAATTTCGCTAGAACTCCAAAAGGAAATGACAGAGACCAAGCTAAAGCAATCTTAGCCGGTGAAGGAAAAGTTGCCATAATGAATACTTACTACATGGGACTTATGTCTGTTTCAAAAGACCCAGTAGAACAAGAAGTGTTTAAAAAATTAAAAATATTCTTCCCTAACCAGAAAGGTAAAGGAACTCATATAAACATAAGTGGTGCAGGGCTTACAAAACATTCTAAAAACAAAGCAAATGCTATAAAACTACTTGAATTTTTATCTGATAAAAAAGCTCAAGGCATATTTGCAGCAGCAAATTATGAATATCCTGTTAACAAAAAGGCTGAACTAGCACCTGTAGTAAAATCTTGGGGAACTTTCAAAATCAATCCAATGAGCTTTGAAGAGATTGGTAAAAACATGAAAGCAGCTCAATTATTAGCTGATGAAGCTGGATGGAAATAATGAAAAATATTTTTACTAAAATGAGGACCAGTTTAAATTCTTGGTCCTTTTTTTCCTTAATTATTATACTTTTTGTTTCTACCCCAATAATTCTTATAGCTCTAAACATTTTTAACCCAAGTAATGAAGTTTTTGAGCATATAAAAAATTATTTATTAGCTAGTTACATAAAAAATACTTTAATTATGGCTATAGGAACTGGACTATTTTCTATAATCATAGGAGTATCTTCTGCATATTTTGTAAGTCTTTATGACTTCCCTCTAAGAAAGTTTTTTTCATGGGCTCTAGTTCTGCCCCTTGCTATTCCGGATTATATAGGGGCTCATGTTTACGCCAATATTTTTTCTTACACTGGATATATTCCAACACTTCTTAGAGAAAAATTTGATATAGAATATAACTTCGATATTATGAACATAGGAGGAGCAATATTTGTCCTTACTCTTTGCTTCTACCCTTATGTATTTATATTAGTAAAAAGTTTTCTTTCAAAGCAGTCAAACTCTCTTATTGAGGTTTCAAAATCTTTAGGAAAAAATAACAAACAAATTTTCTGGAAGGTTTTATTACCAATATCACGGGGGGCTATAGTAGGTGGAGTTACTTTAGTTATTTTAGAAGTTCTTAATGCTTACGGTTTACCTAATTATTTCGGAATACAAACTTTTAGCACAGGAATTTTTAGAGTATGGTTTTCGTTTAAAGACCTTGATACAGCTATAAAAATGTCTGCAATGTTATTATTTGTAACTTATACTATTATTCTGGGAGAAAAGTTTCTTAGAAGAAGAAAAAGTTACTCTTTTTCAAATACAAAAATTAGACCAATAATAAGACAAAAACTTAATAAAAAAAATAAAGTAATGGTATTATCATGGCTAAGTTTAGTATTTGGCTTTGCTTTTATAATCCCTATATTACAGCTTTCTTATTGGGCAAGCTTAACTTACAGATATATATTAAATAGAGAATTTTTAATATTAATCAGAAATTCTTTTGGAATAACAATTATATCTACTTTAATAATAATAATTTTTTCCATAGTTATTGCCAATACAACAAGACTTTCAAAAGGAAAACTTTCTATAATAATTTCCAAAGGAGCAACTATGGGATACTCTATTCCTGGTGCAGTTATTTCCATTGGAATGCTTTTGTTTTTTATATCTTTAGACGGTAAACTTGTACCCCTATATAATTTAGTTGGAATTGACAATAGCCTTTTTCTTACTTTAAGTTTTGCTCTCCTTGTATCTGCTTATCTTGTAAGATTTCTTGCTATTTCGTACAATACCATAGAAAGTGGTTTTGAAAAAGTAGGCTTAAAGTTTCATGAAGCTTCGAGGACTCTTGGAAAGGGTATAAGTAAGACATTTTTATTAGTTGATTTACCTATGATAAAAAATAGTATTTTGGGAGCTGGTATCTTAGTTTTTATTGAAATAATTAAGGAACTTCCCCTGACTATGTTACTAAGACCTTTTAACTTTAACACTCTTTCTACTGCAATCAAAAAGTTTGCAGAAGACGAAATGTTACCAGAAGCAAGCATTCCTTCTCTTATCCTCATAGGAG
>RRZT010245012.1_pt1 | contig 12855 bp, 7 predicted proteins | sample 2165551 | NCBI WGS metagenome assembly RRZT01 (sample SAMN10456910, study PRJNA506462) | wastewater metagenome | biome: wastewater; feature: sludge; material: wastewater sludge; isolation source: wastewater sludge with Escherichia coli K12::gfp cells carrying plasmid... | place: USA: Moscow, Idaho ... | reverse complement strand
TGTTCCATAACGTTACTTTCCTCTTTTTCCATACCTAAGGCAAAAGCAGGGAAAGCATCTGTAATTAAGTTAATTGATAGTAATTGAATCGCAACTAATGGTGTTGGTAATTTTGCTAACATCGCGATAAAGATTACTAAGATTTCACCAATGTTACATGACAATAAGAATCCCACAACTTTACGAATATTACTGTAAATTGTACGTCCTTCAGAGACCGCTTTAACAATACTTGCAAAGTTATCATCGGTTAAAATCATATCTGCTGCTTCTTTAGAAACATCAGTTCCTGTAATACCCATTGCAATACCAATATCCGCTCTCTTCAATGAAGGCGCATCATTAACACCATCTCCAGTCATTGCTACAATGTTTCCATTAGCACGGACTGCATCAACTAGACGTACCTTGTGTTCTGGAGAAACACGTGCAAATACATTAACTGTTTTAACACATTCAAGAAGTTGTTCATCACTCATCGCATTGATCTCACGACCCTCGATTGCTACAGCATCACCCTCAACGATTCCGAGTTCACGACCAATTGCTGTCGCAGTGATTTTATGGTCTCCAGTGATCATCTTAACGCCGATTCCAGCATTTTTACAAACTTCAATCGCATCCTTCGCTTCTTCACGAGGAGGGTCAATCATTCCAACTAATCCTGTAAAGACTAAATGACTCTCATCATCAAAATCTACTTCTTTATCTTCAATGTCTTTATACGCTGAAGCAATAACTCTAAGTGCATTTTCTGCAAATTGTTGGTTAACTTGTAATATTTCTTCACGTTTCTCATCTGTTAATGGAATGACCTTACCATCAATCTCAACAAATTCACAGCGGCTGATTAATTCATCAGGAGCACCTTTTGTATACATCAGATGTTTTCCATCAACCTGGTGAATTGTAGACATCAATTTACGAGTCGAATCAAATGGTAACTCTTGTAGTCTCGGGAATTGAACATCAACATCATCTTTCTCAATACCCGCCTTATGAGCTAAAACAACCATTGCTCCTTCAGTTGGATCTCCAATAATCGATTCTTCTACCATATCGAATTGAGCATCATTACAGAGAACAATAGGCATTAAGATATTATTAATAAGATTTAAATCTTGGACACCATTTTCATCAGTAATTTCACCTTCTGGACTATATCCTGTCCCACTAACATCAAACAATTGTGTTCCATTATATACTTTTTGAATCGTCATTTTGTTTTGTGTTAAGGTCCCTGTTTTATCAGAACAAATAACTGTAGTACTTCCTAACGTTTCAACAGCACTTAATTGTCTAATAATTGCGTTAACTTTAACCATTTTTTGCATACCCATTGCTAGAACAACAGTAACAACTACTGTTAATCCTTCTGGAATTGCCGCAACTGCTAAAGCAACTGCACTCATAAATGATTCAAACAAACCATCGCCACGCATCCAACCTAAGCCAAAGATAACAATACAAATAATAATACAGACTAAACCAAGGTATTTTCCAAGAACGTCTAATTTCTTTTGAAGTGGTGTTGCTTCATCTTCACTCTCATTCAACATTCCCGCAATATTTCCCATTTGAGTTGTCATTCCTGTATTTGTAACAATTCCTTTACCACGACCGTAAGTAATGATTGTTCCCATAAATGCTGAGTTAATACGATCTCCTAAACTTGCATCATCCTCAAGAATTTCATCCGCTTCTTTTTCAACAGGGACTGATTCTCCGGTTAATGCTGCCTCATCAATTTTTAAGTTAACTGAATCAACCAAACGAATGTCTGCAGGAACATAATCCCCTGCTTCTAAAATCACAAGATCTCCAGGCACAACATCTTTAGATGCTACCTCACTGATCACGCCACCTCTTACAACCTTCGCAAGTGGACTTGCCATCTCTTTTAATGCTTTTAAAGCATTACTTGCTTTATTCTCTTGATATACTCCTAAGAATGTATTTAGCACCACGATTGCTAAAATTACAATCCCTTCAAGACTTTCTCCTAAAGCAATTGAGATAACTGCTGCCACAACTAATATTAGTACTAAGAAGTCTTTTAATTGTTCAAAGATCATTTGTACAATTGACTTACTCTTTCCACCTTCTAATACGTTATAACCATATTCCTCATGACGTTTAGAAACCTCTTGATTCGTTAATCCAGTCTTTACATCAACATTTAACTCTTCACTTGTTTCTGTAATTGTTTTATCATAATAATTTTTCATCGCTTCCTCCTCTTTCTTTCATTATATACCTTCCATATCAAAGTGTTACAATTTTATAATACTTCTTTTCCTTTCTATCATATTGAGTAAAATAAAAAGACTTTACCCCTCGTGGATAAAGTCTCGAATTAAACACGTTCCGGATCCAATGATCGTATTGACGAAATCGTGATCTGATAGATCAGAATTCTACTCCCTTTATTACTAATATAATATCAAAGCATAGTATTAAAGTAAAGACTTAAGGTCCTTTTACTTATGTAACAAAGACACTTATCAAGTATAAGCACTTTCTACTTACCGAGCATTCGCCACTTCAACATAAAAGCCTAATTCATACCCCTATGAATTAGGCTTCCATTCGTTATATAACGGTCACTATTAACTTACAATGATATTTTTATTATAACGATATTAACACTATCGGCATCCAGCGTTTCTAACTTGTCCCCTAAAACCTACTATTTTTACTTTCGTGTTAGATTGCGACGGATTTCCTGCTTGACCTATTTTTCCTAAATCTTTTTCTGTCCCTGTAAATAAGTCAATGTTACTTCCACCTACGCCACGGTCTCCGACTATAGCTGTAAATGGTACCCCTGGTGTTATTCCTGAACCACTGAATGGGTGATCAGAAATTTCTACTACTGTACATAAAGGGATACTTGTTGATGTCGCAATGACATACATCCCATCATATGTTAGTCCACTTCTCCACGAACCATCAGACTGTCTCACAGAATCTCCTGATAACTTAATACCACTTGCGGTTCCACTAAAGTCTTCATCGTTCACAGAACATCCCGCACAATCATAACCATAACGCGTTACACGTGCTGGATTCCACTCTGCCCCTACAATTGGGCTTGACCCGTACTCATATACAATTCCAGTAGCATCTGTAATCTTCTCAGTGCCTGGAACTTCAATTGTTGAGATCCTCTCATTAAATTGATTATAAGTATGAATTAATTTTACTTCTCTTCGAGCTTCAGTTGCATCTTGTACCTTTGACGCTAACCAAGCAACACCATTTGGATGAGATGCTTCTCTATATTCAACACCTTCCAATTGGCTTCCTATTATTGGTTCTTCTACAGTTTCATATTCTTGTGTGTAGTTTGCCTGTTTAACATTTACCTCAACAGACTCATTACTTGATGCAACTTGTAGAATTATATTCTCTTTTTTGTCTTCGTTAAATACACATCCAGTAAGAACTAATAATAATGAAAGTAATAATGAAACTACCTTCCTCTGCGATATCATATTTCACTTCTCCTTTTTGGACTGTTAAATAATATCACATGAAAAAAAGCGTTTCAATTATTTAAATAAACGCTTGTAGTTTTCTAATATTTGTGATTGGATTGTGAAATTATCCAATTCTTTGATTTTTGCAATCTTTTCACCGGTGTATTTAACATACATTGACTCATTTAATTTCCCTCTATAAGGATGTGGTGTTAAATATGGGCCATCTGTTTCTGTTAAGATCCATTTTAATGGAATTTCTCGCGCCACTTCCACATTTGTTTTTGCGTTTTTAAATGTAATGACCCCACCAAAAGAGATGAAAAAGCCTAATTCTATAAAGCTTTTCGCCATTTCAATACTTCCGCTGTAACAATGCATAACACCTGAAACCTGACCCTTGTACTCTTCCAAAATATCATAAACATCTTGAGTCGCATCCCGCATATGGATGCTTATTGGAAGATTATATGTAATCGCTAACTCAATTTGTCTTCTAAATACCTTTCTTTGGATCTCTTCATGTGTTTTATCCCAGTAAAAGTCGAGTCCAATCTCACCAATCGCCTTGATTTTTTGTGTATTTATCGCAATTTCCAATTTTTGGAAGTCCTCTTCTTTTATCAAATGTGCGTCTTGAGGATGAAAACCTGCGGTTAAATCAAGCATTTTATACTTGTCCATAAGTCGAAATCCTAAGTTAATTTCTTCAATATTCATTGCAATAAGCATTATTTTGACGACATTATTGTCTTTTGCTCTTTGAATAACATCATCAATTTGTAATAATAAACTATCATCCATTAAATGGACGTGTGAATCTAACCAACCTATTTCCATATTATTTACCTAAACAGAATTTTGAGAATAGTGTGTCCAGTAAATCATCTCGACTTACCTCACCTAAAATCTCCTTAAGAGCTAAGTAACTTTCGTTTAAATCAATGGCTACAAGTTCAAGCTCTAATCCTAAGTCAATCGTATTTAATGCATCCTTTAAATAATTATTTGCTTTAAGTGCTAAACCAATCTGACGTTCATTATTTAGTGAATCTTCATGAATACTGAAACTACTATCGTGGAAGTAATCATTAATCCCATCAATAAGCTCATTCATATCATCATTAAGGGCACTCACCGATATTTTACCCATCTTATTAATATCACTCTTGTTATACACCACAAGATGTCTTTTATCTTTAATCTTATCTAAAAGTTCTAGTTCGAATTCGTTTTTTTCTCGACTTGAATCCAAAACCATAATAATAAACTCAGCTTCTTCAAGAGCTTCATTAGTCTTTTGAATACCAATTTGTTCAATAACATCTTCAGTATCTCTTAAACCGGCAGTATCTATTAGAGACAGGGTAACATTATCCAAATGAATCTTATCTTCTACAAGATCACGTGTTGTACCTGCAATATTAGTAACGATCGCTTTATCTTTTTCAATCAAACTGTTAAAGATACTCGACTTACCAACGTTAGGTTCCCCAATAATAACAGTCTTTACGCCATCTTTTACTTCTCTTGTCTTATAAGCTTTATCAACGATTTCATCAAGATCTTTTACCCACTGTTCAACACGTGGTTTCACAATCTCATTACTTAATATTTCAACATCATCATATTCAGGATAGTCAATGTTCACTTCAATGACCGCAATTGTATTTAAAATATCTTCGATTAAAGGATCTAAGAGTCTTTTAATCGATCCTTTTAAGCCGCTTACCGCCACTTGAAGTCCACTGCTGTTATTTGCACTGATTAAATCATTGATCGCCTCAGCTTGTGTTAGGTCCAATCGTCCATTCAAGTACGCACGTTGCGTAAACTCTCCAGGATTAGCCAAACGAACACCGTTCGCTAAAAGTAAGGTTAAAACAGTCCGTGTTACAAGAACACCACCATGTGTATTAATCTCAACAACATCTTCACGAGTAAAAGAATGTGGCCCTTTAAATACACTTACCATGACCTCATCAATAATCTGATCCCCATCAACAATATTCCCATAATTAATTGTATTTCGAGAAAAGCTCTTTAGATCTCGATCAAATATTTTATTTACACTTTCAATCGCATCTTCTCCACTCACCTTAATGATGGATATTGCACCTTGTGCAAGCGGTGTTGCGATTGCCGCTATTGTATCATTCATAATCACACTTCCCTTACTTCAATTATATCATAAGAAGGACCTAGAAAAGATTTTGTGATTATGAGTTGTTCCTTTTATTTAAGCCCAACTGAATGAATACACCAAAGGCAATTCCTACTACTGAAAACATAATCCAAGATGCACCGATACTAGAAAATGTCAGATCAGTTGAATACCAATGAATAACCTCACTCAACACTGAAATCTTAGACACAAAATTTGGAAATGATTTGATAAGTTCTAAGCATGCTGCAACAAAAGTAAATGATAATACTGACATATTAATTACTTTGCTCTTTCCATCATAGATTAATCCCATAATGATATGCATAATCGAGAGTGGGTAAATAAAGTTCAATACAGGAACAGCATACGTAATAATTGCATTCAAACCGATATTTGATATCACAAACCCTAAAACCGAAAACATTACTACTAATTTTTCATAGGTCATTGATTTGAAATGTTTAATAAAATATTGTGAACACGCCACGATTAATCCAGTTGATGTTTTAAGACAAGCTAAGGTAATCGTCACTGAAAGAAATAAGGTCCCTGTCTGGCCAAAATAATGATTAAATATTTGTCCTAAAGCGACTCCACCATTTTCTGAAACTTCAAAAAGATTTCGTGAAGAAGCTCCCATTCGCGCAAGAATGTAATAGATGATTGACATTAACACACCTGCGAATATTCCCGCAAAAATCACATCATACATTTTATCTTTCTCACTTGCATGCTCTTTATCAAAATCATTTGTCGCAATAACTACAAAACTAAATGATAAAGCTGCCAACACATCCATTGTTTGATAACCAAAACTAAAACCAGATAAAAAAGCATTATTAGCATAGTCTGCACTTGGCTCAATAACCCCATAATCTCCCATTCCTTTTGTAAAGAATACGATGAATATAATTAACAAACAAACAAGAAAGATTGGATTAATATACTTTCCAATAATCTCTTTTAGTTTGTTTGGTTTTAAAGCCATAAACATTGAGAGTACAAAAAACACGAACGAATATAAAAAAAGTCCAAAGGTGTGGTTGATATTTGGAAGTAATGTCTTTACCCCAACCTCATACGGTACTGTAGCTGTTCGTGGCAAAGCAAACAAAGGTCCAATCGTTAATAAAAGTAAGATTGTAAAAATCAAGGCATACGTCTTACCGTAAGGTTGTAACATGGACTCTAAACTTGTACCTCCACTCTTTGCGCAATACACTGCCGCAAGAGATGCTAAACCAACACCAGTAATAATAAAACCAAATGCTGCGACATTCACATTATTCCCTGCATTTTGACCTAGTGTTATTGGAAAGATAAGATTTCCAGCTCCAAAAAACATCCCAAACAACAATGAACCTAACAAGATTCGATGACCGATTCTTTTACTCTTCTTCATAATGATCCTCCACGTTTTATTAATAGTATTCTATTTATGATTAAAACTCAAGACCATTTAAACAGAATCATATGAACCCAATATGAATAAATAAAAAGATGTCTTACGACACCTTCTTAACATTTAATAATCGAACTGCATTTAATATTGCTAAAAGTGATACTCCAACATCCGCAAATACTGCCATTGCCATATTACTAATACCCATCGTTCCTAAAATCATAAATAGAAATTTAATTGATAATGCAAAGACAATGTTCTGCTTAACTATCTTCATCGTACGTTTGGATTGTTTTATTGCACTTGGAAGTTTGTTTGGATTATCATCCATAATAATAACATCAGCTGCCTCAATAGCAGCATCACTACCCAAAGCGCCCATAGCAACACCAACACTTGATGTTGTTAAAACTGGAGCATCGTTAATTCCGTCTCCAACAAAGACAACGTTTCTATTATTCTCCATATGTTGAGATACTATATTTACTTTATCAACTGGTGTCAAACTTGAGTGATAATCACTTAAACCTAACTCCATAGCTACTTCTTTTGCTATTAGTTCATGATCTCCCGTTAACATCTCTAAATCATTAATTCCCAATGTTTTAAGGTTCTTAATGGCATCATAAGCCTCACTCTTAATTTCATCCGCAATAACAATAACCCCTAAATACTGATTATCGACTGCTACATAAACTACTGACTTATCAGTCTTATACTCATCTGCTTCAATTCCTTTTAAAGTCATCAGTTTATAGTTTCCCGCCCATATTTTTTGTCCTTCATAAGTAACGCCTACCCCATGATGCGCAATTTCTTCAGCATCTGTTAATAATTCTGTATTAATACGTTTACCATATTCTTGAACTATTGATTTCGCAATCGGATGATTTGAATAATACTCTGCAAAAGCTGCGTACTTTATGACATCTTCTCTGTCAGTATCACTAATCACATCGACAACCGCAAAGTTACCTTCAGTTAAAGTACCTGTTTTATCAAATAAAACATGATCGGCTTTCGCTAAAGCTTCAACATAATTACTTCCTTTAAATAGGACACCTATCTTACTTGCACCACCAATACCTCCAAAGAAACTTAGAGGAACAGAAATAACTAGGGCACACGGACAAGATATTACTAAGAATGTTAAAGCATTATAGAGATGATTGTAATCATAAAGTTTCCCCATTGTAACAAGAGGCACTCCAAAAGCTAAGATGACTGCAAAGGCGACAACAATTGGTGTGTAGTATTTCGCAAATCGAGCAATAAACTTTTCTGAAGGAGCTTTATTTGCGCTTGCATTTTCAACCAAATCTAAAATTTGTTTTACTGTAGATTCAAAATATGCTTTTGTAACTTCAACTTCGAGAACACCATCAAGGTTAATACTACCACTCAATACATCACTATCAATAGAAACCTCTACAGGCATACTCTCCCCTGTTAATGCCTTTGCATCAATTGAAGACATACCTGATATTACTTTACCATCTAAAGGCACTTTTTCTCCTGGTCTTATAATAATGATGTCTCCAACGTTAATCTCATCTGGATCACACTTCACTTCATTTCCATCGACAAGCTTCACCGCGTAATCAGGTTTAATGTCCATTAAGCTTGAAATTGATTTTCGAGATTGATCTACTGCATAATTCTGAAGGTACTCTCCAATCTGATACAGTAACATTACTAATACTGCTTCAAATCGTTCATTAATTGCAAATGCTCCCACTGTCGCGAGCCCCATTAAGAAGTTTTCATCGAGTGCACGACCCCTTAATAAGTTTTTAATAGCTAATATTAAAACATCATATCCCACAATGACGTAAGAAATTATTAGCATGAGATTTCCTATCACTTGATCTTTTAATACAAGACCTATTATAAGAAGGACTATTGATGCACCTATTCGATATAAGGTATAATCTTTTATTTCAGCTTCCGCTACGTTTTCCTCTGATACAAAAAGTGCACCAGGCTCAATATGATCCGCGATTGCATTTAACGTTTTAAGAACGTCCTTCTCGTTTGCACCATCTTCTATATTCACTCTTACATTGTACTTCATCAAATCTATGGTAAAGGCTTCGACGTGCTCTACCTTGTTAGATGCTTCTTCTATCTTAGCAGCACAACTAGCACATTCTAAACCCTGTACTTTATAATTTACTGTTTTCATTCCATCACTCCCATATGTGAATAATCATTCATACGTATTATATCACATATGAACTAACATTCAAGTGTTTGCTGGACCTTTAAACAACAAAAAACACTTAAACCGAAGTCTAAGTGTAATCAATACTAATTCTTTATCTTATGATATATAAATTATTTTCTTAACGATATCTCCTTCATCATCAAGTTCGGTACGATACCAATCACTATTATCATTAAGCACTACCCAACGTCTTTCCTCTTTCATATATGTCCAATCTTTATCATTTTGATAATAAAGTTGTTGATTACGAGATTCAAGAATGTTAAGGATTTGATTATCATGATAATTGTATTCATCAAAATCAGTATAAGCTCGAGAGCCCATTTCTGAATACCAATCATTCAGTTCTAATAACAGATCATTAACATCATGGTCTAAGGAATCTACTTGAAGTCCCATCTCTTTAGCTTCCTTCAACATTATAGGATAGGAGTGTGATGGATAATCTCCATTTAAGAGATGAGAAATTCTCGAACATTCTTCGCGATCATCCATATGATACGATAATATTTCTTCACATATTTTAATTGATAATGAACTTGATCGATCAAGTGATCCTAAAACAATTGGATGTATGTATTTATACAACTCTTCATAATGATGTTTACTTCCTTCTGGAGCATGTTCATTCCACAACTTATCCAGTCTTAAGACCTCATCATTGGATACTGATACTTTACTATTATTAACTGGATCTACTGGAGCTAACTGATGTCTACTCGAAGAATCAATTGGAGTAATGTAAGATAAAGGCCCCATCTTGATGACATCTGATCCCAGTGTAATTAACGTTGCACTTGATGCTGCTTCTAGTGGAATCATTGCGGTAACATGTCCAGCATAATTTCTTATTATATTTACGATTCTCAAAGCTGATTCAGTATGTCCACCACTAGATTTCACGAACAATGCTATTTTATCGTGATGTCCAAGTTGTTTAAACAGATTATAGAATCCGTGGATGTCATTTGCACATACTGCCCCATTAAATGAATTCCAATATACAACAAGCGGCATTCCTATTTTTTCCTCAATTTTTTTAATCAACTCTTGCGTTTCATGATATCGAACAGCCGGTTGAACAATTTGAATTTTGTTTTCGTTTTCCATATATACCTACCTTCTTTATCCATAATATATAAAGATAATAAGTAATACAATAGAGCATATATGAAGTTTATGTTGTTAATATTTGAAGTGATTCATTTTGAATACTATGATGGTTTTTTTGTTCTACATAGACTGAAAACCGTAAGAAAAAAGATGATTTAGAGCTAAATCTAAATCATCTTTATTCTTATACAAGTAAGTCTTCTAATTGTTGAAGTCTTTCTTTGAACACCTTTAATGTATCTTCAATTGGTTTAGGACTGTTCATATCAACGCCTGCTTTTTTAAGAACGTTGATAGGATAATCACTTGAACCAGCTTTTAGATAATTAATATAAGCATCAATCTTATCTTGATCGCCGCTTAGGATATTTAATGATAAGGCTGTCGCTGCACTAAATCCTGTAGCATACTGATATACGTAATAATCATAATAGAAATGTGGAATTAATGCCCATTCATATCCAATTTCTGGATCGTAAGTCATTGATTCTCCATAGTATTTCTTATTCATTTCAAAATATTTCTCTGTTAACATTTCTCCTGTTAATGCATGCCCTTCTTGGTCTGCTTGGTAAATGAAATGTTCAAATTCCGCAAATTGGGTTTGTCTAAATACTGTACCTTTAACACCATCTAAGTAGTGGTTTAAGATATATGCTTGAACTTCTTTTTGTGGATATTTCTTCAAGAAATAATCTGTCAATAATTGTTCATTTGTTGTTGATGCAACTTCCGCAACAAAGATTGAGTAGTTACCATAAACTTGTGGTTGGTACGTTCTTGTATAGTACGAGTGTAAACTGTGTCCTAACTCATGCGCTAATGTATAAACATTATCTAAACTGTCTTGCCAGTTCATAAGGATAAATGGATTTGTTCCATAAGTTCCTGATGAGTAAGCTCCACTTCGTTTGTTTTCGTTTTCTACCAAGTCCATCCAGCGTTCATCAAAGGCACGTTCAACAACTGAAACATATTCTTCTCCTAATGGAGCTAATGCTTCAAGTACAATTTCTTTTGCGTCCTCTTTAGTAAATGTCATATCGATATCTTCTACTAGTGGTACGTAAAGGTCATACATGTTAATTTCATCTAAACCTAAAATTTTCTTTCTAACATCTACGTATTGATGAAGTGCATCTAAGTTATCGTTTACTGTTTTAACCAATCCATCATATACTGACTCATCAACATTATTCGCGAATAACGCTGCATGTCTTGCACTGTTGAACCCACGTACTTTTGCATTTAAGTTTCCAGACTTAACATTTCCAGCTAAAGTTGTTGCCAATGTATTTTTGTTATTTCCATAAACATTGTGCATTGCCATAAATGCTTCTTTACGAACGTCTTTATTTGCATTTTCTCTTAACTTATTATAACGGCCATAAGAAAGTTTCATTGCTGTACCTTCTTCATCATGAACTACTGGCATTTCCATTTCTGAGTTTGTATAAACACTGTAGATTTCTCCAAATAATGATAATGGATTTCCTGCTAGTGCAACAATCTTTTCTTCATTTGGCGTTAATGTGTAAGGACGGTTCGAGAAGATACGGTTGAAGTAATGTTCATAAATCTTTAAGTCTTCATGTTCTTCTAAATAACCTTTAACAACACTTTCTTCTCCTGAAAGAATCTCAGGTGTAATGAATGACATTTCCGCATCCACTTTCGTTATTAAGTTATAAGCTCTTGTTTGCATTCCTAAATATAATGAATTACTAACATCGACATCTGAATGTAAATGCGTGTATGTATATAGGTGTGATGCTACTAATGAAAGTTCTTCAGTGAACTTTAGAAGTTCTGATAAACTTTCCGCACTGTCTAAAATGTGCCCTTCATATTTTCTTACTTCTGGGTATTTGCTTTCTAGTTCTGAGTAAGCCTTTTCCCATGCTTCGTTACTTTCAAAGATTCCTGTTAAGTCCCATGTTTGTTCTACTGGAATTTCTGATCTTTTTGGTAAATTGATACTCATTCTCTCACTCTTTTCTATTCTAATTAATATTATACATCATTTTTCAAACTGTTTTCATTGTTTTACATTTAAATGTAAAATTTTTCTTTAAAGTCATACGCTAACTGTTTATTGTTTGCACCAAAGAAATCAAAATGCCCTGGTCCAAAGTGTAATTCATCGACATCCATATAATTATGGTAGCCTCCAACTTCTTCTAAAATCACAAGTCCAGCTGCTATATCCCATATGCATAAGGTATCTGAAATATACATATGAACACGTCCTGTTGAGATGTGAGCAATGCGAAGTGCTGCGGAACCTAAGTTTCGATGTGATAATATATCACGAGACATCGTTACTAAATCCGCGACATTTTTCTCTTTTAAACCTACAATCGTTCTCAATGAAACATCAACGATTGATTCTCTAATTGTTACTGGATCTAAAGGTTTAATTGCGTTTCCGTTTAAAGTCGCACCTTTCCCTTTTTCTCCAATA
>RRZT010240681.1_pt1 | contig 12855 bp, 16 predicted proteins | sample 2165551 | NCBI WGS metagenome assembly RRZT01 (sample SAMN10456910, study PRJNA506462) | wastewater metagenome | biome: wastewater; feature: sludge; material: wastewater sludge; isolation source: wastewater sludge with Escherichia coli K12::gfp cells carrying plasmid... | place: USA: Moscow, Idaho... | reverse complement strand
CAAAACCGAACTGATTGATGCCGTGGCCGCCAAGACAGGCCAAACCAAAGCGGCCACCGCTGCGCTGCTCGATGGTTTCATTGAAACCGTCAAGGAAACTCTGGTCAAAAACGAGTCCGTGCAACTGATTGGTTTCGGTGCATTCGAGGTCACCGAACGCGCGGCCCGTGAAGGTCGAAACCCAGCCACGGGCGCTGCCCTGAAAATCGCCGCCAAGAAGGTCGTTAAATTCAAGCCAGGCAAAGCCCTGGCCGAGGCTATTGCAGGCGAGTGACATGGGAGAAGCAAGGCGCAGAACGCGTCTCTCCGTGCCCGAAACAGAGGCGCATCGGCGTGTGGCCAGCCGAATCGACGCCAAGATCAAGCAGCTTGAAGCACGGGGGCTGGTGGAAGTCGAGATTCTTCCCGCCATGGCTGAGGACATGCGCGACTTCCACCGATTGATGGTGACGGCGCCGGGTCCGGAGATGGACGCCTTGTGTGCGGAATTTACGGGCTTCTACCGCTTCGCCAAAATCCTGGAGACGCTCGCGTCGGGTATTGCCGCCGGTAAAGTCAAGGTGCCCGGAGGACGGACGGTCAACGAAGAACATCGCCTCGCTGCCGCGATCGATTCGCGGGTGCGTCAGCTGGAAGCGCAGGGCATGGGTGGCGCGGCCTTGCTGGAGCATATGGTCGGGCATGTCCTGGACCTGCAACGGCTATGGAGCACAACCTCCGATGAAACGCTCGCGTTTCTCTGCCGCGAGTACCCTGGCCTGTACCGCTACGGCATGCTGATGGAGGAAGCGGCAGAAGCCGAAAGCAAGAAGGCAACAACCGCCTACGGTCACTTGCCAGAGCTGCCCGTGTCGCTCAAAGCACCGGTCGCCCAACTGCTCACGAAGGGTGCAGCGCTTGAGCGCGGGCTTCAAACGGTTCTCGATGCGCGCGGGCCGCAAGACATGTGGGTGGAAATGGAAATACTGGAAGGTCAGCATCAGGAATGGACGGTGCAACTGGCCGGCTTGTCTGGTGATTTTCTGGCGGCCAATATTCCCGAGGAAGCCTGCGGGATACTGAATCGCATTTTTGAGCCCATGGCTCAGCGCATTGATCACCTTCATCGCCGGGTCATTGCCAAGCAAAACTGAGGCGCCATCAGGCGGCAAGCAAAAGGCGTCGCCCCATGTCCAGCTCAATGCGGCCGTACGGATTCACGTGGTGATAGATCAGCGGCGTGAGTCCGCGCCAATCATCAACCGTCATGCGATCACGCCATGCCGGTTCCGTCAGCACTTCCTGAATGAACAGCGTATTGACGTACACCAGACAGACTTGCAGCAAATGGAGCGACAAAACCGCCAGCTCCTGATCGGCCACACGATTGGTGGCGAACTCGCCGCGCTCGCCGTAGAAGATAAAGTTGTTGGCGCTGTTCCAGTTTTCGACCACATTGAGCCCCTCGTGGATTTCGCGCCGCAGCGACTCTTCGTGCAAGTAACGACACAAGAAAATGGTCTTGATCGCCTTGCCCAATTCCGTCAGTGCCTTGTAGGTCGGATGCGCCGCCCCGCCACGGGTAAAGCGGCGCAGGATGGCTTCCGGCTCGGCCGTGCCCAGCTTCAGCGCGGTGGTGTACTTGATGATTTCGTCGTACTGCTGCCGAATCAGCTCCCAATTGATGGACCGCGTCAGGATCGGTTCAAGGTTGGGGTATTGTGCGGCATCCGTACTTGCCGCCAGACTGAGCTTTTGTCGGGCGATCGCTTTGAGTCGAGGCAGCAGGTCGAAGCCCAGGATGTAGCTGAAGGCAAAGGCGACTTCGCTTTGCCCGTGGCTATCGACGTACTGGCGCTCAATCTCCATGTCCGTGCAATGGCGCAGCACGCCTTCCATCATGGCGGCTACTTCCGACGACGAGCAACGGCGCAATTGTGAGTAAATGCAGGTCGAATTGGTGTCGACGTGCCAGTAGATCATGACACCGCGCCCACCATAGCGCGCGTGCCATTCGGTCATCAGGTTCTGATCGTAAGCCCCGAACTTTTTGGAATCAGCCGCGCAGGCGGTGGTTGCGCTGCCCCAGATCGCTGGGTTACGGATCTGAAAGATCCCATTGACGACTTCGCCGATTGCGGCACGTAACGCCTCTTTCTGCACGAAGCGGCGTTTGACGTAGCGTAATTCCTCGAAGTTGACGCTCGGTTGTTGGCTGGCCACCCGTTTTAAGCCCACATTGGTGCCGATGCCAAACAGGCAGAGCAGCAGGCGGCGCTGCAATAGGGCTGGGTCGAGCGCTTCGCGGCTGGCGGTGGTACGGAACGCGGCGGTGAAGTTGACCCGCAAGTCGACTTCCTTGACGATGTCGATCAGCTCGACGTCTGACCAGCGTTGGCCGATCTCGCGCTTGAGCGCGGCGGTATTGGGAGGCTCCGTCTGCGCCTCCAGCGGCGAGAGGTGGATCAAGTTCTTGCCTTGTTGCCGCAGGCGCACCTTCGGGTTGTCCGGAAGGCCGTCGTTCAGTGTTTTCAGGCCTTGCCGCAGGGTGGACTGGATCTGCTCAATGAAGACCGCCACGTCCTTGGGTACGTCCAGCATCGCATAATAGTTGTCGCGCTTGTCGGCAAAATCGGCCGGTAGATCCTGTTCTGGATTGCGATAGCGATCCGCACCATCGACCCAGATTTCCTTGGTGCGCAGGCGTTTCCGCAAGGCGCGCAGGACACAGATTTCATAGTTGATGCGATTGACCCGGTCTTTGCCGTTTTTGTCCTGTTCCACCACGACATCGCGCAATTTCGTCGACACAATGCCTTCGAGCGGCACGTCGGCGGCGTTGTAATACTGCTGTCGGCTATCCCGGTTGGCCTTGAGGACAGCCAGGGCTTCAATGACCGGGCGATGGACGGTATTGTTGGACTGAAAGATCAGCGCATCCAGCACCGGCATCAGCATGCTCCGGTAGTGATGGCCATAAGAAGACCGCATGGACTCCTGTACTTCCCGTTCGAAGTCAAAGCCCATAGTCTTGAATTCGGCGACCAGTTCTTCCAAGGTTTTCTTGGACACCACCGGATAGACGACCTCTTTGATGATTCCCTCCGGCTGATCGACGGTGGCCTCGGCCAGCTTGAACAGGAGACGGGCCTTGCCGCGAATTTTCTTGAAGGCAACGAACTGTTTCTTGTCGATCTTCTTCTCGGCACGGGTGCCCAGGTTGTGAATCACTTGCAAGAGCAAGTCGATCAGCGAATCCGTGAGCTGTTGCTGGCGTCGCCAGCAAAACATGGCCACCATGCTGTAGCGGATTGCAACGGGGTGACGCCGTAGTTCTCGGATGGATTCAGTCGAGCAGCGTTGCCGGAACTGGTCAATGAATTTGGCGGGAACATCAGTAAACACCTCCGGCGCCAAACCAATCTCGTCGATACACTTGAGTTTGGCAATGGCGACCAGCAGGCTATCCAGACTGGCTTTGCCTGGATCGGTCTTGAGGCTGCTGAAGGAGATGCTCCTGGCGTTTTCGTTGTCAGCTTCGTCGGGATCGGTATCGTCTTCGCCCAGCAATCGGTTGATCGCGGCTTTGCTGCTTGCGCTTAAGCGCGAGTAAATGACCGCTTGTTGCTGAGCCTCATAACTACGTACTGCCGAACGGATGGTGCGGTTGAGTTCATCGCTCGCGGGCGGCTCCAAGTGATGAATACGACACCAGTCCAGCGCAAGGTCTCGGCCATGGCGGGCTTGCGGATCGAACGGGAGTGCCTCGCTGCATAGCCAATGATTGAGCTGTTTCAAGTCATCCCCAGTAGCCGGACGGTAGCCAAGAAATACTCGAATAGTCCGCTGGTGCCGCTGTCCTTGACGGCCATTTAGCGCATACGAAGACAGCGCTTCTGTCGTTGTGCCGAGTTGCGCAGCCAGCCATTGCGTTGCGTTAGGATCGATTTCGTCATGTCGCTCGGGAAACCGCCCGTGCAACTGCATGAACTTGAGCTGGATTGCGAAACCGAGCCGACCTTTGTCAGTCATGCCTGGCAACAAGGCGGACTCTTCGGTGGACAAGCTCCACAAGTCCTGAGTTTCTGGATCGTTCCATGAATGGGGCACGGCAAGGCCTAGCAAGGATCAAGGAAGCCGAATTATAGAAATGCAGGAGCCCGCCGGGGAGATAATTGACAGAGTCTATTAGTAGTATCTTATATGTCGCGAAATCTCAGCTTCGCTCCCACTGGGCCAACCAAGGGGAAATGTTATGGATATTAAACGCTTCCAAGGAATTGCAGCATTGCTGCTAGAGAAGCATTACGGCATCGGCTTGAACGACACCCATCTCTGGGATGATCGCCTGGTGGCTGAGTGCATAAGGCAGGGCTACCGCCCGTATCAGGTGGTTGCCGAGCTTGCAGAGGAAGCTGATCTTGACCGGATCGACTGCTTTGGTTTCTACGGCGTCCCGTCCAAGGTGGCTATTACCGCCGCCGACGAAACCGGGGCGCTTGCTGTTCTGGAAGGTGTTTCCTACCGCTTGCATTCGCCGCTCGGTCCCCGCAATGGATGGGTGGCAGTGAAAATCGGTGGGGACGGATCTTAGATTTACCTGAGCGCAAGGCGTTTGCGCGCAGCACTGGCCTGACGGCCATTTTCCATTCAAACAACAAGGCCAGCTTTCCTTCGGGGAGGCTGGCTTTTTTGTTTGTTTGAACCGACATATCCACAGATCTGTGGATAACCCTGTGGGCAACTACGCCTCTTTTTACCGCCAACTCCTTGCTCCATGCCGGCTCGCGGTGCTTCGCACGTTTTTTTTTCTTCACCGTATTGGTGTGGCCGTGCGCCATTCATGATAATCCCTATTATCACGAACAAAACTTTTTCCATGTAAATCCGACGTTAGAAAAGCCTGGTGAATATCGCCCATTGAAATCAATGGGTTAGTGTGTTATTTAGGGTTGGACTGGCTTTTCTGAGCCAGAGCTAACATGTGGAGCCAAAATGCTCGTCACCAAATTACAAGCCGCTGATCTCATGGGCGTGAGCACCGAATGGGTTTCAATGATGATCTCGACGAAGGCGTTAACCCCGCATAATCAAGCAGACGGCACCACGCTGATCGATTCGTTTGAGATCGAGGAAAAGCGGTATGTAGATCCCGTTATCTCTGCGCTCTCGTATTCCCGAACGCAACGATTGTTGGAAAAACTTACGTCACTGAGTCGTCAGCGACAAACCGGGCCGGAGGCATAATGCAGGTTGTTGCCAGGTGGGTTTTGGCCGGTTGCTTGGTGTTGCCGGCAGTGCAGGCGTGTGCAGAAGATCTATATGGCCGGGTGGTTGCTGTTCTCGATGGCGACACCATCAAGATACTGGACGCCACAAACAGACAAATCACAATCCGTCTGTCCGAGATCGATGCCCCAGAAAAAGGGCAAGCCTTTGGTCAGGCGTCAAGGCGTGCCCTATCGGATCTCGTTGCCAGAAAACGTGTTGTTGCCTCATGCCCATCTACGGATCGCTATGGCCGGCACGTTTGCACTGTCACGGCTGATGGTTTGAACGTGAATTCCAGACAGGTTCAAACTGGAATGGCCTGGGTGTACCGGCGATATGCCAAACCGGACTCGCCACTATTGCGTATTGAGAAGGAAGCCAGGGCAGGCGGCTATGGATTGTGGCGTGACCCCGAGCCGATTCCGCCGTGGGAGTGGAGGCAATAACCGGATGTGGGATAAGCCCGCTGCGCGTATCGGGCTGTTGGGCTTGGCTGCGGCCTACCGCATGGCGCTATAGCCGCGCCGCACGCGCAGGCGCTCGACCCGCTGGAATTCCTTGATCGCTTCGTCTTTGTTGAAAAACACTTGTTTTTTCGATCCGCCACGCCTGTTGCTCAATCCGAACCAGCGCCGGTAGAGGATGAAGCAGCCAAACAGATCCTCTTCGACGCAGATCTGATAGCCGCGTGACGCGCTGCGATATTCGACATACATAAATCACCCCTCCAATTCGACCAACTCCTGCCACAGCTTTTCATCATCAGATTCGGTGTAGATACTGGTGGTGGCGAGGCTGGCATGCCCCAAGAGCTTTTGGATAAGGTTTGGAGCCACGCCGGCATTTCCAAGGTGACTGCCTCGCGTATGGCGCAACCAATGCACGGATGCTCGCTCGAAATCCTTGGCCGCTTGGCCGTGGCCTGCGCTGTGCAAAGCATGCGCGGCAGACTGGAAGAGGGTGCGCAGTGTCTTGTAGAGGCTGCTGGTGGTTACTGAATCCGTTCCGTTGAGGTTTGCAATCAACGGTGTATCTGGTGCGTTCTCGAACGGATCTGGATTGAGGCCGCGCTTGCTGAGATATTCCCGAATAGCTCCCACAACACCATCGGGCAGGGGAACCGCACGCCACTTCCCACCCTTGCCGCGAACCTTAAGCATCCAGCGCACGGACAACGAGTTGCGAACAGACATGGTGTAGATACGCCCGGTTGTTGCGTCGACCAGTTCAGAAACACGCAAGCCGGTTGAGTATGCGAAAGCTAGCACAAAGATGAGCCTGTCTTTGTGCGGGCTGGCCGGCTGGGCTTGGAGGTGTTCATTCAAGAAATCCCACTGCGCCGATGAAAACACTCGTGTCAGTTCCAAATCCTCTGGGACTTCATCTGATGTTTCTGGTTTTTTGTTGACCACATCCCAAGGATTGAAGGCGAGGTATTGCGTGCGAACTAGCCACTCAAAGAAGCTGGAAACAATCGCAAGCGCATGCTTAATGCTGGCCGTTTGGAGCGGGCCGTCGAATGGACGCCAATTACCGCTGAACCGTGGCGTATTGCGTTTTCCAATCCATTTGTCTTGAGCGATCTTAAAAGGCCATTCATTTGGTGCTGTACGCCCGATCATGGACAGCCAGTTTCTATAGGACGTGCAATCGTCAACGTCCATGCCAGACAAAGCTTTGTGGCGCTCAATCACTGCCCACAAAAGCAATCGCTCTGCTTCTTTTCGATAGGCGCGAGCGGTATTTGGGCTGTTGGATTTTGTGGCGATCCAGGAATGTATTGCTTGATGATCGTTGCTCGCCTGGATACGCGGAGGTCCAGGGTAGCGGTTGCATCCCGATTCACCCGACAAATCGTCTGGCACCAAAAAAGCCTCCATAGGCACAATGGCAGTTACGCTACTGCGTTCTTTGGTGAGGGCGGTAGAGTCTTGCAAACGGATTGGCGCAATAGCTTGTGTGGGTAGAACTCCGAGAGAGTTTTCATATGAGCGAAGCCAGGAAATGATTCTTGCGGCACCCTTTTCACCAAGGCGAGGCACCATGATCCACCAGCGATACCCCTTGGCTACAATGAGTCTTAAAAGATCTCCGATAGTGGCAATGCCGGCAAGAATCAAGCGGTCTGCAATAGGCCGTTCAAACCAAGCAGATATAAGATCGTTTTCAACTGGTTCTGTAACAAGAAGGTCTTCAATCCATTTCAGCGCAACAAGTTGACGCTCAATCAAACGCTGCCGATGTCGAACTCGCTTATCCAATGCAGACGGATAAGCTTCAATATACATCTTGATAAGCTCTTCTTCGCGGTAAAAGCAATCAGGATCGTTTTCTTCCCGGAAATCATCAATAGATGGAATAGTGGCAACACTGGAATCGCCGCGTGCAAGATGTGAGCGTAACAATCGTGCCTCCCCCCTTTTGCCGTTGCGAAGAGCGGCCTGGGTGAGCAGGTCTTTGATCCAAATCAACGTCGACTTTGCAATACGAAGATCGACCCCGGTTTCGAGATACCTGTCGGCTAGAGTTTTGATGTCAACCCCTTGCAACCAGCCTCGATAAAAGGCTAGATGGTGTCGCCCGATTTTGCGCTCAATTTTGCCCATTGAATTCATAATCAGATTTCGTTACAGGGAGCAGGTGTTTACAACAGGAGAGATCGCTCGATGATGGCTACGGTCCCTGCAATGTAATCACTCTTTGAAATAGAGCAGGAGTCACGGGCAATAGCTGTTGCAACTCGGTTTATCTCATGAGGGGAGAGCTTTGCCATTTCATTGACGACCATGTATTTCCCCGTGCTGACGAATGGGATAACTTCAATGTATCCGCCGACTGTTTCTTGCAGAGCAGACATTAAATCTTTTCCATCCTCGGGGATGTCAGCATAGTTGATTTCGCCGTCCGGATAGATGATTGTTATTTGTGCTGTATTAGTCAATTTAAGATCCTTGGTCTTTGAGAAAATAGACATGAGGGAACTGGGCTGTTTGCCTGAATTTCATGATTCTCGGTATCCCCCCGCCTCTGATACAGAAGGATTCCCTGCGTAGTAGCCTAGCAGTAGCGCAGTCAAAAAAAGGGGCGAAATGTAGCCCTTTTGGTGCCCTTTTTGCGGTTTTTTTCAAGGGCGCATCTGATAGCCTTGTCGTCTATCTGTTGGAGAAGGTGTGGACGTGTCCCATGAGTGATTTCATTCCTGCATTCTGCTTTTATAGCAGCACCCCTGCTTTGCATGGAAAGCGTGGTTATCTTTGGGATAGCGCTACCTGTTTCCCCATGACTTTAGGACTTGCTGTAGAGATGCTGGTTCAGAGGGAAATCGAAGCCTCTTACCCTAAGATGCATAGGGCTGGAGATCAAATACCTGCTTCAAATTGCCTTTTCAAAGAGGAAATGAGTCCGTGGGATAGTGCTGTCTGTTCCCCTCTATTTGTTGAGACTGCCGAAGGAATGCGGGTTCAGAGGGAAATCGAAGCCTCTTACCCTAAGATTCATAGGGACGGTCCAAAATCAGCAATTTTTATCTTTTGCATAATAGGCAAAGCTGGCATTGCTAATAGGGGGATAGGCGTAGATGTTTCCCTCTGAAAAAAATTTTTGTTTTTTTGTTTGGCCTCTACGTGGGATAGAGGTATGTGTTTACTACGTTGTAAATAGGGAGATTGACCATGGTGATTGAAAACGTGACTGATCCTGTGAGCGCAGCAATACACGCCCGCCTGGGAAATTTGCGGGCTGCGGCAGCAATGGTCGTGGATCGTTACTGGCAGGCAGTGTACGCTGGTGAAAAGGGGAACAATGGCTGGGAAAACAAAAGTTGTCTGGTGTTGCGCCTAAAAGACTCACAGCACTCATTCAGTGTCTTATGGGGACGCATTGAATGGCGAGGATCGAAGGCGAAAGGTACGCGAACGATGTTGCGACATCACATAGCAAAAGGCAGGGAATCCAGTGGGTACAACATGGAACGCCTTAAGAGTTACGCCCGTGATTGGGAGAAGGGAATTGTGGAAGCCACGGAGAGCGAGCTAGCATTGATCCGCGACGAAGTTAAGTTTTTGTCGAAGGCGCTGCAAACGATTCGGTACGCTAACCTTGCGCAAAGTAAGCGCGAAAACTATCTGGAGAAAGAGCAATGACGCTTAACCATTGCAAACACCCCTATGGCGATTCTGTCGAAGAAATCCAATGCTCGAATGTGGTGTCGGAGATATATGCCAATTACAGCTATGATCGAGATATTAGGCTTGTCTCTGTGGCGGCGAAGATTTCGGGCTGCAAGTTGTCCAATTTTTCGGAAAGCGGCCCTGTGTTTGAAGGGTACGAACGCTTGGTGAAGCTGGCTTATAGTCTGTATGAATGCTTTCAGCTTGACATCGAGCGTTTGTGTTCTCTACGCGGATTAGAAGCTGGCACACCGGAAAGCAAGGCTTACGGTTTGGGCTATGCCTTCTCAGTAGATGGGGTTGTTAGCAACGGAAATTCTGTTTATGAGCCACCTTCTTCGGGCCAGGCTGCTGTTGGTTGTAATGGGATGGCTTGCGCACATGGTAGAAGCGAAACAGTTAAAACATTTCTAATGCCTGTTAAGAAATGAGGTGTATCGATGGAAGCTTCTGTGACATCTATGGCGAGTTTTTCTGATCTTCATGCGGTTGCCTTCGAGCATGGCACTGAGGCGATGATGATCTGCTGCGCAGAAAACAAGATTTTGCGTGTGAATGATGCTTTTGTTCGGATGACGGGTTTTACAGAGCAGTCTGTCTTTTGAAAGAACCCCTCATTCATGGCCTCTGGTAAGACGCCAAGTTGTGTTTATGAATCGATGTGGGAGATGCTGCATAGCACTGGAAGTTGGCGTGGCGAGATTGTTGACCGTAAAGCGGACGGTACGTTCTTCCATAAATTGTTGTCGATTAAAGCTGTGCGAAACGCATCTGGCGACATATCCAACTACGTTGCTTCATTCATTGACGTTAGCAAAATAAAGGAGACGAACGAAAAGCTTGAAACCCTTGCGCTTAAAGATATTTTGACGGGGTTGCTGAATCGATTTGCTTTCGATGCCATTCTTGGTCAGAACATATCCCAGGCGAGACGACGGCGCGAGCGTGTTGGGTTTATTTATCTTGATCTTGACGGGTTCAAGAAGATCAACGATTCGCTTGGGCATGCTGTGGGTGACGATTTGTTGCGCACGATGGCGAGTCGATTTCGTGGCTGTATTCGAGATTCTGATGCGGTTGCTCGCCTTGGTGGTGACGAGTTTGCTGTTATGCTTGCGCCGCAGAAGATGGAGAAAGACGACGCCCGTGTTGTTGCAGAACGTCTTCTGGATGCTGCGAGTAAGCCCGTTGAATTGAACGGTCAGCTATTGCAGGTAAGCGCCAGCATTGGTATTGCTTTTTTTCCTGATGATGCAGAAGGGTCTGCTGATCTGATGCAGCATGCGGATACTGCGATGTACGAAGCAAAAGGTCGCGGGAAGAACGCGTACCATTTTTTCTCTATTGATCTTTACGCTCGTGCGAGCGAGCGTTTGGAGATTGAGAGCGAGATACGCAAGTTGCTTGATAGACGACCTGGAGATGGCTTCCATCTTGTTTATCAACCGCAGTTTTCGTTACCACAAAGGAAGCTGATTGGTGTTGAGGCGCTACTTCGGATGAAGCATCCGGAGAAGGGTATGATTTCGCCTGACTTGTTCATTTCGGTGGCGGAGGATACGGGCCTGATCACCCAACTTGGTGAGTGGGTTGTCGAGGAATCATGCCGCCAGATCCGTGGTTGGCGTGACGTTGGCTTGCAGCCTGTTCCTGTGAGCATTAACGTATCTTCACGCCAGTTCCGCAGTCCAAACCTTGAGCCGTACATACGGGAGTGCATGACGCGCTATGCGATACCTGCTGACCTGTTGAAGCTGGAGGTAACGGAGAGCGTTGCGATGGAGCAACCAGAACAGGTTATTGCTACGATGAATGCATTGCGTTGTGCGGGGATTGGTATTTCGATTGATGATTTTGGGACGGGTTACTCAAGTCTTTCGTATCTTCCGCGCCTGCCGGTGGATACGTTGAAGATTGACCGCTCGTTCGTGATGGGGATTGAGCGTGATCCCCATGCTGCGACGATTTCAGCGGCGACGATTGCGATGGCTCACAAGCTAGGGCTTCGAGTCGTGGCCGAAGGTGTTGAAACAGAGACACAGGCGGCATTCCTGGTTGAGCAGCGGTGCGATGCGGTGCAGGGCTATCTTTTTGGCAAGCCGATGCTGCCGGTAGACATTTCTCCGCTTCTTCCTTCCGCCAAAGCGAAGGATTCCTAAATTACTTCTGTGGAGGTTATCCGGAGAGCCAAGAAGTAGCTAAGACCTGCGCTTTCCGCAGCCGTTTGAGCCGGTCGCCCAGTTGGAGCAACAACTGGCGTTCCAGGACGGTGCCGATTTCTGAATCATTTGGTCAAAATATTAACCAAAAAATTGCCGATTGGTCACTGTGTTGATCAAATGATCACAGTCCAATACGAGATGGTCCTAGAGAGACGTGACCTCCCAAATTTAGCACCCCTCAGCGGCGCAGGCAGTGGGCAGATGATTTCGCACGCATCGAATCGAATCTGCTGCGTTCGGCTGTTTTAACCGCAGCCGCCGCGTCAGATTGCGGGCTTTCTGTGGAAAAAAACATCACTATCAATAAAAATCAATCACTTACTTGCCAAGGGGAAGGAGAAACTGATTTGAACGACTTGACCCCCGCCGAAAGGTCGCTGATCCATCGGCACCGATCCGAACAGGCCCGACGCGATGCGGCACAGGTTTTTCAGCGAAAGGCCATAGCAACTGCACATGCCTTCGCCGATTGGTCGGCCACGACCGGCGAAGGGCTGACCTTTTCCACCTTCATCAACACCTACGGTTATCAGGACAGGGACGGCAAGCAGATGTACGAAGCCGTGAATCGCATCTTTGATGCCGCTTGGCCCCAAGGCTGTCCGCTGACAATCGAGGCATGAAGAAAGAACTCAAAATCTACCTGCTGCTGTCTGTAAGCCTGATTGGGGCGACGGCCTGGGTCTTCCTTATGCTCTACCTGATGCCGACTCTGGCAAGCTTCTTCCTGTTCCCTCTTGGCTGGGCCTGCCTCGTTATTACAGCTTGCAGCCGCTTGCCAAAGCAGAAGCCCGTCTGAAACAGGCCAAAACAGCCTCAATCAGACGGGCTTCGTCACATTTGCGGCACACGCCACCGAAGGGCAATCAGGATTCCTCGGTCGCCCGCATGAACCGGCAAGCCGGAAATTTCGCGCAGCCGTAGAACTGCTGTCCGGCTTTCTCTCCTTTTTTGATTGTACGCAGAACAAGGTCGCCGCCGCACTTCGGACAGGTGGTCGTGTTGCCGTGCCGCTCCTGGAGGGACGCCAGGTGCTCGCGCTTGGTTTCTCGCGTGGAAAGCCCCAGGAAGTTCTTGGGCCGCATGCCTGCCTTGATCGCCTCCGCGATGGTGGCTACCTGGTCATCGGGCATGAGCACTTCCGTCTTCGCTTTAATGAAGCGCCACGGGCCACCGCAGATCACGTTGGCCGGAAGATCCGTCTTGAGCTTGCT